>JAEEGG010001775.1_pt1 | contig 57265 bp, 46 predicted proteins | sample 9134161 | NCBI WGS metagenome assembly JAEEGG01 (sample SAMN16246543, study PRJNA631951) | gut metagenome | biome: gut microbiome; feature: rumen; material: CR-attached | host: Bos | place: Iran: Karaj | collected 2018-10 | reverse complement strand
GTGGGAGCTGAACGCAGGGATAACAATCCTGCCCACGACGGCACGGAAGAGTACAACTACTTTATGGCAGTCGTATTCCCGCAGAGCCACCTCAAGATAATGGAGATCAACCGTCTGGTCAAGGACCTCGACGGACTGACTCCGGAGCAGCTCATCGAAGCGCTGAAAAAGAATTTCGTTGTTGAGGAGGCTGAGGGCAGCGGTCCCTACCGTCCCTGCAGGCTCCACAACTTCGCGATGTATCTCGACGGCAAGTGGTATTCACTGACCGCAAAAGAGGGCACTTACGACGACAATGACCCTATCGGCAAGCTCGATGTGACAGTGCTTTCGAAGCTTGTCCTTCAGGACATCCTGCACATCGGCGACCTGCGTACTTCCAACCGAATCGAGTTCCCCGGCGGAATCCGCGGCCTCGAGGAGTTGCAGCGCCGAGTGGACAGCGGCGAGATGGCTGTCGCCTTCGCCCTCTATCCTGTGACGATGGAGCAGCTTGTGAGCATTGCCGACACAGGCAACATAATGCCGCCGAAAACCACCTGGTTCGAGCCCAAGCTCCGCAGCGGTATAACTATACACAAATTCTAAATCAACGATATGACAGATTACTCTATGAACGCCAACCTGCTGGAAAGGGCGTTCGGCAAGCCTTGCAGCGCTTTCACCAGGCAGGACCTGATTGATTTTTGCGTAGCCAACAAAGTTGAATTCGTCAATTTCCACTATTGCAGTTTCGACGGGAAGTTCAAGACTCTTAATTTCGTGATCCACAGTCTGGAGCATCTCGAGAATATCCTGACTGCCGGTGAGCGTGTGGACGGGAGCAATCTTTTCCCGTTCATCAAGGCCGGAGAGAGCGATTTGTATGTCATACCCAAATACAAAACCGCCTTCCTGAATCCTTTCAGCGAAGTGCCGGCCCTCGACCTTCTCTGCTCATATTATGGACGTGACGGCAAGCCCTATGAGAGTTCTCCGGAGTATATCCTCCACAAGGCCCACTGTGCGCTCAAGGCCGCTACCGGCCTGGAGATGCAGGCTATGGGCGAGCTGGAGCATTATGTCATCAGCGACAAGGAGGATATGTATCCCGTGCCTGACCAGAAGGGCTATCACGAGAGCGCTCCTTTCAACAAGTCGTCTGAGTACCGTGCCGAGGCTATGAGGCTCATCGCACAGTCCGGTGGCAAGATCAAGTACGGACACAGCGAGGTCGGCAATTTCTGCCAGGACGGCAAGAACTATGAGCAGAACGAGATTGAGTTCCTGCCTGTTGACATAGAAGATGCCGCAGACCAGCTTGTCATCGCCAAGTGGATTATGCGCGAATTAGCCTACAGGCGCGGGCTGACCATCACTTTCGCCCCGAAGATCACTGTGGGCCAGGCTGGCAGCGGACTGCACGTCCATATGAAGTTCACCCGTGACGGCCGCAGTGTGATGGTCAAGGATGTAAATGTTCCGGCCGATGCCGGTGACGGCAAGGTCAATCTGACCGAAGAGTGCCGCAGGGCTATAGCCGGGCTTATGATGGCCGGAACTTCGCTTCCTGCCTTCGGCAATCCCAATCCGCTGTCATACCTCCGTCTGGTGCCCAACCAGGAGGCTCCGACGTCTCTCTGCTGGTCGTTCAGCAACCGCAGTGCGCTGGTGCGCATCCCTCTGGGCTGGGCGGGCTGCAGCGATATGGCCGAGCAGGTCAACGGACCGCAGAAGGCTGCCGATGTGGATTTCAGCAAGAAGCAGACCTTCGAGTGGAGGGCTTCCGACGGATGTGCCGACATCTATATGCTTATGGCAGCCCTTTGTGCCGCCGTACGTCACGGATTCGAGGTTGAAGACGCTCTGGCTGTCGCCGACAGGACCTATGTGGGCCTCGGCGTAGACATCCACGACAAGAAAAACACTGCGCTGGCCGACTCTCTGGAGCAGCTTCCCGATTCCTGTGCAGGCGCCGCCTCAGAACTTGAAAAGGACCGCGCCATCTACACTGCGAAAGGAGTGTTCTCGGACAGCATCATCGACTATCTCGAGCGCTACCTGCGCAACTTCGACGACGCGCGCCTGCGCGAAGCCATCTCAGGCAACAAATCCCTCACGATGGACCTCGTAACCAAAAACCTGCACGTAGGTTAGTCCCCTCTTCCTGGCTTTCAAGTTCGTGCGTGACCAACGGCTATCCGGCGCATCAGGAACTTGTAGAGCCAGTAGCAGACGGCTGCGAAGAGCAAGCCGCAGAGGATGCCGCAGAGCACGTCCAGGGGGTAATGCCGTCCCAGATACATACGGCTGTAGCAGACCAGCAGGGCCCATACGACAGCGAAGGCGGTCCAGGCCTTGCGGCGGAATATAAGAGAAGTAATCACAGCGAAACCGATGGTGTTGGCGGCGTGTCCGGAGAAAAAACCGTAGAGGTTGCCGGCGCCGTCGATGAGCCTTACCGTGCTGCCTATGACCGGGTCGTGCCCGGGTCTGAACCTGCAGACTGTATTCCTCACTATGTCTGACACGTGGTCGGTCAGCAGGTAGCAGAAGAGCACTGCCACAAAACCGGCCATACCGACCAGCCAAACCTTGGCGCCGTCGCAGTCCCGGCGGGCGATGCTGCCGCGGGAGTACAGTTTCGGGATGAAGAGGGCTACGGCTACGAGCAGGTACAGCGGAAACCAGAAACTGACCTTGGACATTGTGACCATAAGGGCGTCAGCCCACGGCGAAGTCCAGTGATTGATGGCCAGAAGCAGTTGCTTGTCAAGCTCGATAAGCCGTTCCATAGGGAGCCTTACGCCCTGTAGAAGGGCAGCTTCACGACTTTAGCCTTCAGCAGGCGGCCGCGCACGCTGATGAAGATTTCGCTGTCGACAGCCTTGTGGGCTGCGTCGACGTAGCCAAGACCGATGGCTTTCTTGACAGAAGGACCCATCGTGCCTGAAGTGACGTGACCGATGACGGCTCCTGAAGCGTCGCAGATGTCATAGCCGTGGCGGGCGATGCCTTTGTCCACCAGCTCGAAACCTACCAGGCGGCGTTTGATGCCGTCGGCCTTGAGAGCCTCCATATAGGCGCGGTCGATGAAGTCGCCTTTGGCGTCATTGAATTTTGTTATCCATCCAAGGCCTGCTTCCAGAGGCGATGTGGTGTCGTCGATGTCATTGCCATAGAGGCAGAAACCCATCTCGAGACGGAGAGTGTCGCGGGCGCCGAGGCCTATGGGCTTGATGCCGAACTCGGCTCCGGCCTCAAAGACAGCGTTCCACAGCTTTTCGCCGTCCTCATTGGCAACATATATTTCACATCCGCCGCTGCCGGTATAACCGGTGGTGGAAAGGATTGCGTCGTGGATGCCTGCGATGTCGACTTTCTGGAAGGTGTAGTATTCCATCGACAAGATGTCCTGCTTGCAGATCTTCTGCATAGCTTCCATTGCCTTGGGACCCTGCACTGCCAGCTGGCAGATTTCGTCAGAGGCGTTGTAGAGTTCTTTGCCTGGAGTCATTCCGAACTTCGGGCCGATGCTGCACAGATGCGTCCAGTCCTTGTCGATGTTGGCCGCATTGACTGCAAGCAGATATGTCTGCGGATCTATGCAGTATACGATCAGGTCGTCGACGATGCCTCCGCGGCCGTTCGGGAAGCAGGTGTACTGGGCTTTGCCGGGGTAGAGCACAGACACGTCGTTGCTCGTTACATACTGCAGGAAAGCGGTTGCAGAAGGGCCCTTTACCCAGATTTCGCCCATATGGGAAACGTCGAAGACGCCGACGCCGCTACGGACGGTGGCGTGCTCGTCGTTGATTCCGGTGTATTCGATAGGCATCAGGTAGCCGGCGAAAGGGGCCATCTTGGCTCCAAGGGCGATATGTTTGTCGGTGAAAACAGTTCTTTTTTCCATTATCTATTCGTGGATTGCGGTTTTAGTATCATATATCCAGATGTCGTAGGGGCACGTCTTTTCATATTCCATGAATTTGTACATACTCCTCAGGGCTTCGTAGTAATTGTCGGTTCCGCTGGTCAGCAGCACGTCGTAGCCGGTCTTGAACCGGACGGCGAGAATGTCGTACCCCTGCTCTTCGAGGTAGGCTTTGTAGTTGACGGCATTGGAAGGGACCTTGAAGCCTCCCAAGGCTACATAATACCGCGACGATACTTTGTGGGCGGCAGCTTCCTGCTCGGCTGCGATACGCTCCACTTCAGCCTGAAGGGCAGCGATGGAATCTTCCCTTGCCTTCGCCCTTGCAGCCTCCTGCTCGAGCCGCAGCTGCTCCAGATCCTTCGAAGTCGGCTTACCCAGCATAGAGCGGACCGCATCGCAGCCGGTAAACAGCATACAAACGGCGAGAAGTATGGCGGACAGTCTGAAAAGTTTCATTTCGACAGGCTTTTTGTATCTTCACAAAAGTATACAATTGCCACATCAAAGGCAAAAAAATCGTATATTTACAAAAAACACACAACAGCTCCCGAATGATAGAAAAAACACTGACGCTTGAGCATTTCGATCCTGTAGAAATCTATGGAGTCAACAATAAAAACCTCAATCTTTTCCGATATCATTTCCCGAAGGTCAAGGCGGTTGCCAGGGGTTCCCAAATTACAGTCGAGGGTGCCCAGGAGGATATTGAAGCTTTTGAAGCGGCTTTCAACGCCCTCCTTTCAATCAAAGAGTCCAAGGGCGTGATCAATGAATATGACATAGACTTCCTTTTCGAGGAGAAAGGCCGCGAAGCCGAGGTCGGCAAGGTGGATATGCAGTCCGGCGACGACTATATCATAGTCTACGGCAACGACGGCAAGTGCATCAAAGCCCGCACGAAGAATCAGAAGCGGCTTGTCAAGGAATACTATGACAACGATCTTATATTTGCCCTCGGACCTGCCGGAACAGGCAAGACTTACACGGCGATCGCACTCGCTGTCAGGGCGCTTAAGAACCGGGAGGTGAAGAAGCTGATCCTGACAAGACCGGCTGTCGAAGCCGGGGAAAGGCTCGGTTTCCTGCCGGGCGACCTGAAGGAGAAGCTCGACCCGTATCTGCAACCGCTGTACGATGCCCTGCAGGATATGATTCCTGCCAAGAAGCTGCAGGCATTTATGGAGGACGGCACCATCCAGATTGCGCCGCTGGCCTATATGCGAGGCCGCACCCTGGACCGTGCCTTCGTAATTCTGGACGAGGCGCAGAACACTTCGCTGGGCCAGCTGAAGATGTTCCTCACCCGAATGGGCTGCGACGCGAAGTTCATAGTCACCGGCGACGTCACCCAGATAGACCTGCCCCGCAAGAGCGATTCAGGCCTTGAACGCGGCGTCGAGCTGGTGCGTGGCATCCGCGGCATCAGCGTCATCGAGTTCGGCCGCGAGGACATAGTCCGCCACCCGCTGGTCACGAAAATCGTCGACGCCTTCGAGAAGGCATCTAACGCCGATCAGAGTCAAGAATAAGTCCGGGAGTGTGCCAGACGCGCATATCGTCCTGCTCGCCGTATACGAGGTATGCTTCGACACCCTCACCCGCCAGCCGGGATGAGATGACCTGCTTTGCGGCTTCGGTGCCGATGACCATAAACCAGGTCGCATAGGCGTCGGCAGTGGCTCCGTCGCAGGCTACGACAGTTGCGCTGAGCAGCGAATGTCTCACCGGAGCGCCGGACACCGGATCCACAGTGTGTGAATATTTCTGGCCGTTCTCGACATAGAACTTGCGGTAGTTGCCGCTGGTGACAAGGCCGCAGTCGCTGATGGACACAACATCCTGTTTCAGCTCTCCTGAAACGTAGTTGCCGTCCTCTGGCTTGTCAATCCAGATGCGCCAGGGACCGCCCTGCTCCCGCTGTCCCTTGCAGACAATCTCTCCGCCCAGCTCGATGATGTAATTGCGGCTGCCGAAACTTTCCAGTATGCGGGCCACTGCGTCGCAACTGTATCCCTGGGCGATGGCGTTGAAATTGAGCCGGCAGCGGCTGTCAGTCTTTGTCAGGAAAGTTCCCTGCGGAGTCTCCTCGAAGCCGAAGAGGTCCATCCCGATGTACTCTTTCATCGAGGCTGCCATCAGAGCTTTCCGGTCGGCGGTGGCTGTGCTGTCGGCAAAGCCGAAGCCCCAGAGGTCGAAGAGCGGTCCTGCTGAAGGGTCGAAGGCTCCTCCGCTCTTGAGCCAGATGTCCTTCGATATGTTGAAGATATCTATGAATATGTCGTCGAGAGCCACCTGCTCACCGTTGTTGACGCGGGAAAGGATGGAGCCTTTGTTGTAGCCCGAGATGGAATTGTCGATGCGAAGGAGGACGCTGTCGACGGCATCCTTGACTTCCTGCGACAGGACGGTGGAAGGCAGGCTGCATTTGATGGAATATGTGCCACCCTGTGCGAAACCCTGGATGTTGACGTAGCGGTCCATACTGCAGGAGCATACAGACAAAAGCAGCAGCAATGACAGCAATCTTTGTTTCATAAGGCCCGGTGGCATGATTTTGGCTCCACCGCCTGCAAATTTACAATAAATACTTATATTTGCATTTTACAGACCAATAGCCACGATGAAGAAGATAAGAGGATTTGCCTGCCTGATTGCAGTTTTTGCGGTTTGCCTTTCGTTGGTATCCTGCGAAAAAAAGGCTGACCCGTCATATACGCATATGGTGGGCACGACCGACTTCGAACTCGAATCTTTCCTTCCCTGCTCCCAGCTCATCGACCTGAAGGCAACAGGAGTGGTCTCTCCCGAGAAGTTCGTGGTAAAATGGCTGATTCCCAAAATATACGAAGATACCCTCACAGGCACTCATCTCACTATCCGTACTCCTGATGAGCCCTGCAACCTGTTCGTAACAGTTATCACCAATGCTTACGGCTACTATGAACTGACTCAAAGCAGGACGGCAGTCATCATTGATCCTGAGGAGTCCCTTACCGGCCGTGTCTTCAAAGGCGGGCTGATTACCGATCCCCGTGACGGGCAGCAGTATCATACGACAACTGTCGGCGACCTTGAGTGGTTCGCTGAGAACCTCAAGTGGGGTGGAGCCGGCATCTGCTATGACGACTGCGACGTGCTTCAGGATCTCTTCGGCAGACTCTACACTTGGAATGAGGCTACCGGAGGAGAAGATGGCTTCGGGCTTGCAGGCGGTCCTCGGGGAGCCTGCCCCGAGGGATGGAGCGTTCCTACGGCCGAAGATTGGGAGAACCTCGGCGAGGTCCTCAACAAAGGCGTGGAAGTGCCTTTCCTTTCGAACTGGGCCGGCCTCGGACAGAAGCTCACGGTCGAGGCATTTCTGAACGGCGAGAAACTCTGGCCGATATCTCCCGACAACAACAAAGCCAACACCGTGAACTGGAATGCCCTCCCGGCTGGTTACTGTATGACTTCCGGCGACATATTCCGCGATATGAGGGCATACGGTATGTGGTGGAGTTCTGCAAGAAGGTCTTCCGACCGCGCATATTACCGATATATCTACTTTGATGCTGACTATTGCGGCGTCAATTATGCCGATGTCGATGATATGGCCTTCTCTGTAAGATGCGTAAGGCTCGCCGACGGCGCTGGCAGGTAGGATGAATCCGATACCCATACTTGACAAAGAGCAGCAGCTCAGGATAGTCGAGGCCATTGTAAAGGCCGAAGACTGTACCAGCGGCGAGATTCGTGTGCACGTCGAGCCAAAGTGCAAGACGGATCCGGTATCCCGTGCAATCAAAGTTTTCAACCGTCTTGAAATGTACGATACCGCCGCCCGCAACGGCGTCGTGATCTATCTGGCATATCAGTCCCGCGCCTGCGCCATCGTCGGCGATGTGGCCATCAACGAAGTGATCCCTGCCGGTTTCTGGGACGGCATCCTGGCCGATATGAAAGCGGCATTTGCATCCGGTCTTTACACCGAGGGCATAATAGCCGCAGTAGAGGCCGTAGGCAAGGCACTCTCGCAGTACTTCCCTTACCGACGCGACGACGTCAATGAGCAGCCCGATGAAATTTCTTTCGGAGGAGATGAGGATGAAGAGGACTAGGACACTGGCTGCGGCATTCCTGCTTGTCTGTGCAGTCGCCGCGATGGCGAAGATACCAGAGCGGCCCTACCCGCCGCGCCTTGTCAATGACTTTGCCGGCATTTTCAATGACTGGCAGAAGGCGGCTCTGGAACAGCGCCTTGTCGCTTTCGACGACACGACTTCCAACCAGATAGCAGTCGTTACTCTTGAAGAGCTTGACGGAGATCCGGCGATGGTAGCCTATGAAATAGGTGAGAGCTGGGGCGTGGGCAGCGAAAAAAACAACAACGGCGTAGTAATCCTTATCAAGCCGAAGACTGCGTTCAGCAGCGGGCAGGTGTTCATCGCAGTAGGATATGGCCTCGAAGGGGCTATTCCTGACGCTATGACCAAGCGGATATTCGAGAATGAGATGGTTCCCCACCTCAGGAACGGCAATGATTACTACTCTGCAGTGAATGCGGCCCTGGATGTGCTGATGCCGCTGGCCTGCGGGGAATATTATGAAAGCAGGGAGTTTGACGGAGAAGATGTGCTTGCCCTCGTCTCATTCGTAATGTTCCTGCTGGCTGTCCTGGTAATAGTTCTCATCCTGGCTTCTATGAATGGAGGAAGCACCAACATCGGCAGTGGCAAACATCATCTGGATCTGTGGGACCTGATTGTCCTCAGCAATATGTTCGGCTCTTCCGGAGGCTCTTCATCTAGCGGCAGATCTTCTTCCGGAGGATGGGGCGGCGGTCACTCAGGCGGATTCGGCGGTGGATTCGGCGGTTTCGGCGGCGGACATTTCGGAGGAGGCGGGGCCGGCGGAAGCTGGTAGCGGCTACATCAGCTTGTTCAGCATAGCATAGACGGTCAGACCGGCGATTGACTTTATCCCTGTTTTTGCAGTTATGTTCTTGCGGTGGGTGTTCACCGTGTTCATCGATATGTTCAGCATATCTGCTATTTCCTTGCTCATATAACCCTTCGCCACAAGCACGAGGATTTCAGTCTCCCGTTGGGTCAGTGCCTCGTCAGCCATCCCGCTTTGCGAATCATCGGATTTCTTTCTTTCCTTGGAGTGCCCGGCTCCGTGGTCGTCGGTGAACACGGCCTCTTCCAGCACTGTGTGGCGGCCGAGGTCTTCGGCAAGTTGGAAAATGTCGAAGGTCAGTTCTATTATTTCTTCTGATGAGATGTTCTGCGGCAGGAACTTGAAGATGATCTTGGTAAAGTCGGAGAGTTTTTCCTCTATGCTGTCGTGGGCTCCGGTGAAGGCTTTCTTGCTGCGGGCGATGTCTTCAACGACGATGGGGAAGATGTTGGCCTCCTCGAATGCGAAATGGTCCTCGACTTCCTTGCGGTAGTCGTCGAAGAACTTTTTCAGCAAGTCTCCGTAGGGGGAGCCTGCCTTGTCGGCCAAATCGTTGAGGTGCCGCTCGATGTGGGGGAGCCGTTCTTCCAGATAATAATGGTGGGAGGCCCGCAGGTAATGCAGCAAGGCAGGAAGGTCCTCGTCACAGATGCTGTCGCTGCCGGCCGTGAACCCTTCATAGCAGTATACGTTGCATACGAACAGAAAGAGCCTGACGCTGACTCCGTGCTCCTCGCACACCTGGGCTATGGTCTTCCCTCCGAAACCGACGGGGATGCCGAAACGGGGCAGCAGCAGGAGAAGGTTGCGGTTCTCGAACAATACATCCGAGAGCTTCATCGATGCTGAGAACGGCGTAGTTGACATCTGTTTCTTTTGATTTTGTGGCAAAAATATTAAAAAAACTGCCAAAAAGTCCACAAATATGACGATTCGTCATATTCTGAGCCGTGGGCACAGCGTTTGCCTATATGAGGTTTCGAAACACGAAAGAACAACTTAATCAATAGGAGGTATTAAAAATGACACTAGTTAGAAGAAATCAGAATTGGTTGCCGTCATTTTTCGATGACTTTTTCGACAACGATTGGATGGAAAGAGTCAATGCATACAACAATGCCGTAGCTCCTGCCATCAATGTGAAAGAAAACAAGAACGCTTATATCCTTGAGGTCGCCGCTCCCGGTATGACAAAAGACGACTTCCAGGTACACGTCGACGAAGATGACAATCTGGTAATCGCTATCGAGAGCAAGAAAGAAGACAAGGAAGAGAACAAAGACACGCGTTACCTGCGCCACGAGTTCTCATACGCAAAGTTCCAGCAGACTATGCTGCTTCCTGAAGATGTCGACGCTGACAAGATCGACGCCAAAGTCGAGCACGGCGTGCTGACCATCGACCTGCCTAAGAAAGCTCACGTTGAATTGCCTAAGGCAAAGAAGCAGATCTGCATCAAATAAAACTGATTGTTTGGTAAAAAGGTTTATGAAAGAAAAACCCCGGGTGCTTTGGTATCCGGGGTTTTTTCATATTTTTACGCGGTTGAAAGATGGCAGCGAGCAAAGAGATACTTTTGGGCAGAATCCGGGACGGAGAACCACTTGCGCTGGGGCAGCAGGTCCGGTTGACTATGTATCTGTGCGGCCCGGCCATAATGGCGCAGGTGGCTTCAGTGCTGCTGCAGTTCATCGACGCATCGATGGTCGGCAGCCTCGGAGCCAATCCTTCAGCCTCCATAGGCCTCGTTTCAACAACAACCTGGATTTTCGGCGGATTCGCAATGGCAGCTGCGCAAGGATTTTCGGTGCAGGTGGCCCATCTTATCGGCTCGAACGATTTCGTCCAGGCGAGGAAGGTGATGAGGCAGGGGCTTGCAAGTGTCATCATTTTCAGCGTCTGTCTGTCGATGGCCGGATTATCCGTGGCCGGACCTCTTCCGGGCTGGCTTGGCGGAAGCCCTGAAATCAACGGTGCGGCCTCAGCTTACTTCCGGACGTACACGATGTTCCTGCCGGCTATGCAGCTTGGATTCTTTGGGGCTACGATGCTCTCGTGCAGCGGCAACACCAAAGTCCCGGCCTTACTCAACGTAATGATGTGTGTGCTCGATGTCATCTTCAATTTCCTGCTTATCTTCCCGACGAGGGAGATCAGCATATTAGGCTCGCAGATAACGATGCCTGGAGCCGGAATGGGCGTGCGCGGAGCTGCGCTCGGCACTGGCCTCGCAGAGGCAGTGACTGCCGTCGTTATGATTTACTTCCTGCTTGTGCGCTCCAGGGAGCTCAGAATCGTCCACGAGGCAGGCTCATTCAAGCCGACGGCGCAATGTCTTAAGAATGCCTTTGGCATCTGCGGGCCGATGTGGGTGCAGAATGTCATAATGCGAGGAGCGCATATCGCCAGCACTGTCATCGTTGCTCCGCTCGGCGCAGTGGCCATAGCCGCAAACTCATTTGCAATAACGGCAGAAAGCTTCTGCTATATGCCTGGCTACGGTATGGGTGATGCTGCCACGACTCTTGTGGGCCAGAGCCTGGGAGCGAAGCGGCGGGACCTGGTGAAGAGCTTTTCCCGCATAACGCTGGGTCTTGGTATGGGAATGATGTCAGCCCTGGCCGTGGTGATGTACTTCATCGCCCCGCAGCTTATGTCCCTGCTGAGTGTCGACCCTGACGTAGTGGCGCTTGGAGCCAGGGTGCTGCGCATAGAAGCGTTCGCGGAAGCCGGCTATGCCGCTTCGATCGTGGCTTACGGCGCCTGTGTCGGCACCGGAGATACGACGGTCCCGAGCATCATCAACCTCGCCAGTATGTGGCTGGTCCGCATCATACCGGCCATTTTCCTCACCAGGGTCTACGGCCTGGTCGGGTACTGGATATGTATGTGTGTGGAACTCAATGTCAGGGGGCTGCTGTTCATCGGCCGCATCAGCGGAGAAAAATGGATGAAGAATATGATAAAAACGACATAAAACTATATGAAAGAAATTAAGAATCAGGAATTCGGCGGGGAAAGGCCGTTATATTGTGAGCACGACCTTTATCTCGAGAATGTGGTTATTCACGCGACCTTCTGATGGAAGACACTATCGTCGACGCTCCCAAGATGTTCCGCGAGATGGAGCGCCTCAGCCGGGGCCTTGCCTCTTTCTGAACTATTTTGCAGAGAGCTGGTCGCTGATCTGTTTGGCTAGTGCCTGCCAGTGTGCCTGTGTGACTTTGTCCGAAGACTTGGCCTTGGCCATTTTTTTCTGGAGGTCTGTCAACTGGGCAAGAAGCAGGGTGCGCACATCTGAAGTCTTGGCTGCATCGCTGGCAACGACCGTGAGGGCAGAAGTGATGTAGCGGCGCTGCAGATAGCGGCGGTAGCTGTCGACCTTGCTGCCCTTGCCGAGCTCCGAGAAGATCTTGCCGCTCAGGTCTGAGAGGTACTCCTCGGGACTGTAGTTCGACGAGTCGTAGAGCGAGAACTGCTCAAGACGGGCAAGTTTCGAAGTGCTCAGCAGGTTGGTCGGGCTGACGACATTGTTCACCAGCGTGTACAGATAGCTGTCCGGACGGTCGGTGAGGTCCCAGATGTAGGGAACGTCCACCAGCCACTCGGGCTTGTGGAAAAGATTGTCGTCCAGCCAGTCGAGGGCGCGTTTCTGCTTGTCTTTCGGGACGGGTGCATACTTGACTGCGCTGGTTTCCTCGATGCTGTGGTTTGTGATGTAGCGGCCTCCTATGTTGGCTGAAACGTGGCCCAGATAGCGGTTGAACTGGCTTACGACTGCAGAGTACATCCTTGACACATTGGCGAACATATCAGCCTCTTCCTTGTTCCATTCGGGAATCTGGGGAAGGGTACGCTGCAGGTTGGCGATGCCGTAGCTGCTGGCAACCATTGCATCGTCGCTGAGGTCTTCGGTGAGGGCGCGGGGGTCCTCGTCACGGCCTTCGCCGCCGAACCACAGGCGCGGATTGGCTGACAGGCGGTCGATTATGACCTTGTTCCAGTAAAGGTGGTCTTCCTTGGCCGTCTTGAAATACGTGGGGGTGTAGCCGAACTCGATGGCCCATTTGTCATAGTCGTTGATGCGGGGATAGAGGCCGGCCTTGGAAATGTTGTCCTCCGGCTGGGCTACGTAATTGAAGCGGGCGTAGTCCATTATGCTGACGGTGTGGCCGTGGGCTTCCACCCACTCTTTGTCGCGGAGTTTCTCGACGGGTGTCTGGCTGCTGGAGCCCATATTGTGACGCAGGCCGAGCGTATGGCCTACTTCGTGGGACGAAACGAAGCGGATGAGGTCACCCATCAATTCGTCGTCATATTTGATTTTGCGGGCGCGGGGGTCTACCGCTCCTGCCTGTACCTGATACCAGTCGTGCACGAGTGTCATCACGTTGTGGTACCAACCGATATGGCTTTCAAGGATTTCGCCTGAACGCGGGTCGTGCACGTTCGGGCCGTAGGCATTGGCGATGTCGGATGCCAGATACCTGATGACTGAGAAACGGGCGTCCTCGAGACTCATCGTAGTGTCGTTCTCAGGCCATTCCTCTGCGCGGATCGCATTCTTCCAGCCGGCCTGCTCAAAAGCTACGTTCCAGTCGTTGACTCCGGCGATGAGATATTTGCGCCACTGCTTCGGAGTTGCGGGGTCGATGTAATAGACAATAGGCTTGACGGGTTCCACGAGCTCTCCGCGTTTCTGGCGCTCTACGTCCTCGGGCCTGGCCTCAAGACGCCATCTGGTGATGAAGCGGATGCTCTCAACGCCCTGCTGCTCATCGCTGAACTGGGTGTATCCGCCTGCGAAGAATCCGACCCTGGGGTCGAACCATCTCTGCTGCATAGGCTCTTCGGGCAGAAGGACGATTGATGTGTTGAGGACCATAGTCACGGTCCCTGCCTCACGGCCTGCGGGCAGATTCCTTGCCTGCTGTCCTCCGGCTGCGGGGCCGCCGCCGGTCGGGGCGTTATAGTTGAAAGTCTTGGTGACGGTGATTTCGGTATTGATGGGGTAGGTCCTGATGCTGTTGATGAAGCTGGCATCAGCCTTTACTCCGCCCAGATTGAAGGATCTCTTGTCGCCGGGGGTCAGAGAGAACACCTGGAGGTCACCCTCGAAAAGACTCTTGGCCTTGATCCTGGTCACTCCTTCGGGAGCGTCTTTCTCGGGCTTGAACGATGCTACTATAGGATTCTCGGAGCTGATGTCGACAGCTTTGCGGATCACCTGGTCTTCATCTGCCTGGATGCTGAGTACGTCGGCTCTCAGCAGCAGATTGCCGTTGGAAGCCTTCTCCCAGTATATCATATTCTCGTTGACTTCTTCTCCGCCGTATTGGCCGGCGCCGGCAGTGATGCTTGTGAATCTGGTAACTGCCAGCATCCTTCTGCCAAGCAGGCTGTCGGGTACGTCGAAGTACCAGTCATTCTCGTTATGGGCCACTCCCACCATTCCGGGGGTGACTTTCAGTTCAACTTTTTTTTCTTCTTGTTTGTCGTTGTCTTTGGGCTCTGCAGCGGGTTTGCGGGGCTGGGCTCCGGCCAGTGTGCAGATGGCAAGCAGGCTTACTGCTATGAAGGTGATTTTTCGGAACATAATAATTGGTAACTGGAAAAACTGACCGTAAGGTAAGCAATTTGCATCACTGGACGCAAAAAAATATAGCTGCTAGTCGTCTCCTTCTTTTTCTTCGTCTTCTTTCTTGAAATCCAGGGAAGACCTGACGACCGGCAGGGAAAAAACGAACGCAGCCGCATCAGTGGCAAGACCTTCGTTTCGGTAGACGCTTTTCATAACTTCGTCCTTGATGTCTGAAGGAACAAGGATGAGTATCATTTCTTTGTCAGGCTGGATGGGGATGTTGAAGAATTCCTCCGCCTCGGGATTGGCGGTTCCGCGGCCTCGGATAATAGTGCCTCCCTTGGCTCCGGCTGCGCGGGCTGCCGTCATTACATTCTCTGAATAACCCGCATTTACTATGCAGACAACAAGCTCGTTTTTAGTTGCATCAGACATTTTATACTTCCTCCTTGAATCTTTTTTCGTTACTTAAGAAACCATAAGCCATCGTGCCGATCATACTGCTGAACGGGATGGTAAAGGCGACGCCTTTATAGTTTTTGCCCTTGCTGAAGTTCTCGTTCAGGACTTCGAAGAGACCGGGAGCTTCGTCGGAACGCACGACGCTCATTATGATGTTCTTGGGACGCTCAGTCAGGCCGAGGTAGCCAAGCAGCAGATGGGTGCTGCCCTTGCAGGGGAGAGTCATCTGCATATTGGCCTGGTGAGACTGTATCAGGCTGGAATAATATGCCGATTTGTCGTCGTGTACTATGGCGACCAGCAGTTCCAGCTTCATAGGGGCTATATTCCGTGTTTCTGACATAATTATTCAAAATATATGATAGTGTCCTCCTTGGCTGCAAGTATGCGGCGGAATGCAGCATTGCGGCGACGGCGGGTAGCTATGACAGATTTGAAACCAAGGCACTGGATAGTGATGAGGGGAGTCATAGCGACCATTGCGACTACGCCGAAAGCCAGCTCCATCACATTCGATTCGCCCTGCATACATACGCAGGAACCGATGACCAGGGGCAGTATGAAACTTGAGGTGAGCGGACCGCTGGCCACGCCGCCGGAGTCGAAGGCGATGGCCGTATATAGTCTGGGCACGAAGAGTGAGAGCCCGAGAGAGATGACATATCCGGGTATCAGGTAGTACAGAAGCGAGAAGCCGAAGTAAACTCTGATCACTGAAAGGCCGATCGAGGCGCCTACGCCGAGAGAGAGTGCAGTCATCATCTGCTTGCGGCTCACTTCTCCTCCGGTGATTTCGCTGACCTGGTTGTTGAGTACGTGCACAGCCGGCTCGGCCAGCACTACCACCATACCTATGATGAATGAGAAGACGATCAGTATTATGGGGCTCGCCTCGGCCAGCTCGACGCCGATGCGGTAGCCTATGGGCATAAAGGCCATCTCAACTGCAGCCAGGAAGAGCACCAGGCCTATGAAAGCATAGATGATGCCGATTATGATCTGTAGAATCTTGGTTTTCGGAAGCCTGAGTATGGCAAACTGCAGGATGAAAAAGAAGATCACGATCATCACCAGAGACTTGCCTACATTGGCCATAGATCCGAAAAGGATGTCGTCGAACCCTTCAGCCAGGATGGCGGACATCGAATAATCCGGCACGGCATAATCAGGAACGCCTGTGGAGAGCATTGAAAGGACGAGTACTGCAGCGACCGGGCCGATCGAGCACAGGGCGATGAGGCCGAAACTGTTCTCGTTGGCATTGCGGCCGCCGATGGACATCGCGATTCCTACGCCGAGAGCCATTATGAACGGCACGGTGATAGGGCCGGTCGTGACGCCGCCGGAGTCGAAACTCATAGCCAGCAGCGGCCAGGTTTCATCATTGTCCATCAACAAGGCAGCCAGGCAGAACAGTATCATATAGCCATAGAGCAGAATGCTGGTCAGATCGGCGTGTGTCAGGATTTTTATCACGCCGAGGAGCAGCATTATGCCGACACCCACACCTACGGTGAGTATGAGGACCGTGCTGTTCATAACTGCGCTCACCTGCGAGGCCAGAACTGACAGGTCAGGCTCGGCCACGGTGATCAGCAAGCCCATAACAAAGGCGATAGGCAGCAAGATGCTTGATTTCTTCGAGCGGGTCAGACCTTCTCCTATATACTGGCCCATCGGTGTCATTGCCATATCAGCTCCCAGGTTGAACAGGCTTATTCCCACAATCAGAAGGATGGCCGCTCCCAGGAAGACGCACAGGTCGTGTGTGGAAATATCAACCCAGGGAGTCAGTGAAAGGATGACTACCAGCGCACTTACCGGAAGGACCGACACCAGCGACTCTTTCAGCTTCTCCCAAAGGGATTTCCAGACATCTTTGAATATTGCAGAATTCTTACTCATTTATCAGGATAACCAATCGTGCAAATTTAGCTTTTTTTAACATTGTTTTACAGTTTGTAACATATACTTTCGTGTTATCACCACAAATAGTGATACATAATTGCGTGTAATTACCGACATTTGCACTTCGAAGATGGAAGAAAACAACAAACAGAACGAAGTGACTGTGCTGACCGATATCCCTACCGGCAGCAGTTGTATCATCTCCAAGGTGCACGGCCACGGCGGTTTCCGCCACCGCATAATGGAGATGGGTTTCATCAAGGGCGAGAAAGTGGACGTTGTCAAGAACGCCCCCCTGATGGATCCGATAGAATACAGCATAATGGGCAGCCACGTATCCCTGAGGCGGTCTGAGGCCGACAAGATAGAGGTGGTGGCGCTGGAAGAGGGCTTCCATCCGGACTTTGATTTCAACGGTACGATCGAAGCCCACGTAGCGCGGGAAGTCGAGACGAGCTCAAAGACGATCACGGTGGCATTGGTGGGCAATCCCAACTGCGGCAAGACATCCTTCTTCAACCTTGCCACAGGCCTCCGCGAGAAAGTGGGCAACTATTCAGGAGTCACAGTGAGCAGCAAGGTGGGGACATTCTACCACGACGGCTATACCATCAACCTGGTAGACCTGCCCGGAACATATTCCCTCACTGAATATTCACCCGAAGAACTTTATGTGAGGGACTATCTGCTGAACCGCCATCCCGACCTTGTTCTGAATATTGTAGACGCCGGCAACCTCGAGCGCAATATGTACCTCACCGCGCAGCTTATCGATATGAATCCCAGGATGCTGATGGCTCTCAATATGTACGACGAGCTCGAGAGGTCCGGGGACCAGCTTGACGTGGAGAGCCTCGAAAAGATGCTCGGTTTCCCCATCGTGCCTGTAGTTGCGCGCACCGGTCGGGGCGTCGAAGACGTGCTGGAGAAAATCGTGCACATCTACCGCGATGAAGAAGGCTATACGAAGCATATCCACATCAACTACGGGGAGAACGTAGAAGACTGCATTTCTTCCGTCAAGAAGCTCATCGACGCCGACCAGTCCCTCCGTGACCGCTATCACGGACGCTACCTTGCCCTCGAACTGATGCAGGGCGACAAGGTCATCACGAAATCCATCGAATCAGTTCCGGCATTCCCGCAGATAAAGGAAGCCGCGGACTCTGCCCGCGCCCGCCTCGAAAAAGAATATCGCGGCGAAATAGCCGACATCATATCCGACATCCGCTACGGGTTCATCCGTGGAGCGCTGAGAGAGACCCTGACGCCGGCCAAGGAGGACAAGCGCAAGCTGGCCTATGCCCTCGATACGGTCCTTACCAACAAATATCTCGGATTTCCCCTGCTGGTAATATTCCTGTGGGTGATGTTCCAGACGACATTTACCCTGGGCGCATATCCCCAGCAGTGGCTCGAGGCCGGCATTGCCGCCCTCGGCAACTGGATAGGCGGCCTGCTTCCCGAAGGAATGCTGAACGACCTGCTGGTGGACGGCATAATCTCCGGAGTGGGAGGGGTGCTGGTGTTCCTGCCGAACATCATCATCCTGTTTATGTTCATCTCCTTTCTCGAGGATACCGGATATATGGCCCGCGCGGCCTTCATAATGGACAAGCTGATGCACCGCATAGGCCTGCACGGCAAGTCGTTCATACCCTATATCATCGGCTTCGGCTGCGGAGTGCCTGCGATAATGGCCACCAGAACCCTTGAGAACCCGAAGGACAGGATTCTGACGATCCTGACGATTCCGTTTATGTCCTGCTCTGCAAGGCTGCCGGTGTACCTGCTGTTCGTGGCAGCGTTCTTCTCGCGCAACCAGGGCCTGGTGCTGATGAGCCTGTACGCCGTGGGAATCATCTTCGCGATACTGACCTCCGTGATTCTGAACAAGACTGTGTTCAAGAATGCATCCGACCAGTTCGTGATGGAGCTCCCTCCGTACCGTTTCCCCACCGTGCGCAATATCCTCGTGCATATGTGGGACAAGAGCGTGCTTTACCTGAAGAAGATGGCGACCGTGATTCTGGCAGCTTCAGTCCTGATCTGGGCACTTGGCTATTTCCCGAGGCCCAAGACCGAAATGACTCCGGCAGAGCAGGCGGAACAGTCTTACATAGGCCGCATCGGCCACGCCATCGAGCCGGTAGTCAAGCCGCTGGGTTTCGACTGGCGAATGGGCGTCAGCCTCGCAACCGGTCTGGCAGCCAAAGAAGTTGTAGTATCGTCTCTCGGAGTGTTGTATGACGCCCAGGAAGTCGAGGGCGAGGAAGATACCGCAGGCCTGCAGGCCAAGCTGCAGTCCGTGACGGACGAGAACGGAAATGCCTTCTTCTCTCCTCTGAAGGCTTATACCTTCCTGCTGTTCATCCTGCTCTATTTCCCCTGCATCGCCGCTATCTCGGCCATAGCCAAGGAGGCTGGGCGCAAATGGGCCGCCTTCAGCGTAGTTTACACTACCTGCCTGGCCTGGATAGTCTCATTCATTTTCTGGCACGTAGGGTTATTGCTTTAGAATATGCAGACAGTAATTACATATACCATAATTGCAGCGGCCGCAGCCTTCTTCATCTGGCGCGCAGTCAGACGTGCGAAGGGCTCAGCCGGTTGCCCCTGCTGCAGCGACGGCGGGTGCAATTGTAATTGCAATTGCGGTTGCGAGTGCAACTGCAACTGTGGCTGCAACTGCAGCCATAAAAAAAGCTGAATTCCATTTTTTAAGTGTTATTGCAATGATGAAGCGCTCTCCGGCCTAACGCGGGGAGCGTTTCTGTTTTTCTTCGTATTCGCGAAGTGCCTTGATTGCCTGGGGACTGAGGATGAGGATGGCGATGACGTTGATCCAGGCCATCAAGCCGACGCCGATGTCGCCGAGCTTCCAGATGACGTCGGTCTCGCGGACGGCGCCGAACACCACCGAAGCCAGCAGCAGGATCCTGAAAGTCCAGATGAAGAAATCCTCCAGCTTGCGGGAGTATTGCTTATTGTGTTTTCTGGCCACCTCCCGGCAAATATAGATTATGCTGGACTCTGAATAGAAATAATATGCCATCAGGGTGGTGAAGACGAAGAAGATGAGGGCGATGGTCACGAACTGGCTTCCGAAGCCTCCGAACACTGAATCTACGGCTGACTGGGTGAAATACACGTAGTTGTTGCCGAGCTCCGGAGCGTTGGCAACGAGCATTTCTCCGGTCTTGGAGTCGAATACGTTGTAGGTTCCGGCGGACAGGATCATCAGAGCTGTGGCCGTGCACACCAGCAGCGTGTCAACATACACCGAGAACGCCTGGACGAGGCCCTGCTGGGCAGGATGTTTCGTATTGGCGGTAGCTGAAACTATCGCACCGCCGCCCTGTCCGGCCTCGTTCGAGAATATGCCGCGCTTGACACCCATCATAATGGTCGAACCGATGATGCCGCCGGCGACAGGATTTATGCCGAAGGCATTGGTGACAATCTGTCCCAGAAGGAAGGGAATCTGCCCGGCGTTGCAGATCAGCACGACAAGAGCTATGAGGATATAGCCCAGAGCCATAAAAGGCGTGACGACGGAAGCTACGTCGGCTATGCGCTTCACACCTCCGATAATGACAATCGCAAGCAGCAATGCCAGCCCTATGCCAGTTGTAAGGGGAGAGATGTCGTAAGAATTGAGGAATGCCTGAGACGCACCGTTAGCCTGTACTGTAGTGAGGAACATACCGTAGCCGATGATCCCTATGATGGCGAAAGCGATTCCCAGCCAGCGCTGGTGCAGCCCTTCCTGGATGTAACAGAACGGGCCGCCCCGGAAACTCGAGTGGTGGGGAAAGCGGTAAATCTGAGCAAGCGTCGACTCGACGAATGCGGTGGAAGCGCCGAAGAAGGCGATAACCCACATCCAGAACACAGCCCCGGGGCCGCCGAGCGCTATGGCCGTGGCGACGCCCACGATGTTTCCGGTGCCCACACGACCGGAAAGGGCCATACAGAATGCGCTGAACGAAGACACTTTGTTCTTGGGAACTACGGCCTCGGCCTTGTCGGCGGTGTCTGCGGAATCGTCGTCGTGTCTTGTGAAAAGAAGCTTGACCATTAGACCCAGCCTGCGGACCTGCACGAAGCGGGTGCGGAAGGTAAAGAACAGGCCGGCAAAAATCAGAAGCACCACAAGAGCGGGGCTCCAGACAACATTATTGACCGCTTCTACTATTTTTGAAAACACGTTCAAATTTACGCAGAAAAAAGCTAAATTTACCAAAATTATACTCGTATGAAAGGCATCGTTCTCGCCGGAGGCTCCGGCACAAGGTTGTATCCCATCACAAAAGGCGTCAGCAAGCAGCTGCTTCCCATCTACGACAAGCCGATGATCTATTATCCTCTGAGCGTGCTGATGATGGCCGGCATCCGTGACATCCTTGTCATAAGCACCCCTTATGACCTTCCCGGATTCAAGCGCCTTCTCGGCGACGGTTCAGCCTTCGGAGTGAACCTTTCGTATGCGGAGCAGCCCAGCCCGGACGGCCTGGCGCAGGCCTTCATCATAGGAAAAGAGTTCATCGGCGGCGACAGCGTCTGCCTTGTGCTCGGAGACAACATCTTCTACGGCGATTCCTTTACGCCTAAGCTGGCCGCAGCAGTGGCCGAGGCCGAGCATAACGACAAGGCCACCATCTTCGGCTACTGGGTGAGTGATCCCCAGCGTTACGGCGTGGCCGAGTTCGACCGTGACGGCAACTGCGTGGGCATCGAGGAGAAACCTGCCGAGCCAAAGAGCAACTATGCCGTGGTCGGCCTGTATTTTTATCCCAATGAAGTGGTAGGCATAGCGGAGAACGTAAAGCCTTCGGCAAGGGGCGAACTGGAGATTACCTCGGTAAACCAGGCCTTCCTTGGGGCCGGCAAGCTGAAAGTACAGCTGCTGGGCCGCGGCTTCGCCTGGCTCGACACCGGCACCCACGATTCGCTGGCGGAGGCTTCCACTTTCTTCGAAGTAATCGAGAAGCGGCAGGGGCTTAAGGTAGCCTGCCTGGAAGAGATAGCGTACCGCAACGGCTGGATAGATGCCGACAAGGTGAGGGAAGACGCCGCACCGATGATCAAGAACCAGTACGGACAATATCTGATGCGGCTGATTGAACAGTGATGTCTAAGAAAAAGGGGATAATAACGGCACTTCTGTGCGGAATCGTGGTCGGTTGCGCGTTTATGGCGGGATTCCACTATACCTACGCCAAGACGTCAACCAACGAATACTGTATGTCCTGCCACGTCCATACCCAGGCCGACGACAGTTGGAAGCAGTCTGTGCACTACAGCAACGGCTCCGGCACGGTCACTGACTGCGTAGCCTGTCACCTCCCTCCCGAAGATGTCCCGATGCACCGCTTTGCGGTAAAGACCCGGATGGGCGTCAAGGATATGTTCGCGAAGATGTTCAAGGACACCGACAAGATAGACTGGGATGCCAAAGGCGAATTCGAGCACGCCCGCAAGATAGTTTACAACGAGAGCTGCCGCAAGTGCCACACCAATCTCTATCCCGAAGGCGTCAGCGACGAGACCGTCGTGGCCCACCTCTATTACGAAGAATATGAGAAGAAGCTGAACCTGCAGTGCATCAGCTGCCACCTCGATGCCGGCCATTTCGATCCGAATTACAAGCACGAGAGTATGAAGTCGGCTCCCGTGACTGCAGGACCGGTGCATCAGACCCGTGCCGAAGTCTCAGCCTTCGAGGATTTCACGGAGACCGTGCCAGGCACTACCGCTTCCATAAGGATGATAGCCATCCCCGGAGGCAGCTTCACCATCGGCTCTCCGGCAGGCGAGCCTTTCCGCAAGGATGACGAAGGGCCGCAGCGCAAGGTTACGGTGTCGCCGTTCTTTATGGCCGAGGTCGAGACGACCTGGGACCAGTTCTGGGCTTTCTACAATGAGACAATGTCCGAGGGCCGCACCCCTCCGGCAGTGATATTTGCCAACAATACACGCGAAGACATAGACGCGGTCAGCGGCCCGACTCCGCCGTTCGGCGCTCCGGACCAGGGTTGGGGAATGGGCTCCCGCCCGGCCATTACTATGACCCACTATGCGGCGCAGACCTTCTGCCAGTGGCTGTCGCTGAAGACAGGCAGGACCTACCGCCTGCCGACCGAGGCCGAATGGGAATATGCCGTCCGCGGCGGAACTGACACCCCCTACTGGTTCGAAGGCAACCCGAAGAAATTCTCACAGGAAGGATTTATGAGAGGCGTATTCAAGGCCGACACGGCAGTTATCGCCACCAACGTGGTGTACGCTGCCAATAGCGGCAACCGTACGCAGGAGCCTTCGCGGGTGGCTGCAAACCCCTTCGGGCTGAAGAATATGCTCGGCAACGTGATGGAATACTGCTCCGACTGGTATGCCGAAGGTGCCTACGCCTCCCTGCAGGACGGAGCCGTCGATCCGCAGGGGCCGGCTGAGGGCTCCGAGTATGTGGTTAGAGGCGGCAGTTATGCCTCCGATGCTGCGCAAGTGCGCAGTGCGGCCAGAGGCAGAACACACCACGACGACTGGCTGCGCACCGACCCCCAGAATCCCAAGAGCATCTGGTGGTATTCAGACATAAAGGGGATAGGCTTCCGTGTGGTATGCGAAGTGCCCGAAGAGTTGAAATGACAAATAGACAATAAAATACATAGCTATGAAAAAACTTTCAAGAAGAGAATTTTTCGGCTGCAGTGCAGCTCTCGGAGGAGCAGCCATAGTTGCTTCGACACCCATCCTGTCTTCGTGCAGCGGCAAAGGCGGGGACGCAAAACTTGTTCCTCTCAAACAACCCGGTGAGTACTATATTCCTGACCTGCCCGACAAGGCAGCGGACGGCCGTGAACTGAAAGTCGGCCTGATCGGTTGCGGAGGCCGCGGAAGCGGCGCCATCGACAATCTGCTGGCAGCTGCCGACGGCATCAAGGTCACTGCGGCCGGCGACACCTTCAAAGACAAGACAGATGCCTTCCTGAAGAAGATGCAGGAGAAAGGCCAGGCCCTTACTGCCGACAACTGCTTCGTGGGTTTTGACGCATACAAGAAAGTCATCGACTCCGGAGTGGATATGGTGATAGTCGCTACACCTCCCGTATTCCGCCCTTATCATTTCCAATACGCCGTATCCAAGGGTGTGCACTGCTTCCTGGAGAAACCTATCGCAGTTGACGCCAAAGGATACCGTCTCATAATGGCGACCGCCAAACAGGCACAGGCCAAGGGCCTTGCAGTTGTGACCGGCACGCAGCGCCATCACCAGCGTCCCTATGTGGCCGCTTTCGAGAAGATCCAGCAGGGCTATATCGGTGAGATCACCGGCGGCAACGTCTACTGGAACCAGGGTATGCTCTGGTATCGCGAGCGCCAGAAAGGCTGGAGCGATATGGAGTGGAACATCCGCGACTGGGTGAACTGGAAATGGCTCTCAGGAGACCATATCGTCGAGCAGCACGTACACAATATCGACGTCTTCCTCTGGATGGCCGGCGGCATCCATCCTGTCAAGGCTACGGGAGTGGGTTCGCGCCAGCGCCGCATCACGGGCGACCAGTACGACAACTTCAGCATCGACTTCGAGTTCGAGAACGGCATCCATATGCATTCGTTCTGCCGCCAGATAGACGGATGCTCGGGCAATGTAAGCGAGTACGTACAAGGCACGAAAGGCTCCTGGAACAGCGTGGAGCACGCCATAAAGGACCTTCAGGGCAATGTTATATGGAAGTTCGACGAGGAGGCTGCGAAGGCTCAGTTCAAGCAGCACGATCCCTATACCCTCGAGCACGTCGACTGGGTCAACCATATCCGCAAGGGTGAGATGCTTGATGAAGCAACACAGTGCGGAATGTCAACCCTGGCCGGTATAATGGGCCGCGAGGCGGCATACACCGGCAAGACCATAACTTGGGACGAGATGAGCGCGATGGACCAGGACTACCTGCCCGCAGATATGGACAGCCTCAAGATCGGCCCTCTCGACATCAAGAAATACACCGTTCCCGTTCCGGGCGAAGCAAAGAAGTAGACTATGGACAGGAGGAGTTTCTTCAAGACGACGGCCGCCGGAGCAGCTGCTGTCGCCCTGGCCTCAGGCCCCGCGAGTCTTCTGACATCCTGCGCACCGAAGCCTAAAAAGGCAGATGTCCCCTTGAACCTCTCGTTCCAGACCGGAATCGCCGTCGGCGAGAGCTATGCCGAGAAATTCGATTATATGGAGAGCCTCGGCGTGGTCGGTTACGAACCCGGCGGTCAGGAGCTGGTGCGCCGCTATGATGAGATTGCCAAGGCCCTGGAAGGCCGCAACCTCAAAGTGTCGGCCATCTGCGCGGGCTTCCGTGGTTTCATCCTTGCCGAGGATCCGGCCGTAAAGGCTGAGTTCGACAGTTCGATGCGCGAAATCATCGACGCGGCCGGCCAGATAGGCTCTACCGGAGTGATAATGGTGCCTGCTTTCAATCATCAAAAACCCTGTATGCCTCATACTATCGAAACAAGAGATTATCTTTGTGCCCAGCTTCACGAGCTGGGAGAGTATGCCCTCAAGAAAGGCACTGCAGTGATCCTTGAACCGCTGAACAGAGCAGAAGCCTTCTATATGAGGCTTGTAGCCGATGCGGCGGCCATCTGCCGTGACAGTGAAAGCGAAGGAGTGAAGTGTATGGGCGACTTCTGGCATATGAAGGAAGAGACCAGCGATTATGCTGCACTGATGGCAGCGGGCAAGCAATACCTGCGTCACGTGCATATAGCCAGCCGCGCCCGCAGGGTGACTCCCGGCGAAGACGGTGAGAAGGATAACTATATTGACGGTTTCCGTGCGATGAAGGCTCTGGAATTCCCGTATTATATGTCCTTCGAGTGCGGATGCGCCGGCGACCGCAAGGAAGCCAATGCAGCGGCTCTGGAGTTGCTGCGCAACCAGTGGGAACAAGCTTAAACTGATAAACTTAACATAATGAAGATACTCGTCACCGGAGCTGCCGGTTTCATAGGTTATTACGTTTCTAAACGGCTCATCGAAAGAGGAGATGAAGTGGTCGGGCTGGACAACCTGAACGACTATTATGACGTGCGTCTGAAGCACGCCCGTCTTGCGGAACTGCCGGCTGGATTCCGCTTTGTCAAGATGGACATCGCAGACCGCAAGGCTCTGCCGGAGCTATTCGCCGCGGAGCATTTCGACGCGGTGGTGAATCTTGCCGCCCAGGCCGGAGTGCGATACAGCATCGAGAACCCCGAAGCCTACATCGACAGCAACCTTGTGGGCTTCGCCAATATTCTGGAATGCTGCCGACACAATCCGGTGAGACATCTGGTATACGCAAGCTCCAGCTCGGTGTACGGCGGAAACGAGAAGGTTCCTTTCGAGGAAACGGACTTCGTGGACAATCCGAAGAGTCTCTACGCTGCTACCAAGAAGGCCAACGAACTGATGGCGTCCTGCTATTGCAGCCTGTATGGGATGAAGGCTACCGGCCTGCGTTTCTTCACGGTCTACGGCCCTTGGGGCCGTCCCGATATGGCCCCGATGCTCTTCACCGACGCAATCCTGGCGGGCAGGCCGATCAAGGTGTTCAACAACGGCAATATGCGTCGCGACTTCACCTATGTGGACGACATTGTGGAAGGAGTGATACGTGTCCTTGACAAGGCTCCGGAGAAGGGTCACGAGGTTTACAACATCGGCTGCTCGAATCCCGTGATGCTGATGGATTTCATATCCACTCTCGAGAAGGCCCTCGGCCGCGAGGCAGTCAAGGAGTTCCTCCCTATGCAGGCCGGAGACGTGCCGCAGACCTACGCCAGCACAGCGAAGCTCGAAAGGGATATGGGGTACAAGCCTGCCGTCCAGCTTGCTGACGGACTGCGCCAGATGGCTGAATGGTATATGTCGGACAAGAATCCGTTGAGGTGATTATGAAGATAAAAGTCAGACAGACGTCTATAGAAGGACTTATAGTCATAGAGCCGCACGTCTTCCGTGACGGCAGGGGCTACTTCTTCGAAAGTTTCAATGCACGTGAGTTTGCTGAAGCTACAGGGTTGCAAGTTTCGTTCGTTCAGGACAACCAGGCACTGTCGCAGTACGGAGTGCTGCGCGGCCTGCATTTTCAGCTGCCCCCTCACAGCCAGGCAAAGCTTGTCAGCGTAGTGCGGGGCAAAGTGCTCGACGTCGCGGTCGACCTGCGCAAAGGTTCTCCCACTTATGGGAGATACGAAGCGGTGGAGCTTTCTGAGGACAACCACCTGCAGGTGTACATACCGCACGGCTTCGCCCACGGCTATCTGGTGCTGAGCGAGACGGCGCTGTTCCAGTATAAGTGCGACAGTTTCTATGCTCCCGCATCGGAAGGGGGCTTGGCGTGGGACGACCCTGACATCGGCATAGAGTGGCCGATTGACAGGCAGGAAATCCTGCTTTCCGAAAAAGACAGCAAGCGGGGCTTGCTTATAGATTTTGATACACCTTTTAAAATTTGATACAATAATGGCTTACAAAAGGAACATAATGATTACTGGCGGCGCCGGGTTCATCGGCAGTCACGTAGTACGTCTCTTCGTCAAGAAGTACCCTCAGTACCACATCATCAATTTCGACAAACTGACATACGCCGGAAACCTGGCCAACCTCAAGGATATCGAGAATGAACCCAACTACAGTTTCGTAAAGGGTGATATCTGTGATTTCGATCTTGTAAGCCGCCTGATCGCCGAAGAGAACATTGACGGTATCATCCACCTGGCAGCAGAAAGCCACGTGGACCGCAGCATCAAAGATCCTTTCACTTTTGCGAAGACGAATGTGCTCGGCACACTGTCACTGCTGCAGGCGGCCCGTCTGCAATGGGAGAAGACAGGCTATGAGGGGAAGCGCTTCTACCATATCTCAACCGATGAGGTTTACGGTGCGCTTGAGCTGACGCACCCCGAAGGTATCAAGCCGGAGTTCTCGGCCCACGAAGTCTACGGCGACAAGTTCTTCACCGAGGATACCGCCTACAATCCCCACAGCCCCTACAGCGCTTCCAAGGCTTCTTCGGACCACTTCGTTAGAGCCTTCCACGACACCTATGGAATGCCTACCGTCGTCACCAACTGCAGCAACAACTACGGCCCATACCAGTTCCCGGAGAAACTGATCCCCCTGTTCATAAACAATATCCGTCACCGCAAACCTCTGCCCGTATATGGCAAGGGAGAAAATGTGCGTGACTGGCTGTATGTCGAGGACCACGCCCGTGCGATCGACGTTATCTTCCACGAAGGGAAAGTGGCTGACACCTACAACATCGGCGGCTTCAACGAGTGGAAGAACATCGACCTGATAAAGGTCCTCATCGCAACAGTCGACAGACTGCTGGGCCGCCCCGCAGGAGCCGACGAAGACCTTATCACTTATGTGACCGACCGCGCCGGCCACGACCTGCGTTATGCGATCGACAGCCGCAAGCTCAGCCGCGACCTGGGCTGGACGCCTTCTCTCCAGTTTGAGGAAGGCATAGAAAAGACAGTCCGCTGGTACCTTGACAACCAGCAGTGGCTGGATAATGTCACCAGCGGAGACTATCAGAATTATTACGATGCTATGTACGGCAACCGTTGAGTCCGACTAAAGGACTGACAGGATATTGTCGAATATAAGGTCGAGTTCTTTCTGTGCGACGCGCGAATTCGCTGTGCACGCTATCACCACGTCCTTGTCGGGGAAGATTAGGATGAACTGGCCCATAGCTCCGTCTGCCCTGTAGCCGTTGTGGCGGCTTCTCCACATCTGGTATCCGTAGCCCTGTACAAGGTCACTGTTATCCTTTGTTATATTCCTTTCTGCCAGCTCCTCTTCGCGGATGCCTGCGGGAAGGCTGTATATCTGCTTCTTGGAGGCTTCGGCTATCCATCCCGCGGGAATCAGTTGTTTGCCGTTCCACACGCCGTTGTTGAGGAAGAGCTGCCCCATCTTGGCCATATCTTCTGTCTTGAGGAAGAGGCCCCAGCCGCCGTGGTTGATGCCGTCAGCTGTTTCGCTCCAGTGGATGCCTGAGATATGGAGCGGTTCGAAGAGGCGGGGCTGCAGATAGCTGAATACGTTCTCTCCGGTGACTTTCTGGACGATGGCTGAAAGCATCAGCGTAGCGATGCTGTTATAGCAGTAGAAGGTGCCGGGCTTGTGCTCCACCGGGTATGCCAAAAAATCCTTTACCCAGTCAAATTCGGCATTCTGGCTGTTGGCGCCGGAAAGCGCATTGCCGCCTTCCTTGCGCATCGCATCAAAGGTGTGGTCTACGTCGTGGCCGCAGCTCATAGTAAGAAGGTCCCATACGGTCATAGCTGCAAGGTTGTCGCTCACCTGTTCGGGAAGCTTGTCGGGGAAGAATGAGATTACTTTGTCGGTGAGGGCGAGCTTGCCGTCTTCAATTGCAAGTCCGACCGCCGTGGCGGTGAAGGTCTTGCTGACAGAGTACATAATATGGAGACTGTCCGGGGTCCAGCCGTTTAGCCAGCGTTCTGCGAGTACCTTGCCGTGCTGCATCACCATAATGCTGTGCATAGTTACACCTTGGGCTGTGTCGAGGGCTGCGTAGTAGCGGTCCATTGCGGCTGAAAGTTCAGCTGACGGTTCGGCTCTCTCCAGGGAATCGCCGATTTCTTTGGTCTGGTTGCAGGATATGGCCGCTGTCAGAGCGATGGCTGAAAGCAGGCAGATTATTCTTTTACTCATATAGGTATTGGATAATTTATTATTTATAATGTCTGTCGCGAGCAAATATAAATAAAAATAAATTCGTCCATAAAAAATAGTGCTTGAGTCTGAAAATTATATTTTTTCTAATAGTGCCCCCTGAATAATGGGGGTGTCTTTTGAAAAAATGCAACTTTTGTTGTTTCTTTGCTGAAATTTCAAAGAGTTATGGCAGATTCTACAAGATTCAGGGCTCTGGAACAGATGCAGACCCGTCCGCCCGTGGAGTTCACTCCCAGCGACAGACAGATTTCGGAATATTTCGGTATTGATGTGTTTGGCAAGGAGCAGATGCGCGAGTATCTCTCAAAAGATGCATTCGCCAGCGTGATGGAAGCCATCGAAGGCGGCAAGCGCATCGACCGCAAGATAGCGGACCAGGTCGCGGCCGGAATGAAGATGTGGGCCATATCCCGTGGCGCCACCCATTATACCCACTGGTTCCAGCCTCTCAACGAATCTACCGCCGAAAAGCACGACGCCTTCCTGGAGCCTCTTCCCGGGGGCAAGTCATTCGAGTCGTTCAGCGGCAATGTTCTTTCACAGCAGGAGCCTGACGCCAGCTCTTTCCCCAGCGGCGGCATCCGCAACACCTTCGAGGCCCGCGGCTACAGCGCCTGGGATCCTTCTTCTCCGACTTTCGTTATCGACAAGACACTCTGTATTCCCAGTATTTTCGTGGCCTACACCGGCGAGGCTCTGGACTTCAAGGCTCCGCTGCTGAGGGCGATGGCTGCAGTGGACAAGTCTGCTGTTGAAGTCTGCAAGTTATTCGACAAGGACATAGACCGCGTGGTTACGAACCTCGGCTGGGAGCAGGAGTATTTCCTGGTGGACGAGGCCCTGTTCAATTCGAGGGCCGACCTGCAGCAGACCGGCCGCACCCTGATGGGCCACCCTGCTGCGAAGGACCAGCAGCTCGAAGACCACTACTGGGGCGCCATCCCCAGCAGGGTGGAGAACTTTATGAAAGAGTTCGAGGAGCAGGCATACAAACTCGGCATCCCTCTCAAGACGCGCCATAACGAGGTGGCTCCCAACCAGTTCGAGTGTGCTACCGTATATGAGGAGGCCAATGTGGCGGCCGACCACAACATCCTTTTGATGACTATAATGAACAAAGTGGCTCCCAAGCATCACCTCAAAGTCATTTTCCACGAAAAGCCGTTCCAGGGAGTAAACGGCAGCGGCAAACACTGCAACTGGTCGTTGTCGACCAACACCGGAGTCAATCTCATAGCTCCGGCCCACAACCCCAAGGGCAATATGCTCTTTCTGACATTTTTCGTCTGCACCCTGATGGCGGCCGAAAAATATGGGTCGTTGCTGATGGCCTCCATAGCCTCCGCCACCAATGCCCACCGTCTGGGCGGCAACGAGGCCCCGCCTTCAGTGCTTTCAGTTTTCTGCGGAAGCACTATGACAGCGATGATGGACGACATTGAGAAAAGTGCCGCCAGCAAGTTCACCCCCGAGGGAAAGACAGCCATTAAACTCAACATCGGCAAGATTCCCGAGATTATGCTCGACAACACCGACCGCAACCGTACATCTCCCTTCGCTTTCACCGGCAACCGCTTCGAGTTCCGCGCCACCGGCTCCTCGGCCAACTGCTCTATGCCCATCATAGTGATAGATACGGCGGTGGCGGAACAGTTGGACGCTTTCCGCGCCGAGGTGGAGAAGCTCCTTGCCAAAGGGATGAAGAAAGACGAGGCCATACTGAAGACCATCCGCAAGTTTGCCATTGCTTCCAAGGACATCCGCTTCGAAGGCAACGGTTACAGCGAGCAGTGGCTCTCCGAGGCCTACAAGAGAGGTCTCAAGGACATCAACTGCGTCACCGAGGCCTTCAAGGAGTACCTCGACGAGAAGAACGTCGCTCTTTTCGAGAAATACAAGGTTATGAACCGCAGCGAGATCACGGCCCGTTTCGAGATAAAGGAGGAAACCTATCTCAAAAAGATACAGATAGAGTCCAAGGTGCTGGTGGATATGGCAATGAACCACGTGATCCCTACGGCCATCAAATATCAGAACATCCTTCTGGAAAACGTCCGCGGCATCAAGGAGTTCTTCCCCGACAAACTTCAGGAATATGCCGGCAAGGAGATGGAAACTCTCAGCCGCATTGCCGAGCTGTCGAACATAATCAACGAGACGGCCGGCCGGATGACCACCATCCGTCACGAGATCAACCGCATCGCAGACATCCCCCGCAGGGCAGGACAGTATGAAGCCCGGATAGTGCCCATTATGGCTGAACTGAGGGCTTCGATCGACGAACTTGAACTGATAGTCGACGATTCCCTGTGGCCGATGACCAAATATCGCGAGTTATTAGCGTCTTTGTAATGCACTAAGTCAGCAAATTATTATTAAATTTGTTTGATTCAAATCTGTATTAACCTCACTAAAGCTATAAACTATGCAACTCGAAGGCAGAAGACAAAGCACCAATGTCGAAGACCGCAGAGGTTCTTCGACAGCCAAGACCGTAGGTGGTCTGGGTCTCGGCGGAATCGTTATCGTAGGTATCATATATATGCTTCTGGGCAGGAATCCCGTCGAAGTGCTGCAATATGCCAACGGCCTGGGCGGAGGAGTCAGCGGCACAGAATACGTTGAAACCGAAGAAGACCGCCAGCTTTTTGAATTTGCAACCAAGATCCTGGCCGGCACCGAAGATGTGTGGACCGATATCTTCCGCCGCAACGGTATGACCTATGTTCCCCCGAAACTCGTCATTTTCAACGATGCGGTGCAGTCCGGCTGCGGCGGAGCTACTGCTTCTTCCGGCCCTTTCTACTGCTCTGCTGACCAGAGCGTATATCTCGACCTGTCATTCTTCAAGGATATGCAGCGCCAGTTCGGCACATCAGGCGATTTCGCCTGGGCATACGTCATCGCCCACGAGGTCGGACACCACGTGCAGTATCTGCTCGGCACCCTCGACAAAGTGCACCAGGAGATGGCCCGCTCGTCCAAGACCGTGTCCAACCAGCTCAGCGTAAGACTTGAACTGCAGGCCGACTTCTATGCGGGCGTATGGGCATACCACGACAACCAGAAATACCGCTCGCTGCAGGACGGTGACATCAAGGAAGGCCTTGACGCTGCTTCAGCCATCGGCGACGACCGTCTCCAGAAACAGTCATACGGCCGCACAGTGCCCGATTCCTTCACCCACGGTACTTCCGCACAGAGGATGAAATGGCTCAAGAAGGGTCTGAGCACCGGCAATCCTGCTGACGGCGACACTTTCTCTCCGGCATATTCTGCTTTGTAATCTGTACTCGTCAGACGGCCTTTTCAGGGCTTGTTTCCTGAAAAAATATGCATTCCCCGGACTTTTTGTCTCGGGGAATGCTGTTTTCAGTGTCAATATGGCGCGACGATATCTAAATTAATGTATATCTTTGCCGCTTGTAAACCCTATCGGAAGCTCCTATGAACACTCTATTTGATAAAATCTGGGACAGACACGTGGTCCAGCAAGTTGAAGACGGTCCGGTGCAGGTCTATATCGACCGCCTCTACTGTCACGAAGTGACCTCTCCCCAGGCTTTCGACGGCTTGCGCAGCCGCGGCATCAAGTGCCTGCGTCCTGACAAGATATTCTGCATGCCCGACCATAACACCCCGACACACGACCAGGACAAACCCATAGCAGACCCCGTGTCCAAACAGCAGGTTGACGCACTTGCTGCCAACGCAGCGGAGTTCGGCCTGACCCATTTCGGAATGATGGATCCCCGCAACGGCATCATCCACGTCGTAGGCCCTGAGAGAGGCCTGTCGCTGCCGGGTATGACGATAGTGTGCGGCGACTCCCACACTTCCACCCACGGCGCTATGGGTGCGGTTGCATTCGGCATCGGCACTTCGGAAGTGGAGATGGTGCTCGCCTCGCAGTGCATCCTCCAGCAGAAGCCCAAGTCGATGCGTATCAGCGTTGAGGGCAAGCTCGCAAAAGGCGTGACCGCGAAGGATGTTGCGCTTTACATAATGAGCAAGATGACGACCAGCGGAGCGACCGGTTATTTCGTGGAATATGCAGGCAGCGCAATCCGCTCCCTGAGTATGGAAGGCCGTCTGACCCTCAGCAACCTCTCGATAGAGATGGGAGCCCGCGGAGGTTTCATCGCTCCCGACGAAGTCACATTCGAATACCTCAAGGGTCGTGAGTATGCCCCCAAAGGCGAGGCGTGGGACAAGGCCGTCGAAGAGTGGAAGACCCTCAAGAGCGGCGACGACGCCGTTTTTGACAAAGAGATACTTTTCAAGGCAGAAGATATCGAACCTATGGTCACCTACGGCACCAATCCCGGTATGGGTATGGGCATTTCCAGCACTATCCCCGCGGTTGAAGATATTCCCGAGTCCGGCCGCGAGTCTTTCCTGCGCGCGCTGGACTATATGCAGTTCGCTCCCGGTGATTCGCTCAAGGGCAAGAAGGTCGATTATGTGTTCTGCGGCTCCTGCACCAACGGCCGTATCGAAGATTTCCGCGCTTTCGCATCGATTGCCCGCGGACGCAAGAAAGCCGACTGGGTAACTGCCTGGCTGGTTCCCGGCTCGTGGATGGTGAAGAAGCAGATAGAAGACGAAGGACTGGACAAAGTTCTGGCCGCCGCCGGTTTCGAAATACGTCAGCCCGGCTGTTCTGCCTGCCTGGCGATGAACGACGACAAGATACCTGCCGGCAAGCTGGCCGTATCTACGTCCAACCGTAACTTCCAGGGCCGTCAGGGTCCGGGCTCAAGAACTGTCCTTGCAAGCCCTCTGATGGCTGCAGCCGCTGCCGTCACCGGTTACATAACAGATCCCAGAACTCTCCTGTAAAGCGCGACCAAGATGAAACAGAAATTCAACATAATAAAAAGCACCTGCGTGCCTCTGCCTCTGGAAAACGTCGACACCGACCAGATAATCCCCGCACGTTTCCTGAAAGCCACGACCAAGGACGAAAAGTTCTACGGTGACAACTTGTTCTGCGACTGGCGCTTCAACGCCGACGGCACCCCCAATGCCGATTTCGTGCTCAACAATCCGCTTTACGGAGGCGAGATACTCGTTGCCGGCAAGAACTTCGGCAGCGGAAGCAGCCGTGAGCACGCCGCCTGGGCTATAGCAGGCTATGGATTCAAAGTCGTGATATCCAGCTTTTTCGCCGATATCCACAAAAACAACGAACTCAACAACTTCGTGCTTCCGGTAGTCGTCAGCGAAGCTTTTCTGGCAGAGCTTTTCGACAGCATCGCCAAGGACGCTGCGACGGAAGTTACCGTCGATGTCCCGGCTCAGACCGTAACCAATATGGCTACTGGCCACAGCGAGCATTTCGACATCAACGGATACAAGAAATACTGTCTGATGAACGCTCTGGACGACATCGATTTCCTGCTTCAGAGCAAAGACAAGATAGAAGCCTGGGAGAAAGCAAACGCATAGGACTGCTATGAGAGTAGAGATAATGGATACGACTCTGCGCGACGGCGAGCAGACGACCGGGGTGAGTTTCCTCGCCCACGAGAAACTGCTCATCGCACGCACGTTGCTGATGGACCTCAAGGTCGACAGGGTTGAGGTGGCGTCGGCGCGTGTTTCCACAGGGGAGAAGGATTCCGTAAAGGATATATGCGCGTGGGCCGCCCGTCACGACAAGCTTGACCGCATCGAGGTCCTCGGTTTCGTGGATGGCGGTGCGTCGCTGCAATGGCTTCTGGACTGCGGCTGCCGCACTATGAACCTGCTTTGCAAAGGTTCCCTGCGCCACTGCACACAGCAACTGCGAAAGACTCCGGAGCAGCATTTCGCGGACATACGCAATGCTGTGGCGGACGCTACCGCCCAAGGCGTGTCAGTCAATCTCTATCTCGAGGACTGGAGCAACGGAATGAAGGATTCTGCCGACTATGTCTTCAGTCTGATGGATGCCCTTGCGGACAGCGGCGTCAAGCGTTTTATGCTTCCCGACACGCTGGGCGTGCTGAGCCCCTGCCAGGTGTCAGTCTTCATAAAGAAGATGGTGGATGCCTACCCCGGAGTGCATTTCGATTTCCACGCACATAATGATTACGACCTTGCCGCAGCAAATACCCTTGCTGCAGTGAAAGCCGGAGCGAAAGCTGTCCACACCTGTGTCAACGGGCTGGGAGAGAGGGCAGGCAATGCGCCTCTGGCCAGCGTCCAGGCCATACTCAAAGACCTGGCTGACGTTGAGACCGGCATAGACGAAGGCCGTCTGCACGAAGTCAGCCGTATGGTGGCGAGCTATTCAGGAGTTCCTATCCCTCCGAACCGCCCCGTTGTCGGAGAATATGTGTTCACCCAGGTGGCTGGAGTCCACGCCGACGGAGACAAGAAAGACAATCTTTACTGCAACGACCTTATTCCCGAGCGCTTCGGGCGCAAGAGGGAGTATGCCCTTGGCAAAAACAGCGGCAAAGCCAATATCCTCAAGAACCTCGAGAGTCTGGGGCTCGAACTGACCCCCGAGCAGACCCGCCGCGTGACGGAGCGTATCATCGAACTCGGCGACAAGAAAGAAGTGGTGACTGCAGACGACCTGCCTTACATCGTGAGCGACGTGCTCAAGCACGACAGCGCAGTGGAAGACCGGGTCAAACTCCTGAGCTATATGGTTACCACTGCATACGGCCTGAAGCCTATCGCGAGTGTGAAGCTTGAGATTGACGGTGAGATATACGAGGGGCAGGCGAGCGGAGACGGTCAGTACGATGCCTTCGTGCGTGCCGTGCGCCACATCTACAAGGACAATATGCATACTGCCTTCCCGTGGCTGACGGACTATGTCGTGTCGATTCCTCCCGGAGGACGTACCGACGCCCTGGTCCAGACCACGATATACTGGGACTGGAACGGTCGCGTGATACATACCCGCGGCCTTGACGCGGACCAGGTCGAGGCAGCCATCAAGGCGACGCTCAAGATGCTGAACATACTGGCCAGCGAACATAAAGACAATAATTAAACAAGCATAGATATGGATTTCAAGATAGCAGTACTTGCCGGCGACGGCATCGGACCCGAGATTTCGAAACAGGGTGTCGACGTTATGAGCGCGGTTTGCGCAAAATTCGGACACAAGGTGGCTTTCAAGGATGCGATCTGCGGCGCCGCCGCGATCGACGCGGTAGGTGACCCCTTCCCGGAGGAGACATTCCAGGCCTGTATGGAAGCTGACGCAGTCCTCTTTTCAGCAGTAGGCGACCCCAAGTTCGACAACGACCCTACGGCCAAGGTGCGTCCTGAGCAGGGTCTGCTTGCAATGCGCAAGAAACTCGGCCTTTTCGCCAACATCCGTCCCGTCGAGACCTTCGACTGCCTTATCCACAAGTCTCCGCTCCGCGAGGACCTGGTCAAGGGTGCCGACTTCATCTGCATCCGCGAGCTCACCGGCGGTATGTATTTCGGTGAGAAATATCAGGACGACGACAAGGCCTACGACACCAACTACTATACAAGGCCAGAAATAGAGCGCATCCTGAAGGTCGGCTTCGAATATGCCCGTCGCCGCAACCGCCATCTCACGGTGGTTGACAAGGCCAACGTGCTTGCATCAAGCCGCCTGTGGCGCAAGATCGCCCAGGAGATGGAGAGCAGCTATCCTGATGTTCGCACCGACTATATGTATGTCGACAATGCAGCGATGAGGATGATCCAGGAACCTACTTTCTTCGATGTGATGGTGACCGAGAATACTTTCGGCGACATACTTACCGACGAGGGCAGCTGCATCACCGGCAGTATGGGCCTGCTGCCTTCGGCATCCACCGGAGAGCATACTCCCGTATTCGAACCCATCCACGGATCCTGGCCCCAGGCCAAGGGCCTCAACATCGCCAACCCCCTGGCCCAGATACTCTCGGTGGCTATGCTGTTCGAATACTTCGACTGCAAGGAGGAAGGCGCGCTCGTCCGCAAGGCTGTCAAAGCCTCTCTCGACGCCAATGTCCGCACTCCAGAAATCCAGGTAGAGGGCGGAGCCAAGTACGGCACTAAAGAGGTCGGAGCCTGGATAGTGGATTACATCAACAAAGCTTGAGCAAGCTTGTAACATTTCTGAAAAACTGGGCCCTGCCTGTGTCTATGGCGGCGGGTGTGGCCGCGTATTTCATCTTCGCGGCGCTCAATCTGCCTCCGGCAGCCCACGTTGCCGCCAATAAGCTGGTGGGCTTCCTTCAGCCCGCCCTGCTTTTCTGTATGCTGTTCCTGTCGTTCAGCAAGATCGACCCGGCCACGGTGCGTTTCCGTCCGTGGCACGCCTGGATGCTGCTGATACAAGGCGGCACGTATCTGCTGATGGTGCTGCTGCTTGTCCTGACAGATTTCAGCGAGTCGGTCGACATCCTCATCGAGAGTTTTATGCTCTGTATGATCTGCCCGACGGCGACTGCGGCCGTCGTGGTGACCGACAAGCTCGGCGGCGATATGGCCTCCACCGTAACATATACGATGCTCATCAATGTGGTTACCGCCTTCCTCATTTCGGTCTCAGTGCCGCTGCTGAATCCTGACACCACGATGAGTTTCGTCCAGGCCCTGGGTACGATGATGGGGAAAGTGTTCTCGATACTGGTGCTGCCGCTTCTGCTGGCAGTGCTGGTGCGGTATTTCCTGCCGAAGCTGAACAAGCTGGTCTGCAAGCCCAAGGACCTGGCGTTCTACCTCTGGACCATCTGCCTTGCCCTGGCACTTGCCATCACCACTCGCTCGCTGGTGCACACCGACATCGCGTGGTACTACATAGCCGGCATCGGCGTCATTTCGGCTGCGACCTGCGTGCTGCAGTTCGCCCTCGGCCACAAGATAGGGGAGCGCTACAGCGACCGCGTGACTGCCGGCCAGTCCTTCGGCCAGAAGAACACGATGTTCCTCATCTGGGTCGCCTACACCTTTATGAACCCGGTAACCTCCCTCGCCGGCGGCCTCTACAGCATCTGGCACAACCTCTACAACTCCTGGCAGCTCTACAAGGAACGGCAGAAATAAAAGGGAAGTGCCTGCAGAAGGTCTTGCTTCAAAATGCGAAGGCAAATAGCCTCGCATTGGAATACCATATGCCTCAAAGAGTGTGCAGAGCCGTTTCCGATTCAATGCGAATGTCAATTTTTGACGCGGTTTCTATACCATATGCTCCTAAACACAAATGTATTATAGGTAATCCTTATGGAAATACCGAAAATATCGCGTAAGTTTGTAATAAGGAGATAATCAGTAAAAAAGCCCCACGGAGTACGCGGGGCTGTAGGATATAATCCTTCGGCATATAGCCTTATTGTGATAAGATGTAGAAATCTTATGTCGCAAAGATAGACAAAATCGATTAAACAACATACAATGACTAAAATTCTTGGCCTTGACCTTGGTACCAATTCGATAGGATGGGCTATCGTAGAAAAAGAAACAGGTGATTATTACCATTTGTTGGACAAAGGTGTTCATATTTTTCAGGATGGAGTTGCTCACGATAAGAGTGGAGAGAAACCTGCTGTGCAGGATCGTACAGCTGCAAGAGCCTCCAGACGTCACTATTTCCGTCGTCGTATTCGAAAGATAGATTTGTTGAAAGTATTGATTTCGTATGAATTATGTCCACCTGTCTTGCCTGATGAATTGGAATTATGGCGCAAGAAAAAGATATACCCTACAGACGAAGATTTTCTGACGTGGCAACGTACAGATGAGAATTCCGAGAAGAATCCATATCATGACAGATTTGTTTGTTTGACGCAGAAATTGGATTTAAAACTAAAGGCTGATAGATATGTCTTAGGACGTGCATTATATCACCTTAATCAGCGTAGAGGTTTTTTGAGTAATCGCAAGGATGCCTCAAACGATGATGAGAATGGAAAGGTAAAATCTGATATTACTTCCTTGTCCAAAGAGATGACTGCGGCTGGCTGTAGCTATCTGGGAGAATATTTCTATCATTGTTATGGAAAAGAGAAAATACGCACTCGCTATACTGCAAGAAACGAGCATTATAGGGCGGAATTCGATGCTATTTGTCAGAAACAGCAACTTCCAGAGACACTTATTAAAGCCCTTGAAAGGGTGATTTTCTATCAGAGACCATTGAAGTCTCAAAAGGGCAATGTTGGTCATTGTACATTCGAGAAAGGAAAACCCCGATGTGCAGTTTCTCATCCTCGTTACGAAGAATTTCGGATGTGGCAATTTTTGAATTCTGTGCGAGTATCATATCTCGAGGGAGGTGAGAGGCCTTTATCGCAAGAGGAAGTTGCATTGATCTTTCCACTTTTCTTCAGGAAGAGTAAGCCGGATTTTGACTTTGAAGAATTAGCCAAGAAATTGGCCGGGAAAGGCAACTATTCTTATCGGGATGATTCGAAAGAAGTAGCCTATAAGTTTAATTACAAAATGACGGCAAATGTTCCCGGATGCCCGGTAATGGCCGCTATGTTGGATACTATTGGTATCACTCCCTCTGTTGATTGGGATAAGGATTTATGTGCCATATATACAAAAGGTGAGGGGAAGACCACCGATCAGATAATAAATGATGTGTGGCACGCATTGTTTTCATTTGATGATGAGAATAAGTTGATTGAGTGGCTGATCTCGGCTCTTCAGATGGATGAGGATAATGCTCGGAAACTGGCCAATGCCCGTATCCCGATGGGATATGCTTCATTGAGCTTGAAAGCTATCAATAAGATTTTACCTTGGTTGAAGAAAGGATATTTGTATAGCCATGCAGTGTTTTTTGCTAACCTTGATTCTGTTCTTCCCGGTAATTTGACAATGACTCGTAGACAAGAAATAGAGGAGAATATTCAAATAATACTGGATAATTACGCATCTCATCCTTTCGGTCAAGAGAAGAGTTTGAATGCCGATATCAAAGGGTACTTACTAGGTGCAGTACCAGATGCATTTCCGGATAAACTTTATCATCCTTCGATGATTGACATTTATCCTCATGCTATGCCGGATAAGGATGGACGAATCCGTTTGGGTTCACCTCGCACAGATGCTTTTAAGAATCCTATGGCAATGCGGGCATTGTTTCGTCTTCGTGCGCTTATTAACCAGTTGATGGATGAAGGAGCTATAGATCCCCAAACCAAGATTCATATTGAGTTTGCTCGTGGGCTGAACGATGCTAATCGGCGTAAAGCTATTGAGGATTATCAAAGGGAACTGGCAAATCAAAGAAAAGACGATGGAAAGAAGATAGCCGCTGAATATGAGAGAGAGTTCGGGAAAGAAATCGAACCGACTGAAGATGATTTATTGAAGTATCGTATGTGGGAAGAACAAGATCATAAATGCATATATACTGGCAAGCAAATCCCTCTTTCTGGCTTTCTTGGTTCGGCAACAGAGTTCGATATTGAACATACAATCCCTCGCTCACGCGGGGGAGATGACTCTCTGATGAACAAGACTCTTTGCGATGCACACTTCAATCGTTTCGATAAGAAAGCTAAGATTCCTTTTGAATTGGAAGGACATGATGTGTTTTTGCAAAGAATCACTAAGTGGAAAGAACAGGTGGGCGCTCTGGAAGAAAGGATTTCATATCAAAAACGTAGAAGTCGCAATGCTGCAACTAAAACAGACAAGGACAATGCTATTCGACAAATGCATTTACTTACAATGAAGAGAGACTACTGGAAAGGTAAGTATGAGCGGTTTACTATGAAAACAGTGCCTGATGGGTTCTCTAACCGCCAAGGCGTTGATATTGGTATCATAGGCAAATATGCCCGTCTATACCTTCAAACAGTTTTCAAGAAAACCTATGTGGTGAAAGGTGCGACAACAGCTGCTTTCCGTAGGGAATGGGGACTTCAAAAAGAGTACGCCAAGAAGGAACGAAATAATCACGCTCATCACTGTATAGATGCGGTAACCATTGCTTGTATAGGGAAAGAAGAATATGATCAATGGAAGCTTTTCGTAGAACAATATGATAACTACTGGTTCGGCAAAGGAGAAAAACCATTATTCGAAAAGCCTTGGCCTACTTTCACAGAGGATGTGTTGTCGATTCCAGAAGAATTGATAGTCTCTCACTATACTCCGGATAATATGCCAAAGAAGAGCCGAAAGAAGTTGCGTGTTAGAGGGGTGATACAAAGGAATGAAGCGGGAGAACCGCTCTATTGTCAAGGAGATTCTGCCAGGGGACTCCTCCATAAAGACACATTCTATGGAGCAATCAAACGCGATGACGAGATTAAGTATGTTGTTCGAAAGGCACTTGACTCCATCGATGAAAAGGATATAAAGAACATCGTCGATGATGTAGTAAGAGAGAAAATACAGTCAGCTGTACTTAAATTTGGTAATATTAAAAAGGCAGTCGAGAATGGAATTTGGATGAACTATGAAAAACATATCCCCATAAATAAAGTGAGGGTATATGTAGCAAAGCAATTATCACCCATTCCATTGGCAAATAAGAAACAGAGAGATAAATCTCTATTCAATTATAAGCAGCCATATTATGTCGTCAACAGCCAAAATTATGGTGTAGCTTTATATGGTATAGATAAGCCTAGTTTTGAGATTGTCAGCTATTTGCATGCGGCAACATTCTATAATAATAAGCAGGAATATTCAATCGTACCTTATTCGAATGATTTTGATATACCATTAAGATGCTTTATTAAAGTGGGCACTGCACTATTGCTCTATGAAAAGAGTCCAAGAGAACTGCGTGACTGTAATCAATCTGAACTTGTTAGGAGGCTATACAAAGTTGTTGGAATAGCATTAGAACGTCCGAGGTATTGTGTCTTTACGATGTTGCATCATCAGCAGCCTAGTCAAGACGTTCCTTTTTCGAAATCAGAGTGGCATGCAGTTGATGATGTTCGAGAGAAAATAGTTATAAGGAATACTCAGTTTAAGGCTTTAGTAGAAGGTTATGATTTCGATTTGACAATTACTGGACGTATTTCATTCAAAGACCACTCTCTATGGTAAAGCGTACACTATTCTTTACTACTCCTTGCCGACTATCACTCAAACATTCGCAATTAGTTGTGGAAAGCCATGAGACAGGAGAAGTGAAGACTGTTCCAATTGAAGACATAGGTATGGTTATGATAGAGAACCAAATGGTATCTGTTTCTGTTCCAGCTCTAAATGCATTGAATCAGAATAATTGCGCCGTTGTTTTCTGTGATGCCCGTCATATGCCGTCATCAATGCTGATGAGTCTTGATTCCAATTCTATCCAGGCTGAAACATATAGATATCAGATAGATGCAAGTTCGCCGCTTAAAAAGAATCTATGGAAACAAGTGGTATTTGCGAAGGTTAGGAATCAAGCCAATTTGTTGTCTGAGCTTGGAAAAGACGGTGATGTCTTGAAACCATATTACTTAAATGTAAAAAGCGGAGATTCCGATAACAGGGAGGGCATTGCTGCAAAGATTTATTGGGATAGATTGTTTGATGGATCGTTTATCCGTTCCAGAGAAGGTGCTGATCCGAACAGTCTGCTAAACTATGGATATGCTATTCTTAGGGCAGGAATGGCAAGGGCTATTATGGGCTCCGGGCTCTTTCCCGCTTTCTCGCTTTTCCATAAGAATCGATATAACGCATTTCCCCTTGCGGATGATTTGATGGAGCCATATCGTCCGTATGTGGATCAGATTGTGTACTCATTGTTTGTAGATGAGCACACTTCTCTCGATACCTCGTCCAAACAGGCTCTCTTACGCATTATGTTTATTGATACAAAGTTCAAGGATATCACGCGGCCTCTGGAAATAGGGTTGACAATGACTACAGCATCACTTGTCAAGTGCCTTAGAGGTGAACAGAAGCAGTTGTCGTTTCCTGTGCTATGATTACTGAATATAGGTTGAATGCCTATCATATTATGTGGCTGTTTGTTCTTTTTGATTTGCCCACTACTACAAAAAAAGAGCGAAAACACGCCGCTCAGTTTAGGAAGGCTCTTGAGAAAGACGGTTTTACTATGATGCAATATTCAGTATATGTCCGACATTGCCCATCAAAAGAAAACAGAGACGTACACATAAGCCGGGTTAAAGGCGCGGTTCCTGAAGTGGGTATGGTAAGCATTATGGCAGTTACCGACAAACAATATGGAGACATTATCAATATCTGGGGGAAAAAGCAGGTGGCATCGAAAGAGACTCCTTCTCAGTTAGAATTGTTTTAAAAGTATTATATTCACGATGTGAAAAAAGCATAGCATCAAATCTCTTCCTATGCACTGCCTGGCGGTTTTATTATCCTTTATCTGCCTAAAAGCCTTGTTTAACAGGGAGAAAAGCACGCGAGGTTGTGATTTGATGTAGAAAAAGGAAAATAGACAACGAGAGAGTCATCCTCCATCTTGGCAAAAATGTTGTGATTTGATGTAGAAAAAGGAAAATAGACAACGAGACGCCCGAGCAGTTCCGCATCGCGATAGTTGTGATTTGATGTAGAAAAAGGAAAATAGACAACTCACCGAAATCCCAACCACGGTCAAAAAGAGTTGTGATTTGATGTAGAAAAAGGAAAATAGACAACGGCTCTGTGATGAACGAAGATTAGTCACAAGTTGTGATTTGATGTAGAAAAAGGAAAATAGACAACAATGCAACTGCCGGAGTGCTGGATGTTACCGTTGTGATTTGATGTAGAAAAAGGAAAATAGACAACGTTTGAAACAATAAATGTAACAAACTCTGAGTTGTGATTTGATGTAGAAAAAGGAAAATAGACAACGGCGACATCTACTGCGCCACGGCCAGCCAGGTTGTGATTTGATGTAGAAAAAGGAAAATAGACAACATTGGATGAACTACGGAACACTGACGCGGCGTTGTGATTTGATGTAGAAAAAGGAAAATAGACAACGCCAAAGGAATTTGTTAAGTGCAACCCTTCGTTGTGATTTGATGTAGAAAAAGGAAAATAGACAACATACGCTATCGGCGGTACCGCCATCAGCAAGTTGTGATTTGATGTAGAAAAAGGAAAATAGACAACTTCGAGTGGGACGATACGGCGGCAGCAGAAGTTGTGATTTGATGTAGAAAAAGGAAAATAGACAACGGCTTCGGTCACGTTGACAACCACCTGCCAGTTGTGATTTGATGTAGAAAAAGGAAAATAGACAACGCGTCGGCGATGAAGGCCAGCCACCAGAAGGTTGTGATTTGATGTAGAAAAAGGAAAATAGACAACGACGTCCGCTTCCTCAAGGCCCAGGGCGATGTTGTGATTTGATGTAGAAAAAGGAAAATAGACAACGTTTCACAGTTATATAACCAAGAAGGAAAAGTTGTGATTTGATGTAGAAAAAGGAAAATAGACAACTTGACATAACTTAATATAAATTGTGTAAAGTTGTGATTTGATGTAGAAAAAGGAAAATAGACAACGCATCAACTTCTTTCAGGCGGCTGGCCAGAGTTGTGATTTGATGTAGAAAAAGGACAATAGACAACTCCGCGCTTTCGCCCTCGCGCCAGTGCCCTTTCTTCGGCCGTCCTGTTGCTTAATGTGTGTGCGCCGGTACCCACGCCTACAGGTATTCTCAGTGGGGGTTGTCGGCGCACACCACCCCCTCGGGCAGGGGGTGAGTTCTGATTACCCCTTCTGTGGCGCTGTCTGACGAGGGTCAATGGCGCACACTAATCGGAATATACTCCGGACACTAGTGAATTCGGTAAAAAACCGAGGGGATAGAGTAGGGGGCCTTTCGGCGTTGTTTTCGCTCACCTACATAAGAAACCTCTAATAACTTCTGTAGTAGCTCTTAACTTTAATCTTTTTGCCATTGCTACGGCGTATATGCGCTCTCACTTTGACAAATTTCTTGACCACAACTCTAATGGAGATGTGAATGGCTTGACTTTGAGTTCTATTGTTCATTTATGTTATTATCTTATGGCTGAAGAACAAAGTTCCAGCGTATCAGTACCTCCCCTCGGTCTTAATCATCTTAATGGCAAATAAAACGGGCATCTATTTAGAGGATAGATGCCCGCCTATCGTTTGCCATAAGTCAAACATAAATGATAGTACAAAGGTAAAACTATTTGTTCAAATGCAAATAGTTTTTCTGGTGTCAGCCTTTATTGATAAGACGGATGCCAAGGCCTCGAATTGTTTGCACTTTTTTCATTTTTGGGATACATTTGCGACATATAACATTAATCCAATTACTACGATGCAGAAACGTTTCATTCTTCCGGAGGATCAGATTCCTAAACAATGGTACAACATCCAGGCTGAGATGCCCAACAAGCCTCTGCCTATGCTCAACCCCGGTACCAGGCAGCCAGTTACTGTAGACGAACTCAGCCACATCTTTTCGAGAGCGGCTTCAGAACAAGAACTCAACACTACGGACGCGTGGATTGACATCCCTGACGAGGTCCGTGAAATGTATAAATTCTATCGCTCGACACCTCTTGTGCGTGCATACGGTCTCGAGAAGGCTCTCGGCACTCCCGCCCACATCTATTTCAAGAACGAGAGCGTAAGCCCGGTGGGTTCGCACAAGCTTAACAGCGCCCTGCCGCAGGCATACTACTGCGCCAAGGAAGGCATCACCAACGTAACTACCGAGACCGGTGCCGGCCAGTGGGGTACGGCCCTGTCATACGCAGCGAAGGTGTTCGGTCTTGAGGCAGCCGTCTATATGGTGAAGATTTCTTACGAGCAGAAGCCTTACCGCCGCAGCATTATGCAGACCTACGGCGCCCAGGTCATCGCCTCTCCGTCAATGTCGACCCGTGCCGGCAAGGATATCCTTACCGCACAGCCCAACTATCAGGGCTCTCTCGGCACTGCCATCAGTGAGGCTGTGGAGCTTGCAATGAACACTCCCAACTGCCGTTATTCCCTCGGCTCTGTGCTCAACCACGTCGTGCTTCATCAGTCCATCATCGGTCTCGAGGCCGAGAAGCAGATGGAGATGGCCGGCGAGTATCCTGACCTCGTGATCGGATGCTTCGGCGGCGGCAGCAACTTCGGCGGCATCTCGTTCCCGTTTATGCGCCACGTCTTCTCAGGCAAGAAGAACACCAAGTTCCTGGCAGCAGAGCCTTCAGCCTGCCCGAAGTTCACAAAGGGTATTTACCACTACGATTTCGGCGACGAGGCCGGTTATACTCCGCTTATCGCGATGTATACTCTGGGACATAACTTCCAGCCTGCAAACATCCACGCCGGCGGTTTGCGTTACCACGGCGCAGGAATGATCATCTCACAACTCTACAAGGACGGTTTTCTGTCCGCAGTCGACATCCCTCAGACCGAGACTTTCAAGGCCGGACTGCTCTTCTCGCAGACCGAGAGCATTATTCCAGCTCCGGAGTCTTGCCACGCCATCGCCGCAACCATCCGCGAAGCCCTCAAATGCAAGGAGACCGGCGAAGAGAAGGTTATCCTCTTCAATCTCAGCGGCCACGGACTGATCGACATCGCTGCATACGACAAGTACCTCGCCGGTGACCTCACCGACGCCACCGTATCCGACGAGTATATCCAGAAGAGTATTGCTGAACTGAAAAAGCAGCTCGGTTAAATATTCGGTTCATCCCAGACCTTGGTGTCAGTGCACGTGACGAGGATGCCCTGACCGCCGCAGGAGATGCGGAATTCGCCTTTCTCCAGACGCCACTTGCCGTCGGCGCCTACGAAAGCGAGTTCATTGGCAGGCAGTTCGAAAGTCACGGTCTTGCTTTCACCAGGGGCGAGGGATATCTTCTCGAAGCCGCGCAGGCGTTTGACATCGGGGATCAGTGAAGCTACAAGGTCTGAACTGTAGAGCAGTACAGCCTCCTTGCCTTCACGGTCCCCGTTGTTTGTAACCTTCACCGAGAACTTCAGCACATCCCCGGCCTTGAAACTGTCCGGAGTCAGCAGCTGGAAGTCGCTGTAGCCAAAACTTGTGTAGCTCAGGCCAAAGCCGAACGGCCACTGCACGTCCATAACTGCGTCGTAGTTGTAGACGCCTTCCATCACTTCGCGGTGCTCGGACACTTTGTAGTCGTAGGTGTGCAGCGCATTGATATGTTTGGGATATGTGAACGGCAGCTTGCCTGAGAAGTTCTCGTCGCCTGCAAGCAGGGCTGCCAGCGCGTCACCACCATAGTTGGACGGCAGCATCACGTCAACGACGGCTTTGGCCAGCGGCTCGATGTCGCCGATGATGCGCGGACGACCCTCGTTCAGCACGAGGATTACGGGCTTGCCGGTAGCGGCGAGTGCTTTCACAAGATCCTTCTGGTTGGCGGAGAGGTTGAGGTCGTCGGTGTTTCCGGGAGTCTCGCAGTAACTGTTCTCACCCACACAGCAGACTATCACGTCCACGGTGCGGGCCACGTTCACGGCCTGCTGGATGCTGGCTACGATGTCATTCTCCCACATACCGTAGCGCTCGTCGTAGACAACGCCGGGAACCCAGGTCACCTTGCCCGGGAAGCGGTTGCCGAGAGCTTCCTGGATGGTGTTGTACTGCGGCACGAAATTGTCGGCGCTGCCCTGCCAGGTATAGCTCCATCCGCCGTTCAGCGTACGCAGGCTGTTGGCGTTCGGGCCTGTGACAAGGATGCGCTCGGTGCCCTTGAGAGGCAGGATGCCGCCCTCGTTCTTGAGCAGCACTTCAGACTCTACTGCAGCTGCGTATGACTCCCTGCCGAAGCGTTCGCAGGCGAAGTCAGGATAGTCGTGCTCCCAGGTGGGATTGTCAAACAGACCCAGGCGCACCTTCAGGCGCAGGATGCGGCGCACAGCGTCGTTGATGCGCGACAACGGAATCTCCCCGTCTTCAACCAGAGATACGATGATGTTTACGCATTCCGGATCGTAGGGGTCCATAATCATATCAATGCCGGCATTGATGCCCATCGCGACGGCCTCGCGCTTGTCGGCGGCCACGTGGTCGCGGGTAAACAGATTGTCGATGTCAGCCCAGTCGGTTACCAGCATACCGTCCCAGCCCAGCTGCTCCTTGACCCAGCCGGTAAGCAGAGTCTTGTTTGCGTGGGTGGGGATGCCGTTGATCGAGGCGGAGTTCACCATAGCGGTGAGGGCGCCGGCCTGGAAGCACTCCTTGAACGGGCGGAAGAATTTCTCGCGCAGGTCGCTTTCGATGATGTAGGCGGGTGTGCGGTCCTTGCCTGTGTGCGGCACGCCATAGCCCATAAAATGCTTGATGCTGACGGCAGCGTGCTCCAGGTCTATGTGGTTGGGGTCGTCACCCTGGATGGCAAGAGTCTCTATGCGTGCCATCTCAGCCTGCAGGTAGGGATCTTCGCCCCAGCTCTCCCACATTCGCGGCCAGCGGGGGTCGCGGCCGAGGTCCATAACGGGAGAAAAGACCCAGGGTACCTGTGCGGCCCTGGTCTCGTAGGCCTTGGCCTCGCCCATCATACGAGGATATTCGCGGTTGAAAGTCGCAGCCAGGTTGATCTCCTGAGGATAGAGAGAGCCTTCGATCAGGTAAGACGCCCCGTGGATCATATCCAGGCCGTAGATGCAGGGGATGCCGATGGCTTCCATAGACTTGTCCTGGATCTGCTTCACCATAGCTGCAGTGTGCTCGCGGGAATGGGCGGCATCGTGCATCACATTCAGGATGGAGCCGACCTTGTACTCTCCGATTACTCTGTCGAGTTTTGCAGGGTCTATGGCTTCCCTGGTGGCATCCTCAAGGACGGAGATATTGATCTGAACCATCTGCCCGGCCTTTTCCTTGAGGGTCATTCCTTTCAGCACGCTCTCTACTTTTGCCTCGACCTGCCGGTCTGTGGCGATTGCCTTGGGTTGTCTGCTGTCTGCGCAGCCGGCGAGCAGGACGACTGCCAGCGCCGCGGCTGCGGCTTTCATCGCGATGTTTTTCATATTCTTATCTTTCAAGTATTATCAAAGATAAGAATAATAACTTAACTGTTGTAGCAAGTCTCGCCGTGTTCGTAAATGTCGAGACCCTCTTCTTCAATCCGGGGCTCTACGCGGATGCCGTGCACTTTGTCCAGCAGCTTGAAGGTGGCAAAGCCCAGCGCGAAGGCCCAGATGATGGTGACGGTGACGCCGAGGACCTGTATTCCCAGGAAATGAGCTCCACCGCCATAGAACAGGCCGTCTTCTGTGGCAAAAAGACCTGTAAGGATGGTGCCTAGGATTCCGCAGGTGCCGTGTACGGAGACTGCGCCCACAGGGTCGTCAATCTTGCAGACCTTGTCTATCAATGCGACTGAGCCAACCATTGCCAGACCGCACAAGGTACCTATGATAGCAGCACCACCTATTGAAACCAAGTCACAGCCTGCCGTGATGCCGACAAGACCTGCCAGGATGCCGTTGCACACCAGAGATAGGGACGGCTTTCCGTAAACCAGCCAGGTGAGGAACAGTACGGACAGCCCGCCTGTGGCCGCTGCCATATTGGTGGTACACATCACGTGCGAAATGGCAATGGCATTCTTGGCCCCTTCGGCAGCCAGTTGAGAGCCTGGGTTGAAACCGAACCATCCGAACCAGAGTATGAAAACTCCCAGAGCTCCGAAGGTGAGGTTGTGGCCGGGTATGGCTCTGGATTCGCCTGTCTTGGAGTATTTGCCTATCCTGGGGCCGAGCACTATAGCTCCGGCAAGCGCGATGACGCCACCGCAGGAGTGGACTACCGTAGAGCCTGCGAAGTCGTGGAATCCGAGTCCGCTCAGCCATCCGCCTCCCCAGGACCAATGTCCCTCGATAGGATAGATTACTACGGATATGATTATTGAAATCAGGATGTACATCGAGAATTTGGTCCTTTCCGCCATTCCGCCCGATACTATGGTTGCAGCAGTCGCGCAGAAAACTGTCTGGAATATCAAGGTGCACTCCGCAGGTATGTTGCTGTCGCCGATGAACGACCAGTCGAAAAGATGAAGGCCGCCGATGAAGCCGTTTCCGCTGCCGTGCATCAACCCGAAACCAATCATCCAGAACAGGAAAGAGCCGATCATAAAATCGACGAAGTTTTTCATAAGGATGTTGGCAGTGTTCTTGGAACGGGTGAAACCTGCCTCCACCAGCGCGAATCCAGGTTGCATAAAAAATACAAGCATAGCTGCTATAAGTACCCAGACCGTATCAAGTCCGCTTATTCCTATTATCTCTTCCATTGTTGTAATCATTTAAGGGTTATTTCTTGTCTGCCAAAACTGTGTCTCCGTGCTCTCCCGTGCGGATTGACCAGGTGTCGTCGACAGGACTGACGAATATTCTGCCATCACCCACGCTGCCTGTCCTGGCAGCGCCCATAATGGCATCGATTGCGGGCTGGACGAACTGGTCTCGGCAGATTATGGTGATTTCAATCCTGGAGATGATGTCGGTGCTGTACATCACTCCCCTGTAAATCCTGTCTTCCCGGTCCTGGCCTATGGCCTTGACTTCGGCGTAGGAAAACCAGTTGATGTCCGCCTCGAACAAAGCTTCCTTGACATCTTCGAAACGGGTTTTCCTGATGATTGCTTCAATCTTTTTCATTGTTTTGAGTTTGGTTATAAAAAAAAAGACCGGCCTTGAAAGGACCAGTCTCTGTGTTACTGAATTATGTCGTTATTTGATTACCAACCGTCCAACTGGTCCAAAGGAGTGGCATTCCGAACCTGATTGCTCTGGTTCTGATTCTGGCTGTTCTGGTTGCCGTTGAGGATTGCCAAACCTTTAGTCATAGTTGCTCCGTTGGTTTTCGGGGCAAAGGTATAATACGGATTTCTATTTGCCAAATAAAATGGCAAATATTTTGTCAATTTGACAATGATACCTTATAAAATAAGATAAATTGTCAGTCGTCGATGGGGATGGAGCGCTTGATGCGCTGATCCAGGGATGTGAGGGTCTCGGTGCTGACGATGCCGGGGATTTCCTGTATGCGTCCGTTCAGGAGTTCCATCAGGTGGTTGGCGTCGTGGGCGTACAGTTTGATGAGGATGGTGTATGCGCCCAGCGTGAATTGGGATTCGACTATCTCGGGAATCTTTTCGAGTTCGGAGACCACGCTGTTGTAGAGCGAGCCTTTTTCGAGGGTTATGCCCACGTATACGCACATATTGAATCCGAGCTTCTGGGGGTTGACGTGGAACCCGGAGCTTTTGATGACGCCCAGTTCGGTCATTCGCTGCACTCTCTGGTGGACTGAGGTGCGGGAGATGCCGACCTGTTCGGCTACGTCCCTGAACGGGATGCGTGCGTTGAGCGTGATAATTTTAAGAATCTTGCGATCGATAGAGTCGGTCAGTTCGTTTACTTCCATTGTCGGGTTTTTAGTGTCTGATGTAAAGATAATAAAAATTTTGACAAAATGTCTAGAAATGGACGATATAAAATGAAAAATGACAATAATATGTTACAGTATGAAATAATATTGGACAAAAAGACGTAAATCTTAATAAATAAGTCTCCGATAGACACGATTATTTATTATTAAAAGACAAAAAGACAAATAAATTCTTGTAATTACGATAAAATGTCATATCTTTGCAGCAAAGTTCGACCAAACGATGCGTACGATCCACTTCACTAAAATGCATTCAGCCGGTAACGACTATATTTATGTCTACGGTCAGGACTTCCACGCAAGGGATGCCGTCAGGCTTGCGCCCATATGGTGCGACCGGCACAAAGGCATCGGCGCGGACGGCATCGTCCTCATCAATCCTTCGCATAAAGCCGATTTCAGGATGGAGATGTTCAATGCAGACGGCTCCCAGGGTATGATGTGCGGAAATGCAGCCCGCTGCATTGGCAGCTATGTCGCCAGCAGGGGTTATGCAAAGGACTTCGACATCACTTTGGAAACAGCCTCGGGCATAAAGCTCCTTCATATAGACGATGAGGCCGGCACTATTTCGGTTGATATGGGCTACCCTTCTTTCGCAGAGCGCTCTCAGTTCCTTCCGGATATGGAAGATGTGATTCCGCCGTCATTCAGGGGCTGTTTCGTTTCGATGGGGAACCCTCACTATGTGATATTCGTGGAAGATATTGAGGCTGTCACTCCCGAAGTAACCGGGATGATGCTTGAGAAAGCAGCTTGCTTCCCTTCAGGCGCAAACATCGAATTTGCTCAGATTCTTGGGAACGGCCGTATCCGTATGAGAGTGTGGGAGAGAGGCAGCGGTGTCACCCTTGCCTGCGGTACTGGAGCCTGCGCGACTGCTGTTGCAGCCATCAGCCGCTTCTCGGTCGACAAAGAACAGACGATAATAATGGATGGCGGCAGCGTAACGGTTTGCTGGAGCGGGGAGGAAGTTACCTTGACCGGTGATGCCGTCGAAGTTTACAGTGGAACGATAGATTACAAGAGATGATACGCGTCAATGATAATTACCTCAAGTTGCCGGGATCCTACCTGTTTGCAACAATTGCAGCGAAAGCCAAGGCTTTCAGGCAGACCCTGGCGGTCGACGATGTCATCTCCCTCGGCATAGGCGATGTCACTCAGCCCCTGTGCGAAGCAGTTGTCGCAGCGATGCACGATGCAGTCGAAGAACTGGCCAGTACGGAAAGTTTTCACGGCTACGGTCCTGAGCAGGGCTATGAATTCCTGAGACAGGCCATAGCCGCCGGTGACTATGCTGCAAGAGGCGTCAAGGTCAGCCCCGACGAAATCTTCGTCAGCGACGGAGCAAAGAGCGACACAGGCAACATAGTGGACATTCTCGGCAGCGGCCGTGTGGCAGTCACAGATCCTGTGTATCCGGTGTACGTCGACTCAAACGTAATGGCCGGCCGCGCCGGAGACTACACCGGCACGAAGTGGAGCGGCATCACCTATCTTCCCTGTCTGGAAGAGAACGGCTTCGCTCCGCAACTGCCATCAGGAAAAGTCGATGTGGTATACCTCTGCTTTCCCAACAACCCTATGGGCACTGTCCTGACTAAAGACGAACTGGCCAAGTGGGTGGATTGGGCCATCGCCAACGATGTTCTGATACTCTACGATTCTGCCTACGAAGCCTTCATAACCAACCCTGCGGTGCCTCACAGCATCTATGAGATTGAAGGAGCCAGAAAGGTGGCAATCGAGTTCCGCTCCTATTCGAAGACAGCCGGCTTCACCGGGGTAAGGTGCGGCTATGCAGTGCTCCCGGACGAACTGGCTGTAGAGGCGTGTGGCCGTAGGGTAAGGCTGAATGAACTTTGGAAGCGTCGCCAATGCACAAAATTCAACGGAGCCAGCTACATCTCGCAGCGCGGAGCGGCAGCTATCTACACTGAGGCAGGCCGCAGGCAGACAGCTGCCACGATAGAATACTATCTGGGCAATGCCGCCTATCTGAAACAAGCGCTCGAAGAGATGGGATTCAAGGTTTTCGGCGGGACAGACGCTCCTTATCTGTGGGTTGCGACTCCCGCAGGCATTCCTTCCTGGGATTTCTTCGATATCCTCCTGCAGCAGGCGCACCTCATCTGCACTCCCGGATCCGGATTCGGTCCTTCCGGCGAAGGATTCGTGCGTCTGACGGCTTTCGGCCGCAGGGAGTCGTACATAGATGCAGTGGAAAGACTGCATAAACTGGAAATGAAACAATTAATCAATAAAAACAAGTAGCCATGTCAAGTTTGAGATTCGATGTTCTGGGCGAGGCCTTCAAGAAACATCCAGTGGAAGTAAAGTTACCGGACGGACGTCCCGACGATTATTTCGGAATGAACGTATTCAACAAGGAAAAAATGTTCAAGTACCTGCCTTCTGACGTATATGCCAAGATGGTGGATGTAATGGATAAGGGCGCCGTGATGGACAGGGCCCTGGCCGACAAGGTCGCTGAGGGAATGAAGAAATGGGCGATGGATATGGGCGCAACACATTATACCCACTGGTTCCATCCCCTGACAGATACAACGGCGGAGAAACACGATGCTTTCATAGAGCATAACGGAAAAGGAGGAGTGATAGAAGAATTCGAGGGTAAACTGCTTGCTCAGCAGGAACCTGATGCCAGCTCCTTCCCGAGCGGCGGTATCCGCGCCACTTTCGAAGCCAGAGGCTATTCGGCCTGGGATCCGACCTCTCCCGCCTTCGTGATGGATGACACTTTGTGCATCCCTACCATCTTTATTTCTTACACAGGGGAAGCATTGGATTACAAGGCTCCTTTGCTGAAGGCACTCCACGCTGTCGACAAGGCGGCGGTCGATGTCTGCCGCTATTTCGACCCCGATGTGAAGAAGGTATTCTCATATCTCGGCTGGGAGCAGGAATATTTCCTGGTAGATGACAGCCTGTATGCGGCCCGTCCCGATCTGCTGATGAGCGGCCGCACCCTGATGGGCCACAACTCAGCCAAGAACCAGCAGCTCGACGACCACTATTTCGGCGCGATACCTGAGAGGGTGCAGGCCTTTATGAAAGAGCTGGAAATTGAAGCAATGAAGCTTGGCATTCCTACGAAGACACGCCATAACGAAGTGGCTCCCAACCAGTTCGAGCTCGCTCCCATATTTGAGGAGACAAACCTGTCCTGCGACCACAATATGCTGGTGATGACCCTTATGCGCAAGATTGCCAAGAAACACGGTTTCCAGTGCCTGCTTCACGAGAAACCCTTCGACGGAGTCAACGGTTCGGGAAAGCATAACAACTGGTCGCTCGGCACCGACAACGGACATCGCCTGATGTCGCCCGGCAAGACACAGACTGACAACCTGATGTTCGTGACTTTCGTCGTGAACACCCTCACGGCCGTATATCGCCACAACGCCTTGCTCAAGGCCTCCATAATGAGCGCGACAAACGCACACAGGCTCGGTGCCAACGAGGCTCCGCCCGCAATAATATCAAGTTTCCTCGGCAGACAGCTGACTGACCTGCTGGATTCACTCGAGAAATCTTCCGGCGACGAACTGTTCAAGATCGCGGGCAAGACCGGTAAGAAGATGCTCGATATGCCTCAGATTCCCGAGTTGCTGATAGACAATACCGACCGCAACCGTACCTCGCCGTTCGCTTTCACCGGCAACCGCTTCGAGTTCCGCGCCGTCGGTTCGGAAGCCAACTGTGCAAGCGCAATGATCGCCCTCAACACGGCGGTCGCAGAGCAGCTTATGGATTTCAAGAAGGCGGTCGACAAGCTGATTGCTTCAGGAATGGACAAGAAAGAAGCGATAATCAAAGAGCTTCAGAAGCTGATAACCTACAGCAAGCCTGTCCGCTTCGACGGAAACGGCTATTCAGACGAGTGGAAGGCCGAAGCTGCCCGCCGCGGGCTTGACTGCGAAACCTGTCCTCCGGAGATATTCAAGCACTACACCTGCCACGACAGCGTGCAGATGTTTGAGTCTACCGGCGTGATGAACCTTGCCGAGCTGGCGGCACGTAATGAGATCAAGTGGGAAATCTACACCAAGAAGATTCAGATCGAAGCCAGAATCTTCGGGGATATGGCCATCAACCACATCATTCCGGTTGCCACTTCCTACCAGAGCAATCTGATTGACAATGTATACAAGATGAAAGGAATCCTCGGTGAGGAAGCCGACGAACTGGCAGCCACCAACATCGACCTCATCAAAAAGATCGCAAGACACGTCAAGGCAATAGAAGTCGGTGTCAACCAGCTTGTGGAAGCCAGGAAAGTGGCCAATGTCATAGAAAACGAATACGAGAAGGCAATGGCATATTACAAAACAGTCGTTCCGAAGATGGAAGAAATCCGCCACGACATCGACAAGCTCGAAGAGATAGTCGACGACAGGCTCTGGCCTCTTCCCAAATATCGCGAATTGTTGTTTATATGCTAATCAGGATTATTAAATGAAGGATTATTATCAGCAGGAGGGACTGTATGACAGCTCGTACGAGCACGATGCCTGTGGAATAGGTATGGTCGCCAACATCCACGGCAACAAATCTCACGAGCTGGTTGAATCTGCACTCAAAGTCCTTGAGAATATGCGGCACCGCGGCGCAGAAGGTGCTGACGGAAAGACGGGTGACGGTGCCGGCATAATGGTCCAGATTCCTCACGAATTCATATTGCTTAACGGCATCCCGGTCCCTGAGAAGGGCCATTACGGCACGGGCCTGGTCTTTATGCCCAAGGATGAGAAGGCTCAGAATGCAATACTTGCCACGATGATTGAAGTAGTCGAGGCGGAAGGGCTGTCACTGATGCGTGTCAGGGACGTCCCGGTCAATTCGGATTGCCTCGGCGAGACCGCACGTGAGACAGAACCTGCCGTAAAGCAGATATTTATCACAGGGGTGAGCGGAGATGAACTGGAGGGCTTTGAGCGCAAGCTGTATGTCATACGCAAGAAGATAGAAAACAAGGTCGCAGGAAAAGACTGCTACATTGTTTCGCTGTCAAGCCGCAGCATAGTCTACAAAGGAATGCTGACAAGTATGCAGCTGCGCGAATATTACCCGGACCTGACAGACGCTTATTTCACATCAAGCCTGGCGCTGGTGCATTCCAGGTTTTCGACCAATACTTTTCCGGCCTGGCCTCTGGCCCAGCCGTTCCGTTTCCTGTGCCACAATGGAGAGATAAACACCATACGCGGCAACCGCAACTGGATGAAGGCACGCGAAAGCGTCTTAAATACCGGACTCCTGGGCGATATCAGCGGGTTGCGACCCATAATACAGCCCGATATGAGCGACTCGGCGTCGCTCGATAACGCCCTGGAGTTCTTCGTGATGTCCGGACTTTCG
>JAEEGG010001772.1_pt1 | contig 57335 bp, 27 predicted proteins | sample 9134161 | NCBI WGS metagenome assembly JAEEGG01 (sample SAMN16246543, study PRJNA631951) | gut metagenome | biome: gut microbiome; feature: rumen; material: CR-attached | host: Bos | place: Iran: Karaj | collected 2018-10 | reverse complement strand
TCCGGACTCCTACGGCTATACCACCGTCAGCGTCTATCGTGCACCGGCAGACAGTATCTTCGCCAAGCAGATTGGCAGTTGGAAGCAATATATGAATATGTACTCCAACGCCACGGACTATAAATACGGCAGTTTCATCTTCTTCCAGGAAGGCGGTTCGAGTCACTGTCCGTACGAGGGAGAGGTGCGCACCAAGTGGTACAAACCGGGTATGTTCGTCTTGGGCAACGCAACGCTGCCGATGGAGAACCCGAAGATCACGCTTGACCAGCACTCTATCAGCAATGTGCCTGCAGACCAAGCGGCTGTGTTCCGTGTTACGCTCGTCAACGATAACCTCAATACCGACGGCCGTCCCGCCAAAGGGCAATATCTATCGTTGTCCGTAGAGCCGCAGACGAACCCCGACGGAGCCATCATCCTCATGGACGGCGAGCCGCTTACCTCGGCTTCGACGCTCACCTTCTTCTGCGAACCGGGCGTACCTATCGTCAAGACCATGCAGGTGAAGCGCGGCATCGTGGACGACTATGAGGATCTGACGATCAAACTGGCTTCCACTACCTGTGCGTCTATCGGTACGCTCGCGAAGTTCTCCGTTCATTTCATGCCGGAGTCTTCGCCCGTCAGCATTTCCTATCCGCGGGATAAATGGGTGATGAATACCCTCTCTGCGCGGGATTCTATCGGCTATTATCTGCCTATTACCATTGATGGCTTTAATGTCCATCATAAGAACTTCGACCATATTGAGTTCCAGTACAAACTATCGACGGAGAACAACGATGCGTGGGTCAATGCCTGCTCGTTCTTCGCCAACGACAGTCTCTACGCCCTCGCTACGGGTAACAAAGCGAAGATAGAGAACGGACGCATCGAGCCCTTCCGCTTCTATGGTGAGCGCGACCCGAAGGAACTCGACTACGACCTGCGTGCCGTATCGTTCTGCCGCTACGGTTCGGGCTTCGTCACCAAGGCTTCGCCCGTCGTCAGCGGTACCAAGGACACCCGTTCGCCTGTCCTGTTCGGCAAGGCGAACCCTGCCAACGGTATCCTTACGCTGGAGGACAATATATCCCTCCGTTTCTCGGAGCCGATAGCCGGCAACTGGCTCGATGAGGACAATAATTTCCAGATCCTCGGCGTGACCAACACGACGGGTATCACGCAGACCACTTCGCCCTATTTCGACGGCAAGGCAGGTCATTTCGCTTATACGAAAGCCAAACGTGAACTGGCGATCACCGATCTCACCGTCGATATGCTCATCAAACCGGCGGAGAAGAACCGCGAGATGGTGCTTCTGGCGCACGGTGACGACGTGTCTAACATCACTTTCAGTCTCACCGCCGACAACCGCCTCAAACTGACAGCGATGGATGACGGCGAGGTGAGCGAGACCAAGCTCTCCAAACCGATGGGCGAACTGTCCACAACGGACTTCACGCGCGTTATTATGGTGATCAGTTTTGATAACCAGACGGTGCGCTTCTACGCCGGTACGATGGATATCACGGACGAAGAGGATGACTATACCTCCTGGTTGCTCCAGGATGAGATGTCGCCCTTCATCGTCGGTGCCGGACGGGACAGCACGCATCTCTATCACGGTAACATGATGGAGCTCCGTATATGGACCAAGGCGCTCACCGCTGCCGAGATTGCCAATACCCATCTGCGCCGCCTCACCGGATACGAGTACGGACTGCTCGATTATTATCCGATGAGCGAGAGCAAAGGGTCGGAAATGAGCGATCTGGCCACCGGTGCCACGCTCTATGCGGAGGGCATCAGTTGGACCACGCCGCAAGGCATCTCGCTGGCTGCCGACGGCGAACCGGTCTATCTGCAGCCGACATTGTTCAGCCGTAACGAGGCGGAGGACTACTCGCTGCTCTTCTGGTTCAGATCCTTTAATAATGATGACGACAGCGTATCGCTCTTCGGTACCTCGATCGGCGATTCGACTACCATGGAGATCGTCCTGCATGAGGGCGAGTTGTCCTACAGGGCAGGGGAGGTCTATGAAGCCGCGAGAGCGGAACTGAATAACGGCAAATGGCACCATTGTGCGCTCGTCATCTCCCGTACCTTCAATACCGGTTCGCTCGCTATTGACGGCAAGAAAGTACTCCTCTTCTCCGCCCTCGAGACCGGTGCTCTCACCGGTACCAAGATGTGGCTCGCCAAGGGACTGGAAGGACATATCGATGATGTATGTCTGTTCGAGCAGGCACTGCCCAACGAACTGATTTCGGAGTTCGGTATACAGTCGCCTAACGGCGAAGAGATGGGTCTGATCAACCTCCTTACGTTCTCGAAGATCAAGCGTAACTCCGCCAACGTCATGGAGCTCGTCTTCTCGCCGGAGAACCAACGCGTCTTCAAGGATGCGAACGGCAAGGTCATCGAGAAGGAGCAGATCCTGCTCGTGGACGACCTCAGCGCACAGGCGGACAAGAGCAACAGTGCGCCGGTACGCGACCGGGGTCAGCTCACCCGTCTGCCCTTCACGTGGAACTACCAGCTCTCCGATCTCATGATCAATATCAAGGCACAGCCGCGTGAGATCAACAAACGTACGATGTACCTCACCGTGCGCGATGTGGAGGATGTGAACGGCAACCGTCTGCCTGCACCCGTCACATGGACCGTCTATGCCGACCTCAACAGCGTCATCTGGAACGAGCGACGCCATCAGGTCACCCTTACTGACGACGAGCAGACCCACCGCTTCACCATGCTCATCTCCAATACCACCGGTATGACACGCCAGTTCACGATCGATCATCTGCCCAAGTGGATCACCGCTTCGCCCGGACAAGGCACGCTCGAGGCGAAAGAGGAGAAGACCGTGACCTTCACTATCAATGCGGCCGAACTCAAGATAGGTACGCACCAGCAGATGATCTACCTCACGGACGACCAGGGACTCGCGGAACCGCTGCTCTTGGAGATCACCAAAGAGTCCGAACCGCCTTATACCAATGTCGATATGAACAAGTATCCGTTCAATATGTCGCTCTGCGGACGCGTGCTGCTGGATGAATCCGGCAAGACGGTCATCAACACCGACGAGAACGATTTCGTCTATGCCATCTTCAATAACGAGTGCGTGGGCGTAGCGCATTGCACGAAGAACGGCGATCTCTACCTCACCGTGCACGGCAACGAGGCCATGACCCGCAAGCCCGTCCGCTTCCAGCTATGGAAGGCATCGACCGGCAAGGTCTATAACCTCAACGTCAACCGCACCATCCTCTTCGCCCACGGCTACGTCTATGGCTGCGGCGAGAGCGAACCCGTTCTGCTCACTGCCAGCGAGAGCGAGATGCAGACTATCGGTCTGAACAAAGGCTGGAACTGGATCTCCACCTGTCTGGATGTCAAAGAGACGCTGAACGCCGCCATCACGGCAGAGCAGCCTTGGGCGGAAGGCGACCTGATCAAGAACCCGAGCACACGGCAGTTCTGCACCTACAGCGAAGTGAACGATGATTTTGTCGGTACGCTTACGACGCTGGACTTCAAGCAGATGTATATGCTTTATACGTCAACGGACAACAGCATGCACATCTTCGGCGATCAACTGCCGGAAGACTACATGCACGTCACGCTGAAAGGCGACGGTCAATGGAATGCACTGCCTTGCCTGTTGGATCAGGTGACGCCGCTCACGGAAGCCCTGACCGGCTATTACGACTATGCAACCCCGGGCGACCTCATCAAGTCGCATAATCGCTTTGCTACCTTCTCCAACGACCGGCATTGGGAAGGTGACCTCACGGCGCTCACACCGGGCGAAGGCTATCTCATGCGCCGTATGGGCTCCGGTTCCGTGACCGTCAATTTCTACAAGAGCAGCACCAACGCGCCGAAGAAAGTCGATAGCCGAATGTCAATAGTCGATAGTCAGGCTACTTTCAATAATCCGAACGCAGCAACGAATATGACGATGATCGCTACTATAGACGCCGAAGGCAATAAACGTGAAGCGCTAAACGGCGAAGCCTTACACGTCTATGTGGGCGATGAGCTCGCTTGCGTAGCTACGCCGATCGACTCGCTGTACTTCTTGACGATTCAGTCGGATAGAGTAGGCACCATCCGCTTTGAGCTCAACGGCGAGACCTATGTGTCTGTCAGCGGTTCTATCAACTATTCAGCGGATAGCCATCACGGCTCTGTGCTGGCACCGATTATCCTCCGCAAGGATGACAATCGTCCGCACAAGATCATCGAGAACGATCATGTCATCATCATCCGCAACGGCGAGCGTTATGACATAACAGGAAAGAAATTGTAAATGTACCTTTGCAGCCGCAAATGAAAGCAGAAATGATTATGAAAGCACAATTAAGAAGATTTTTACCTTTAATGCTCGTATGGGCATTAGTGGCATGCAGCAGTGGCAATTCCAACACGCCGGAAAAGAGTAAGTTTGACCAAGAGATGGACCGTGCGATGGAGTTGGCTCAGAAGTTCGGTCCGATCACCCAGGCGCTGGCGGAAGAGACAGCCAAGGAGTACTCCGGCTGCGTAACGCCGCTTAACATCAAAACGCGCGAATCGGCAGAGCGTAAGTGCAAAACAGATCAATGTATGCCGTTCGACCTCAAGGATCTCGCCCGCACGACGGTGGTGGCTGCGTGGGACAGCGCCGACATAAGCGAGGTGATCGACTATTTGATTATCCTGGCATGTAAGGATTCGATCTTCGGCCGCTATAAACATCAGAACTCCGATTATGGCTATTGGGGCGACATCGTGAACCTCAAGTTCGTGGAAAACACGGATACGCTCTATACGGAGATACAACTCAAGACCTACAACATGTACTACGGCTCAGGCGATGAGAATACAGTCCGTGCCACGATAGGCGAAGAGAACTATCAGTACATCCATAGCGTGTCTGGCCTCGAACCCGGTTTGTTTCATGTCTATTATGAGATCATCCGTGCGGACACGAGCAGCGAAGCCACCATCGCCTACTATAAGCAGCTCAGCCGCGAGTATAGCCGCGTGCTGCAGAGCGTCCCGCAGCCGAATATGTAAATGCCCCTTCAAAAAAAGAAACGTCCTCAAATGGACGTTTTTTTTGTCTTTATATTTGCACATTCGGATTTTTTTTCGTACCTTTGCACCCGAATTTTATTCCGCTGTGGTGGAGTGCTTTTTAACCTTGATATAAATACCTAAACCTTGGATCAACCTCCGACATATGTCAGTAGCAATGTAGTTTATACCTTTGCAGCGGATTTTGAAATGAAAGAAAGCAATAAAAGAAAAGTTTGATAAAAGAAAATTATAAAGAAAGGTGGTACGTAAAGTACGTACGTAACACCCTTTGTAACACCAATTAAAGATTTATGAATACTCATTTTTTACGTTCCCTCGTCGCGGTTAAGTCGTTCTCGGGAGATGGTCGCGTGATGGTCATGTGCCGGGTTCGACCTGATTAGGACGCGAGCATCACGGGACCATCTCCCGAGGACAAAACCCTCAACATCCAATCATCCCATGGGAAAAGTATTATTGCTTGTGCACGCTTCACCGCCGCAATTATTTTATGCCTAGTTTTTTGCGGATATCTTTCGGGATAGCGTTCTTGTGCACGAGGATGTCGTTGGTCTTGTACTGCATGAACGCCTCGCTCACGTACCAGATGCCTTTATAGTCCGAACGCATCGTGCCCCAGGAGTTTTTGACCATGTAATAGCGCTTGCCGTTCTGGTCTTGTGCCGTACCGAAGATCTGCATGCCGTGGTCGTCGGTGTTCTCCCAGTTATCGAACGCATCCTGCCGCATCTGCTGTGTGATGGTCTTCTCGGGCAGGGGTTTCTTGGTCAGTTCCTCTTTCTTCTTATCGTTGGACATGCCCACCCATTTGGCCATATCGCTACCGGTGATGTCTGCGCCGTGGTCATCGTCGGGCACGACACCTATACCCTTGCGGGTAAAACCGATCTCGCTCACATCAGCGCCCCAAGCGAGGGTATAACCGTTCGCGAGCGCGTTATCAATGATCCGCATCATCTCGTCGAGCGGCACATTGTACATCTGATCCATGCGCCAGTTATCGGGCACCTCGAGGGCAAAACGCTCGTAGAAAGGATGGTGGGTATAACTGGTGATCGAGACGTAGTCTTCTGCGTTGAGTCCGAGACTCTTGACCCAAGACTGCGGGGTGTAGGTCTTGCCCTCGTACTCAAACGACTCCGGGCACTTGCCCAGATAGGTATCGTAGATAGCCTGCAAGCCTTCGCGCCAAACGGGACTGATACGCTTCAGTCCGCTCAATCCCTTGAGATAACCGCCGGCTACCTTATCGAGCTCCGAATGTACAGGGAGGGTGTCATTTGCCGTCCAGCCGTAACGGATACCCGGCATCGCTTCTTGCGGCACCAGTCCGTAGTGCTCCATGCAGTAGATGACGTCATAAGCCGAGCCGCCGGGAGCGAACTTCGGCTCGTTATACAGGCGCACGCAATAAGTCGCACGGTCGATCATCGTCTTGCTTACCACGTACATACGACTGAAATCCACCATCTTACCTTGGGTGCGCAGCACTTCGGACTCCAGGAAGCCGAGCGTGGAGAACGCCCAGCAGGTTGAACTGCGGTTCTGGTCTTTGACGGGACTGATACCTACGCTATCAATGGTTGTAAAACGAAACCCTTCGGTTGTGTCTTTGGGCACAGCGGTAGTGTCCGTCTGCGCCGATACCGCTACGCTGAGAGCGGTCATCATAATGATTAAAAGTTTTTTCATACTGCACTCTATTTTGGGCTGCAAAGGTACTACAAAAATTGCATATATGCAAATTTTTCTTGCATATGTCAAAAAAATGTTGTAATTTTGCACCGCAAAATGAAACACTATGAAGAACATTCGCAGAATTTGGCATGATTACAAGGGAGAATTTATCTTCGCGGTGGTTTTAATAGTAGGCGTACTAATAAGTTATCGCTTAGCTCCGCTTATCCCCGTCTCTTTTTATGATCAGTCTTTGTCTCCGATCTTGAACGGTAGTATCGCGGTGACGTGTATCTATGGCGCCATCTTGCTTTTCCGTCACCATGAGGGCGTGCATGTGCGTATTCTATGGGCATGTGTCTTGCTGGTATGGGCGGCATTGGTGACGATTTTTTTGCTTGTGAATGTGTATAATATCCCTTTGGACTCGGAGGATACCATCAGCCTGCGGGATGAGGAGTTGATCATCGGTAACTTTTATGCCTGGCTTCTGTTGCACTATCCGACGGCAGTCCTTCGTCCGGGCTATCTCAATCCTTGGCGCGCGCTGCTCTCGTTGCTTCCTGTGGTGGCGATTGCGGTAGCCGATTATCTTATTCCATACGACTTGCGCTTGCTATTGGCTATTTATCCGGTTATCTTAAGCGTTTTGCTGATGGTATACCACGTACGGGCATACCGCAAATGGTGCGAGGAGAACTTCTCCTCCATGGAGCGCATTGACGTACAGTGGATTTATCGGTATATGACGATGTATATACTTCTCGGTTTCACGTACGTGCACATGTGTTTTCATTATGATAGCGCGCACGTGTTCACGGAGCAATGGTTGTTGCTGTTTGTGCTGGGCTATAGCACGGAGCAGATCTTATACCGTCAGGATCCGTGGAATATGATTCGTCATGCGGTGAAGACGAAGTCCTGGTCGAGCGAGATCGAGGTGGAAGAGCCGGAAGAGGGTAGTCCGGAGTTGACGAACGCGGAGTATCGTGCTACGCTCGAGCAATGGATGGATAGTGAGAAACCGTACCGAAATCCGGATTTCCGCTTATTGGATCTCAAGCAAGTGTTGCCGATCAACCGCACCTATCTGTCGCAGTTTATTAACTCGGAGTACGGATGTAATTTCTACCAGTTTGTAACCAATTACCGTATCGAGGATGCGAAGCGCATGATGGCCGAGCACCCGGATTGGAAACTGCAAGATATCGCCGAGAAATGCGGCTTCTCATCGCCGGTTGTCTTCTCGCGAATCTTCACCCGTGAGACAGGAATAACGCCTCATGAATGGAACACAAAAATTGACAATTCGTAAAAAATTAAACGTGACTATACGTAAATTCAGATACAATTCGTAAAAAAATACGCCAAATTCTTAATTCTAGGTCAATAAATAAAATCAACTATTGCGTGCTCGCGAAAAAAGTCGTACCTTTGCAGAGTTGATTTTATTTTTATGCGCAAAACTTTCTGTTTTTTAGTGTTATTGGTATCCTGCTTCGCGTACAGCGCTGAGGTGGAAAAATCGTCGGATAAGGTCGAGGTGGTAGCACTGAAGAATAATCTGCTATACGATGCAGCCGCGACGCCGAACTTGCAATTGGAAATTCGTTTGGCGCCCAAATGGAGTATGGAACTCGGAGCGGGTTTCAATCCTTTCCCGTTGAAAGATACGTCCTTCCCGAAGTGGCGTCATGTGTCGGCATGGATCGCGCCGCGGTACTGGTTCTGTCATGTGTTCAACCGCGGCTTCCTTTCCTTTAACGTGGCTTATGCCCACTATAACGTAGCGGGCAATGCGTATCCAATCAGCTGGATGTACAAGCAGGTGAAGGATAACCGTTATCAGGGCGATGCCGTAATGGCGGGTCTCAGTTATGGATGGCATTTCGCCATCAGTCCGCATTTCAGTATTGAGTTAGAGGGCGGTGTGGATGCCGGCTACAGCTGGTATGACCAGTTCGAGTGCAAGCACTGTGGTAACAAGCGCGATCACGGTGGTCGCTGGCTCGTGCTGCCGAAAGTAGGCGTGAACCTGTCTATCCCGTTGGGCGGTGACGAGTTGAGTCTGGCGAAGCGATGTGACTGCGAGAAACTCGAACAGCCGGCGGAAGAGAGTATGCCGCAAGTGGCGGATACCGTTCCTGCCGAACCGGAAGAGAAGATCGAGCCGTTCGTTCCGGCAAAACGTCTGTTGGCGCCGCGGATGATGCCTCAGAGACGTATCGCGTTTGTGCCGTATTTCGAGCCGAAGGCGGATCAGATGCATAAGTTACGCAACCGCCTGTTGCGTAGCGAAGAAGAGTACGAACCGTACGACAGTTCGATGGCGCTCAGTGCCGATCCGCGTAACGTCTTCCTCTATTTCGAGGTGAACGTGACAAAGATGGACCGCTCCTTTATCCAGAACGACATGCTCATGGATAGCATCATGCATATCTTAGGCTCCGTACAAGAGGATAGCACAATCCGTATTTCGCATATCCGCATCGTGGGTTACGCTTCGTTTGACGGACGTCAGGCGTATAACGAGCGTCTGGCGGGTAGCCGCGCCAAGACGATTAAGGAGTACATGCAATCCATCTATGCCTTGCCCGACAGCGTCTTTGAGGTATGCAACGGCGGTGAGAGTTGGGCGGAGTTACGCTACGGCCTGTCGAAAGTGGAGTTCGAGGGTAGGGACGAGGTGCTGCAGATCATAGACTCCGAACCGGATGCCGATCAACGTGAGGTACAGATTAAGAAACTGCATGGCGGCGAAACTTACCGCTATATGCGAGACGAACTGAAACATATACTTCGCAACCTTGGTTGCATTACCATATACTGCGAAAATGATGAATAACAAAATACAAACAACTAATTAACTCAATTTATTAACCAAAATGTTCACAACAATGAAAAATGTTAAGACATTAGCTTATCTGATGGCGATCGCCATGGTAAGCACGTTTGCAATGACATCCTGTAAGGATGAGAAAGAGCCTGCTCAGCAAGAGCAAGGTTCGTACACCGGCGAGGTAGTGAAGACCGAGTTCTCTATCGCGATGCCAGGTCAACTTGGCGGCCCGAACAGAATGCCGGGTGCTACTGTTCAAGTACAAGGTATTGATCAGTTCAACGGATTGACAGGTATTACTCTTGTTCCGTTTGCTAAGCAAGGGGCTATTAATGCAGCTTCGGATACCCGTCTTGGCTCCAAGAACATTACGCTTGCTGATTTAACCAAATCAGAGATAAGCGGCAAGACATCCAAGGCAAAAGTGTACAGTGATGTTTCTATTCCTTTGAACACCGCTTCGTTCTTGTTCTATGCAAAATCCGCATTAGACAATAGCGGTGTAGACGGTAAGTTTAGTGCCGGTTCACTGATTGCTAAAACCTCCGGTGTGGCTACTACGTGGGCAACGGATGAGCCGACCAACTTGACGTTTGATTTGGAGCCTATCGCCCCGAGTTATGTTGGTTCTTTGGCGGCTGGTGAAACCGGTGGTAAACTGCTTGCTTATTTAAGCAACATCGCATGTGCTTCTGACGGAGCAGGAACTCCGAAACTTTGGTATGAATACACTGCAGGTGATGATGCAGCTATGAAGGCAATGTTCGACACCTATACAAGTCTGCGTTATCTGTCTTCATTCGGTGTATCGCGTGTTTTAACTGATCTCTACAAATCGCTCAAACCGCTGAGTTCTCCGATTGCAACCGGTATCAAGAATGCTATCAACGATGCTACGTATATTGATGCAACCGAGTTGTCTACTAATGACACGGTAGTCCTTATTGCTGCATTGCGTGATTATCCGCACGAGATCAACTTGCCGGATGGAGCCATCAGTATCCGTTGGGATGGCTCTACCCACAAATTCATTGAGGGTCTTTATCCGAACATGACCCACCCGGAGAATTTTGTATATCCGGCTCAGTTGTGGTACTACGTAAACAGCCAAATCAAGACTTCGAACACATCGAAGAAGACGATGTATGATAATGCATCCAATAGTTGGTCTACTATCTTGGATGCCCACACGGATGCTATCTCTGTTAACTCCTTGACACGTGCCGTGGCTATCGTTAATCCGATTCAATATGCTGTTGCTCGTTTTGATGTAACGGTTAAATTGGCAAGTAGCAGCATGGCCGATAACAGTGAATCGGCAGAAGGTAAAGCTAAAGCTGTTGACGTAACTGCCGGATTCCCTGTTAAAGCTGTATTCGTAGGAGGTCAGCAGCAAGTGAAATATGACTTCACCCTGAAAGATGCGGGAAGTACCGAGTATACGATTTACGACCGCACGATGGCTAATACATGGACGGCTACTACCGCTGCTCCGACGGCATCTCAGATTAACCATACCTTGGTACTGGAGAATGGTACAGCAGATGTACGTATTGCCATCGAGTTGGAGAATACTGCAAAAGACTTCTACGGTTATGACAATCAGTTGATTCCTCATGGCGCTAAGTTCTATGTATGTGCTCAGTTAGAATCAGATGATGCTACACAGACCGGTAACCATGTCTTCAAACAGGACTTCACCACGACTGCTAACTTGACGCTGGTGAACCTCCAAAAGGCATACAGTACGCTGCCTGACCTTCGTACGCCGCAACTCGAGCTTGGTTTCTCGGTTGATCTGACATGGCAGGCTGGTCATACCTACGACATCAACTTTGAATAATCTATTCAATACGGTTTGAATATCAAACGAACCATATTGTTTATAATCGCTGTCGCAACGGCGGGTTGTCATCTCATTGATGATGACCTGACCGTGTGCGGCGTCGATGCCCTCATCAATTATGAACTGCGTCTCGTGACAGAGGTACAGCTTCAGATTGAAGAGAAACTATCGTCGGATATCGATAAACCCGTAGCCGATGCGCTGAAGGCATGGTCTGCCCCTTACTATTCGGGTAGCGCGCATGATTTGGATATGAGTTTCTTTTCCTTGGATGGAACCGACGAACTATTGGAACATAAGAGCGATATCATCAATGCCAATCAAAAGTCCTACACCTTATTTATCCCGCGTAAGGATTATCGGCATGTAGCCGTGGTGAATATCGCTGACAACAAAAATGTGCGTTTAGAGGGAGGCGAGTATGCTTCTTCCATGCGAATTGTGCAGCGTAATGCAGATACTCTGGACTCGCATAACACGGCTGTTTATGCGGCACGTATGCCGATGTACATGGCGGATGTAGACACCAATCTGACGTTTAACGTGCGCCTTTATATGGTGAACTGCGGTGTGGCACTGGTGCTGACTGCTGACGGCTCGACGATCCCGACGATGCGCGACATGGTGCTGACAGGTACGGCGACAGGTTTTGGTCTAAACGACAGTACGTTTACTTATGATAAATCCCGTCCAATCAGGGCAGAGAAAGTGATGGATCGCTGCTATGCGGTATTGGCATTGCCCTCGCCGGAACCCCAACCGGCAGCATGCGGACAACGAAAAGCGGGACAGGCAGCGATGGCAGATGATGCCCTGTGGAAGGTGCAGGTCTTTACGGATATGCCGGACGGTACGGTGACGGAGACGGAGTTATCCTTCCCGTACGCACTCCGCGCCGGCAGTCTGGAGATCATCAAAGTGCAAATGAACGATGACGGTTCGGTATCCGTAGTAGGAAATGCGGAAGTGGGTGTAACCGTGACACTGGATTGGAAAGAAGGAAATACGCAAGAATTGATTACCGGATAATGCAAGGTAGAAAGGGATACATAGTAGTATTGCTGCTGGCATTGGTATTAGCAGGCTGCAAGACGAATGAACCGTCAGAGACGATAGACATTCCTGTATCTATCTGTTTGGCGGCAAGCGAGGTGCATGCTGCGAATCATGCTATGCGGCGCGCGATAGGGGATCCGGGTACGACGGAGAAATACTTATTCCCGCATCATCTGTATTTTATCGTTATGCGGCAGACAGGTCCTACCACTTGGACGGTATGGACGCAGGAACACAGGACACTGACCGATGGGGATTGGACGAAGAAACACTATGTAGGCTTATTGCCGACCATGGGTGATAGCGTATACCAATATAAGCAAGAGATAGATCTTCTTTTAGCATCCGGGGATAAGTTTGTCGGTCATGTGTATGCTATTGCGTCGGCTGAGGAATTGACGTTTAACAAGTCATTGGATGCAATAAGCAGTATGAGCGATGTATTGAACTTGACGTTCAGCACGGCGAGCGATGCTATCCAGAAGAACCTGCAGCATATCTATACGTCGCCTTATAACTTGGAACAGGATGGCGCATACTACGGTTCGTTCGACAGTGAGCATCAGCGAGTGCCGAGTATAGATATGTTGCTCTATCATGTGGCAGCGAAAGTGGATATCAACTGGTATGTGCCGACAGATAAACGGTATGACAAGGTGACTCCGGCGAATGGTATACGGCTTACGCATATGGATGCAGTGGAATTGTTTAACGGCAATGCCTATTGCTTTAAGCCGATGCGCAATGAATTGCCTGCCAAGCTGACAAGCGGATACGATCTGACGAATATTGTAACTGCGACCGATGAAGGTCTTTGGTGGGAAGGACGCAGTTATTTCTATACCATCCCGTATGTGGTAACCGGCGCAGCGGTAGAGGGGAAAGTCTATTTCCCGCTGCAGATGAAGATGGAGACGAACTCGAGTGGAAACTACTACTTACCGACGCTCAATTTGAAGGTGGATACTACAGCGGTGTTTGTACCTTGGTTGCGGGCGAACTTTAATATCAATGCCCCTTTGACGGCAAAGGAGGAAACGAAAACAATAGATAATTAACGCAATTTGAAGCGACGTATATACATATTATTATTGAGCCTGTGCGCATGCGTGTGCGCATCCGTTGCGTACGCGCAGACGGATACCATTCGTTATGTGCATCCGGATGGTGCGTATGCTAATGACGGACGTTCTTGGGCGAATGCGAAGAACCGTGTCCAGGATGCTATCAACGACCTGCGCGAGTACCTGAAGGATAACGGCCTCACGTCCGGATCGGTTTATATTGCTGCCGGTACTTATGTGCCGACGGAGTCCACGGAGAGTTCCGGCGGTTCGATGCTCAATACGTCCTTTAAGATCTACGAAGGTATCCACGTCTACGGCGGTTTTAACCCCACGACTCCGGAGTCGAAGCCGGGCGACCGTATCATGGCGAACGGCAAGAAGGTGAGCGAGAACTGGGCGGATCAGTCGGGTATAGGTACGGTGTCCGGTACAGAGATTTCATCGCAGTGGGATTTGCGTCATAAGACCATCTTGACGGGTAACCACTCGGGAGCAGTTGTATCCTTCACATTCGACTCTATCCGCGGACGATATAACACCACTTTCCCTGCCAGCTCATACCACGTTGTTTGGTTCGCGACGAACGGTAAATACGAGACGTCGGATGAGACGCTGAAGGATCACTTTAAACCATTGGAGCATCCGGCATCTATAGACGGATGTGTGATTTCGTCAGGTAATGCTTCTTCGCGTTCAACGACGACGCGTGAGCACACGGCGTATGGTGGCGGTGTGTATATGGTGGGCAACAGCTCGATGCGGGCATGTATCATCGAGCGCTGTAATGCGACCATGCGAGGCGGCGGTATCTATTGTGACGGCGGCGGAGATGTCGAGTTCTGCTGTATCCATACCTGTCAGTCGCCCGGTGTAGGTGTGGTAGAAGGTTACGGCGGCGGTGTATGTATCGATTATGAGGGTTCGATAGGTCATAGCCAGATCACGAGTTGTGCCGCGCGGTGCGGTGGTGGTTTGCTTATCAGTCACGTGCCCGAGGAGTATCCCACTACCGGTGTGCCGGCTATTGACAATATCAGTAACTATTCTCCGCATACGACCGCGTGCGTGGTCAATAATAATACAGCGAATGCGGAAGGCGGCGGTATCTACCTCGCCGAAGGCGGTACGGTGAACCATGCTACGGTCTGCGGTAACAACTGCTCAGGGCGTGACGTAACGTACTACGGTCGCCGTCATGGTCGTACCGGTGGTCTCTATGTGCGCAACTGTGGTCAGATCTTCAACTCCGTCATCTGGGGTAACCGCTGCGATGCGAACAGCGATATCCAGTTCGCTTCCGTACGCCAGAAGACCGGTATTGCGAGTTATGAGACCTTCGTCTATCACACGGCGTTCATGAATCACGATATCACCGACTGGACCGGTGTGCGCAAGGAGAGTGTTTACTCCCTCGATAAAAATAACATGCCGACGAGTGGCGGTTCGGATAACTTCTGCTGTTTCTTCCGACCTACGGTTGTGCCGCTGAATTGGGATTCAGTCAATACAACGGAAGGTATCTACGGCGCGGGTGTGTTAGCTCATATGCGTCCGGTGGACTATCCGGGTCCGCGTATCTGGCACTTGACCTCTCACTCTTATCTGGATCAGAAGGGCGTGCAATGGTCTTCGGCGATGGTGGATCCTCCGACATGGCTGGTCCATGCGCATACGGAATACGGTGTTGTTTCTAACCCGTACGAGCCGGCTTCGACGCTGGGTGCGTTGGTGCGCAAGCCGGATAACATGCGTCATGCGCTCATAGCCCCGCAGGGATTGGAGGGCAGAAAAGATGCTACGCCTATTCCTACTATCTTCGTCGATTTGCATCATGAAGGAGAGTTTGACGAGGACCATTTCGTCACGCCGGACCATTCCGGAGATAGCTGGGATGCCCCGATACATTCGATCGGCGATGCGTTGATGTACTATCGTACCTATCTGGTGGAAGAGCCCAACAAGGCGATAGGTAAGCGTGCGCACTATCATCTGCCTACAGCATGGGACGAAGATAACAACCCTACCGCTTATGATGACTTTGATTTTGTTCAGATTCTGGTCAAAGAAGGTGAGCAGAGTACCGCAGGACCGAATAACTATCTGGGTAAAGATATGCGTACCGCGTCTATCCGTACCCTGTCGCACATGCGTCTCTACGGCGGTTATCCGAAGACCCTGACCGGCACAAGTACGGAAGGGCGCGACCCGCTGAATCATCCTACCATCATTACCGCCAATATAGCGGACGAAAAAGGAGTGACAGCTTATGCGAACAACTCCGCCCACGTGCTGACCTACGTAAATACCGAATATACCATCGTCGATGGATTCCAGCTTCTTAACGGTAATGCCCATAATTTAACGGGATCAGCCGTTATGGCAGGTGGTGGCGTGCTTGTCAGCAATGACCAAAATGTAATAACTGTTCGTTCCAAGCGCATTGATATGGTGGGTAATGAGTTGCGTAACTGCCGCATTGCAAATAACTCTGCCCCTAAGGGTGCCGCGATTTATGTTACAGGTGATAGTCGAAATATGGTCAATGGCTTATGTTATGCCGAATTGAAGGTGGTGAACTGTATTATCCGCAATAACACAGCGGATTACGCATCGGGGAACAACGGTGTCATCACCGCAAACGGCCGTGCATTCATTGATATTGACCATTGCGATATTGTCAACAATGTCGGCTATCCGCTTCAATCGGATAATAAATGGTGGAGATATGGAAATACACTGGAATATAATGGCAATATCCGCATAGATAATTCGCTCATCTATTGCAATGGTACGGAGGTATTGAACGACCGCTCCGCGTTGGCTGCAAATACCCCGCTTTCTGTAGATGCGGCAACTCAGAACTATGTGTTCGGTACGTATAATATGTTCGATGCCGATATTCAGCTCCATACAGCCGATGACACCCAGCCGCATGGTTTCTTCAAGAGCGATTTTACCGTTGATAAAGCAGGTGTATTACCGTCAGGAATGCCCGATGCGGCGAATCATCCTTTGAATTTGGTAATGCCGGCGGAGAAATTTAACCAGTGCAACCTTACGCGTGCCGACCGCAATGCGGAGACATACCCTGTTTTCGTCAACCCGTCGCGTAATATCGGTCACTCGGTAGAGGGCGACCGGCCGTTGTACGGCGGTAAGGTATCGTTCATTCCGCTGAATAACAACCCCTGCGTCAACGCTGCTTCTGTCTCTGCTTATGGAGCTAACAATGTTCCGCGTCCGGAAGCAGAAGATTTCGACTTGACGGATTATACCCGCCGTAACTATGGTGGCGAGCCGGATATAGGTGCACTGGAAGATGCCGACCTGCCTATAAGCGGTTCGGTGATCTATGTCACGCCGGAAGGCGCCGGTAAACGCGATGGTTCCTCTTGGGCAAACGCTATCGCCGGTAATACGGTCTATGTACTGAATGACATCGCCGGTCCCGCCTTGGCGGACGGCGACCAGATCGACCCGGAGCTTACTTGCGACCGTGTCCTTGATAGCGAAGGCAACCCGATCCTCACAACCAATGAGAAATACAACGGCGGTTGGGGTAGAGTGTGGATGAATACGCATACCATTTATTCTACTACACATGATGCTACTGTACACGATCATATTACCTATAAGAGTATCTATTATGGTGGTGCCGGAGACGGAGAAGGACGAGAGGTCGTAGATAGCCTACGGGAGAGTAGAGAAACACTTCCTGATGGAGAAGGTGTTATCAGTATACCCGAAGGCTTTGTCCCCGGATCTTATGAAGACCCGCGCTATCCGTACGGAGAGATTTCCGGCGCGTCGCGTACGTTCTGGCGCGCAAATCCATATACAGCCGGTTCTTACGGCAATGTGAATACTTTTACTAATGCTTGTAACACAAACGGATGGATTAAGAACACTCGTGCAGAGCGGTATGTGGGCGGCTTGCAATATGCGGTAGAGAAAGCGTCTGCGGCGAACAAGACTTATCATAGCGACTCCGTACAAGTATGGGTCGGCGCCGGCACGTATAACGACTATAAGGGCTTCGTCATGCGTGATTCGGTCACGGTATTAGGCGGTTTCCCGGCTGACAAATATAGTTCCCCAGGCTTGACAGAACGTCAGGCATTGATGTCGAATGTAATAAACATCCCCAAATCCAAACAGGCAGAGAAACTCAATGCGGTGGATTATGAAACGATTCTGCAGATTTCGGATGTCAACCCCAAAAGAGACAATACCCATTTGGAAACAGATGCTGTCAAATATTGGGACGATGATATTGATTTCGTAGAAAATTCCACAATAACCGGAGAAGTTGAAGCCGACCGGGTTGTTACTCGTGTATATACATGGCAGACGAGTGAAACAACAGAAGATGTGACCGCCACGTACTATCAGAATTCTACTTTCCACAATAATCAGATCCAAAATGAGACAACTGAGGGCGATTTCCATTCGTTGGATTTCGGTACAGCAACAGTTGAAAAAGATTGTTGGCACCTTACCTATACCGGAAACGCAAGTACAGAAGGCAGCAATGGAGTTATCGGTAGATATGAAGCCGACCAAATGAGTTACAAAGGTCATTCCAACCAAGATATATACGAGAATGGACAACGGGTTGCGAAAACGACCAATGATGGTTTGGCTATTCGTAACGGATCCTTATCCGGCGTCAAGGTATGGCAAACGATGAAGAATGTGCCGGCGGGTTATTATAGGATTGTAGTTGATCTGAACGCCTATTATCGTAATGCGAATAATCAAGTAAACTACAACGAGCCCACCGGTGTGAACTTTATAGTTCTTGCTTCAGACGGAGATACGCTTCTCAAGGCTCCTATTCATGCCAAAAATAAGGTCGGCGATAGGCTTCAGAACAATTTAGCTCGGTGGCAGTTAAATCGATATACGTTTGATAGTATTATCCAGCCCGCAGACGGCTTGTTGAAAGTAAGCATAGAGATAGGCGAATTGGACGGTTCGAAAGGAGCTAACCGTGAGGCATTGATGGCGAATTTCAAACTAATCCATGTAATGCCCGGAAATGCATATAGCCAAACAGATTATTCAGATGTAAGAACGCAACATCCCGGCTCAACTGGTAGTTCCACCAGTACGTATTCCTCTACAGCCTCGACTCACCGTACTACACTCCGTAAACGCGTATTGACCATGCCGGATGTGTGTGTGCCAACGTATGGCGGTGGAGGTATTGGTGATCCTGTCACTATGGGACAAGCATTTACCAATGACGCCCTGCCGCACACTGATCGTGTTTGGGGACCAACCAAAGAACTACGTACAGCAGCTACTCTTGCCAAACAGGAGGATTCACATTATGTGGAATATAATGAAGCTACGTGGGATGGATTCACGCTTCGTCATGGATTCCTTTACGATGAAGCTATGGCGCATGGCGGTGGCGCCGGTGTGAATATGTATGAAGGTGCACATCTGCGGAACTGTATCGTCATCAATAATGTGTCTGCCTGCCAGCGTGTAAAAGGTGCGGGAATGTTCTGCGATGGGGCTACATCGACTATTGAAGGTTGCTTTGTACTCAATAATACTTCTACCCGAGGAAGTGCTTCGGCTCTTATGGATAATCAGATATTTGCCGGCGGTATGTTTATGTACGAAGGTACGTGTTTCAACTCCCTCTTTGCTAATAACTATTCTCACGGTTCCGCCGGTGGTTTGGGATTCTGTGTCGGACGATTCTTCAATAATACCATCGCATATAATACCGCTACCTTGGTTGAAACCAGTATCAGCGGTGGTGCTATTTCGTTAGCAACCTCATCCAATCCGAACCTCTTTGTGGCAAACACCGTCATCTTCGGTAATAACGGTATAGCCATCCGTGACCGTAATGCCGGAGTTGACAAAGTGAACCCGTTCCTCTATTGTTACATCCAGTCCGCAGTCGCTCAGCCGAATGCGACCACCAAAAATAATGTATATAACTGGAGCGAATCCGCAACAAGCAACTATGGTACCGGTAATACCTTCCTGAATGGTGTTGCTCCTTCAGCAGCCAATACGCCTTTCGCAGCGGACTTTGATGAGAGCGGTAACTATGTTGCCGGTCGTGCCGCTTCGCGCAACGACTTCCGCCTCCGCGATGATGTACCTTGTGTCAATAAGGGTACAGAGGAGTTTGCCGGCGAGTTCTATACAGCGTTACGGCATAAAGGCAAGACAGACAGCCAGATTCGAAACTCCTTCATTTACAAGAGCGTAGAGGCAGCTCAACTCCCGGATAACGATGTAGCGTTCGCGAAACGTGTGCAGGACTGCCAGATTGATATGGGTGCGTACGAGTTCAACGCGGCGTACTCTATCAAGCCGGATACGACAACCCATCCGGGACAGGCGATATTCTATGTCACGTTTGATGCGCAAGGAGGTGACGCATCGGCGGATTCGCCGGAGAACGCAGCTTGTAAGCAGAAATTGCAGCTCGTGCTCGATGCCGCAGGACGATACAAATACAACCTGATGACCTTGGCTAAATATGACAAGGGCGAGGCGGGTACGTATGTAGCGGATCAGCCGAATAAACATTGGAATGTAGAAGTTTGGCTCGAGGGCGATAATACGAACAGCACCGTCAGCAACGTGTATGCCGACTGGTACACGGCGACACGTTCCACCAAGCATAACAAGGAGAACTATGTGGATAATACGCTCGATTATTCGTTTATTATTCCGCATGGCGTACATGTAAAGGGCGGTTTCACTACAGATTTCACCGGGCGTGACCCGCTGACCTATCGTACCGTCCTCTCCGGTAAGATTACTTCTTCTACCGGTGCGGAAGGAAATACCTTCCACGTTGTGACCTTCACCAATGACCTCTTTACGCCGGACGAGACTTTCTTTTCGGATACGGATGATAAGCCGATCCGCAATCAGTTGGCGACCCTGACGGACGAGCGTCATCGTGCCGTGTTGGACGGAGTTTTCATCGAGGACGGTCATGCCAACTCGCCGGATTATGCGGACCGTATCGGTGCAGGAGCTGTAGTGACCGACTATGCCCATATTCGTAACTGCGTCATACAAAATAATACTGCTGATGGCTACGGAGGCGGTCTGTACCTCAAGCCGAAAGCTCTCGTCAGTGGTACAATTGTTAAATACAACACGGCGAACGTCGGTGGTGGTATCTATGTGGAGGCACCGGCGATAAGTATTCATATGAATGACTCTCTGGCGTATGTCTTCTATTCGACGATATGCGAGAACACCGGTCGTGCATCCGCCGGCGGTCTGTTCTTCGATAATACCTATGCACGTATCAACTCCTCGGCTATCTGGCATAACAATGCCAACGATAATGCCAACGTGGCGGGTAACTTCGCTCGCGCGGAGGATAACTTACCGTACCCGATGAACTGCTGTGCCGTAGAGTCGCGTCGTCTGGAAGGGCAGGGTAACATTGAGCTCTCGCCGATGGAGACCGAGGGTGTGCGTTGGGACCGTATGGATCCATTCGATGCGATCCTCTATTATCCGATCGAGATGTCGTCCACCTTGGCGCGTGCCGGAATCAGTTATACGGAGTGGAATAATTTCTATATCAAGTTTGCTACCCTCGATAGTATCGATATAGCCGGCGTGAGCCGTAAGCGGTGGACTTCGGACGGTTCGGCGCGTGGCTATGCATGGGGTTCCGAACCTGCTGATACCCTCGTGACAAAGAATAACGACATCATCGATATCGGCGCGCGTGCAATCAATAAGAACTTCGAAGTGCATGTGGATGCCCAGTATGTGATGCACCGTCTGTATGTCGTGCATACCGAGTTGATTGACTCCAAAGCCGCGCGTGCGCTGCAGGATAATACCAATACGGATGAAGTATCCAATATGTACCGCCAGATGGGTTCGTGTATCTATAACCCGTTCCACCGTCTGAGCGATGCCTTCGAATATATCATCAAGGCGCGTAAGATGAATCCGAAGATGTATCGAAACACCCGTTTCGAAGTATTCGTAGAGCAGGGAACTTATTATCCGGTGCGCGATGCCTATATGCGTCAGGGTACGGTGCGTATGAATACCTTCCTCGTGCCGGAGGCCATTCTGATCGTTGGTGGTGTGGACTCCCGTCCGGCTGACCATAAATACGGTCAGGAGGGCTTCAAGTCGCCGTTCTCAACGGTGCATCTTATTGGTGATTCCACCGGAGGCGGAGTGGACGTGCCTATTCCCGGTACGGGATATACGATTAACTTTGAATTCACCGACTCTATCCGTCTGCGTGACGAGCGTCACCGCCCGATGCGTGATAACAACCTCAACTCCGTCATTGAGCCTTGGGAGCTGGAGCGTCAGACTATCCTCTCCGGTAATGCCGTTTCCGGTGAAGACTTTACCCATATCTATCACGTCGTTACCTGTCATGCGGATACAAACTACATAGGTCCGCGACCATTGAAATTCGGTGCATTAAATCCGAACTATGGTCTCCCGGGACATGAGACTGAGTCTGTCTTGACGGATACTCTTTGGGATAATGCCCCTTCAACATGGGTAGAGGAAAACGATCTGTCCGTTCTCGCTCGTACTATCGGTTTTGACGGTCTGCAGATTACCGGCGGATATGCCAACCGCGTGGATTCCTTAGATACAGTCGATGTGTTTGTGCGGAAGACTTATTTCCGCGGCGGCGGTATTTATGTGGACGGTAACTGGAGGGAAGGAGCCTACGATAATCCGCCGGATATGACCCAACCGTCGCAACATAATATCCCTATCGTGGTGGAGAATATTTACTTCACCAATAATATGGCGGGTAACGGTGGTGCAATCTATTCCAATGGCGGTATCTATGCGTATGGTAACCGTTTCACGCAGAATTATTCGCAGGGCCCGATGACCAAGATAGACCAGAGGTATATCCCGTGGACGGCCGGCGGTTGTATCGCGACCAATGCCTTCTGCGGTGTATCCAACTGTTTGTTCGATAATAACGAAGCGCGCCGTGGACTCTTCCCGCTGAAAGCCGAATCGACCGATCCTATCCCGAATGCGGATGCCCGTCAGGGATTCGGCGGATGCTTGTCGATTGCCGATAAGTCCACTACGCGCGTCATGAACTGCCACTTTATGAAAAACAAAGCGGTGGCTTATTCCGCGATGTATAACTTCTTTGCCAATAACCGCTATTCGGTGGCCGACTCGATGCAGTTTGCGTTCAATACCATCTTCTGGGGTAATGAGGTGTTTGAGGTGGACCACCTGACGGACTTGGAGCACGGCAAGGTGGCGGATGGTTGGGATGGAGAAGATGAGGCTTTGCTTACGGCCTCGAGCGCTACTTTCGATACGAACTATAAAGCGTCCCGTAAAGGTGTATTCCACTATGATGGAAAAGAGTGGAATCGCTACGAGGAGTTGTTCCATCGCTATGACAGTACGTATAACTATTGGGTAGCGCAGAATGATACGTTCAATAAGGCGGTCGTTGATACATTAATGAAGCTCCGTGCACAAGGCAACAAGATGGAAGGTCTCTATTTCTGCTCCTATCGTAAGACTTACGGTCCGTCGGGTATGAAACCTACTTCGGACGGTTATCTCTTGACGCGAGCCGAGCAGCGCGCCTGGGAGGATCCTCGAAGCAAAAGGGTAAATACAAAGACGGATGCGAATGACGATTTAGTAGAAAACTATGACAACCTCTGGACGCATGTCCGTGGAAACAACAATACACTTATCAACCCTATCAATACCGCAACGGACGGCCCGAACTTCAAGCAACCGACTTTCGTTGCCGGTATCGATGGATACATGCAGAATGCCGACTGGTTGCAAGCCCGTATGAATATCACCACCGACCAGGGATGGGGATCGCTCAAGCAGAACGTTGTACGTGGTGTATCGTATTATATCACCCGTTATACCGGTACGCAGCAGTTTGATAATGCGGAAGATGCGTTGAAGGAAGCAAAGAAAGTGAATCCGGAGGCAACTGAGGCCGATGTCTTCCCTGTTCGAGGTCTGCCGGTAGCTTCGTTCACCGGTAAACCCAATAATACCGATTCCTTGCCGATGTATAACTTCCTCGCTTGGCGATACGGACGAATGATGTCCGCGTCCAACGCGCCGCTGCCGTTAGGTGATCAGTACTACATGCACTATACCCGTTCGGGCAGTGACAGCGAGATGTCCGGCAACATGGACCGTATCTCCAAGAACCCGAAGATGGGTGTTAAGGACGTGTATATCGACCTCGGTGTATACGAATACCAGTATGTGCAACTCGATATCGAAGGACAGGAGATCGATACCGTATGGGTAGCGACCAAAGCAAAGGATCCGATTAAGCACGATGGACTGACATGGGAGACGCCGACGACGGATCTGCAGGCAGCAATCGACCTGCTCATGTCCTCGCATAACAACCACGATAAGTATGTCTGCTTCTTGGGTAACGACGAAGGAGAGACCTTCTCGCCGCAGAACGTGATCGATAACCGTCTTGCGTTTGCTATTACATCGAACTCTACTTCGCCGCTGCTGCCGGATAGTGCGATGGCGGACTTTGACTACGGTGTGAATAGCCTTACCTTCCTCGGCGGCTACAGTTATGATGTCAAGAATGCGAAGCGTGACCCGCTGGCGCACCCGACGGTGATTGAGATGCCGAATACCGGAAACGAGAGTCAGCGCAACCAGCTGTTCGTCGTCGAGGATATGACGCGCCAAATGCTGCAGGCGAACTTCGTCGGTGAATACACCTCGCGCGACAGCGTCGTCATCCCGATCGTATTCGACGGTATCACGTTCATCAACCCGTACTCCACGAAGGAACCGGATCCCGATGCGTATAGTAGCCTTGGTGGTCAGATGAGTAAGAAAGGTGGCGCCGCCATCTATTACCGCTGGCAACGGCGTTATGTGGACGATGGTACGCAGACCGGTTCGCCGAATTTCAATTTGGCGCTCCATCCGGACTCCGCCCTCATCGACGGGCGGAAAGTGACACTGCCGAAACTGACGATATCCAACTGTATCTTCATGGATAATGGTAAACGCACGACGAACCATGCCGAGCGTTCGCCGGCAGTACGTATTGACCACGGTGGCGGTTCGTCCCTCATCGTCAATACGCTATTCCACTCCAACGCGGGAGCACCGGTCTATTCGCGTACCTTTGATGTGTTGACGGAACCGAATGATCTGGCATCCGTACCGAATGATGTGGTGATGGTTAATATCACCTCGGCGCTCAATGACGGTCATATTCGTCTGGAGTCCGAGGGTAGTGAGGTACACAACTCCCTCATTTGGATGGATGACCTGGATAACGATACGACAGTACAGTTGCAGATGGGTGCTTCCGACCAGTGGGATAAGACAGATAACAAAGACCGTGAGGGTATCGATGGCCGAATGAGTTACAATGCTGTATGGGGTTGCTTCCAAGCTTTTGATGAACTGGAAAATGATCCGGGAGATTCCTATCATAATCACCCGCTTTCTTCTGATAACAGCGATATCTTCAAGGGGCCGGGATTCCTCTCGCCCTACCTGACGGCTTCCACTTCGGAGCAGCGTCGTGAGCGTTCGTTCCGCCTCAACCCGTCTCTCCGTACGCACCAGAAAGCGAGTCAGGAGATTTATTTGGACCGCGTCTTCTTCCGTGTTTATCCTGATACCTGCGCCGAGACAGATAATAAGTACTGGCGTCGCTCGAACGGCTTCAAGTCGCTCATGTTTACAAAAGTGGTAGAGAATCTGGCAAATGATTCCGACTTGGCGTCTAAACCGCGTCTGTCCGGACCCGGCATGGAGCGTGGTGCATATGAGTGTCTGGCTATGCTCCAGCGCGTGCTCTACGTCAATCCGACGATACCGGAGGAAAGTGCCGGTGATGGTTCGAACTGGGAGAAAGCCTTCGGACAAGGACAGTTGCAGAATGCAATCGATGCGGCTGCCGTGTATGCCTATATGTATCAGGAACTGCCGCGAGAGGACAGAAAAGCATACGTCTATGTCAAAGGTTCGGGTAATATGACCGACCGCTATTCTATCACAGCCCGTGACGGTGTGTACGTATATGGGTCGTTGTCAGGAAACTTCACCGATACAGCATGGATTAATGCGGAGAAGAAGTTCACCAACGAGGAGTGCCGCCGGTTCAAGAACTACGTACGTGCTTCACGCTCCGGTATCGCGACATCGAATTCGCAGACGAGGATTAACTCCATCCATATCACGGGTGATGCTTTCAGGACCGGTTTCCTCTTAGACGGCTTCGTCATCACGAACCCCAATGCGCATTTGGCCACATCGCCGGTGCTGATTGATAACGAAATGGCGGTGGTGCGCAACTGCCTCATCGCTGATAACCATGTCATCGATGCCGAACACCCGGTGGCTGATGTGCAGCACGGCTTGCTCTATAATTGTCTCATCTACAATGACTCCGCGGATGTGCTGGTTAAGGTAGGTGCAAACGGTCTGGTGCTCAATAATACCATTGTGGCGGATACCTCTATTATAACGCCGCTCGATGCTACGGCTGCGGCGGATGGGGCGGTACAGAATAATATCGCGGGACAGCAATCCGAACTCACGTGCTTTGCACCGTATATGACGACCAACAACCCGTATACACTGCCGGCATACCTGACGAATAACCCGTCGCTGGCATACCAGCTCCATGAGCATAGCGCAATGATCAACAGCGGTACGATGGATAGAGACTTGCCTGCGCTCTTTACGCCGTACAGGGAAGACAGTGTCATCCTCTTCAAATGGGACCGCGACGTGCTCGGCAACCCACGTAAGATCAGCTCATCCGTTGATATGGGTGCGCTCGAGACATGGTATGTGGCGGAGAAAGATGCCCAAGAGGTTACGGCGCTCACCAATAAGGTAACGCATGAAGCAGATGCTCCTTTGGTACGCGATACGGCGTTTACCAAGAACTACGGCGGAAATTATTACCCGCATACGGGTTCTGTCGTATACCTCATGGATAGCGCCGCGATGACGATGCAGTATGAGACCGCGAATGACTTCAAAGACCTCAAGGATGTCGACATCTCGCTCCGTCCGGGCTTCCTGTTGCTCAAACAGGGTGCATCGTTCTACGGCAACGGACATGAGGTGCAGATAGGCTATATCGCTGCGGAGAAGCGCTTTAAGGACCAACGCTACACCATGACGGCCTTCCCGTTCAACTACAGCGTGGAGAATATCACTGTCACAACATATGACGGTACTACAGGGGCACTCCATACGCAACTATCGCCATTCGCCTTCAATACGTATCAATACAACGGTGCGGCGCGTTCGGCGAAGGATTATGTATTCCAGACGGATAACTCCGATCTATGGACGAAGATCGATACGGTTAACCGAACCGCTACCGACGGATACCTGATGGACTTCGGTGCCACGCTTACCGATACCGAGATTCGCTTCAATGCGTTTGCCGCAAGTGGTACGTATATCTATACGGAGGGCGAAGATAATAACAGTGACGGTTATCCGGACGATAAGTATATCTATCTCAAGCAGTATGATAACCGCACGGCAGGTACAGGCGAGAGTTTGAACTTCACCAGCATGGAGAATATGGGATGGAATATGAAGGGTCTGCCGTGGCTCGTAACGAACTACCGCACCGATACTATCTTATGGGAAGACAACTTCTTGCGCCAGATGTATATCCCGCATGTGCTGTACCAGATGGACGGCGCGGGTGACTATATCACCGAGGGCGATAATGTCTATACTTCCCGTTCCTGGGATCGCGGTACTGTCGTATCGATGGGTAATGCGTTCTTTACCCAGACGGCTACACCGAGAGACACCGAGACTGTTATCTTCCATATACCGTATTATGGCAGAAACGAGAAAGCTTCCCGTCCTATCCTGCGGCTTGTATCGCATCGACCGAATAACATGCTGCGTCGTCAAGCTTCTTCCAATGTGCTGTTCTCGGATATCGTTAGCTTCAATCCGGATCCGAATATAGATAAGAATGTGCGCTATACCTATGGACGAGACGGAGTCAAATGGTTGACATCCAACCGCTCTGCGCAAGTCTATCTGTTGGATAGCAAACGTACCGACCGGATCTCTCTGCTCGGCGCAGCGCCGACTGAGGTGGATATACCGCTCGGTGTCTCTGTGCCCGACTCATTGGATAACGCGACGTTCTCCTTCGATCTCCCGGAGAAGGAAGCCTTCAACGGCTACCGGTATGTATGGCTGATCGACTATCTGAAGAACCGTACCATCAACCTGCTTGAGTCGGATTATGAGGCCGAACTCCCGGCGGGTATGCTCAACACACGCTTCGCCGTGCGTATAGGCGGCTTCCCGATGACAGACAGCAAGGGCAAACGAGAGTATCTCGTCTTTACCTTTGACGGAATGCTATACGTCCGTGGACTCATTCCGGGCGATAAGATCACGGTCTATGCTACTACAGGACAACTGGTTACCCGTGACGTTGCGACCGGCAACGAGTGGTCCGTTCCGCTCAATAACCAGACCTCCTATCTCGTCATGGTCAACGACTCCCCGCATAAAGTCGTGAATCTGTAATCCCATTTATTCGTTGCGTTTTTTTCGCTTTTTTCTTGCATATCTCATTTTTTTTTAGTAATTTTGCGCCGCAAAGATAAAATTTGCGCCCGAATTTGCAAAAAATAGAAATACTATGATAAAGACTATTGGTGTATTGACTTCCGGCGGTGATGCCCCGGGAATGAACGCAGCGGTGCGTGCGGTGACGCGTGCAGGTATTGCGCAGGGATTAGAAGTGAAAGCCATCTATCGCGGTTACAAAGGCCTGATAGACGGCGAAGTGAAGACCTTTACGTCGCAAGACGTGTCGGGTATCATCCAACGCGGCGGCACGATTATCAAGTCCGCTCGTTGTATGGAGTTTCATGAACCCGAAGGTCGTAAGAAAGCGTACGAGACCATCCAACGCGAGCATATCGACGCGCTGATCGTGATTGGCGGTGACGGTACGTTCACCGGTGGAAGGGCTTTGGCGCAAGAGTTCGATGTGCCGGTGATAGGTATCCCGGGAACGATCGACAATGACCTCTGGGGCACCGACGCGACCATCGGTTATGACACCTCACTGAGTACCATCACCGAGTGTATCGACAAATTGCGCGATACCGCTACCTCACACGAGCGCGTGTTCCTTGTGGAAATCATGGGTCGCGATGCCGGCTTCCTGACGCTGAACGCGGCTATCGCCGGAGGTTGCGAAGTGGCGATCATTCCGGAACGCGCTGCTGTAGAAGAGAAGGTTGAAGAAGCCATCGGTAGCGGACGCCGCAAATCGAAGAACTCGTCCATCGTGCTGGTTCAAGAGCATGCAGTCGAGGGTGGTGCCGCTGCAGTAGCCAAGATAATCGAGAAGGCACATCCCGAGTATTCGACCCGCGTCACGGTGCTCGGTCACTTACAGCGCGGCGGTAGTCCGTCGGCGTACGACCGTATTCTGGCATCCCGCATGGGTGTAGCCGCAGTGCAAGCCCTCGTGGACGGTCAACGCAACGTGATGGTAGGTATCCAGAACGACGATATCGTGCTCGTGCCGCTGAGCAAGGCGATCCATCAGAAGAAAGATATCAAGGAAGACTCATGGCAAGCCATGAGCGTGCTTAGTATTTGAGTGTAAAGTGTAAGGTGTAAAGTGTAAAAAAATCAGATATGAAAAAAAATCTTCTATTTGTAGCAGTTGCCGTGATCTTGACGGCATGCGGAGGGCAAGCTCCTCAGGTAGTTCCCACTTCGTATGAGACAATGACCATTAGCAAGAGCGACATCTCCGTGCCGCTTAAGTTCAGTGCTACCTTGAAAGGTACCGCCGACGTGACCATCACTCCGCAGATCAGCGGTCAGTTGATGGAGGTGTGCATCACCGAAGGTCAGCAGGTCAAACAAGGTGACGTGCTCTTCCGTATCGACAGCCGTGATGCCGAACTGGAGCTCGAATCCGCAGAGGCTAATCTGCTGGCTGCGCAGGCACAAGAGAGTAGTGCGCTGCTGGAATACGAGAGTAGCAAGAACCTCTACGCCAAGAAAATCGTCAGCAAGTACGTACTCGACAACGCCGAGAACCAATACAAGCAGGCCAAGGCGTCCGCGGCACAGTACAAAGCAACAGCTAATCGTGCCCGCGTGAACCTGAGCTATTGTACCATCACCGCTCCGGTAGATGGTGTGATCGGTTCGATCCCTGTATTCGCCGGAGATCAAGTGAGCCCGGGAACGTATTTGACCCTGCTCAGCGGTAACGCGAAGATGCACGCGGAGTTTTCCGTGAGCGAATCGATCCTGGCAGAGCGTACGGAAGAAGAGGCTAAGAATCCGGAGAAGATGTTGGCTAGTCTCCCGGATGTGACCTTCCAGTTCAAGAACGGCAATGAGTATAGTCAGAAAGGTCGTATCACCAGTATCACCGGTACTGTCGATCGTACGACGGGTGCGCTGACCTGCAAGGCTACTTTCCCGAACCCCAACGGCATTCTCTATTCGGGCGTGCAGGGAACGGTGGTGCTGCCGATTGACGTGAAAGACGTGATGGTCGTTCCGCAGAACGCGATCGTGAAGTTGCAGAACAAGTCCTTGGCGTATAAAGTAGGTCCGGACAGCTGCGTGACCAGCGTCATCGTCAAGACCGCGAACATCAGTTCGGATCGTGACCTCGTGGTGACCGAAGGTCTCGAAGTAGGCGATGTGATTGTGACTGTTGGAGCGAATAACCTGGTAGAAAATCAGCGGGTGATTTTCTGATTTTAGATTTTAGATTTTTGATTTAAGATTTAAAATTTTATGAAAGAGAACATCTTTATAAAAAGAAGCGTGATGGCCATCTCGATTGCATTGGTCATTATGCTCGTCGGATATATCAGCCTTAACACCTTGCCTGTTGAGCAGTATCCGGATATAGCACCTCCGACCGTGGAGGTATCCACCACCTACTCGGGTGCGGACGCCAATACCTGTATGGCCTCCGTTATCCGTCCGCTGGAGGAACAGATCAACGGTGTGCAGGACATGACCTACATGACCGCTACCGCCTCTTCTACAGGTGACGTGTCGATCACCGTCTATTTCAAGCAGGGTACCAACTCCGACATGGCGACGGTCAATGTGCAGAACCGTGTGACTCAGGCGCAAGCCCTGTTACCGAGCGAAGTGCTGCAGACCGGTGTGACCGTCACCAAGCGTCAGAACAGTATTCTGCAAATTGCCGGTCTGAAATCGACCGACGGTAAGTACGACGCAGACTTTATCTCGAACTATATCGACATCAACGTCAAACCGCGTCTGTTGCGTATCACGGGTGTGGGTAACGTCAGCAACTTAGGCAACACCTATGCCCTGCGCGTATGGATGAAACCGGACGTGATGGCGCAGTACGGACTCGAACCGGACGACATCTCTTCGGCCATCAGTGCCCAGAGTTTCGTCACCTCTACCGGTACGCTCGGTCAGCAGTCCGAGAACACCTACCAGTACCCGATGGAGTACAAAGGTACGCTCAAGTCCATCGAGGAGTTTGAGAATATCGTGCTCCGTACGCAGGATAACGGCAACGTGCTGTACCTCAAGGATGTAGCGACGGTAGAGATCGGCGCGAAAGCTTACACCATGACGTCCGACATGGACGGCAAACCGGGTGTATTCTACCTCGTCAACCAGTCGCCTGGCGCCAATGCCACGCAGGTGAACGAACAGATAGACGAACTCTACGAGCAACTCAAACCGACCCTGCCTGCCGGACTGGAGTTCGTGACGCTGGAGACCAGTAATGACTTCCTCTTTGCCGCGATTCACAACGTGGTAGAGACCCTTATCATCGCCATCCTCCTCGTCATCATCGTCGTCTATTTCTTCCTGCAGAACTGGAAAGCGACGCTCATCCCGTCTATCTCGATCATTGTCTCGCTGCTCGGTACCTTCGCGATCGTGCAGGTAGCCGGGTTCTCGCTGAACATCATCACGCTCTTCGGATTAGTGCTTGCCATCGGTACCGTCGTCGATGACGCGATCGTCGTCGTCGAGGCCGTGATGGCGAAACTCGAAACGGGTAAGATGAAGGGTTCGCCCAAAGACAAGGCTACGCAAGCTACCCGCGAGGCCTTGAGCGAAGTGTCGACAGCCGTTATCTCGTGTACGCTCGTGTTCATGGCGGTGTTTATCCCTGTGACCTTCATGAGCGGTACGTCGGGTACGTTCTTCACCCAGTTCGGTGTAACGCTGGCGGGTGCCGTAGGTCTGTCCTGCGTCTGCGCACTCGTGCTCTGTCCTGCCCTCTGCGCGATCCTGATGCGACCGAATGAAGAAGGTGAAAGTGGAAAGGTGAAAGGTGAAAGGAGATGGAAAGGTATCGACTACTATACGAAAGTCGCTTACGAGGCAAGTTACAATGCGATCCTCGGCAAATATCAGGGAGCCGTGCAGAAATACCTGAAACGTCCTGCCGTGTCTTTCGCTTTGTTAGCGGTGGCTGCCGTGCTGTTCGTGCTCTTTATGAAGATTCTGCCTTCGGGTCTCGTTCCGCAAGAAGACCAAGGCGTGATCATGTGCGAGGTGCGTATGCCGGAAGGTTCGACCCTCCACGAGAACAGCGAGATCATGAAGCAGGTAGAAGAGAAAGTGCAAGCGATACCGGAGTTGGAAAGTTACGGTCTGGTAAGCGGATACGGACTCCTCTCCAACAACGGATCGAGTTATGCCTCGCTCATCATCCGTCTCAAGAATTGGGACGAGCGTAAGGGTAACGAGCATTATATCGACAATATCATGGAGCGTTTCTACTATGATTGTTTGTCGATTAAAAATGCGCAAGTGCTGCCGTTCCAGATGCCGCAGATCCCGGGATACGGTACATCCAATGCGATTGATCTGCAAGTGCAAGATCGCAGCGACGGTGATTTCTCCGATTTCGGAAACAAGACCAATGCACTGATGGTGAAACTCATGGAGCGTCCGGAGATCGCCAGTGCGATGTCCACTTTCTCGGAGCGCTATCCGAAATACAAGGTGCATGTCGATCCCGTCCAATGCGAGCGCGCCGGTACGACTGCCAAGTCGGTGCTCAACACACTCGGTGCATACTGCAGCGGTTCGTATGTAGGTAACTTCAACCAGTTCAGCAAGGTCTATCAACTATGGATAAGTGCGGCACCGGAGTATCGTCTCGATCCGTCGTCGCTGAACAATATGTATATCAAGGTAGCGAACAATAAGATGGCGCCGCTGTCTCAGTTCGTGAAACTCGAAGAGATTGTCGGTTCGTCTTCACAAAACCACTTCAACCTCTTCCAGTCTATCTCCTGCTCTGTAACCCCTGCCAACGGCTACTCGGAGGCGCAGGCACAACAGGCTATCGCCGAGGTGTTCAAAGACAATATGCCGTCCTATTGCTCGTACGAGTACGGTTCGATGTCGCGTGAGGTGGCATCCAGCGCGAAGGACAACACGACGCTGATCATCTATCTCATATGCGTTGTGCTGATCTACCTCATCCTCGGTTCGCTCTATAACTCCTGGCTCACGCCGTTTGCAGTCCTCCTGTCCGTTCCGTTCGGACTCATGGGCTCGTTCCTCTTCTCATGGATAGGAAACAAAATGGGCTATCCGGGTATGGAGAACAACGTTTATCTGCAGACAGGTGTCATTATGTTGATCGGTTTGCTCGCGAAGACGGCGATCCTGATTACCGAGTTCGCGTCCGAGCGTCGCAAGCAAGGTCTGTCGATCTCCGAAGCGGCTTTCGAGGCATGTAAAGAACGTCTGCGTCCGATCTTGATGACCGTCGTCACGATGATCGCCGGAATGATCCCGTTGATCATAGAGGGCGGTGCGGGTGCAAACGGTAACCGTGCGCTGGCACTTGGTGTCGTAGGCGGTATGTCGGTCGGAACAATCGCTCTGCTGTTCATCACCCCGGCCTTCTTCATCATCTTCCAGACGCTCGAAGAAAAATTAAACGGATCACCTGTTAAAGAAGAAAAGGAGGAAGCAAAATGAAAAAGATCCTAACGATAATTCTCGCAGGTGTGGTTTTATCCTCCTGTGGCGTATATAAGAAATATCAGTCGCAGAACGATGCTCCGTCCGACCTGTTCGGTAGCGGGGACTCAATCGCTCAAGTGGCGTTGAACGAATCCTCTATCGCTTCGGTTTCGTGGCGGGAGTTCTTCACCGATCCGCTCTTGCAGCAACTTATCGACTCCGCGCTTGCCCGGAATACGGACCTGTTGGCGGCTAAGTCGGCTGTGCTCCAAGCACAGGCTTCGCTCAAAGCAGCCAAACTGGCATACCTGCCTTCGCTCAGTCTGAATCCGCAAGGCAATCTGAACTGGTCCAAGTTCGGTTCTGCCGGTAGCGGAACGGGTATGAATTATTCCTATAACATCCCGCTTCAACTCGATTGGAACATCGGTATATCGGGTTCGGTGACAGTGAACAAGCGCAAAGCGCAAGCCGTGTTGGAGCAAGCCAAAGCGGCTCGTGAGGCTACGCAAGCGAACCTCATCGCTACCGTTGCACAGTATTATTTCCAATTGCTGATGCTCGACAAAGAACTCAACATCCTCATCGAGACCGATAGCCTCTGGAACGAGTCCTTGGAGACCGAGCGTGCCCTCTGGGAGAACGGACAGGCATACTCCACCGCTGTTAACCAGATGGAGAGTTCCTGTATGGACGTGAAGAGCCAGATCTTCACTACGCGTCGCAGTATTCTGTCCGCGGAGAACGAACTCTGTAAGTTGCTTCGTATGACCCCGCGTTCGATTGCCCGTACGGCATGGGGCGATTACCAGTTGCCGGAACGTTTCGGAACGGGTGTGCCCGCTACGCTGCTGGAGAACCGTCCGGACATCAAGGTGGCTGACCAGATTCTGGCAGAAGCGTTCTATAACACTGCTGCTGCCCGTGCGCAGTTCTATCCTTCGTTCAACCTGACCGGTTTGCTCGGATGGGTAGGGGAGAACGGTGCCGATCCGGGTGCGCTGCTGATGAAAATAGCAGCCTCTATCATGCAACCGGTCTTCGCGCAAGGTAAGTTGATTGCGCAATTGAAGATCGCCAAACTCAATCAAGAAGATAAGCTGATGGATTATATCCAGACCGTTATCAAAGCCGGCAATCAGGTGAATGAGGCATTGGCAGACTGCCAGGTAGCCAAAGACAAAGATGGACTGTACAAGCGCCAAGTGGAGGTGCTTCACGACGCTTATACCGGTACCCACGAACTGATGAACGCCGGTAAGGCTACGTACATCGAGGTGCTCAAAGCACAGGAGTCATTACTCTCCGCTCAACTGAACGAGGCAGAGAACCTGTACAACGGTGCACAAGCACTAATCGGTCTGTACATCGCCTTAGGCGGCGCAACGAAATGATAAAAGAATAAAAGAGGATTAGCGGACGGTTTGACCGAGCAGGTTATATACTCGTCCGTCACACTCGATCAACAGGTGACCATCGCGTAGGATCTTGTGTCCGCGCGATGGTTCTTTTTGGGTGCTCTCGATATCCCATGTGTTCGGTTCAGTTCCCTCGTTCCACTGCGAATACAGCCAATTGATACGCCAGTCGTAGCGGCGGAAGAAGCGGTCGCGGACGTCGGAAAAATCGCTGTTATCGCGGTAGTTCTGCGTGTTTTTCCATACCTCTGCATCCCGTTTGGCAGCCGACTCAATCTGGTCCGCAAACGCGCGAATGGTCGAACGCACCGAGTCTTTGTGCGTATGGTAGTACACCCACCAATACTCCCGCACTTTCTGCTGAAACTCCGGCCAGGTAGCCAGTTGACCGATCCAATACTGCGCAAAAACGGGGTTATCGTATATCCAAGTCTCCTGATGACGGTCATATGCATTGCCAAAATCCCAGACCGGACCGAACTTCCATTTGTCGGTCTGACCGTTGCGGTCGCGGTCCTTATAGAGGAAACAACTGCCGTGATACGACTCGCAGTCCTCCATGATCTCTTGCACGAGGTAGAACTTAACGGCTTCGTCCAGATCCAAACGGTTCCATAGATCCGCGGACGACGAACCGTAGATAGCATCATTCAGACCGTAGATTTGGTTTTCCAGATATGTACGCTGCGCCGAAGAGAGCACTTCCGGCTCTTTGAGCGAGACCATCACATGCTGCCCGTTGCCTTCATCGAACTCGATGTTGTTCTCCGACCAATAGTTATCTATCTCGACGAGCCAACCTCCGGTAACCGAATCGGTCGCATTGTCAGCCTGCTCGGTGATATGCACGCGGTTACCGGCGATACGTACGTGCTCCGTGAGGAAATACAGTCCCTGATACTGATTGTTGATGACCAACTCTACCGGTCGGATACGGGGCGTCCAGCGCAGTCCTAATGCCTCACTGATGATGAAACCCGCCGGACCCTTCAGAAATCCCAGATAGTCATCCGCATATGCCAAGAGGCACCAATGGCGGTTGTTGGGCATGCCTAATACGGCTTGTTTAGTGTCGAACTTAATGCGATACGGCTTCTTGTCAAAACCATTCCATGTCCAGTTACCGCGACCTTTGAACTGCGCCGGAACGGACGCAAGGGCAGGGTAGCCGGAGTTCTTAGGATCGATACGCAAGGACCCCGTCACATACGTCTCCTTGCTGTTAATGGCCTGATTATTGGTGGTTGTGATATAGACAATAGGCAAGGTGTTCGTCGGGGTAGCGGCGAAAGAAGGAAGAAGGCAGAGTACAAAAGCCAGAATACAGACTGAATATGTCAAAAAGCGGCGCATATCACATGTTGGCGTTATAATACTGCGGTAAACCCGTCACTTCGTCGCCTAACCAATCCGGATGCTCGAAAGGCTCGTTCTCGTTACCTAACTCCAGCTCGGCGAGTGCTTTACCGGCCATCGTACCGCTATGGAACACATCGACCTCCCAGCATCGCGCTTCGCCTTCAAAAGCAGGCGCAGGGATGATATAGCGCGTCTTGGAGATAACGCCCGGCAGACAGAGCTTCATCAGTTCGCGGGCATCATTTACTTCGATCTCCCGTTCCCACTCGAACTTAGCCAGTCCTTCACGCAGTTTACCGGACTTAATGGTAAGGAACGCGCGTGCATCGCGTATGCGCACACGAATGGTCTTACCGGGCTCCTTGCAAAGATAGCCCTGCACGATCTCATAATGATGTGTCGCTTGTGCCATAAAGGCATCCGACTTCACCAAAAACTTACGCTCAATCTCTGTGTTTTTAGGCATAACGAATCTTATTTGGCTGCAAAATTACAACTTTTTTACGAAATGAACAAAAAAAAATGCAAAATTATTTGGTCATATCAAATTTTTGTTGTACCTTTGCACCCGCTTTCGAGATTTAAGCTACGGAGAGGTGGGTGAGTGGCTTAAACCAACAGTTTGCTAAACTGTCGTACGGGTAACTGTACCGGGGGTTCGAATCCCCCCTTCTCCGCAAAAGACACTTTCGGGTGTCTTTTTTTGTTTATAGGGGACTAAAAAAAAAAGGTAGCCCAATAGACAAAAAAAAGAAGGTTGCACTTCTTTTACTTTTGTAGCCAAATGCTTGGCAACGAAAGACAAAAAAAGAAGGTTGTCTCACGACAACCCAACCTTTTCATTTAACCTTAAATCTAATACCATGAAAAACACGGTGCAAAAGTACTGCTTTTTGATCAACTGACCAAATATTTTTGTAAAAAAGTGTTAAAAATCTAAAAATTGCTATATTTGGTTGACAAAATGGCAGTATATGCAGGTAGTCAGTCGCATAATGAGAATAAATCTTCCCTCGGATTGATCAACATGACAGGTACAAGGGCTCGTTGTATGGCCTTTCGCTCGGGTGGACCGAACAAAATGTCATCTAATCCGTAATCACGGCTGGCAGTAAGGATCAATAAGTCATGCTGAAAATCGCGTTGTCTTTCAGAAGCTTCGCGTACCAGTCCAAAAGAGTCTTTGCGCGCCATACATACCTCATAAGAGATGTTTTCACCTGATTTTTCTGCTACCGCTTTGATGTGCGTCACGATCCGATTGACGTTTTGGCGGGCATGCGAACCGTAGTCATTGGCTTGCAGCAAGATGATATGCGCACCCGTTTTACGTGCCAGATACGTACAAATCTCTGCTTTATACGTCTCTTCCTCCAACATGGAGACCGGCACTAACAGTCGCCGCAAGGGTTTGATATTCATCGTGTTGGTCACGAACACATACGGACGACGCTCCTCGCGGCTCTCGTTGAGGTGCTTCTGAATGACACGACCGTTATTGGCGCACTCGATCAGTTTGATATCGTCATTATTCTCCCAGATCATTCATTATAGGTTCTTGGGGCGCATTGAGTCGATCCCAGTTAATAGTGTCCATCGTGTGGCGGTACTGACGTGCTGCAGCGGCATGACCGGCATAGGTGGAGGAGAAGATATGCGTGTTGTTGAGTTCCGGACTGGCGCACATATACAGGTAGTCTGTCTTAGGCGCATTGAGTACGATATCGATGGTCTCCGGCGCCGGACAACGGATCGGTCCGGGCGGTAAACCGGGGTGCTTATACGTGTTATACGGTGAATCCACGTTCAGGTGGCTGTACAGAATCCGTTTGAGTTTGAAGTCTCCTACCGCATATTTGATAGTCGGACAAGCCTGCAACGGCATGTTCTTATGCACGCGATTGAGGTACAACGACGCGATGAGGGGCAATTCGCGTTTGTTATGACTCTCCCCTTCGACGATAGAGGCTATGATGGCAATCTCAATCGGCGTGAGTCCGATCGAATCGGCTTTCGCACGGCGTTCGTCGTTCCAGAACGTGTTGTACTCGCGCTGCATGCGGTCGAAGAGTTGATCGGGGGTGATGTTCCAATAAACCTCGTAGGTATTGGGGATGAACAGGCATCGGCTGGTCTCTTTGTTGAAGCCATACGGCGCGAGATAGGCATCATCTTCGAGCAGGCGCAAGAGCGTGACGCTATCCATGAGCAGGTGAGTCGTCACTTTGCCGGCCAGTTCCTCTCGGGTACGAATGAAATGATTCCATGTGATACGCACGGGCGTCTGTCGGCCGTATTTGAATTTCTCAATCAGTTCGCGGTCACCAATCTGCGCAGGCACGGTGTAATGACCGGGTTCGGGATAACGGAAAAGCAGAATACGCATGTGCCAATTGAGATCGGTCTCGGCATCGATGTCGTAGTCCTGACGCAACATACTCATCAACGAGTCAATTGACGTGCCCTCGTAGATGTTGTACACGTGTGCTTCTCCGTCGCGGGACGTGAAGTTAGACACCTCCCATCGGTAATACTGCTCGGTGACGAACAATAGGATCATGCAGAAAATCCATCCGGAGATACCTAATGTCCAGCGCAGAATGCGGGTTTTGGTCCATTCGTATTTTGCCATACTATTTTCCTCCTACGAGGCGTTTGATTTCCGACAGTTTATTGAGAGCCTCCAGCGGCGTTAAGTTGTTGATGTCGAGCGATTTGACTTCATCACGTATCTGCTCGAGTACCGGGTCATCCAATTGGAAGAACGACAGCTGCATTCCCTCTCGCGACTCACCGATATGATCGATGGGTTTGGCGATATCGCCGTTCTTAGCGGCGCGTTCGAGATCGGCGAGTATCTGGTTGGCGCGCTCCACGATAGATGCCGGCATGCCGGCTAATTTCGCTACATGGATACCGAAACTATGCTCCGAACCGCCGCGAACCAACTTACGAAGGAAGATGACCTTACCGTTCACTTCGCGTACGGAGACGTTATAGTTACGGATACGCTCGAAAGTCTTCTCCATTTCGTTCAGTTCGTGATAATGGGTTGCAAAGAGCGTCTTGGCATGTCCGCGGTTCTCGTGGATATACTCCACAATAGCCCATGCAATACTTATGCCATCGTAGGTGCTCGTTCCGCGACCTAACTCATCAAACAGCACGAGACTGCGTTCACTCAGGTTGTTCAATATCGATGCTGCTTCGTTCATCTCAACCATGAAGGTCGATTCGCCTAAGGATATGTTATCGCTCGCTCCGACGCGGGTGAAGATCTTGTCCACGACACCGATGGACGCACTCTCTGCGGGTACGAAAGAACCCATTTGTGCGAGCAGTACGATAAGTGCTGTCTGGCGGAGTAGAGCGGATTTACCGGCCATATTCGGTCCGGTGATGATGATGATCTGCTGACTGTTATTATCCAGCAGCACGTCATTGGCGATGTATTGTTCGCCCGGCGGCAGTTGTTGTTCAATAACCGGATGCCGTCCTTGACGGATGTCGATGACGAGGCTGTCGTTCACATCCGGACATACGTAGCGGTGCTCTGCCGCTACTGTGGCAAACGATAGCAGACAATCGAGTTGGGCTAATACATTGGCATTTAACTGCATCTGTGGCACCCATTCGGAGAGCGCAAGCATCAATTCCTGGTAGAGCCGGTTCTCGATGATCTGGATACGTTCTTCTGCCGTGGTGATCTTCTCTTCATAGGTCTTCAGCTCATCGGTAATATAGCGCTCTGCGTTGACGAGTGTCTGCTTGCGGATCCACTCCGGCGGCACCTGCTCTTTGTAGGTGTTACGCACCTCCAGATAATAGCCGAAGACGTTGTTATAACCGATCTTGAGACTCGTGATTCCCGTTCGTTCTATCTCGCGTTGTTGGATCTGCAGCAGATAATCCTTGCCATCGGACTGGATGGCACGCAGTTCATCCAGTTCGGTATCCACGCCGCGTGCGATGATATTCGGTCTTCCCTGCGCGATAGGCGGATCGGGTACGATCTCGCGTTCGATACGCATGCGCATTTCAGAGCACGGATCGAGTTGTTCGCCCAGCAGCGATAAATAGGTATTGTCATGCGCCGCCTCGCAGACATCCTTGATGGGCTTGACCGCTTTGAGTGCACGACCGAGTTGCACCATTTCACGGGGACCGATACGACCTGTAGAGACCTTGCTCACGATACGTTCGAGGTCACCCACTTGGTTGAGCGCTTCGCGCAATGCCTCACGTGCTTCCGGTTGTTTGAACAGGTGCTCGACCACGGTCTGGCGGTTGCGAATCGGACGCACCTCTTTGAGCGGGAACGCCATCCAGCGATGTAGCAGACGTCCACCCATAGGAGTGATCGTGCGGTCGATGATGTCGTAGAGGGTAGCGCTGTCTTCCGTCTGACCGCGCATCAGTTCGAGGTTGCGGATCGTGAACCGGTCGAGCCAGACGTACTTGTCTTCTTCGATACGACTCAGGTGCTGGATATGCCCTGTTTGGAGGTGCTGGGTCATGTCGAGATACATCAATATGCCCCCTGCTGCGGTCACACCCGCCGGCATCTTCTCCAACCCGAATCCCTTCAGACTCGATACACCCCATAGTTTCTGCAGACGCTCTTTGGCAGTCGATTCAACGAGCATCCAGTCTTCCAACTCAAACGTGAAATACTTGCTTCCGAACAGGTTTTCGGTATCCGCTTTGCGTCCTCTAACGTACAGCACCTCTTTGGGCGCAAAATTCGTCAGCAGTTTGTCGATATAATCACTGTCGCCTTGTCCGGCAAGGAATTCACCCGTAGAGATATCCAGGAAAGCAACGCCGATGATATGTTTGTCAAAATGCAGGCATGCTACCCAGTTGTTCTCTTTCTGCGTGAGGGTGGTGTCTGAATAACTGACACCCGGCGTGACAAGTTCGGTCACACCGCGCTTGACGAGTTTCTTCGTCAGTTTGGGATCTTCCAATTGATCGCAAATCGCCACGCGAAGACCAGCACGAACCAACTTCGGCAGATAAGTATCCAAAGCATGGAAGGGGAAGCCCGCCATTTCTAAAGGTTGCGCCGCGCTACTGCCGCCGTTACTGCGGTGCGTGAGCGTGATATTGAGGATCTTAGCAGCCTTGACAGCATCTTCTGCGTAGGTCTCATAGAAATCGCCGCAACGGAAGAGCAGCATCGCGTCGGGATACTGCGTCTTGATGTCGCGGAACTGCTTCATCATAGGTGTTAACTCGTCTGCCATTTTATCTTAAATCAACTGTTATTTTCAAATTATATCGTCTTCCTGTCAGGTAGTTAGGACTGGCCCACTGATTGCCGTACGCATCGGCTACCCAGAAATAGGAGTTGACGTTTCTCCATCCTACAATATTAAACACCTCGAACTGGATGGCCCATTGTTTGACGTGCTTGGCGGAGGGCTTGCGCATGAACTTAGCCGTTTGGGCATTGAAGGTGTAAGTTGCACCCAAGTCAATACGTTTGTAGGTCGGCATGCGTCCCCATGCCTGATTATTGCGCGGCGCATAGAACGGCTGTCCGTCGGCAAACTGCATCTTGATATGAAACTTCAACTGCGGTAGTTGCGGGATGTAGTCCTGAAAGAGCATCGAGAAATTCCACCGTTGCTCGGTAGGACTCGGAATCCATCGATTAGAACCGATAAGACGCTGCCGAGCTACCATCGTGCTGAACGATATCCAACTGTCTGCACCGGGCACTAACTCACCGTATAACTTCAGATCCAATCCGCCCGCATAACCCTTCGAGTCGTTCTTACCCGAATAGCGTACGCGCACATTATCCACGGTGTAACTCTCCATGCGGTCGATATACTTGTAATATCCTTCGGCAGTTAACTTAAACGGCCTTCCCCACGCGCGGAAGTAATAATCGCCTCCTAACACCACATGCACCGAACGTTGGGCTTTGAGGTTCCTGTTCAGTTGAATACGTGTTACACCGAGTGTGTCCGTAATCGTGTCGCGCAGTTCCTTATAGAACGGTGCCTGATAATAAAGACCGGTCGCCAAACGGAAACAGAGATCGCGTTTCCAACCGGGGATCCATTCCACGCTTGCACGGGGCGAAGGGAGTACTTCGTTATTCCAAGACCACCACTGCAGTCGTCCGCCTACGGTCAGGATCCATTGTCCGGATGGAGTATTCCATTTATGCTCGTTCTGAACATAAGCCTGCACGCGTGCGGAGACCATCGAGGTGTCGCCTCGAAGCGCATAATACAGTTCCATTGACTTGCCGTCATTGGGTAGCGAGTAACCCGCCGAGTCGCGCCATTCCCATTCGCTGATATGATCGCGGATGAGTTCCGCTTGACCGCTCACACCCCATTTGAGGGTGTTGTTGCCGCGTTGCCAGCTGCCATTATGCGCCAGTGTGACCACACCCGCTTCGAGGCTGTTACGTGCATGCTGATGGAACAAACCCGTACCTAAAGCATCTGTGATCTCACCGGCCGGTGCATTGGACAGCACGTATTCACCGGTGATGTCGAAGTTCTCCCGCTCGTTGGTATAGAAACCCGACACATCAAAACCTATCTCCACTTCATCACTTACATGTCCTTTGGCACTCAGTGCCGCAAAAGCTGTCAAGAACTTATCTTTCTCCTGTCCCTCGTAATAGATGGTCAGATTCTTCGCGTCTTGACCACCGAACGATTCACTCAAACTGTCCGGCGTAAAACGGTAGTCGTTCTGGCTGATATTCCCGAGGAATGACATTCCCCATGTCGGGGCAACTTTCCACGTGATAAATGTTTGATAATCGACGTAAGTCGGTTGATAATTGCCTGCTGTGGCAAGTCCGCCAAGCATGTATTTGCTGGTCTTATAACGCAGTCCGTGCATCTGAGAGTACGTACTGTCTCCGTGTCCCACGTATAATTGTGCGCCGAGCAAACTGGCGCTGATACTGGCCTCAAAAGCACTCGGACGTTTGTACGTGATATCCAGCACCGAAGACATCTTATCGCCGTACTGCGCGCTGAATCCACCGGAAGAGAATTGTACGTTCTCCACCATTTCGGGGTTAACAAAACTCAAACCCTCCTGTTGACCGCTGCGAATGAGTAGGGGACGGTGTATCTCAATACCGTTTACATAAACGGAGTTCTCGTCGAACGATCCGCCGCGCACGTTGTATTGACTACTCAGCTCATTGGTCTGACTCACACCGGCGAAAGTGATCAGCAAACTTTCAATACTTCCGCCTGTGGCATCCGGCATGAAACGCGTCGTCGTCGCATCAATATAATCCATTGTGCCTTGCGCATGCTTGATTCCGCGCACCTCAATCTCGGTCAATAGCTGCTCATCGGTCAGCATCTGCACGTTGATATTGATCACTTCGCGCACGTCGATAATCCGTTGTTGCACGGAAGTATATCCGATCATTGAGAAATTCAATACTACCGTATCGGCTTCGTCTAACAGCAGTTCATAATAACCGTTTTTATTGGTTGATGTACCGATCGGTTTATCGGCGTTCAGCACAACCACATTCGCTAACTCGATACCTACATTATCCTGATCCGTCACATACCCGTACACACGAGCGCTGCGCGCGTACACGGGCGCACAAAATACGGCGAAAAGCGTACAGACAGATAATACTATGTATCTAAGCGACTTCGGCATTCAATGATTCGATGTAAGTGGTCAACTCTTCTCCGCCTAATTTGGTTTCTGCAGATGTCACAAATACAGGCGGCAATTCTTCCCATTCTTCGAGCAGCCGTGTCTTGTATGCCTCCACGTTCTCTTTCAGCCGCACTTTACCGAGTTTATCTCCTTTGGTAAAGACAATCGCAAATGGCACGCCGTTCTCTCCAAGCCAGGTAATGAACTCCAAATCGATCTTCTGAGGCTCGTGACGGCAGTCAATGAGTACAAACAGGCACACCAACTGTTCCCGCAACAGACAATACCGCTCGATCATCCGTTTCAGCGCTTCACGCTGTTTCTGTCCTGCCTGCGCATATCCGTATCCGGGCAGATCGACCAAATGCCACTCCCCGTTAATCAGAAAATGGTTAATCAATAAGGTCTTACCGGGCTTCTGACTTGTCTTCGCCAACTTCGGGTTATGGCAGAGCATATTGATCAAACTCGATTTACCGACATTACTGCGTCCGATAAACGCATACTCCGGTAATGTACTCTGCGGACAGTCTTTCACATCCGGAGAGGAGATAATATATTGTGCTGATTTAATCATATGCATACAAATTGCGTACCGAAGTTATTTCCTTCTCTGCCTCCTGGCCCAGATGGTGAAGATATCAAGGCACACAATCGTCATTATACCGGCAATGACGTACCCTAACCATCGCATATCCGGGGCGATATTCAGGCCCTCCGGAGCAATCAGGATATAACTGCAGCATACCATCGTCATAAATACAGCCGGGAAGAGCGCTATCATATACCCGTAGCGGTACTTTGTACTTTGTACTTTGTCACCTTGTCCCTTTTTATAGAGCCAAACCGCGCCGGCCCAGAGCGTGAAGCACGCAAGCGTCTGGTTTGTCCAGGCGAAATAACGCCAAATGACATTGAAATCCACGAAAATCATGCCAAAAACGCTTATGAACAGCGGTAAGGCAATCTCCAAACGGTGAGGTATCGTTCGTTGCTCAATGTGCATGAAATCAGCTATTATCAGACGTGCGCTGCGCAATGCCGTGTCGCCGCTCGTAATCGGAGCTGCTATCACGCCGATGATGGCCAACAGACCGCCTACTGTTCCTAACCAGCTTCGGCTGACTTTATCAATCACCAGCGCTGCGATATTCTCTCCGGGATGTTCTGCCGCAAATGCCTGCAGACCGTCAATACCGTATAAGCCCTTCTCGGGATCCGCGAAGAACGTACCTGCTGCAGCTGCCCAGATGAGCGCGAGAATACCTTCTGCCACCATTGCGCCGTAGAAGATCCATCGTCCTTGACGTTCGTTGGTCATGCAGCGTGCCATGATAGGACTTTGTGTACCATGGAAGCCCGATATAGCACCGCAGGCAATACTTACAAACATCATCGGGAAGAGCGGCAGACCATTCGTCTGTCTGTTATGTAATCCGTCGAACACTTCCGGCATCTCGCTGCTATGCCATCCCAGCATCACGACCATGATACCGATGCCCATGAAAAGCAACATCGCGCCGAAAATAGGGTAGAACCGGCCGATCAGTTTATCTACCGGTAAAACGGTAGCTAACGCGTAATAGCAGAAAATGATGAGCACCCAAACGATTGGAATAACATGCCCGTGGTATGGGATGGTTTGCAAACTCTCCAAACCTTGCAGCAGCGTTGCCGGACCGCTCAGAAAAGTGGTCGTCAGCAATATAAGCAGTACCAGACTCAGTATGCGCAGGAACTGCTTCGTATGCTTGCCCAACTCGTCACCCACAATCTCAGGCAGCGATGCGCCGCCTTTGCGGATGGACAGCATACCGCTTAAGTAGTCATGTACACCGCCGGCGAAGATTGTACCGAACACGATCCACAGGAAAGCCGCCGGACCATAGAAAATACCCATGATCGCGCCAAAGATAGGACCTAAACCTGCAATATTCAAAAACTGCACGAGAAAGATACGCCACGGTGCCATCGGTACAAAATCCACGCCGTCCGTCTTCGTCAATGCCGGCGTCTGACGATCCGGCTCTATTCCGAAAATCTTCTCAACCAATACGCCATAGGTAAAGAACCCGACTACCAGCAGAATCAATGCTACAATAAATGTAATCATATGTCAACAATTTTGCGGGTGCAAAATTACTAAATAATTTTGACATACGCAAATAAAAAAAGAAAAAAGAGACTTTTTCAAGTCTCTTGTGTGGGCGTTTACGGATTCGAACCGCAGACCCTCTGCTTGTAAGGCAGATGCTCTAAACCAGCTGAGCTAAACGCCCTCAAATCTGCTTCCTTCTCGAAAGCGGGTGCAAAAGTACTGCTTTTTTTTGATATGACCAAATTTTTTTGCAAAAAAATGCATTTTAACCCTCATTTTTTTGCAAAAAGGCGGTAATTGTACCATTTTTTGTCTTCATATCGGTAAAAAATGGCATAACAAAGGATGGTAATCAGTGTCCCTACCAAGATCCCCGCACACACATCTTTTGCGAAATGTTGGCTCAAATAGATACGGCTGTATCCTCCCAACGCCGCCAAAGCAAATAACACGATTTGAATCCATACTCCCTGTTTGGACCATTTCTTGGTCAAAAGAATACAGACTACAAACGCTAATGCAAAGAATGAGGTGGTGTGTCCGGAAGGGAAAGAGAACCAATGATTCATGCGAACGCCCTCTACCAGCGGCAGTTGAACATCGGGCATAAACATCTCAAACCAAGTGACAGGACGCGGAGCGTTGACGATATGCTTGAGTAACTGTGTGGAGAGCGCAGACAAGATCATCGCCGCCGAAGCAAAAACACCGTCGCCGATACGGCTGAAGAGCAGCAACGCTACGCATATAACATAAGGAAACCACTCTGCCATATGCGTGTAATACCTATAGAATATATCGCGCGCGGGCGTGTGACGATCACATAAGAGCAGGTGTAACTCGCCTTGAGGGAGGTTCAAAAGCGCTAAGCCCAATGCTACAACGAGCATCAGGCTTAGTGCAATAAAAATAGCGTTTTGCTTAAATAAACTCTTCACCTTGGTGTTTATTTAATCTTCTGACCGTAGATATTATAGTTCTCAGCGCCCTTGCGAATAACAATCTGACGATTGATCAGATGTTTCGTGGCAGGAGCTTGATGTAAGTCGCTATAATCCGGTATATCCCCGTCTTGTATCGTTTGCGAACAAGAGGGCAGGGTAAGACCGCTGGTGTTGGTCAACATAACGAAGTACTCACCGGCTTTCAAAGGTACATCGGAGTGATAAACGGAAGTGTTAGCTCCTTCAATCTTCTGACCGTTGTAGTACCACTGATAAGCGGTGAAATCATAACCGCCGTTATACTCCTTGTTATAAACGGCCAATACGTTGTTGAACTTAAACTTGAAGATATCGCTCGGATAATAAACTGTTATATCCAGCGGGAACTCCAGTGTTTGTTCGCATACCACGTCATAAACGGTAATCTTCGCTTGATGAATACCCGGCTTCAGTTGCTCTGTAGGCAGCGATACAAAGCCGTTTCGCGGATCGAGTACTACGTTGGTCGAACCGCAGATAAAGCGCATTTCACCCATTTGACCCTTTATGAGCGAATACTGGAGATCGAGCGGATCGCCCGGACAGATATGCAGACTCTTCTCCGGAAGCTCCATGACAAGGCACATCAGGAGGGTGAGTTTGCAGATACGTATCGAATCACAACCTGCTGCATTAAAGCCTACAAATAAGGTGTCTTCTTGGTACGAATCGGTGTACCAGTGACCATTCAACTCATAGCCGTCTGTAACTTTGGCCGTCAATTCGTACGATGAACTGCTCTTCTTAGAATACTCGTAGCCGGTAATGAGCACCGTGTCACAATCGCCAATCCAAGTGGTATCGGTGGCAGTAGCAGGACCGGTGTAGTCTTCCTCCATACAGATCAGTTGTTGTAACTTCACCGTATCCGGACGTACTACGCGGAAAGCAAAATGCATATCCTCGTTATGACGCTGTCCGGTACACGAGTTGATATAAACAGCAGATACCGTCAGATCATACCAACCCGGCGTGGTATAAGCGTGCGAAGTTTGTTTCTTCTCCTCGTTAGACGCATTCGGATCTGCTGTCGCCGTTATACCATCACCGAAGTTCCATACGATGCTCTCATAATCGTTATTACCGATATTGAGTTTCATCTCAATGTCTTCATTCAGACAGAACTTACCCGGATAGATACTATCAATCAAAAGCGGTTGTCCATTAAATGTCACGCTACGTTGAATAGTCGAGGAACCGCAGGAGTATGCGTACGACTCGCGCTCACCATAGCCGTACACATGTGCCAAGAACCCCAAAGTTCCCTTTAGATTATGTGTTCCGTGATTAATCTCTATGCGCGCGAACGAATAATCTGGATTACCATTTAGAGGATGGAAATAGGACTGGATATTATGCTTTGCACCATTCTCATCTGTCCATTCCATTTGCCCAGTATTAGCAGTCGGAGTAACGATGTTCATGAAGTGGGACTTTGCCTGCTGTGTATCGTAGGTGGAGAAGTTAATCTCTTTGATTACCTGCTCAATAGGACTGATCCACAGCATAGCGGGATCGCTGATACGGTTTCCGTCGTGGGTTGATGTGACCTCATCATAGCGGTTGGAAACCATAAACAAGTGTACACCTGCGGGGCAGGATGTGGTGAGATAACAAGAGGAATCAATCACCAACGGCTCCGGAAGTTTGCCGTGAGAGGGAGATTGACCCTCTTTGTCTGCGCAATATGCTATTTCCTCACCAATTTCAAATGTCCAGTAGTGTTTTCTTTCTTTGGGATCGGATGAATTAAAATTAAAGGTATGCACCAGCACTTTCTCGCCGTCGGCATCGTTGATATACACTTCTGTGCCATCATTAATGGCCATGACGGCTACGATGTCTCTGCGGTGGTTACAGGAGGCAGTAATACCGAACTCGGATCCCCAATAGGCGGTAGGCATAGCTTGAGATACCAAATGGTCCCGATCGCGTACCGCAATAGGAACATTAGTGTGCGGGCAACCTTGGAAAACGGCAATCTTCTTGCCATTGCGGGCTTTGACGGTTGTACCACTCAGATCGAAATTATCCGGATTCACTTTCTCGCTGAGTCCTGTCCAGACATAGTAGACTTGCCCTTTGTTGAGTGTTACAGAATGGGATCCGGTAGTCTGACCATTCGCTTTGACGGTCAGATTATAATCTACTGTTGTCTGTCCTTCTTCTACAGCAATGATGGCAAAATGAGAACCTTGTGGCTTCGGCTTACTCTGATCTTCATAATTTTCATGATCCGAAGGCGGATAGGTCTGAATAATGTAATCATCCAGCAGAGCCGTAGTAGGGAGAACGTTGGTTGCATCAAAGGATTTGTCACGGTAGTTACCAGCGAAAAGAGAAATGTCTTTTGTCGAAGTGACGTGCAAGGCCGTATAAGTGGCTTGTGAGTTATCCGAGCTGTAGCAATCAGCCTGGTTCAACTCATTTACGGTAGTCAACTCGGTACTACTGTTATCCGCTACGTTTGCGGTGTACGTAAAACCGTTAGTCGTGTTTTCAATGGTCACACTACAGGCTTCTTTTGCCGAAATCGTCAACTTGAGCTCTGTAGGATCATCGTCTGCGGCACGCAAGAACGTTACCCAGAAGTCCTTACCTTCGGTAGATGGAGCTTGTCCCCACGAAGGTATTGCCATTCCGGCGAAGAGAGTTACCAATACAAGCGATTTAATGAATCGTTTCATATCTATAATTGTTTAATTTCTTAGAGTATCTCAATCTGCATAAATGCGGTTCTCAATTCTTTACAGAATCTCGATCTCTACACGACGGTTGTTCTGACGACCTTCTTCGGTGTCGTTCGTGTCAATCGGCTGAGTCTCACCGCGGCCTTCGGCCTGAATACGATCAGCTGCTATACCGCGTTCGATAAGGTCTTTCATGACCTCGTTGGCACGTCCGTCGGACAGTTTCTGGTTCGCTTCGTCTTTACCTACGCTGTCGGTGTGACCAATAATCTTGATACGTACCTGCGGGTTACGTGCCAGATACATATAAAGGTCATTCAGCGCCTCTTCCGAAGTCTTCAAGATACGGGTCTTGTTGGTCGCAAAGAACAAGTTCTTAACGATGAAGACTTCACCTTTCTTAATCGGCATAAGCTGGATGTTGAGCGAATCACCGATATTGGTGATGGCCATATCCACCGTGTCATAACCCATCTGAGCGATATGCAAACTGTACTTTGGACCTTCTTCCAACATCTGACGTGTCGTACCGGTCGTCGAATCCGTTGCCAGACTGTATGCGGGCTCTGCTACACCGCTCTTGCGGATCTGAACCGTAGCCGGCACAGCAAGACCGGTCTCTTTGTTCGTCACGCGGATACGGAGTACCGGCATATGACGCAAAGCAATAGTGACATACTCGGTGCTACCCACTTTCTCAATCGAGAACGGGAAGGAAACAGGATAATAGTTCTCTGCCTTTGCCTCTGCGGTGAAGTTACCCACCGCATGTTTCTGGCGGAAGCCCTTCGGACCAATCTGTTTCTCACGCATAGCGATCTTACCGCTCTCAGTGCCGCGTGTCTCAATGAAGGCTTTCTCCAAAGGTTGGTTCGTCTCTGCATCCACTACGCTGTAGATGGCATAGGAAGCAGGAGGCGGAACCGGACGGGCTTGTTTACCCGGAACCTCAAACTGGATGGTGAACTTAGCTCCCACAAAGAGGTTGTTGAGCTTTGTGTCACCGTTCATCGCCAATAAGGTGTTCGTCTTCGATACCTCTACATCGGTTGCATTGAACTCCACCGGATTGTTTTTCGGCGTCGCATTCGTGTTCAACACACCATACTCGGCGAACAACGCAACGCGATAGTGGATATGCTCACGACCGAACGGCAGACGCTGACCGGGTTTAACTTTGTCTTTCTTGGCTTTGGGATCCGGCTGTTTCTGCAACCATTCGTCCAAATCCAAACCAATCTCGGCTGCTACGCTGACATCCAAAGGCTTGAAAGCCATCTTTTGGTTCGTCTCTCCATTCAGATCATAGATACCCATACCATAAGGCTCAATCAGCGCAGGATCGTTGACGGTGATGTCATATTGACCTTTGTGGCTGTATCCGAGCGGCAGACCATAATGTACTTTTGCTCCCAAGAGGAAGTAATAACGGCTGAATTGCGCACCGAACATCACCGGAATACCGATCTCGAACATGTTTCGCATTTCGCGTACATTGTCGAACCAATAGTGATATTGTGTGCCCGGATAGGCTTTGTCGAGGCGTGTCACTTGGAAGCCGTATGCTGAAGTAGAGTTGAGGAAACGGAAGTCCAGACCGGTCTCAAACAGGAAATGTCCGTATTCGAGGTTATAGGTCACGTCCAATCCTGCGCCGGGACCACCCTTCAGTTGCTGCAACGCGTTACTCTGATTGAGCGTTCCTGCACCCATATAGGCTCCGTTGAACTTATCCATCATTGCTGCATAACCTAAACGGAAACCTAAGTTGAAATAGGAGATCACTTCTGTCTTCGGGTTCTCTAAACTCTCCTGATACTTCTCATAATCACGGAGCGCTTTTTCCTCTTTCGCCTTTGCTTCAGCCTCTTTCTTGGCTTGTGCCTCTGCACGTTCTTCGGCTGCTTTAGCACGCTCAGCAGCGGCTTTGTCGCGTTCTGCCTGCTTCTTGGCACTCTCTTTGGCAGCTTCAGCTTTCTTCTTCTCTGCCTCGCGCTTCTTGGCGTCTGCCGCTCTTTGTTTCTCGCGCTGAGCTTTTTCTTTCTCTTTTGCTTTTTGGGCTTTGGCTTTCTCTTGCTCTTTTTTCTTCTTTGCAGCTGCTTTCTGCTTATCCGTTTGACCGGCAGGTACCGGTTCAGGCATTGCGTACGCTACAATCGGCGCGCAGTTCAAACTAAGAACAACACTTGCAATCAGAATATTGTGCAATAAGTTTTTCATATTTGTGTCCTCCTTAGTTTTTATTTGTTAATGATAAATTTGAAACTACGGCTCTTGCCATCTGTTACCACGCGGAGCAAGTATAGACCGTTCTCATTCGGCGTCGGAATCGTACATCCGCCATCGGGGATGCTGAATTTCAGATCTTGATATACATTTCCGCTGGCATTGATCCATTGCGCATAGCACTCGATATCTTTCTTACCACCCCAATTGGCGTTCACAAAGACTTTATCCTCTTGGATATCGTAGCCGGCAGTGATAATAAGACTTTCCGGATTAGCCTCAAACTCATGTTCTTTCTCCGGATCACCGAAGCCCTTAGCACACGCGCAGGTATAACGCTCATCCGCCTGACCCTTATTGATCGTGTAGCAGATATAGAACTCATCGTTACGGTACGTCGCTTCCGGCAGATCGTACATGTTGAGGTTAGACGAAACCTGTCCTTCGATAGCCGTACTGTCGCTCTTACGATACCATTGGAAATCGCTCAAGGTTTGACCGTCAAATCTCGAATCGTTCAATAAACCGAGCACATTGTTATAACGCTGGGTAATCACATCGTTGCCAATCGGTAACTGGAACAACATTGTGGTGTCTTTATCACCGCAGGTAGAGGTGATCTTGATCTTAATACCATATGGAACGGATGCTTCTGCAGTGGAAGGAATATTCAGTTCAAAGTAACCATCTTTAATGGAAATATCGCTTTGTTTGAAACCGGCCGCTTTAGCTGCTGCATCGAAGTCCACCGTTACATTATCACCCTTCAAATCAATGGAACTGGTGTAGGGGATACGTCCGGGTTGCTGAACACCGTTCTCCGGGCAAGGAATATTGGCCTTACCGATGGAGAAGCTGTATCGTCCGATGGTCACTTTGATCTTAATGACAATAACGGCCGACTGACCTTTGCACAGGTTACTGCTGCTACGATAGATAGAGCAGGTGGCATCGTAATCACCGCCGTTTTGATAGTAATGAGGTACAATAACTGCGGTGTCTGTAATAGTTACATCCGGTGTCCCATCGCCGAAATGCCATACCACTTGCTCGATCTCATAATCCGGTTTACATGCAAAATGTACGGTGTCTATACCGCAGAGCTTATTCTCTTTATCCGGCGAGAATACTTCTCCGTTGATGGTAATAGATTGTGTCAACGGTTTCGTAGCACCGCCGGCATTGTATCCGTAACTCTCGTTACCTGTACAACCATATACGTGTGCGATAAAGCCTTTAGTGGGATCTCCTTTCAACGTGTGACTGCCTGCTGTCGTCTTTAAATTCAATCGAGCGTATTTGTATATAGTACTGCCGGGGACGACCTTGAAGGAGTCTGCAAGTGAAATTGTATTGTCCAACATCATGTTTGCTACGTTATCCGCCGTTGTTACAACATTTGTGTAATGATGGGTGGTTCCGTTCTCGGAAGAATATGTAGCAAAAGTGATTTGGTCAATTTGTTGTTCTATAGGATTAATCCAAAGCATAGCCGGATCTCCGTTTGATGTCTGGGTCTTTCCGTATTTTTTGGATACCATGAACTCATGAACAGCAGCAGGACAAGAAGTCTGCAAAAGAAAACTTTCACCTGCAAAGAAATCACCATTGGCAGCGATACGTCCGTTGGGGACATCATCAACCCCTATCTCAAATTCCCAATAGTGTTGCGTATCAACGGAGAAATCAAAAACATGTATAGGATTCGTTAGGTCTCCATTCATGTAGACTTCCGTACCGTCTTCTTGTGCCATAACACGAATCACATCGCGGTCACGGAGTTGAGAGGTCGTGAGCACAAAGGTATTTCCCCATGTTGAAAGAGGCATAGCTTGCGAGAAGATATGATCTCGTTCGCCAATAGCCTTTGTAAGCGATCCAGGAAGATCCTTGTAAAATGGGATATTCGTATGTGGGTTTCCTTGGAAAACGGCAACTCGTTTTGGCTCTTTTGTATAGGCATTATAAGCTTTAATTGTAGTTCCTGTAAGATCGGCACCATGACCAAATCCGTTGCTGGCACCCTTTCCCGTCCAAACATACCATACCTCACCGGCTCTAAGCGTATCAGTCGTAACAGTATTGCCTTTTCTGTGCTTGTTGTTGTAAGTGTTTGCAGTCAAGGTGTATTCAACAACAGTGCTGTCTTCCGTAGCAACAATCGCAAAATGGCTACCCTGAGAAGAACCGTCTCCTCCGTGGTCAGAGGGGGTATAACATACTACTTTATATTCGCTCTGCAGTGCTGTAGTAGGAAGAACGTTTGTGGCATCAAACGTAGCAGACTTGTAGTTACTGGCGTATAGTGATATGGGAGTATCAGATGTGACATGCAATACACAACTATCTACCATCTCGGGGTGAAATGAGTAGCAATATTGAGCGGTACCAACTGCTTTTGCCTTAGCAGAATAGTTGTTTGTCTGTGTACCACGGATACGGGTATCTGTTTTTATACCATCAAAAATGGCAACTTCTTTTAGTGTGTTTGCCGAAACGATTACCGTTGAATCAAAATGGAAGTAATCGTTTTTGATGTGGACGGTTGCATTTGTTCGAGCAGAGATAGAAAGCGATAACTTGAATCGTTTCTTTGCTCCGCTATCTGTTGTTCCGCTGTCATCAGCATCGCCTTGCATAAATGTTACCCAGAAATCTTTACCTTCTGTCGATTGACCTTCTACTGCGGTATCTGCTTTGGCTTCCATGAACGGTACGACCATTAGGCAGAAGAGTAGGGTGTTGAATAGTTGTTTTCTCATATTAGTTGTTGTGTTAAATGTGTGCGATATCAAATCGACTGCAAAATTACAACTTTTTTTGCACACGCGCGTACACATATTCACGAAAAGTGTGTAAAAATTGACACACTTATCGTATCTTTTGACCTAAAGTGCTAAAAATTGACGCTCCGCGTACAATCACCATACGTCCTTCCCGTATTTCTTTGCGCGTCACCCCTGTGGGATCTTCCACTTGTGAGATAGCATGCGGATCTATCTTCTCCGGAGCTTTGGGCGAAAGCAAATATAATTCCTGCATACATGCGCGCTTTGAAGTGCTACCACCAACAGAAACGATGCGAATGCTTGTAGTGGACTGAGGAATGGGTATGCGATAGCGTACCTCGTCGCGAGTCTCTTGTTTTACTACCACCGTGATAGTGGTGTCTAACGCATCGTTGAGATAGACGTCCAACTGCATACTGGTGGCACTATTATAAGGCGAGGCTCGAAATGCCAATACACTTACCGTATCAAGACTTATTTCTGTAAAACTGATTTCGCCATCGGTTGTACTCTTTCCCATCGTAATGGAGGCGTTTCCATTGGATTGAATACCGCTGTTGGCGCTTCCACCGGATATGGCATTTATTAAGGCAGCCGTAATGGCTGGCAGGTTGATGATGGTGTCATACTGAACGGTGTCGGGCTCGGGAATAATAGGATCAATGCATGTGCCGCTTGCAAAGGTGCAAGTTAGCGTTGACAAATCAACGGTTTGCCCTTTCTTGTTTCCCCATATATATTCTACTAACTCCGGGTAGTCAATAAACGGATTTCGGTTATGCTGAATAGACGATATCTGATCGGCACGGCATACCTCCTTATCGCTTACAGGATCGGCGCGATGCCAGTCTAACAACACTTTCTGGATGCTGTCGGAGAACATCAGATAGTTCGTGTCGCATATATACTGGGAATAAGCGGTCCACTCCAAGTACTCATAAGCCGTAGCCATAAAGAAGTATGTACGCGCGAAGTCACCGCGATATTGGGCTTCCGGTTCAAAGCACATGTAACCATAACCGGAACTGGTGGCTTTGTCCATTTTGAAACTGCCATTATCAAACTTATCGCCTTTTTTGACATGTCCCGGGGGATAATTGCTCTTCTGGCTGTTAGCGCGCTGATCAGATGGATTGAGGTTGAACAAGTCTTTGTATGCCTCATTGTTTGCTCCTCCCCACCAACTCTTAGGCAGACAGTGCTCAATATTGAGCGAACAACCCGAATCTCCTAATTTATTCGGATAATAGCGCACACAGTTTGAATACATATCCCAAACGATACCATCCGGATGCATGTCGGTGAAAGGCAAAGCCTGCCACGTGCCATAAGCCTTCAGATCTCCTGCCATCCACTCGGGTGGATTGTTTGTGCTGTGATATGTAGTTGCACCGTAATCATAGCGATCGCCTCCGCGTACAATAAGGCTTAATGTCGACTTCAACACGGAGTCTTGCTTGCCGTCAATGGCACTATAGTAACCCGCAGGGATATCTTCTGCAAAAAGAGTAATCGAGGCAAAAAATGCCGCTAATGATAAGAGGAGTTTTTTCATGGTATCGAGTATTTGTGAACGTATGTATTACCTATGTATTACCTATGTATTACGTATGCATTACGTATGACCAACACTTATTGGTTCTTTTTTGTGCATGCCAACAGCAGATTCAGCAGTACATACCAAAGGATACAACCTGTTCCGCTAAAGAGAGCAAACTCAATATGCTTAGCCACAACCGCCTTTGCTAGGCAAAAACCGATAATGATCACGCATCCTACAAGGAAACTGATAATCACTGTCTTCTCTTTTGCCCAACCCTTGAAACTGAAGAACGGAATCTCGGCGTTGAGCAGATAGCAACTAACCAACGACAATCCGATCAGCACCCAGGCCATCCAATCGTACGCTAACATAGCCAACGGCATACAGCATATGCCCCCCCAGAATATAGCATTCGCCGGCGTAGCTAGGCCGATAAACGAATCGTGCTGACGCTCATCCACATTGAATTTTGCCAAACGCAAAGCCGAAAAAGCCGCCATCAGTAAAGCCAAAGCAGCCCACCAACCGAGTATCGGACGCAGGTAGCAGAACACCATCATCGACGGCGCGAGACCGAAGGTGATATCATCAGCCAACGAATCCAACTCCACACCGATCGGGCTTGGAGCCTTCAACAGACGGGCACTCAGACCGTCGAAGAAATCAAAGAAGGCACCTGCCAAAATGAACACAAATGCCCATACAAAAGCTCCTTGTGTCGCTAAAAAGACCGCTATACTGCCGCAAAGCAAATTGCAACTCGTGATAGCATCAGGGATAATTCGTTTACAATTCATATCTATTTTTCTAATTTTCTATAAACCAACCATGTAACGGCAATCGAAGGCACGCAGCATACCATAACAATCCAGAAAAAGCCCAGATATCCAGCTGCCTCCTGTATATATCCGGCTATCATGCCCGGTAACATCAGTCCCAGAAACATGAACGCCGTGCATATCGAGAAATGAGCCGTCT
>JAEEGG010001771.1_pt1 | contig 57336 bp, 51 predicted proteins | sample 9134161 | NCBI WGS metagenome assembly JAEEGG01 (sample SAMN16246543, study PRJNA631951) | gut metagenome | biome: gut microbiome; feature: rumen; material: CR-attached | host: Bos | place: Iran: Karaj | collected 2018-10 | reverse complement strand
TGCTCGCACATGCGCCTGATCTGGCGGTTCAGTCCCTGCGTGAGGGTTATCGACATCGTGACCTTGTCCCTGATGACGACCTTGCAGGGTCTGGTCTTTACCTTAAGCTCGGGGATGTAGATTCCCTTTCTGAGCTTTTCCGCCGTCTCTTCGGTAACTTCCTTATCGACGGTAACGATGTATTCCTTTTCGTGAAGATTGGCTCCTCTCATCATATGATCGATGAGGTCGCCGTCGTTGGTCAGAAGTATAAGCCCTTCCGAATCCTTATCGAGTCTTCCCGCATAGGTTACCCTTACGGGATAATCTATATAGTCGGTTATAAGCCTGTCGGCATGTTCATCCTTTTCGGAGGTCGTTACCCCTTTGGGCTTATAGAAGGCAAGCACCACCGTGGCCTTCTTTCCCTTGAGCACTCTTCCCTCATACTCTACGCGGTCACCGGGCATTACTCCTTCTCCGACCTTCGCAACATGATCGTTGATCATGACCTTTCCCGCTTCAATAAGCCTGTCCGCCTCACGCCTTGAGCACACTCCGGACTCTGCGAGGAATTTGTTGAGTCTTATTTTTCCTGAGTCCATATCTCCATATCCTCTATGCGGCGTGTCTCGGGAATGCCGACTGTTTCGGAACCCTTCTTGGCCATCTTGTCCGCAAGCTCGTTGTATTTAACGCCCGTGTGGGCATCCACCTTCTTAAACCTGATATCTATGTGGCTCATCCAGCCCTTCATCGTCATGGAATAGGACCTTGTAAGGTCATTTTTGCTCTTCCACGCGCCGGTGACCCAGCTTTCAATTCCCTGGTAGTCGTAATAGATCTCTATGGCCTTGTATCCGCTCTTGATCGCGCAAAGGACTGCGTTCATGGAACCGAGCATCTCACCCGTGACATTCCTCTGTTTGGCATTTTCGGGATCGTTTCCGCTTCCGCAAAGCACCCTAACGGTACCGTCTTCAGGTAAAAAAACGCATCCGAAAGAATACACTCCCGTTTCAACATTGAAGCTGCCGTCAACATATGCTTTTATGAGGTCTTTTCCCGCCACAGGTTATCCCTTACAAACTCACATAAATAGTCAATCTATTTTACCACAAAACGCCAAATTTTTGAACAAAATAAAGGCGGAACGAATGACTCGCTCCACCTCCTTAAATCACTGTAATTATCATGCCCCGCAGGCCTTCAGCAGTACATTTTTTCCTGTGCTCCGTACATCTGTGCATACAGGCCGCCCGGAAGGGCCAGAAGACTGTCGTGAGTGCCGCTTTCGACTATCTCACCGTCCTTAAATACAAGAAGCCTGTCACAGAATCTGCAGGAAGCCAGCCTGTGAGAAATAAAAATGGCCGTTTTGTTCCTGACCATGGTATTAAACTGCTCATAGATCTCTTTTTCCGCGACTGGATCAAGTGCTGCCGTCGGCTCATCGAGAATGAGCACCGGACCGTCCTTGTACAGTGCCCTTGCCATGGCAATCTTCTGCTGTTCACCTCCGGAAGGTTCGAAACCGCTCTGATCGTAATACCTGAACACCGGAGTCATCAGGCCCATCGGAAGGGAATCGACCTTATCCTTGAGCCCCACTCTTTCGACGAGAGGCATCAGTTCGCTGTCCTGCACCTTATCCGGCCTGTCACAGATCAGGTTTTCTTTTATCGAAAATCCGAGAAGGCAGAAATCCTGGAACACCACGGAAAGCTGCTTCATATAACTGCCGTAGTCGTAGTCATGAATATTTACACCGTTCAGAAGTATCTCACCCTCCGTCGGCTCATACAGCCTGCAGAGAAGCTTTATGAAAGTGGTCTTTCCGGCACCGTTGAGTCCTACTACCGAGAGGTGTTCGCCGTCAGCGATAACCGCATTGATGTTCTTAAGAGCAAAAGAGGAAGCACCGGGATATCTGAAAGAAACATTTTTAAACTCGATAACAATACCGTCCGAAACATCGACATTTTTATCGCCTTTCTCGTCATAATTATTCCCCTCTACATACCTGATGTATTTGTCCGTATAACCGCAGAACTTCTTAAGCTCAAGCATTTTCTTAAGAACCGTATTGATCGATGCGACTATAGTTGTCACCGCGGTCGAAAGCATGGTGAAATCACCGATGCTTATCCTCTTATCGATCACCATCAGCGCAAGGATAAGGTACGTGAGTGCCGCGGTGACGGCGAGATTTATCTTCGATCCCGTGACGTACCTTTGTGCTTTCCTTGCATGGGTCCTGCTTATCTCGGACTGCCTGTCATTGAACTCATCGACTCTTCCGAGCATCATGTTTTTTGCGCCGAATAGCCTGATATCTTTGCCGTATTTTATATCCGAAAGATTATGAAGGAGGTAATGGTACGAACGGTCATTCTTTGCAAGCAAGGATATCTGCTCCATTTTGATCCTGCTGAGCCTGCTTTCGAAAAAAGTATTGAAACCGACATTGGCAATCACGAGCACTATCGGTATCCAAGTGTAACGGATCACCAGAGCTGTGCTCAGTACAAGAACGACAATACTTGATATGATGGCGGCCAGAGATTCGAAAAGTCCCTTGGAGGCTCCGGAATAGCCTTCGTCTATTCCCGTCCTTGCATCGGCAAGACTGTCGAGGATCTCCTTATTCTCGGTCGTCTCATACTTAAGCTCCATGCTCTTTTTTCCGACACCCGCTTCAAGAAATCTGTTCAGTCCCTGAAAATACACCTTATCAAGTTCCTCGAACAAAAATCTTATCACGGTCTTTATCACAAAGTCGGCAAATACCATCACGGCCGCGATCTTAACGATCATATTCAGATCCGCACTTCCCAGGATCTCATCGATCATCATCCTGGGACCGAATATGTTTATAAAGGGCTGAACCATCAATACGATGATGAGCACGGCATACAGCGGGTAAAAGCCCTTTTTGTATTTTCTCATCGCGGCGGCAAAATATCTTACCGGATGAGTTTTGATGATCCTGTTTTCACTGTTCTTCATCATTCTTATCCTCCCGGTAAAACTGTGCCTGTGTTTCGTAGAGCTCGTAATACTTTCCTTTCTTTGCCATCAGCTCCTCGTGGCTTCCGTATTCGACGAGATGCGAATCCTCGAACATTGCCACCACGTCACAGAATTTTGTCGATGACAGTCTGTGCGAAATAAATATTCCGGTCCTTTCACCTATCAGATCGTTAAAACTTGTATAAAGCCTTTCCTCCGCAAGAGGATCGAGCGCGGATGTCGGCTCATCGAGTATGATGACCGGAGCATCCTTGTACAGTGCCCTGGCAAGTGCGAGCTTCTGTCTTTCCCCGCCGGAAAAATCCACTCCTTCTTTATCGATGACCTTGAGCACCTGGCTTTTTACCCCGGCATCAAGCTTCCCGATCCTATCCGACAGACCGCATCTTTCGATACATTCAAGAACCTTTTTCTCATCGGTATCGGCGTATCGTTTCATTGAGACATTCTCTGCGACCGTAAAGGGATATTCTTCGACATTCTGAAACACCGCGGAAAAGTATCTGAACAGATCTTCTCGGATCATTTCCGAAGTGTCCCTGCCGTTCAGTTTTATCCTGCCTTCCGTGGGTTTGTAGAATCCCGCAAGAAGCTTGATAAATGTGGTCTTTCCCGCTCCGTTAAGCCCGACTATCGCAAGGCGCTGTCCGTAAGGGATCTTTACGGAAATATGCTCCAGTGCACTTTTCTTCTGACCCTCATATCCGAAAGTCACATCGTCAAATTCAAACGAAGGCTTATCCGAAAGTGCCGGCAGTTCACCGGACTCTTCATCCCGTATCCTGTACTCATCGATGAATGCCCTGAAATCCCTTACCTGCAGAGACTGTTTTTTGATCTCCGTGTACTCCTGTATGAAATCACCGAGGGCACCGGTGAAGATGTGTACCGAAGCGATATAAAGAGTAAACTCCGCAACCGTCAGATTATTTTTTGAAAGCTCGTATATCAGAAACGCATACAGACTCACTTCCTGAAGCAGGGCAAGCGGCATGCATACCGAAAAGTTTGCAAACCAAATATTTCTTGAAAGTCTGTATTTTTTCAGTATATCCCTGTTGATATCCATGTATTTGCCATAGATATAATCCTTCATGTCATAGACTCTTATCTCCTTGGCGGAATTGAAATGATTGGTCAGATATCCGAGATTGAAATGCTTTCTCCAGTAGGGACCGAGCGCATCCCAGACAAGCTCCTTATCCTTTATCTTGGTCCTGTCGATCACAAGAAAAGAAAGAAGCAAAAGCCCCAGAAGAATGACTATGAGCAGAGGATGAAGGCCCGAAACAAGAATTCCGGCCATAACTATCTGAAAGATGAGCTTTCCGCATTTTACGGTGGAATCCATCATTCCCTCGATGCCCTGCGTCTTAACGTTCATGACATTCCTGATGCGCTCATGTTCATCAAGCACCTTGGGGTTTTCAAGATTTGAATATTCCATCGAAGTCATCGTCTCGGTAAGCTCACGTTTAAAACTGATGAGAGCATGCTTCATTTTGTACGGAACATTATTCTCGACATAACCCGTGACCAGATATACAACGAGCATGATCAGTGCATTGATCCCGATGAGCATCATGGTCTTCTCATATCCCGCACCTTCGGTGAGTGAATCGATGATCAGCTTTACGGTCACGGGAATTATAAAAAGAGAAACCGTCTCTGCCGCAACTCCCAGTATCTGAAGTCCGAGCAGATGCCCGCCGTCTTTTTTCATCCCGTATATCACATATTTCAGATTGCTCAAAAATCCGTACTTTTTCTTCATATTTCCTTCGGCGCTCCTTTCATGCATTTCACGATAAGGGGTGCCCCAGGGGAAGAGTCAACATACAAATAAAAAAATCCCGCGGCTTAAACCGCGGGATTCTGAGTTTTTTTTAATCCGGGATTATACGATTCCCTGAGCCTTCATAGCATCAGCAACCTTAAGGAAGCCTGCGATGTTGGCACCTGCAACATAATCACCTTCAAGACCGTACTTCTTGGAAGCATCGTCAAGATTGTGGAAGATGTTGATCATGATGTTCTTGAGCTTAGCATCAACCTCTTCGAAGGTCCAGCTGAGTCTCTCGGAGTTCTGGCTCATCTCAAGAGCGGAAGTAGCTACGCCGCCTGCGTTTGCTGCCTTGCCGGGAACGAAGTAAACCTTGTTCTCCTGGAAGTACTTGGTAGCATCGAGAGTGGTAGGCATGTTAGCGCCTTCACATACTGCGATGACACCGTTTGCGACAAGCTTCTTGGCATCATCGAGGTTAAGCTCGTTCTGGGTTGCGCAGGGAAGAGCGATGTCGACCTTGATCTCCCACTGATTGGTGCCCTCGGTAGCCTTGTCATGATACTGGGCTGAAGGACGCTTTGCAGCATACTCGGTAAGTCTTGCACGCTTAACTTCCTTAACCTCCTTGAGGAGAGCAACATCGATTCCTTCGGGATCATAGATCCATCCGGTAGAATCGGAGCAGGTAACGGGCTTAGCGCCGAGCTGCTGTGCCTTCTGGATAGCATAGATAGCAACGTTTCCTGAACCTGATACAGCACAGGTCTTGCCTGCGATGTCGATTCCGTTGCACTTGAGCATTTCCTCGGTCATGTAAAGGAGACCGTATCCGGTAGCTTCGGTTCTTGCAAGTGATCCGCCGTAGGAAAGTCCCTTTCCGGTAAGAACTCCTTCATAGAGTCCGGTAAGTCTCTTGTACTGTCCGTACATAAATCCGATCTCACGAGCGCCGGTTCCGATATCACCTGCGGGAACGTCGGTGTCAGCTCCGATGTACTTGTGAAGCTCGGTCATGAAGCTCTGGCAGAATGCCATGACTTCTCTGTCTGACTTGCCCTTGGGATCGAAATCGGATCCGCCCTTGCCGCCGCCGATGGGAAGTCCGGTAAGGGAATTCTTGAAGATCTGCTCGAAGCCGAGGAACTTAATGATACCAATATTTACTGAAGGATGGAGACGAAGTCCTCCCTTGTAAGGTCCGATAGCCGAGTTGAACTGTACTCTCATCGCGTTGTTGACCTGAACCTGTCCCTTGTCATCTACCCAGGGAACTCTGAAAAGGATCTGACGCTCGGGAGTGGTAAGTCTCTCGAGAAGTGCATCCTTTCTGTACTCCTCTTCATTAGCCTCGATGACCACTCTGAGAGACTCAAGTACTTCCTTGACTGCCTGGTGGAATTCGGGCTGAGCGGGATTCTGTGCTACTACTCTGTCATAGATCTCGTCAACGTAAGACATAAAAAACTCCTCCTAAAATAAATGATTGGCTTGTTTTTTGATATATCACCGGCTTTTGCACCGGTGCAGGTTTTTTAACACCAAAAAATAATATAATACATTAAACCGATAAAGTAAATACAAAAATACATGTATACAATTGTTATTTTTTTATAAATCCCGATACCCTTTCCGAGCCCCGGGACAAACAAAAAAGACTCCGGATTATTTCCGGAGTCTTTAACTCATATCATGACCGGTCAGTCATACTCGATCTCAAGATACTGTGAGCTTAAGTAAACAACCTTGTTGTTATATACGACCTCGCACCATCCGTCCTTTTCGGATACGAGTCTTGCGGTGGTTCCCTTTGCAAAGGAGCCCATTACCATTCCGTCGGTACTTGCGCTTGCCCTGATGTTCAGAGTTTCGGTCGCGGTTACGGTACCGATCGTAACAACACTGCTTACATCGATGTCGAGTGTCAGATACTCTGACTTAACATATCCCGTCTTTCCTTCGAAGTTGATCTGCGACCATCCGTTGCCCTTGATCTCGACAACCTCTACGGACTGTCCGCCCCTGAGCTGACCCATGGTATCGGCATTCATCGAATCGGAAACCCTGACATTTACAGTCTGGTTTGCGGTGGCCATCTGTATCTCGGGCTCATCGTTTCCGCTGACATCGTACTGTTCTATCTCGGGCATTTCGACCTCCTCACCCGAATTAAGAGCGGCAAGCTTCTCTCCCGCTTCGGTGCTGACTATGGAATCCAGCTCCTTCATATAGGTGAGAAGTTCGGGTGATGCGGTGATCTTGTCGTTATAGTCGGTGGTGATCCTGTTTCCGAGCTCGATGACATCGTCACAGACAAGGCACTTTGCGATGTATTCATTTTCCTCATCGGAAGGCTCGCTTAAGACGATCATAAAAGTTCCGTCGGCATTCCTTTCAACAAGAAATCCGTCATAGCTTGGAAGCTTGTTATCGGGATACCTGTTAAAGGTTACGTTGGTCACGACAAATGCTATGATCCTGTTCGGATCGTATCCGGGAAGGCAGTAAATGTTTTCGACCTCATAATCAAGATACCTGCTCTGCTCTGCCTTTATAAGCTTGTCATAGGTTTCAAGCTGATCGATCAAAGTTGAGAGAGTATCCACATCTCCGTTCGAAAGGCACAGATAATACTCAGCGAAAAAGTCTGCAAGTGCCGAATCGGTATTTTCGGTAAGGACAAGAGGTGTTTCCTCTGTGACCTGTGAATTTCCGTCACTGACGGTTACAACCCCGGGATCCGGACCGGGTACTTCCGCTGCGGTGTTCCTGCCTCTGGCCGAAAGTGCGATGTAAGTCACTATGGCGGTAACGAGCATCAGACAGACGGGAGCAAGAACCTTTATATGATTTTTAACGAACGGGACTATTCTGTTATATAAATCCTTGTTCATTGGTTCTCCATATGCAGCCGACAGGAATCGAACCTGCATTAAAGGCGTCGGAGGCCTTCGTTCTATCCATTAGACTACGGCTGCAAGTTTAATGGAATCTGTAACGAAAAATATTTGTTACAAATTTATTACAATCTTTGGGATTGTATCATAAATGGCCTTTTGTGTAAAGTTTTGCCCCCTCCTGCGCCCAATGCTGTCAGGCTATTGTTATCTTACCCGTTTCCCTGTCAAAGAAATACAGAGAATCCGATAGTACGTCCTGCGGCTGCAGCTGTGTCCTGTTCACAAGCCTGATCATATCCCTCAGATACTCCGGATCGGCATCGGTTTTGGCGGATAAAACTATGAGCTCGTGGATGGAGCTGGGAATGATGTAAAGATTGCCTCCCAGCATATCCGATACCTTCTCCATCATTCCGGGGTAGATCATCACCGCGGCTCCCAGGGTAAGCCTTTCATTGGAGATCACGTAAAGTCCCAGATCCCTGAGATCATCCGAAACGGTGTCCGCCTTTTCGGGACACATCTTCTCCATCACGGAATATATATCCCTGCAGGTACCGGGAAGGATCCCCGGAGCATTTTCAAGCGAATCCCTCATAAGGTCCCCGGTTCCGACTCCCCAGTTTTCCATATGGGAATTTCTTATGAGGATGGAACCTCCGTCCATCCCGCCGGTCTCGACCGAATAATAAAAAGTGATCTCCAGATCCAGAAACGGAACATGCGGAACGGTATTCAGAAGTTCTGTGTTCAGTTCGGAAGAAATGAGCTTAAATGCCAGTCTTTCCTTAACCTGTTCGTAATCCAGGAAAAAACTGATATCAATCCCCTCCTCCGGAAGTGCCGCTCTGTAGTCGCTTACCATCCTGCCCGCCAGATCACGCAGGTTCTCTCCGCCCAGATGTTTTTCGTAATAGGAATTCAGATAGATGGTTGGGGAAAGGTTAAGTCCGTCCTTTTTGATAAGGAGAGCTTCAAGTGTCACGCCGTTGTTCTTGTCTACGGACACCTCTTCCACTTTGTAACCGCTTCCGAGCTCCATGGAAACGGCCTGCTTCATATTTCCCGAAAATTCCTTTATAGTCATATATCTCCTTTCATAGCAAATGTGAATAACGTGTTCTCGCACACAATAGAACAGCCATGCGGTATCCGCATGGCTGTGTATCACATTGCTATGTAAGGTGATCAGACTCTTGAGAGATATTCTCCGGTTCTGGTATCGATCTTGATCTTGTCTCCGGTCTCTACGAAGAGAGGAACTGCAACCTGTGCTCCGGTCTCTACGAAAGCGGGCTTGTTGGCACCGGTAGCGGTGTCACCCTTGAATCCGGGCTCGGTCTCGGTAACCTCGAGTTCTACAAAGAGAGGAGGCTCGATGGAGAATGCGTTTCCGTTGTGTGAGCAGACCTTGCAGATGTCGTTCTCCTTAACGAACTTGAGAGCGTCTCCTACGAGATCGTCGGAAAGCTGAACCTGATCGTATGTCTCGGTATCCATAAAGGTGTAAAGATCGCCATCCTTGTACAGATACTGCATATCCTTTCTATCTATATGAGCCTGAGGGCACTTCTCGGTAGGGCGGAATGTTCTCTCAACTACGCCACCGTTCTTGATGTCCTTAAGCTTGGTACGGACGAATGCCGCTCCCTTGCCGGGCTTAACATGCTGGAAATCGATGATCTGATATACGGAATTATCAAGTTCGATGGTAATACCGTTTCTGAAGTCACCTGCAGAAATCATAAAAAATCCTCCTAAATATCTATGCAGCCAAAATAATCCTCAGATATCTTACATTAAAAGCATTCGGATTTCAACCTATTTTCTCATTTCGGCGATCACGTCCATGGCTTCGGTATAGCCGGCAAGCCCCTTGCCGTATATCTGCTTATCGCAGGCGGGAGCCGTTACGGATACCTTGCGGAAATCCTCCCTGGACTGAATGTCTGAGATATGAACCTCTACCTTCACAGGCTTTTCGAGGGATTTGAGGGCATCGTGGATGGCGTAACTGTAATGGGTATACGCACCCGGATTGATGACTATGCCGTCGGTTCCGTCAAAATATGCCTCCTGGAGCTTATCGATGATGGCGCCCTCGTGATTGGACTGGAATACCTCTGCATCCGCGCCGATCTTCTCCGCATGCTCTTTTATAAGTTTTACAAGAAATTCATAATCCTGATTACCGTAAATATTCTTTTCTCTTATCCCGAGAAAATTAAGGTTCGGTCCGTTGATCACCAGTATCTTCATTTTCTTCTTTCTCCGTTTTTTCGATGACAGGGATGTCCCATCCGAGTTTCCTGAGTTCTTCAAGGATGGCTTCCATCACCTGATCCCTTGATATGCTGCCCGTATCCACGATGATATCGGCGCATCTTTCGTATGCCGGTCCTCTTTTGGCTATAAGCTCCCTTATCCTGGAGAGAGGATCATCGCACTGAAGGAGAGGCCTGGTGGTATCACCCTTAAGTCTTTCGTAGACCTCCTCAGCGGTGATGCGAAGGTAGCATACCGTTCCGCACTTTTTGATAAGGGGCTGGTTTTCCATACGTACCGGAGTTCCGCCGCCGAGGGAATAGATCCTGCCGATGCGGTCATCCCTTATCTCCCTGAGGACCTCCGTCTCCATCTGCCTGAATGCACTCTCACCCTTTGAAGCGAAGATCTCGGAGATGCTCATGCCCTCTTTTTCTTCTATCATCCTGTCCGTATCGTGGAAAGCCCGTCTGAGCTTATACGAAAGCCCCCTGCCTATCGAGGTCTTTCCGCTTCCCATGAATCCTATCAGGATAAGATGAGGTCCCTTGCTGTATTCACTGTTTTTCCTGTGCTTTTTATACATCGGTCAAAACTTTTTCGTATACTTCCTTTGCAAGGTCATCGGAAATGTTTATTCCGGTCCAGTACTCATACGCGATGACTCCCTGATACAAAAGCATCTTGGAACCGTTATAAGCTCTTGCACCGGCCTTTTCGCAAAGCTCCATAAAGCGCGTTTTCTTCGGATTAAAGATCAGATCGTATCCGACCTTTACACGCCGATAAAAGGACGCATCCTCTATGACCGCCTTATCGATATCGGGATACATTCCGACACTGGTCGCCTGGATGACGATGAACTTCCTGTCGTCCGGAAGCTTTCCGTAATCTCCGATGGAAAGAGGCCTTGCGAACTCACGTCCGCATATAGCGTTTACGCTTCCGGCAAGTTCCTCCGCGCGGTCACTGTTTCTGTTGATGATCGTCACGCTCGCGGCCGCCCTCTCTTCAAGCAGCATCACCACTGCCCTTGCGACACCGCCCGCACCGAGCACAAGGATATCCTCGCCCTTTATATCGACACCGTCACTTTCAAATGCCCTCATAAGTCCGGGCATATCGGTGTTGTATCCCTTGTATCCGTTCTCACATCTTACAAGCGTGTTTACGGAACCGATCTTCTTTGCAAGAGGATCTATATCGCAGAGAAAAGGAATGATATCCTGCTTATAGGGAACGGTTACGTTCATTCCGAAAATGCCGAGAGCAAATGCACCTTTTACGGCCGCTCCGAGACTTCCTTCCGGAACGGGAAACGCACCGTAAGCAAGATCATATCCCGTCTTTTCGGCAAGAAGATTATGCATTGCGGGTGACTTGGTATGTCCCACGGGATTACCGATCAGTCCGCAGAGTTTTGTTGTTCCGCCTATTTCCTTCATTTCACTTCCGGTCCTTTGCCGCAGTTTTTCTTTTTCCTATGGTATGAGCGTAATACGAACCACTCAAGTCTTCTTTTAAGTATTATCTGTATCTCTTCCCTCGGATCGATGGGCTCCGTAAGTATCGTATCGATCCCCGCACGGTTAGCGCCCCATATGTCCGTAAATATCTGGTCGCCTACAAAAAGCGTCGTCTCCGGTGTCGTACCCATCATCTTCATTGCTTTTTCGTAGCCTTTTACCGAAGGCTTTCCTGCTCTGTAAACATAAAGCGAACCCACATCATCGGCAAAGGATTTTACCCTGGGCTCCTTGTTATTGGAAAGGAGAACTGTCTTAAAGCCGATGAACCTCAGCTTTTCGAAAAGTTCGATGCTTCTTTTGTCCGCGGGTGCACCATGCATGACAAGGGTATTGTCTATGTCATAAATGATCCCTCTTTTTCCCATTGCATAATAGCTTTCGTAAGGGATCGAAAAAGCGGATGCTATCTCGGTTGTCGGATAAAGATTATTACTCATGTTTTTCAAAGTGATATAATATCCGTATCTTGAAAACAATACGGAGACAGGCATATGGAAAAAAGACTTCTCGATTACATGGCATACCTAAAGGCGATTTCCGAAAAAGCGGAAAAGAATGAATTTTCTCCCGGAGAGCTTGAAGTCTTAAGGCAGCAGGCTTCTCTCCAGATCGCATTCTTTCAGCACGAAAGACTCATCCATCTGATCGTCACGATGACCTTTGCGCTGATGACGATGATCACGCTTGCGGGAATATGCATCACGGGTTATCTTCCGCTCACCGCACTGATGGTGCTTCTTCTCGTTCTCCTGATTCCGTATATAAGGCACTATTACATCCTTGAGAACGGAACGCAGACTCTCTACAGATATTACGATTCCCTGGAAAGAGAACGCACACCGAAGGAATTAAAGCCCTTCGAGCAGCGAAAGAAGGATTAACCGCTGATCCCGAACACCTTGATGAGAAGGAACCAGCAGAGACCGTAATAAAGTGCAACTCCGAGAATATCGTTCAGTGTTGAAATGAAGGGACCCGATGCTGCGGCAGGGTCCACTTTTATTTTGTTGAAAAACAGAGGGATGATGGTTCCGGTAATGGAAGCGACCAGCATTGCGACAAGCATCGCAAAGCCTACGCATACCGATACGGTAACGGAATAATTCCATGCCTCTCCCTTTGCAAAATGGATATATATGCCTACAACAAGTACGGAGATGATACCAAGTATAAGTCCGTTTCCGAAACCAACCTTGCTCTCTTTGAAGATGAGCTTCGCCTTATCGCCGACGGTAAGATCTTCATCCGCGATCACCCTGATGGTGACAGCCAGCGACTGGGTACCGACATTTCCGGACATGGAAAGTATCAGTGACTGGAAAGCGATGACAACGGGTATTGCGGCAATAACTCCCTCAAATGCCCCTACAAGCGTTGAGGTCAGCATTCCGAGGAGAAGGAGTGCTATGAGCCAGGGAATACGCTTCTTTATCGATACGGAAGTCTTCTCGTTAAGGTCTTCCTCTTCGGAGAGACCTGCCAGCTTTGCGTAGTCTTCACCGAGTTCGTCATCAACCGCCTCAACAATGTCCTGGGATGTGATGACACCGAGGATGTGTCCTTTATCATTCAGTACGGGGATCGAATCCTCCGCATAGCTCTTGATCCTTTCGATGCATTCCGAAACCTTCTCATGATCGGTCAGGTACGGATAGGATGTGATGATCACATCGGAAAGGCTTTCCGTTTCTCTTGCAACGATCAGATCCTTGAGATCTATGGCACCGAAGAAAGCATCGTTTTCATCGGTGACATATATCGTCATTATGTTGTCGTTATCGCCGGCCTGCCTTACCAGTTCCTTCATGGCAGCCTTGATATCAAGATCGTTCCTGATGACAACATAATTGGTGGTCATGCGGCTACCGATCTCATCATCTTCATATGAGAAGATCAGCTTGATGTCGTCTCCGGATTCTTCATCCATCAATCCCACGATGGACTTAGCCTTCTCGTCATCCATGTTCTCAAGGATGTCGACAGCATCGTCGGAGTCCATGTTCTCGAGGAGTTTAGCCGCTTCGCTCGCAGGCATTTCGGCCAGCATCTCATGGGAATCACCAAGATAAGCGACGATCTCGGCGGCACGTTCTTCGCCGATAACCTCGAAGACATGTTTTCTTACGTCCTCATCCAGTTCTTCAACGGCATCCGCGATATCTTTCTCGTGATAATCGTACAGCTTCTCGGACAGTTCTTCGTCGGAAATGCCGCTTAATATCAGCGCTCTTATCTCTTCTTCGTATTCAATCTCTTCTTCGGATACGTTAAGCTCCTGCTCTTCCATAAGCTGCCTCCGTCTTTCTTAAAACACATACCGGTGTCTCGTTGTAAAAAGCGGACACCGGTAATAATCTGTCTTACATTGATTCCTGATCTTATTTGATCATTGAATGATATTCCTGGAGTGAACGTACGGGAACGCCTTCTCCGGAAAGCTCTGCCTTGATACCCTCCGCGGTAGCTCTTGCTCCGGCAATGGTGGTGATGTAAGGAACGTGATGCTTGATGGCATTCTGACGGATATATGAATCGCTTACATCGTCCTTCTTGGTGCTGGGGGTATCAACGATCAGGTCGATCTGGCCGTTCTTGATGGCATCAACGATATTGGGACGTCCCTCGAATATCTTGTTGATACGCTCTGCCTTGATACCTGCCTCAACGATCTTCTCATATGTGGAGCCTGTTGCGAGGATCTTGAATCCGTCATCCGCAAAGCTCTGTGCGATGGGAAGAAGATAAGGCTTATCGTCGTGGTTAACGCTTATGAGTACGGTTCCGGAAAGAGGAAGTTCTGTCTTGGTAGCTTCTTCTGCCTTGTAGAATGCCTTTCCGACGCTTTCGGAAATACCGAGAACCTCACCGGTGGATCTCATCTCGGGTCCGAGAAGAGGGTCAACCTCAGGGAACATATTGAAGGGGAATACAGCTTCCTTGACACCGTAGTAGGGAATGGTTCTGTCCTTAAGTCCGGGTACGGGTGAAGGATCTCCTGTGATCGAGCTCATCATGATCTGGGTTGCGAGCCTTACCATGTTGATGTCACATACCTTGGAAACAAGAGGCACGGTACGTGATGCTCTGGGATTTGCTTCGAGTACATATACAACATCATCCTCGATCGCATACTGCATGTTCATGAGTCCTACGACATGCATCTCCTTAGCGATCTTTCTGGTGTATTCCTTAATGGTAGCAACCTGCTTTTCGGTAAGGTGCTTGGAAGGAAGGATACATGCGGAGTCTCCGGAGTGGATACCCGCAAGCTCGATATGCTCCATGACTGCGGGAACGAATACATTCTCACCGTCGCTGATAGCATCCGCTTCACACTCTGTAGCGTTGTGAAGGAATCTGTCGATAAGGATGGGTCTGTCGGGAGTAACACCTACAGCCTCTGCCATGTAGACATCCATCTGCTCGTCGTCATGGACAACTTCCATTCCTCTTCCTCCGAGTACATAGGAAGGACGTACCATTACGGGATATCCGATACGGTGTGCGATCTCCTTTGCACCCTCGACATCGGAAGCCATTCCGGATTCTGCCATGGGGATCTCGAGTCTGTCCATCATGTCACGGAACAGATCTCTGTCTTCTGCCATATCGATGGTCTCGGGTGTTGTTCCGAGGATGTTTACACCGTACTTCTTGAGGTCTGCAGCAAGGTTGAGAGGAGTCTGTCCTCCGAACTGTGCGATGACACCGACGGGCTTCTCCTTTTTGTAGATGCTGAGAACATCTTCAAGAGTGAGAGGCTCGAAGTAAAGCTTATCGGAAGTGTCATAGTCGGTGGAAACGGTCTCGGGGTTACAGTTGACGATAACGGTCTCATATCCGAGCTTCTTGAGTGCGAATGCGGCATGTACGCAGCAATAGTCGAACTCGATACCCTGGCCGATACGGTTGGGACCGCCGCCGAGGATCATGACCTTCTTGGAATTGTCCGAAGCTACGCTCTTATCTTCTATATTGTAGCTTGAGTAGTAATATGCGCTGTCCTTGGTTCCGCTTACGTGAACGCCTTCCCATCCTTCAACGACGCCTGCTGCCTCGCGTGCGTTTCTGATATCCTCTTCGGATACTTCGCAGATCTGTGCGAGGTACTTATCGGAGAAGCCGTCCTTCTTGGCCTGTGTGAGCATAGCGGTCTCGGGAACCTTGCCCTTTGAAGAAGCGATGATGGCTTCCTCTTCTTCCACAAGTTCCTTCATCTGCTCGATGAAGTACTTCTTGATCCTGGTCATCTCATAAAGCTCATCAACGCTTGCGCCCTTGCGGAGAGCTTCGTACATGATGAACTGTCTTTCAGAGGTGGGATTTACGAGCTCCTTCATGAGCTCTTCGAGAGTCATCTCATGGTAATTCTTGACATAGCCGAGTCCGTATCTTCCCTTCTCAAGTGAACGGATAGCCTTCTGGAAAGCCTCCTTGTAGGTCTTACCGATACTCATGACCTCACCTACGGCTCTCATCTGGGTTCCGAGATGATCGGATACACCCTTGAACTTCTCGAATGCCCATCTTGCGAACTTGATAACGATGTAGTCGCCGTCGGGAACATACTTATCGAGAGTGCCGTACTTGCCGCACTCGATATCCTTGAGGTCGAGTCCGCATGCGAGCATGGCGGAAACAAGAGCGATGGGGAAACCGGTCGCCTTGGAAGCAAGTGCTGAAGATCTTGATGTTCTGGGGTTGATCTCAATTACGATGATACGGTCCGTCTTGGGATCGTGTGCAAACTGGCAGTTACATCCGCCGATGACCTGTACCTTGTCTACTATGCTGTAAGCATACTTCTGAAGTCTGTCCTGAACTTCCTGTGAAATGGTAAGCATGGGTGCGGAGCAGAATGAATCTCCGGTATGGACTCCCATGGGATCGATATTCTCGATGAAGCATACGGTGATCATCTTACCGGTCGAATCTCTTACTACCTCGAGTTCGAGCTCTTCCCAGCCGATGACCGACTCTTCTACAAGAACCTGATGAACCATTGATGCCTGAAGACCTCTTGCACAGACCGTCTTGAGCTCTTCGACATTATATACGAGTCCGCCGCCTGCGCCGCCCATGGTGTATGCGGGACGGAGAACTACGGGATATCCGAGACGGGATGCGATCTCAACAGCCTCATCTACGGAGTAAGCAACCTGTGAACGGGCCATCTCGATTCCGAGCTCATCCATGGTGTTCTTGAACTCGATACGGTCCTCACCTCTTTCGATGGCATCTACCTGGACACCGATGACCTTTACACCGTACTTATCGAGCACGCCTGCCTGAGCAAGCTCGGAGCAGAGGTTGAGTCCGGACTGTCCGCCGAGATTGGGAAGGAGTGCGTCGGGACGCTCCTTTTCAATGATCTGGGTGAGTCTCTTGACGTTAAGGGGCTCTATATAAGTGACATCCGCGGTTTCCGTATCCGTCATGATGGTAGCGGGATTGGAGTTTACGAGGATTATCTCGTATCCAAGCTTTCTGAGTGCCTTGCAGGCCTGTGTTCCCGAATAGTCGAATTCGCAAGCCTGACCGATGATGATCGGGCCCGAACCGATGATCAGGATACGATGGATGTCTGTTCTTTTCATAGTGAATCTTCCTTTCTGTTTACCAAAGTCCGCGAAATATTATAGAGTTTTTTTACTCAGATATCAATATCAGACTCTCTTCAGATGCATTACGGTTTCCACCTCTTTGGTCCATGGAAACTGGTCCACGCAGGCGTAACGCTCTATCCTGTACCCTTCTTCAAGGAAGGTGCCGAGATCCCTTTCAAGGGAGGTCGGCTTACAGGAGATATAGATGATATTTTCGACTCCGTATGAGATTATCTTCGGAAGTGCCCTGGGGTGTATTCCGTCCCTGGGCGGATCGAGGATGATGATATCCGGCTTTTCCGTAAGGTCATCCAGGACCTTCAGCACGTCTCCGCAGATGAATTCGCAGTTTTTTATCCCGTTTTCGAGAACACTCGCCTTAGCGGCTTCCACCGCCTCCGGGATTATCTCCACGCCGTACACCTTATCCGCATCCCTTGCCGCGATCTGCGCTATTGTGCCCGTACCGGAATAAAGATCGTAGACCGTTCGTCCCTTTGCTCCGCCGTCGCATCCCGCAACGTAATCCCTTACGAGCCTGTACAGCACTTCGGCGCTGTATGTATTGGTCTGGAAAAAGGAAAACGGGCCTATCCTGAACTTCAGATCAAGGAGCGTCTCGTTTATATAGTCCCTTCCGTAAAGAAGCTTTACATCATCCGCTATTATCGCATCGGATATGCAGTCATTTACGATCCGGACGATTCCGCAGATGCATCCGTCAAGCGAAAGTGCGGTAAGGCCGTCCGAATATCCCTTTAAAAGCTCTGTGTGATCTTCGCCCGTGGCATTATCGGATGCGGTAACGGGGCAGATCAGGATCTCACCGGTATGTGCGGCTTTCCTTACAAGAAGGTTTCTCAGGAAACCGGTATGGTCCTTCTTGTGGTAAAAGGGTGTTCCCTTACTTCTGAAATAATCCCTCGTAAATACAAGTATCTTCCTGTAATCCTCATCTACTATCAGACAGTCGCTGACATCGAGGATGTCATGGAACGCTCCCCTTTTATGAAGACCGATATTGAGCTCACCTCCCAGCTTTTCGTTACCGAAGGAAAACTCCATCTTGTTGCGGTAACCGTACATGACGGGGGATCTGAGGATGCCGTCGAATACGGGGGAATAACCGTACTTTTCGTAGCTCTGTGCCACGCGTGCGTTAAAGAGCTTCTTTACCTGTTCGCATTTAAGCTCTGCTTCCGCATCCCCGGACATAGAAAGATATGCGCAGCCTCCGCATTCTCCGAAGTGTGCGCATATCTTACCGGTTTCAATATCACTTTTTTCGATGATTTCAAGAAGAGTGCCTTCAGCTCTGTCCGCATGGCTTCTTCCGATACGGATGGAAACCTTCTGTCCGGGAAGGGCATTTTTAACTACAACAACACCCTCATCGCACCTTACACGTGCTCTGCAGGGGTAATCACATTCCTCTACCCATCCTTCGACAATCTGGCCTCTCTTCATGATCAGCTGTCTGCTTCGTCAGCGAAGAAATCCTCGTCTTCGAACTCGTCATCTTCAAACTCGTCGTCGAAATCCTCAAGATAATCGGGACTGAAATGGCGATATACAAGGTATCCGACAATGCATCCGATGGCAATGATGCCGATGATCGCAAGAATGATAAGTCCGACATGGGACTTCTTCTCATCCTCATCATCGTCCGAGGGCTTGGAGATAAGATTGCCGATTCCGGCTGCTGCAGCGAGTTCTGCAACTCTTGCGGCCTGAGATCCGCCGAAATCCTTGATCTGTTCGAGATCGAAAGGAATCTTGCTCTTAAGGTCTACCTTCTTCTTGCAATTCTTACAACTCATATGAACCGCCTTTCTTATTAGAAATTTGAAAAAAATATCTTCAAAATATGTACGTAAATAATCAATTCAGTATATCATTCCCTGACCAATTTTGCAAAGGATGCATACATAACTTTCTGACCGTGTGCGTCGAAATCAACGCTCACCTTATAATCCCTGGGTTCCTTCACGAGCGCCGTTACGGTGCCCGCTCCGAATTTAAAATGCCTCACCCTGTCGCCAACCTCATAATCAGGCTTTGAGCTTTCCGGCACGGTTCCGAATCCCTTCTTTACACCGAGCGATTCAAGTCCCGCGGTACCCGAGTAAAGTGCTTTAACGGGCTTTACGGGCTTTACGGGCTTTTCTTCCTTCTGCATATAGGTAAATGAAGGCTTGCTCCTCGGATAATCATCATAATAATCATCAGCGGGACGCTTTTTCTTTTTGCCGGGAACGAAGCCCTCAATAAGCTCCGAGGGAATCTCCGTGACAAATCTGCTTACCGGGTTGAACTGTGTCTCACCCCTGAGCATTCTCGCTTTGGCACATGTCATGATCAGTTCCTTCTCGGCTCTGGTCATTCCCACGTATGCAAGACGCCTCTCCTCTTCGATGTCTTCTTCATCGCCCGAAGAGATGGACATATATCCGGGGAAGAGACCGTCCTCCATGCCCGCAAGATAAACGACGGGGAACTCAAGTCCCTTGGCCGAATGAAGGGTCATCAGAAGAACCCTTTCCTCGGACAGATCGGCGGAATCAAGATCACTTACAAGTGCGACTTCTTCCAGGAAATCGGAAAGAGACGCATCCGGCCTGCTGTCACAGAAAGCAACTGCCTTACTTACAAGCTCGTTAACGTTTCCGATCTTGTCCTCTGCCTTCTCCTCATCAAGATCCTTAAGGTATTCCTCGTAATCCGTCATCTCGATGATCTTATTGATCAGCTCCGCTATGGTGGCGTTGTCCCTGTATGCCCTGAACACTCCGATCATGTCGGTGAAGACCTTAAGCTTTGAAGCCGTTTTTCCGAGTCCCGGAACATCTCCCGCCTCACACATCGCGGCAAAAAGAGAGATATCCCTGGCATCCGCATAATCCTGGACCTTCTCCAGGGTGGCGTTACCTATGGACCTCTTTGGAACGTTTACTATCCTTCTTACGGACAGATCGTCAATACCGGAATCGATAACCTTAAGATATGCGATGATATCCTTGATCTCGGCTCTGGAATAGAAATTCACTCCGCCCACGACATTGTACGGGATTCCGGCCATTATGAGGCGCTCTTCTATTATTCTGGCCTGGGCGTTGGTCCTGTAGAGCACCGCACAGCTTCCGTAGCCGCAGGTACCCATCTTTTTTCTGTGCCTGATATCGGATACGATGTATTCGGCTTCCTCGAACGCGGTGTCAAATTGTGTGAACACCGGCTTCTTACCCTCTCCGGCCTCGGTCCAGAGCTTCTTATCCTTCCTTCCGCGGTTATTGGCTATAACGGCGTTGGCCGCATCGAGGATGTACTGGGTGGAACGGTAATTCTGCTCGAGCTTTATGACCGTCGCCTCGGGGTAATGCTCTTCGAAATCAAGGATATTCCTTATATTGGCACCCCTGAAGCGGTATATTGACTGATCGTCATCGCCCACCACACAGAGGTTTTTGTATTTATCCGCAAGGAGTCTTATCAGTTCGAACTGTGCGGTGTTGGTATCCTGGTACTCATCGACCAGAATGTACCTGAAGCGCTCCCTGTATTTTTCGAGCACGTCGGGAAATTCATCAAAGAGTCTCACGGTGAGCATGATGATGTCGTCGAAATCGACCGCATTGTTCTTCCTGAGTGTTTCCTGATACTCCCTGTAAGCCCTTGCAAAAACAGTCTTGGAAAAATCATTCAGCACATACTTTTCATATCCGCTCTCATCCATGAGTTCGTTCTTGGCGGATGATATTTCCGAGAGGATGGTTCTTTCCTTGTATCTCTTGGTATCGATGTTCAGGCGCTTGCAGACATTCTTCATCACGGTCTTCTGATCATCGGTATCGTATACAGTGAATCTGTCGTCATATCCGAGAAGCGAGATATTGGACCTGAGTATTCTCATGCATGCCGAATGAAAGGTCGAAACCCACATACGCTCCGCATCGGGGCCTACGAGGGCTGCAACCCTTTCCTTCATCTCTCCCGCCGCCTTGTTGGTAAAGGTAACGGCAAGTATGTTCATCGGACTTATATGCTTTTCGGCGATCAGATAGGCGATCCTGTAGGTGAGTGTCCTGGTCTTGCCGGATCCTGCACCCGCAAGTATCAGAAGCGGACCGTCTCCCGCACGAACAGCAGCCTCCTGCATGGGATTGAGGCCATCGAACATTCCCATCAGCCTATCTCCTTGATGGCACAGAACTGCCAGACTTTTATATTGAACTCGGTAATTGCCGCACCGCAATAAGGGCAGGTCTTATTTCCGAGTGTTGTTATCGCACCTCCGCAATTGGGGCAGTTAAGCGCATGACCCGCAGCCCTGATATCATCGACCTTGTCCGCATCCTGGATGTAACAGCAGTCAATGCTGTATCTGCTCTGGGTAATGGAATCCCTGCTTCCCCTGATGACCTTGCCTTCCTGCTCCGCCCAGAATTTGTACTGGAGCGCACACTGGAATCTGACAACGCATCTTCCGCCGTAGCGGTTATAGGTATTAAGAACCGTAGTATGGATCTTGATGCTTTCGAAATGCTCCCTGATCTCACGGAGATTAAGGTCATTGAGCCTCAGATAGAGTGCTTCCTTCAGTTCCTCATTTCCGTCCGTGAAAAGGGAAAGATCACGCTCGTCGATCGCTCTCAAATATTCCTTGAGACAGTTCTCGGCTCTTGCCTTCATCTCATCGACATTAAACTCCGGGAAATCCTTGGCCAGCTTCGGAGTATAGATCGAGTGTCCGTCCGAAACGGATTTGGGAGTCTGCATATATTCCTGCTCTGTATTCTTAAGGTTTGCAAGAAGGTCATCGTTACCGAACACGGACCTGGATACCTCCTTGGCTTTCTTCTTGATCTTGAACCAGATCACAAGTCCGGCGGTTACGGCTGCAAGAAGAAGGATCAGGAATGCAGTTGAAACAATTAAAGAGAACAATGGCATGGCTGTCCTTTCAAAAAGCCCGTCCCCATAACGGAGACGGGCTTTAAACTAAACTTTATGATCACTGCTTGATATCTGCCTCGTTAAAGGGGTCTCCGCACTGAGGGCAGAACTTGGGAGGATTTGCGGGATCCTCGGGCTCGAAGCCGCACTTGTCGCACTTGTAAAGAGGTGCTCCTGCAGGTCTCTTGGCTCCGCATCCGCTGCAGAAGTTGCCCTGGTTTACGGTGCCGCATGAGCAGGTCCATCCTGCTTCAGAAGGCTTCTGTGCACCACAGCCTGTGCAGAATCTTCCGGTGTTGCCTGCGGTGCCGCATGAGCAGGTCCATCCGTTTACGGGAGCTGCAGCGCCTGCGACGAATCCGCCTGCGGGCTGCATCTGGGGCTGCTGGTACATTGTTTGAGCCTGGCCCATCTGATACATATTAGCTGCCTGCTGTCCGCCCATCATATTTGCCATGCCCATTCCTGCGAATGCCATCATGGGGCCGGTTGAGGTGTTGCTTGCTGCTGCTTCCATAGCATTTGCGGTTGAAAGAGCCATTGCTGCAGCGCCCATGTTGGGATCTCTGTAGACTGCTCTCTCCTGAGCATCCTTAAGTCTCTTCTCATCTTCCTCATTAGCCTTAACGGAATTGATGGATATGGAAGCGATGTTGATTCCACGAAGGTCGCCCCACTGGCTTGAAAGCTCTTCGTTAAGGATGTTGCAGAGCTCGGTGGTATGACCTACAAGCTGATCATACTCGATGCGCTGTGCACTGATCTTAGCGAAAGCGGGCTGGAGAGCACTTACGAGCTCACTCTTCATGATGGAAGAAAGATTCTCTTTGCTGTAATCGCCGGTTACGTTGCCGGATACATGCTTATAGAAAAGAAGGGGATCAACGATCTTGAAGGAATACTCGCCGTTAGCCTTGATGTTAACGGTAAGCTTCATGTTAAGATCGGGATCAACGATCTTGAAAGGAACAGTCTGGGGAGTTCCCCACTTGTTCTGGAGGATCTCCTTGGTGTTTACGAAGTAAACTCTCTGATCCTTACCGGTGTTGCCGCCCATAGCGATCCTGCGTCCGACGGTCTTGAAAGTATTGAGAAGGTTCTGGCCGAGTTTTCCGTAGAAAAGTGAAGGCTCGGTTGAAGTATCATAAATGAACTCTCCGGGCTCTGCACAGAAATCAACAACGGCACCCTGATCAACGATCAGCATGCACTGGCCTTCGTTAACGGCGATCTTGGAGCCGTTGGAAATGATGTTGTCATTTCCCTTAGTATTATTGTTTCTCGCACCGTTGGTCCTTACCTGGCCCTTGGTAAGAAGCACATCGTTAGGCATTGAATCGCAGTAGAAAAACTCGAGCCACTGATCGGCAAGTGTTCCGCCTGCGGCAGCCATTGCAGCGCTAATAAGTCCCATTCTTTAACCCTCCTGATAAAGTGTTTTTTCTCGGGCTGTTATGTCGGAAGAAACAGCGTTCCCGTCAAGCCCCGACTAAAAGAAATTATACACTTTTAACCCCCTTCTTGCAAGGAATACACACCCGTTTCACAAAGGTTTGGAAAGTGAATAAATATATGATAAAATTATCCAAATGCTTAACGAAACTTCCTTACTTCTGATAAGAAAAGAGAAGAATTTCATGACGGGGGCCATCACCAAGGGATTGGAGAAGGCTCATTTTAACGTGATCGAAGAACCGATCAGCGTTAACGCCATTCAGAAGCATAAGGACGACTGTGCTCTCATCATCTTCTATACGGACAGCATGGAGACTCTCGAATATATATCCTCTGTCCTCGTATATCTCAAGGACCTTATCGTCGAAGAGAACAAGCTCCTCTACCTGATAGGCGATCCCAATGAGTTCGCGGCCATATGCAAGACCATTCCCCAGGCGTCCCTCTGCGATACCATGGCACGCCCTCTCGATATGAACAGGCTGGTCGAGGATATGAATAAATATACATCCGCGGATTTCAGCCAGAAGAAGACCATCCTCGTTGTGGACGATGATGCTACATATCTCAAGATAATCAGGGAATGGCTCAAGAACGATTACAATGTCTCGATCGTAACATCGGCCATGCAGGCCGTCATGTTCCTTTCCAATAACGAAACGGATCTGGTGCTTCTCGATTATGATATGCCGGTAACGAACGGCCCCAAGATTTACGAGATGATGAAATCGGATCCGGAAATATCCGGAATCCCCGTTATGTTCCTTACCGGCAAGAACGATAAAGAGAGCATCCTCAAGGTCATGTCACTCAAGCCCGCGGGATACCTTCTCAAGACAATCGGAAAACAGGACCTGATCAAAACACTCAAGCAGTTCTTCGTAAACCAGAAATTCAACAAGTAAAACAGGGGGACGGCTTACGCTGTTTTGCCCATGAAAAAAAGAGGATGCGCATCGCATCCTCTTTTATTTTATCTTTCGTCCGGATCCTCGCTGAGGAACTGCTCCTCCGCCATATCATCTATCATATGCTCGATGATCGTCTTCTTCAGATAGATGTCATAACCGAGCTGGCAGATGAATGCGAACTTCTTGAGATATTCCCTCTTGTCATCGGGAGCATCGTCAAAGGACCTTTCGATCTTCTCGACCTTCTCATCAAGATCCTTCTTAAGCTTTCCTCTCGCGCCCTTACCGGCATGTATCATCTCGGCATAAAGCTTTGAGACGGAGTAATCATCTCCCATCGTGTCATCCGAAAGCGGTGACAGGAGCGTCTGAATATCGCTTATCGAAAGGAATGATTTGAAATAAAAGATAAAGAGGAGCTCGAGCATATGCTCTCTCGAATACTTCTTTTTAACAGGCGGATGGATCAGATGGTTCTTCGCATAATTGTTGATCATGGTCTTGGTAAGGACCTTATCCCTTGAGGGCTTCCTTACAAGACTCGTCAGCTTGCGGTCCATAAATGTCGTAAGCTGGTCCATATATAATTCCATGGCGGGAAGTTCATCGGGGGATATCGTATTGATGGTCCTGAGATGATCTATCGCTCTTTCTACTGTTTCCGTAAATTTTTCTTCACTCATGCCTAACATTATATAGTTTCGAAAACTATATGGCAAGGTTTTATACGGCTAAAAACTGCCGATTGATAATAAAGAAAACTGTGATACAATTTCACCTATGAAAAAATTACTGCTTCTCATAAAAAAAGACCCGATGCTGCCGGTATCACTTCTAGCGGCAGTCATTTCACTGTTCATAACACCGCCGTCCAAAGACCTCATCACCGCGATCGACTGGCACACTCTCGGAATACTCTTCATGATGCTCACGGTCCTCGAAGGCTTCAAGCAGGAAGACCTGTTCCAGCCTCTATTAAAGCTCAGCTCCAAGTTTTCCACGATGGCGACTCTATCGCTGTTTCTCATATTCGGAGTGTTCTTTACTTCGATGTTCGTGACCAATGATGTATCGCTCATCATCTTCGTTCCGCTCACCATCCTTCTTTTCAGAAGTGTAGGAAGAGAAGAATGCATACTCCCAATCATTTCCATGGAGAACATCGCCGCGATCCGCGGTTCGCTACTCATGCCCTTCGGAAGCCCGCAGAACCTTTTCCTGTTCAATAAGTCGGGAGTCAGTGCCGGAAGGTTCATCTTCCACATGTCCCCTCTGTGTGCGGGCAGTGCGGTACTTCTTATCGTATTCGTACTTGTTTGTTTCAGAAAGGAAAAAGGAAGAAAGATCGAATTCAGACTCGATCTAGTTCCCTGGAAAAAAGAAAACAGGATAAGACGCATCACATATCAGATCCTTTTTGTGATGATACTTCTGGTCATCGTATCGAGAACAAAGCTCTGGCCGATTGCGGTCGGCATCGTTCTAATTGCCGTTCTGACCGTAAACAGGAAGCTTTTAAAGAGCGTCGACTATGTACTGCTTGTTACGTTCTTCTGCTTCTTCGTATTCTCATCTTCGATCACGGCAAATCCCGGGATAGAAAGCTTCCTTGCAAGAACCGTGACAGGAAGGGAATACCTTTCCGTTATACTCCTGAGCCAGGTTATATCCAATGTACCCGCGTCGATAGTGCTGTATCCGTTCGCGGATAATTTCGCGGGACTCATCTACGGTGCGGACACAGCAGGCCTTGTATCGCTGATAGGTTCGCTTGCATCCGTCATCAATTACAGAATCTACGTAAGGGAATATCCCGGAAAAGGCAGGGACTTCATCAAGGTCTTCACTCTTGTAAGCTGGATGTTCTTCATCATCGTAGTCATGCCAGGATACTGGCTGAGCCACTGGAGCTTCTTCTAAGAAACAAGGAAACAGGGGGGCGGTTCTGCTGTTTACAGGGACAATGTAAACAGCAGAACCGTCCCCCCTGTTTCTTTTCTTTAATCTTTGAAATCAGATCAGCTTACGGATATGAAGGATGTTCTGTCCGTCCTTATATTCGTACTCTATGCTGTCCATGCTCTTTTTGACCATGAATATGCCGAGTCCGCCGATCTCACGGTCTTCCGCAGAAAGAGTTATATCGGGATCGTCCTTGGCAAGCGGATCGTAAGGGATACCGTGATCGATGAATGTTATCGATATTGCGGGCGGATCCTTTTCGACCTCGACGCGCACGGTAGCGGGACCGCTATCCGGCTTATAAGCATAATGGGCGATGTTTACGAAAAGCTCTTCTACGGCTACATCTATCTGCGTATGAATCTTGACCGAGCATTCGAGTTTATCGATCTCATCATCAACAAATGCAAGAACCTGATCGAGATTTTCAACCAATGCTTCAATGTTTAATTCCCGCATATCTTACTCCTTTCCGGATCCGAGGTACTTGAATCCGAGCATTGTGATATCGTCGAACTGAGGTGCTTCTCCTACGAACAGATCGATGTCGGAACGTACATTGTCGAGCATCGTCTTGGGATCCGCATCGGGATTTTTGTTAAGTGCTTCAAGCATTCTGTCGATACCGAAAAGCACATCATCGGCTCTTGTCGCCTCGGTAACACCGTCTGTGTAAACATAGAGGCTGTCTCCGGGATTAAGCTTGAATTCATGCTCCTTGAACTTGATTCCGGGAAGCGTTGCTACCGCGGGTGAGTGGCGGTACTTGACCAGTTCGAACCTGCCGTCCTTTCTGCGGATAGCGGGATGCTCATGACCTGCGTTTGCGGCGAATCCCTTACCGGTTGAGATCTGGATGATTGCGAACCATACGGTTACGAACAGCTCTGCCTCATTGCCTTCTCCGAGCTGGTCATTGGCATATGCAAGAACCTCCGCGGGTGAACCTCCCATCTGAGCCCTGTTCTTGATAAGGGTCTTTGCAATGACCATGAACAAAGCTGCGGGAACTCCCTTACCCGAGACGTCTGCCATGACAAGGCCGATATGATCGTCATCTATAAGGAAGAAGTCATAGAAGTCACCACCGACTTCCTTGGCGGGGCTCATGGAAGCGTACAGATCGAATTCCGTTCTTTCGGGGAATGCCGGGAAGATCCTGGGAAGCATGTCCGCCTGTATCTGCGTGGCGACATTAAGTTCCGCTCCGATCCTCTCCTTCTCGGCAGTTATCTTGGTGAGGTTGGCAATGTATTCGTTGATACCGATCTCCATTGCGAGGACGCTCTCAGCGAGCACCTGGATCTCGTCACGGTTGCGTACCTTTTTGAGTTCCTGCGATACCTCGTTTTCGTTCTCAACGAAGTAAGCGGCTTCATGTGATATAAGCTTTATTGGCTTGATAAGTGCATTTACAAGGATTATGGCAGTAAGTATAAAAAGGATCACAGAAATGATACATACAATGACCAGCACAATAAAAATGTATCTGTTAAGATCGGACTCAAGCGTACGCATGGGTGTCTCGACACCGACAAATGCGATCGTCTTTCCATTCTTTACTATGGGATAAACTGCGGTGATGTTGTATCCGTAATTTCCTTCATTGACGAAATATCCGTCATAAGGAATACCGCTTGCGTAGGATATGCCCGCACCCTCAATGTAGTCGGGGGTGATCGGACTTCTGTCACCGAGAGAAAAGCGCTGCTCTTCCATGGGATAAGTATCCATAATGTAATATATGGGCGCCCAGCTTCCGTCCATAATGCCTTCCATGGTGAACTCGCTTAGTTCTCCGAGATTGATCACGCCGACGAAGATGTCGTTTACATCCATACCCGTCCTGAGATTGAGAAGTGTTTGTTCAAGCTCACGGAATCTTTCGGATGAGGTTACCTCAGCAATCTCCTCAGCACCTTCTCCGGTGGTATTGAACTTATAGGTAAGTTCGCCCCACTCCTCAAGCTCGTCAGAGTCGAAAAGAAGCTCGACAGACTTTGCAATCTGGTAACCGATCTCATTGTAGTGTCTGTAGATCGAATTTCTATACGTTCTGACACCAACGATGATGGAACCGGCCGTGACCGCAGCAACGAATACAGCGAGTCCGAGGATCAGTCTTCCGGTCAGTCCTGTGATAAAAATCTTCTTCTCTTTCATTTCTGCTCTACCCACTTTCTGTAAGATTGATAGGTGAATCCCTGATTGGCTACATGATTAGGCTTTTTGTGACCGCCGGCAAGTCCGATCTCCTTGAGAACGTTGCCGTATGATCCCGGCTTAAGCAAAAGCACCTGCGGTTTCCGTATGTAATCCATTTCTCTCAGGTCCGCATAATCCGGATTGAATTCCGATAACAGCTCATCGAGCCGGTTCGAGATATCCGTGTTGAAACCTGTCTTTCCCCCCGTTGATACAGCGACTATGAAATATCTTCCGGGCGTGGTATCGTGCTCTATTCCGATCGTCCATTCCGATATCCCGTTATCACCATCGAGCCCGGAAACGGCTTTTTCAACCAGATGTATATCCATTTTTTCACCCGCGATATTAAGTGTCTGCGAGCTTCGCATTACAAACTCGAATATCGGTGACTTGCCGAGAAAACCCTGAACCCTGAGTATATCCTCCATTACATATCTGTACAATCCGGAGAAATTGGTGATCACCGGCTTATAGCATTTTCCGATCTCAAGTTCCAGTGGAAGAAGGGTACCATCTCCTCCGTCCACGGGAAGATATTCATAAAATGCCGTCTCGGGCATCATTACATAATTGAAATCATTATCTTCAACCGCAGTGCCCATATAACACTCGGATGCGCAATATGCCAGATAATAGTACTGTGCATCACCGATATATGCCCTGAGCGTTTTATCCTCCGCAAAGTAAGACCTGTTGCTGACACCGCTCACAAGCTTTAATCGCGGCCAGAGCTTTTTGGCTATTCCGTAAGCTCCTCCCATGCACAGGTTCCTGACTTCGCTCAGTCTTTCATTACTGACAGGAAGTGAAAGCAGGTATGTGCGTATGTCATCGGGGATCTTATACCCTTCCGGTATGCGGCGCTTCGTCATCGCACTTAAGACTTCTTCCCAAAATTCTTCCAGGTATGTAAAAAAGATCAGAAGGTCATACAGGAAGATGCTTTCCAGTACGGTTATATCGGGTTCGGCAAATCCCACCCAGAGTTTTACGAAAAGCCTGTCTCCGAGAGAATCGGAGAAAAGAGTTTTAAAGCCTCCGGCAAAATGTGATTCGTCGAGATAACCTTCCTCATACAGGTATCTGAACAGTGCTTCCGAAAGAAGAAGGTCCCCGGTCGATTCTTTCGAAATATCGGTCCTGAAAGTATTGATGACCAGTCTCTTTCCGCCGAATTCATTTATTATCTCTTCCTGGCGGTATCCGACCGCGTTGCCATATCTTCTGAACGCTTCGGAAGTTACGGGAATATTCTTGGCCACCCCTTCGGTTCCGGAGGTACGGCAGTAATTGACGACCGGGTATGCGGTCAGTTCATTCTCACTTCCTCCGAGCATCCTGTCCACATAACCGCGGAACGGTTCGTAATGCGTAAGCGGGAGTCTTCTTCGATATTCATCTATACCGTCGATCGATCCGAATCCGTTGGCCTTTCCGAATGCGGTATCCTTATTGTCACGCATCAAAGTCAGCAGATTGTTCCGATTGATCTCATCAGCATGAAAACAGTCATCTTCAAGCCGATGCCAGTATTCTGCATTATCAAAATGCATAAATCCCCCCAAAAACCATTTATGTATCTGCAGTCTTGACTTATCTGTCCTTTACAAAAAAATGATTATCGTATTCATACCGAGTGTGTAGCTGTGATGCACGTACGCAGCCGTCTTTTGAAGCATGCTTATACCCATGTAGAAATCTTCATCCTCGTCAACATGATCAAAGGGATTAAAGTTTTCACCGGCGCATCGGATCCTTATGCCGGTATTGTCATCAAGGGCAAAGCTTCTCATATCGATGGTCTTAAGATCGGAGTTGCTCTTCCGGATCATAACGGTGAGCAGTTCCTCTATTGCCAGACCCATCTTATAGATATTCTTCTTATCCATATTATTGGCCAGGCAGAATTCCTTTATTCGTTCACTCGCATCGCAAACGCTCTCGACATTGGCCGCAACGGAATAATCAAGTACCTTGTTCTCTCTTTCAAGATGGTCATCCAGCAGGAGCATTCCGGAAAGCGGATATTTCTTTCCGGAATTGAGTGCCGAAATAACGGCAACCATGATCCACGTCAGCACGATGGATAACACAGCGGATACCGGAAGGAAATTCCAGATATATGCATTTTCGATATAGCAATACGAAAACAGTACGGCAACCGGAAGTACAAGTCTTCTGAGCGCCGTCAGGATATTCGAAAGAACAATCCTTCCCGTAGCATTGAAGTAAACCGACCATATCGTGGATATGACATTGGCAAGTACCGAAAGACCAAGACTTAAGAGAGGCATGGTCAGCACTTCGGGCGAATTAAAAAGCAATTCAAGCGGTCTGTGTATCAGAACAAGCACTCCGCAGAAAACCACACTCATCACAAATCCGACAAGCATCTCAAGCTTGAACAATACACGTATGCCTGTATTTTCCCTTGCCGAATGATAAACCCCCGTCATCGGAGCTCCCGCCTGAGGAACACCGGAAACTATCATAAGAGACAGTTCGGACAATGTGTTAAGTATTGCCCATACGGCCGCTCCGCTTGCCCCCGCAAGTTTTAAGATCAGTGCATTGACTGCAAAAAGACGAACCGCATCATAGAAATTGCCGAGTGCGGTGGGGCTTCCGTAATGAAGTATCGTTCCGCTTCCTTTTAATCCAAACATTCCTGCATCAAAGCGGTAATCGGAATCTTTTCTGTTAAGACATGCGAAACCGTATATGCATGCGATAAGCGTCGAGATAACACTGGCAAGCGCTGCACCCGTCATACCCATCGGGATAATATACAGAAGAACAATATCAAGAACGGAATCCGCGATAACCATGATGACGGTCATCATGGAGATCTCTTTTCTCTTTCCGGCAAGCTGGAGATAGAAAACCGGAAAGTAGATCATCATAAACGGAAGAGAACCAATGAGTGTAACAAAAATATAAGGATAAATAAATCCGCCGAGCTGATCTCCCTGGGCAAGAAAATCCGATATAGGATCTCCGGCAATCGCAAACAGTGAAAAAAGAATTCCGGTTATAAGCCCCAGCGTCAGTGCAGTATGGTAAAACCTTTTGGCTTCACCGATGTTATCTTTTCCGGCTTCACGTGCGGAAAGAAAGCTTCCTCCCGCGGCAATGAGTGCTCCTATACAGCACATGACAAGATATACAGGCATGGACAGGGTCACGGCACTCAGTCCTTCTTTCCCGAGCTTCAGCGAGATGAACACACTGTCGATAAGTGCATTGATCGTTCCGCCGAGAAGCGAGAACATTATAGGAAAGAGATTGATCAGATATTGTCTTCGTAAAAAACTGTCGTCGTGGCTCATATTAACACCGAGTACTGTGCCTTCTTTCCTTTGAATACTTCATTAAGCATCTTCTTCGTATCATCGCCGAACAGCGGACCGCATACCGACTGGATATCATTCACGCAGCACAACGAGAAATTTACCTCGATCATGGTAGGCTCTCCGTCCTCATCGATGGCCACGTCCCATCCGGCTATCCTGAAGTGGCTTATTGATGGATGTGCATCTTTCACCAGTTCGTAAGCTTTATCAAGATTGGGAATCTTCATATCGCTGAAAAGATATCCGTGCTCGGGATGCCTGTCGGTTTCTACGGCTCCGTGAAGAAATCCGTTCGTAAGCGACCCATCCTTTCTTACTCCGCAGAAAAGACCGCCGTGGGATATGTTATCGACACGGTCTCCTCCGACACCGATCCTGACAGCCGTACAGAGAATCTTCACATCGCTTCCGTCAAGCCAGCTCATAATGCGCAGGGTGTTGACCGACGATGGATTGAGTGCCGCCATATCCGGATGCTGTTTGATCGGTTTCTGAACAATCACATCCGTAGGAATCTTTCTGAGGACTTTACGGAATTCCGCGAATATATCTTCTCCTGAAATAAAATGAACACCGAAGCCACCCTCGGAAAAGACCGCACGCTTAAGCACGACCTCAGGTTCGGTCTTGATTCGGTGTTTTACTTCCTCACGGGTAATGAGTTTTCCGTGTTCATCCAGCCAGTTGTGACCTACACGCATAGCGATGGTCCGGGGCTGACGCGTATGGGGAAAGAATTTCGCGTAATAGCATTTATTATCCATATATGCGGATTCGCGTCGGTCGTTGTAAAAACGATCTATATGGATGAAATAGAAATCCTCGGGAATGTATTCGGGATAGAATTTTCCGCCCGAACGAAATGTACAGAGCCTGTGGAATCTGTCATCCATATGCCTTACATATGGGCTCCAGAATTTCTGAAGTTCCTCCTTCTGATCCTCTGTCAGTTTCGGAATATCCTTCATGGAAGAAAACTGCATCTTGCGATCAAGGCGCACTATTGCAGCGTTACAGAGTGAATCCAGGCTGGCTCTGCCTTCATTGAATTTACCGGTGAGCAAAGTATAGATGTTGTCACCGAAAACCTGTATACCGGTAGGTAGTGTATTCATAAACTAAAATATCACTCCTCAATGTTCAGAATATCGATGAAACCGGTAACCTCGAATATCTCCATGACTTCTTCGTTTGCATTCCTGATAGTCATGCTGCCCTGCTTGTTCATGATCTTCTGTGCGGAAAGAAGTACGCGAAGACCTGCGGATGAAACATAAGCAAGATTCTTAAGATCAAAGATGAGTTCCTTGATGCCTTCGATATTGTTCTTGACCTCCTCCTCAAGCTGAGGTGCGGTCATGGTATCAAGTCTTCCTTCAAGCGCGATCTCAAGTTTTGTTCCGTCAAGGTTTTTGTCGATAGTCATGTTGTTCTCCTTTTTTATATGATCACCGGGCGTTAGGATCGTCTCCCCGTGATATTTTTATTGCTACTTTATTCTCATACATGCGGTCGTCCGCAAGTTTAAGAAGCTCCTTCAGATCAAAATCATCCTTGCCGTAAGCAAGTCCGCATGCGATGACACACTCAACCTCTTCCTTGTTCTCATTGAGCTTGGCAAGCGCTTCTTCCCAGTCCTTCTTGAGCTTTTCGGCTTCGATTTCCGTAAGATCCCAGCCGAGGAGCATGAACTCATCTCCGCCCATACGGAAACCGTAAACATTGTCTCTTTCGACAGCCTGGAGACTTCTTCCGGCCTTGACGAGAAGTGCATCTCCCGCTTCATGTCCGAGATTGTCATTGGTCCTCTTAAGATAATTGACATCCATATTGTAGATGGCAACCTGATTCTGCTTGGGCATGAAATCGGAAAGCATCGACATATACTTACCCTTGTTGTAAAGACCGGTAAGCTTGTCGTGCTCGCTCTCGTAAGTGATCTGTTCACGCAGCAGTCCGTTTTCAATGAACAGCTTTATGACGTTGTAATGCATGCTGAAATTGTCATCATCCTCGAGACCGTCAGCATATAGATAAAGTGAATAATCGGTGCCGTGAATGGCACTGTCACAGATGTAACAAAGATAATCCTTGTCACCGAGACCCGGAAGTTTTCTGAACTCACCCTTTGTGACGGCGAAAACATCCTCTCTGTCGATGCGTACGCTCTGTATTGATTTGGTCTCCTTGTCAAGAAGATGTCTTTCCATCTTCCTGCCACGGCCGATATACATTACGACGCTTGAAACCTTGAAATACTTAAGAACTACCGGCAGACAGGATTCGTAGTTACCCGAAAGCTTTTCCAGCATTGCCGTCTGGAATGCACTCAGTTCTCTCCAATCCTTAAGATAACCCGAAACATCACGCAAAAGAGTTGCGTACTGACTGGTATTGTAGACATGATGCAATATCACCTCGGTTCCTTCCTGAGTCACGGGAAGGGAACGCGCGGTGTAATAATTGCCGCCGGTTCTGTCTGAAATTTCCCAGTCTTCTTCCTGATCGATAGTCTCCGTGTCGATGTTGAACGCAGACCATGCCGACCACTGTTCGTCGGTAAAATCCTCAACGCCGTTACGATAGAGTATATTACCCTGTCTGTCGGTGATGATGAATTCTCCGGCACGATTTTTTACAAAATCGCTGATGATCTTCTCATAATCCATATGTACCCCCCGAGTATGAAAAATCACTTTTTAATTATACACGATAGACTGATTATTATCATCCTCTTTTGCCCTTAAATGCATAATTTTGCACTTTACTTTAACAAGATAAAGTATTAAAATTTTATCTTGTAAAAGCATTTATGATCATGTTATTTACGTATGAATAAAGGAGAATCCTTACAATGAACGATAAACTCAGATCCGAATCGGTTGATCAGCTGTTCAAGGGAATCCTGGAGCTTCAGACCGTTGAGGAATGCTATTCATTTTTCGAAGATCTCTGCACCATCGGTGAGCTGGTAAGTATGTCACAGAGATTCGAGGTGGCCAAGATGCTCAAGGAAGGCCAGACCTATCTTGCCATCTCCGCCAAGACTGGTGCTTCCACCGCGACCATAAGCCGCGTCAACAGAAGCCTCACATACGGAAACGACGGCTACGATATCGTCCTTGCCAGAATGAAGGATGAGGACAAGCAGTAAGAACCGTCACCCTGTTTCGGACATGTTTCACACATAAAAAATGACGGCTGCATCTGCAGCCGTCATTTCGTTTATTCATCATTCAGTTTTCGAAATCAGCCTCGACGATATTTTCCTCGACGGGTTCAGGCTCGTTGTCCCTTGCTTCTTCGAGAGCATCCTTAACCTCGGATGCGGCCTTCTTAAGATCCTTTCTTTCCTTTGCCTTGTAGGAAAGCTTATCCCTGTCCCTCTCGGGAACACCGTTCTCACTCATGATGATCTTGCCCTGGAAAAGAGCCTTTTCATCAATGATGATATTTCCGGTATGGATATCGCCGATGATCCTGGAAGTTGATGCAAGCTCAGCTCTTTCGGGAGCAATGACATTGCCTTCGATGTCTCCGCCGACAATGATGCCGCTGCATTTGACATTGCCCTTGATAACACCGCTGGTACCTATCACAAGAGTACCCTCGACATTCACGTTTCCGCTTATCTTGCCGTCGATACGTGCAGATCCCGGAGCGGCAAAATCACCGTTCACCACGGAGCCCTTGCCGAGAAGCGTGCTTATATTCAGTTTCTGATTTTTCATTACCTTTACTCCCTTTTTATAGGTGCGGCAAAGATCATCCGCTAATTATCATGACCTCATCGGGATCGATGTACTCTCCGTTAAGGAGCATCTCATATCCCAATGCGGTATTTCCCGTTTTGAGATTGTAAAGTGTATTTCCTACAGAAACAGTGTCGCCCTCGGATACAACAGGGTCACCGTCATTCATATACACGGTCATATATCCGTTGCCGTGATCGATGGTGATGACATTATAGAACCCGAGGTCTTTTATTTCTTTATCACTGCCGTCGGTACTTTCACCGGCAACATAGTACTCGGCTATAGAACCGTTATCATTTCTTTTGGGATTGGTTCTGATCTCGACAACCGTTCCGCATGCGGTAGCTCTTACATAATCACCTTCGGAACCGGTAAAGACTACAACCGGTATATCTCCGTCACTGGTAAGATGCATTGAAGCAGAACCGCTCAAAGGGAAATCGGTGGGAATATACATATTTTCAATCTGAGCATTAAGGGTGCCGAGCTCTTCGCTCTTGGCATTTACCGTCTGGCTCAGGGCCTGTATTTCCGTATCTTTGGATGCGATGGTCGCATTTAGAGCCACGATCTGTGATTCAAGTTCGGAGATCCTGGCATTCCCGATCTCAATACTTTCGTTATATCTGCTGATGATACCTGCCTCATTGGCAAAATATCCTATGGATATACCTATAAATATGGCTAGGAAGATCACGCCAAACCAGATGAGTCCCTTATGAACGACAACAGGTCTGATCCTTTCATTGACATCGCTTGATGCAACGATCATCTGGCGATTGATTTTTTTTCTGTGCTTGGAATCCTTAAGCACATACACAAAGCGTGAAGCCATTAAACCTCCATATCCGGAACGATTTCCGATTATGGGTAATTATATCCGTTTAAAAAAATGAATGCAAATAATTTGCAATAATATCGTAATATTTATGAAATTTTAACCATATCTGACCAAAAAAGAATGATTTTTGGCAAAAAATAAGCTTCGGGAGTACCCGAAGCCCATTTTTTTATCATTTAGAACACATTTTTATGATCTCATCCATCAGGAGGTTTCCGCCATAGATATCAAGTGCGGAACCGACAGTGATGTCAACTTTTCCGTCGCACATATCTCTTATGGAAAGTATGTCGTCATATGAAGCGATGCCTCCCGCATATGTCACGGGCCTGAGAGTGAAGTCCTTAAGTATCTCGAGAACTCCTTTCTCCGGACCGTTTGCCTTTCCCTCGGAATCAACCGCATGGATCAGGAATTCATCACAGTAATCCGACAGTTCGGTAAGAAGCTTTTCATCCAGGACGGCTTCTGTTTCCTTCTGCCATCTGTCCGTCATTACCTTATAAGAATCTCCTATCCTCTTACAGCTAAGGTCCAGGACAAGCTTTTCGGGAGTGGCGGCGCAGCTTATCTTCTCAAGGTTAGCGTAATCGATCTTACCGTCCGAAAAAACATAAGACGTAACGATGACATGAGAAGCACCCGCATCAAGAAACTCACCGGCATTTTCGGGAAGTATTCCTCCGCCCACCTGAAGCCCGCCGGGATATGCTCTCAGGGCTTTCATGCACTCTTCATACGAGGCTTCATATTCGGGAGTGCCCTTCTTATTCAGGATGATCACATGTCCGCCCTTAAGTGCGCGCTCTTTGAACATATCCGCATAATGAACCGAATCATATGCCGATACAAAATTCTCGGAAGCGGAATTACCTTCATCCTTAAGAGATGATCCGACTATCTGCTTTACTGTTCCGTTGTGTATGTCGATACAGGGACGAAATCTCATACGTGTTTTATTTATTCAGTGACTCCTCTATAACGTTACTCATATCATAGAACCCTGCGCTCTTTCCTGCAAGGAATACCGCTGCGCTTACCGCACCCTTTGCAAATACGGCTCTTGAATATGCGGTATGCGAGAAGGTGATGACCTCATCGGTTCCGGCGAAGATGACATCATGGTCGCCTACGATCGTTCCGCCTCTTACGGCACTGATACCGATCTCTTTATCGGGTCTCTTCTCTCTTCTTGAGGATCTGTCAAATACATATTCATATTCGTTATTAAGAGCTTCGTTGACGGAATCGGCAAGTGCAAGAGCGGTGCCGCTGGGAGCATCGAGCTTCATGCGGTGATGCTTTTCAACGATCTCGATATCGAATCCCGAAGGTGCAAGTATTGCTGCAGCCTGCTTAAGAAGATTCTGGAGAAGGTTGATGCCGAGGCTCATATTTGCACTCTTGAGAACTGCGATCTTTCCCGAAAGAGCCTTAGCCCTTGATAACTGTTCCTCGGAAAGTCCGGTGGAGCACAGGACAAGAGGAAGGTTCTTAGCCTCACAATAATCCATGAGTTTATCCACTGCGGCTGCCGATGAAAAATCGATAACCACATCTGCCTGTACATCGCATGCGTTAATATCGGTAAATACGGGATAACCGTTTGTAGTGATGTTGTCGGCGATATCGATTCCGGCAACTATCTGTGCATCACTGCGCTCTTTTACTATCGCGGTGATCATCTGTCCCATACGGCCGTTGCAGCCGTGCATGATTATTCTTGTCATATCATTTTCCTCTTTTAACATACAGCCCGCAAAGTTTCCTTCACGGGCCGTTTGGTAAGTATCAGTCTTTGCTCAGGTCGTTGAATTTGATGACTGCGCCTTCAGCTACCTTGATGCCGTAATCGGAAAGTGACTTCTTGAGTCTTGCCGCATTTGCATCTTCCATCTCGGTAAGGGGAAGACGAAGAGGTCCGGCATTCATTCCCATAAGATTGAGTGCTGTCTTAACGGGGATGGGATTGACTTCGCAGAAGAGGCTTGCGATGAGGTCGAGTGCTTCAAGCTGAAGCTTGCAGCTCTTCTTTACATCTCCCTCAAGGTAAGAAGCAACGATGTCGTGAGTCTGCTTAGGTGCTACGTTGGAAAGAACGGAGATGACTCCGAGTCCGCCGAGTGCAAGCAGGGGAACGATCTGGTCGTCATTACCGGAATAGATTGCGAAATCCTCGGGCATAATTGATGCAAGAGTTGCGACCTGAGATATGTTTCCGCTCGCTTCCTTGATAGCTACGACGTTCTCGGATCTCTCGCTGATCTTCTTGACGGTAGCGGGAAGTATGTTGCATCCGGTTCTTGAAGGAACGTTGTAAAGGATAACGGGAATCTTGACGGAATCCGCTGTTTTGCAGAAATGCTCGACAAGACCGTTCTGGGTAGCCTTGTTGTAATAAGGGGTTACAAGAAGGAGAGCGTCAGCTCCTGCCTTCTCTGCTTCAACGCTGAGGTAGATAGCGGTCTCGGTGCTGTTGGATCCGGTTCCTGCGATAACGGGAACTCTTCCGGCAACCTTCTCTACCGTATGTCTGATGACATTCAGGTGCTCCTCGTGTGTAAGGGTTGATGCCTCACCGGTGGTGCCGCATGCAACGATCGCATCGGTTCCGCCCTCGATCTGGAACTCGATCAGCTCGTCAAGCTTCTCGAAATTAACACTTCCGTCTGCGGTCATGGGTGTTACGAGTGCAACTGCTGCTCCTGTGAAAATCGGTTTGCTCATTTTGTAATTCTCCTCTCGTTCTTTTAGTTACGTGTTACGTCAGCCTCTCTTCTCACAGCGCTTATGAAAAAAAGAAGACTGACACGTAATAAAATACGGTCAGCCGTTATCAACAAATAATTTGATAGCTCCCCATCCCTCTCGGGATGACAGTTATACGACTATTGATCGTATGCCCAGGATCCGGTCCTCCGTATAAACCGTTCCTTCGGCGTCTCACCCTTTCATAAATCTTCGTCTGTGTACGGCACATCCGATTTACTACTTTTGATTGACGCAACCTCTACCGTTTTTATTAACTTGAAATGAATACTAGCACCATCACCCTGATGTGTCAAGCGCATAACCGGGATGTTGTGTTTTTACAGTTCCATAAACACCGCAGACCCGGCATTAACCGTAAGTGCTCCGGCCTTCAGCTCGTATGATCCGAACGAATAGATCACATCACCGTCGGCACAATCCACAGTATATTCCTTACCGGTGGGATTGATCACGACCAGTATCTTCTCTTCACTAAGAGCTCTTATGTAAGCAAGGGGCTTACCCGGAGCTCCGTCACATACGAACTCAATTTCTCCGAGACTCTGAAGTGCGGGATGTGCCTGCCTTGTCTCTATCAATTTCTTTACTTCGCTCCTGAGAGACCCTGCATCACCCATCTGTGCTTTTGCAGTGGGCCTGTCACCTGAAGGATCAATGGGGATGTAGAGCTTATCTGAGGGTGCCGATGAAAAACCGGCATTAATGCTGTCATCCCACTGCATGGGAGAACGTGAGCCTGTTCTTCCGTATCCGCCTTCCACCGAATTCAGGCCTTCAACATATCTCATTCCGATCTCGTCTCCGTAATAAATGTACGGAGCACCGGGCATGGACAAAAGGAATGCGAAAGCAAGTTTTCTCTTTTCCTCGCTTATATGACGTGCAAGTCTGTCCATATCGTGGTTGCCGGAGGGTATGCATATAAGTCCGCGTCTTTCGGACTTTTCATAGCTTTCGATGTATTTACGGACAAATTCGGATGCATCACCATTTCCCTCAAAGAAAGGTTTCTCGCATCTGAACAGATCGTTGTAATGCGAAGGACCGAAATGCAGAAGGAAATCCATATGGAATCCTCCGGCAAGGCTCTTGTCGGGCTCTCCCCATTCGGACACCATGGCAGCTTCGGGAAATTCTTCATCAAGGAACTTCCTTATGTCCTGCCACAGGGAAATGGTTCCCTTACCTTCCGGATCGTTCTTGACAAGTGATCCGGCCATATCAACGCGGAATCCGTCGCATCCCATGGAAAGCCAGAAACGCATTATATTCTTGATCTCTTCCCTGGTAGCCATGGGACCGGGTGCATCCATGGACTGCTGCCAGGTTTTTTCCGGTTTATAGAATCCGTAATTAAGAGCGGGCTGATGGGTGAAGAAATTGACTATGCAGCTTCCGTCACGGTCTGAGATACCGCGAAGTGTTCCGTATCCCGCAGGCTCCTCCCATATGCTGTCGGTCCAGACATAACGGTCGGTGTATTCATTCCTTTGAGCCTTCATGCTCTCCTTAAACCATGGATGATCCCAGGAGGTATGACCCGGAACGAGATCCAGTATCACGTGCATTCCGAGTTTATGGGCACAGTCAAACAGTTCCTTAAGATCGTCATTGGTTCCGTAGCGCGGTGCAACCTTATAGTAATCGGCAACATCATATCCCGCATCTCCGAATGGAGAATCAAAACAGGGATTGAGCCAGACAGCGGTGCAACCCAGCTCACGGATGTAATCGAGCTTTTCAGTGATCCCTTTTATATTTCCGATGCCGTCTCCGTCCGTATCCTTGAAGGACTGGGGATATATCTCATAGAAAACCGCGTTGTCAAGCCATTCGGGACGCTTAGCCATAATCTTCCTCCGTACGGGAAAAAAAGGACGGTCATTTCGTTCACGAATTTTTGTGAACGAAGGAACCGTCCCCATATTTATCAGTTATTGAAATTAGCTCTCTTACGCATACGTGAATCAAGGATCTTCTTGCGGATACGCAGTGTCTTGGGTGTTACCTCGAGAAGCTCATCCGTTTCGATAAAGTCGAGCGCCTGCTCAAGTGAAAGGATCTTGGGAGGTGTAAGCCTGAGTGCTTCATCTGCGGATGACGATCTGGTGTTGGTCATCTGTTTCTTTTTGCAGACATTGACCTCGATGTCTTCCGACTTACCGGTCTCGCCGACGACCATTCCCGCATAAACCTTCTCACCGGGTCCGATGAAAAGACTGCCTCTTTCCTGTGCATTGAATAGTCCGTAGGTGACTGCTTCACCTGCTTCGAACGCTATGAGCGAACCGAGCTTTCTGTAAGCGATATCCCCTTTATAAGGTGCATATCCGTCGAACTCGGTATTGATGACGCCGTTACCCTTGGTATCGGTGAGAAATTCTCCCCTGTAACCGATAAGTCCCCTCGAAGGAATGGAGAACTCAAGTCTTGTATAGGTACCGCCGCTGATGGAGCTCATGTTGCGGAGCTCACCCTTTCTGGCACCGAGCTTTTCGATGATCGCACCGGTATTGTCATTGGGAACATCGATATACGCAACTTCCATGGGCTCTGTCTTCTTGCCGTTTTCATCGGTCTTGTAGAGAACCTCTGCCTTGGATACGGCAAACTCATAGCCTTCACGTCTCATCGTCTCGATAAGGACTGACAAGTGGAGTTCTCCTCTTCCGGATACCTTGAATCTGTCGGTGTCCTCGGTCTCCTCCACCCTGAGGGAAACGTCGGTATTAAGTTCCTTGAAAAGCCTGTCTCTTAAATGTCTGGAGGTTACGTACTTTCCCTCCTGACCTGCAAGAGGCGAATCGTTTACGCAGAAATCGATCGCGATCGTAGGCTCGGAGATCTTCTGGAATGGAATCGGACTTACTTTGTCGGGGCTGCAGAGAGTATCACCGATATGTATCTCGGAGATACCTGATATGGCTACAATGGAACCTATACGAGCCTCGGTAACCTCAACCTTCTTAAGTCCGTCGAATTCATAAAGCTTGCTTATCTTGGTTTTGATAAGCTTATCGGGATCGTGATGGTTACAGATGACAACTTCCTGGTTAACCTTAACCGAACCGTTCTCTACTTTTCCGATACCGATACGGCCGACATACTCGTTGTAATCGATGGTGGAAATAAGAACCTGAGTGCCCTCATCGGGGTCACCCTCGGGTGCGGGAATATAATCAAGGATGGTGTCGAAAAGAGGTGCCATTGAAGTACCCTGCTCGTCGGGATCCATACTTGCTATACCGCTCTTTGCGGATGCATATACGAAAGGACAGTCAAGCTGTGCATCGTCGGCATCCAGCTCAAGGAAAAGCTCCAGTACTTCATCCACAACCTCCCTGGGCCTTGCTTCGGGACGGTCGATCTTATTGATGCAAACGATAACGGGAAGCTTAAGCTCAAGTGCTTTTCTGAGCACGAACTTGGTCTGGGGCATTGCACCCTCGAATGCATCAACGACAAGGATAACGCCGTTGACCATCTTGAGCACACGCTCTACCTCGCCGCCGAAATCGGCATGTCCCGGGGTATCGATGATGTTGATCTTGGTATTCTTATAGGTAACTGCGGTATTCTTGGAAAGGATGGTGATACCGCGCTCACGCTCGATATCTCCCGAGTCCATTACACGCTCGGCAACCTCCTGGTTCTCCCTGAATACACCGCTCTGCTTCAAAAGCTCATCGACCAGGGTGGTCTTACCGTGGTCTACATGCGCGATGATCGCTACGTTTCTGATGTCTTCTCTCTTGGTGACCATTTCTTTCTCCTTCTCAAAACCTAAATACTATACCTTAATATATGGGATTTTTCAAGTATCGGAGTCAAAAGAAGGAATAAGCACCCGGGAAATGCCGATAAATACACTAAAAAGGACCCGGCTTTTCGGCCGGGTCCACAATGATCACATATTTATTCCACCCTGGTAAATACCCAGTAGCTGCCGGTGATCCACTCTCCGGAAATATCGTAAACATCATAGAAAAGTTCCAGATTCTCATCGTCCACATAAACAATCTCGTAAACATCCCTGGCGGCACCCCAGTCAAGAACAGAGCCGGTGCGTGCAACGATATCGTCCTCAAACACCAGATGACCGGATTCATTCTCTACAACAGGCGAAACTATCGTGTAGTCAAGTGTTGTCGTATCATACACTTCCATTATCGCCTGTGCATTATCTGTCACAGTCAGCTTATAGTACTGAGGGAATCCCCAATAATACTCCGTTACGCTTCCTTCGATCTCAGTGGAGAATATCTCCCAGTTTCCTACGGATGCATCGAACATATTCTTATAGATCTCAGCCTTGCCGGATGAATTATACCTGTCATAAAAAACCGTATCGCCCAGTCTGCCCGTGAAGACATAATATGAATCCTTAAGCATATCCTTAAGTGCTTCATCGGAGAATTGCTCAAGTGAGCGGCTTTCTTCGTCATATCCGCTCCTGTCCCTGTAGGCTCCGTAAAAATACTGCTTTCTTACTTTACCCGAGGGGTAATTCTGCACGTAATCATAAAAGTCGTGCTCTTCAAGTTCCTCCCTGGGAAGCCTGTATGTGCATACCGGATCTCCGTCATCCCATGCATAGTTCATTTCGGATACCGCATATACATCGACATATAATGTGCCGTCAAGAAGGGTCACATCCGTATATCTGGTCGTCCAGACAGTTTCGTCATAATTGTGATAATAATCCTCGATAAGATAATGGAATGCCTGTCTGCCCTTATCGAAATATGAATAAGGCGATATGTTGGTCGCCATATCGGGGGATATATCCCCATCCGAATCCATACCGGACACTTCCATGGTTATAAGATCAAGCCCGTCACCGTCTTCATTGACCTCATAGATCGTATCTTCCGAGAATTCAAACTCGGAAGACCAGCGTACGGTCACAAGTTCCACGCGTCCGTTATGGTCAAGATCCGTGACATAATATCCGACGCTGTCATAAACGGCAACTTCTTCGCGCGGTATCTGCCAGGTATCGCGGTTTTCGATAAGCAGATCTATCTGGGGATCCAGATCCTTATCTCTTATCTCTTCAACGATCTCAGGTATTTTTGTTTCGATCGGCTTGTCGTCTTCTTCATCTTCTTCATCATCCTCTTCCACAGTAACTTCCTCAGTCACCTCTTCCTGCTTACCGCATGCGGAAAAGACTGCGGAAGAACACAAGATCACAGACATAAACAACAGATAAAACTTTCTTTTCATGACATCCCCTCATAAAACAAAAACCGGGTCAGGTACATTGCTCCCAACTCGCATATATCAGTCTGTTCTTTCAAAATACCAGATGCTCCAGGGATCGTATGTTTTTCCGTTCCAGGTATCAAACATAACTATCAGATGCCCTTCTTCATCAATCGTGATGAATGTCAGAGTAAAGGAATTATATCCCTTAGCGATATCCCTACTGGTATATTTCAACTGAGAAAAAAGCATCCCCTCTGCTCTATCCCTGAGTTCCGGATCGAATTCAAACACATAATACGAATCAGGATCTAATGAAATATTAATAGTCCTGTCATTAAAAACCTCGAGAATATATCCGGGCAAATCAGACGAGGAATGAACAACAAGCTCTTCATCTTCGATCTTATACACTCCCCATCTCCCGATCATCTCATTAAAGAGTCCTTCGGAAGTCTGCCAGGGTTTGTCCGCGATTAAATAATCCGTGTAAAAATCCGTATAGTGGATCTTGCCGGCAAACAGATGAAACGAATCGGTCAGCATATCAATGATCTCATCATCGGACATATCCTCCATGACACATCCTCTTGTCGAACCGGCGGAATAACCGTAAATAAGTCCCATCCAGTATTTTGAAATATCGCTGTCAACATTGAACGAAGATTTATAATCGGATAATTCTTTTTCGCTCATCACACCGTTCGGCTCGGTAAAAATTTTATCCTCATCATGACCTGAATCCTCGGATTCACTCTTTGCGTATACTTCGCTCACAACCTTGCCGTCAACAAACGACACATCGCAATATCTGCATTTGTCACGGCCTGAAAAATCCGCATAATAATCCTTGAACAGATAATGGAATACACCGTTATATTTATCGTAATAACCGTATACCACGCTGAAACATCCCATATCGGGAAAGAATTTTCTTTCCTTATCAAAGCCTTCGAACTCCCATTCAAGATGATCGAAACCATTCCTTGTTTCGTTGATCTCATAAATGTCGACAGTACTGATGTTATCCGTACCTTTCCTTGATGTGACAATAATTTCGGAACGTCCGTTATAGTTAAGGTCACTGAGTGAATAAGTGATCTCGTCACAGAGAACCGCTTCATCGTGAGGAATGATCCACGCTTCCTTTCCTTCCAGGAAGATCCTTATATGGTTTTCGATAGCATCATCATAGATCTCGCTGACAACAAGGTGATACGGAGGCTTTTCGAGTTTTTCCTCTATGACTTCGACCTCTGTGACTTCTATACCATCTGTTTCATCCGGTTCCCCCGTAGCTTCTTTGTCATCTGTTTCTTTCTCTTCCGATACAATATCCGCCATATCTTCCTGTCTACCGCATCCGGAAAAGAAAACCGAAGAACACATAACAAAAGACATAAGCAACAGATAAATCTTTCGTTTCATGTTATTCCTCCTTAAAACATCAGTCGGGTCAGGAGCTGAGCTCCTGACCCGAAATTATCAGTCTGTTTTTGCAAAATACCAGGTGCTTCCCGGGAAGTATTCATTTCCGTTCCAGGAGTCACACATCACGACAAGATGACCTTCCTCATCGATACCGGTAAAGGTCAGGAGCATAAAATCGTAAGCCATTCCGTCGGAAGCAGGCGGCATATACTGTACTATAAGCATTCCGTCTGCCTTATCAAGAAGATTTCCCTCGATCGTATATTCATAATCGGTATTCAGATACTCTTCCAGATGTACTGTCCTGTCTTCAAATACATCAAGAGTCATATAATACTGGTCATCGGGCTCATAATATTCAACATAGCCTTCGGCATCGGTCATATAAAGTCCCCAGCTTCCGATCATATCCATGAAAAGTCCTTCAGAGGTCTGTTCGGAACTGTTTACGGAAATATACTTTTCGAAGAAATCATCGTATGTGATCCTTCCTGCAAACAGAAGGTAAGAGTCCGTAAGAATATCCTTTATCTCATCATCGGACATATCTTCCACTATATGTCTGTTCTGTGAATAGATTGAATCAGCATCAAAATTTCCGAGCCAGAATTCCTTTGTGGTGTAATCTCCGGGATATGAGGCCATTAAAGTATAGAATGCGTCTTCGCTCATTTCACCGTCAGGTCCGGTATATGTCGTCACCTCGTCGCGATCGGAACCCTTGGATTCGCTCTTTGCATATACCTCGTCGATCACCTTACCGTCTGCGAATGATACGTCGTGCATTCTGCATCCGCCGTGGGAAAAGGAATACGCATAATAATCCTTAAACAGATAATGGAATATGCCGTTTTCCTTATCGTAATAACCGTTTACCGCACTGAAATATCCCACATCGGGAAGAGATTTCTGCTCCTTATCGATTCCTTCAATCTCCCACTCAAGTAGATCGTATCCGTCTCCCTTTTCATTGATCTCATAGATATAAACGGTGCTGACGGTTCCCATGCCTTCCCAGTATGTGACAATGAGTTCGGTGCGCCCGTTGTAATTCAGATCGCTCAGGGAATAAGTCAATCCTTCATAGAGCACGGCTTCATCATGAGGAATGACCCAGTCTTTTCTTCCGTCAATAAATACATCTATCTGCGATTCAAGTACCTTATCATCTATCGACTTAACAACTTCGGGAATCGACGGTTTTTCATCCTCGTCCTCATCCTCATCTTCGTCGTCATCCCTGTCTTTTTCATCTTCGTCTTCTTCGATAACGGTATCCTCTTCAGGCTCGGCGGTCTTACCGCATCCCGAGAGAAAAGAAAGTGAGAATACCAATCCGGCAAGCAATATGGATAAATATTTTTTCTTCATCTTCATCTCCTCATGATCAAGTGTAATCTTTTAAATACGTAAGATTACTTCCGCCGAGGATTCCGTCATAGCCGTAAAGATCAAGGCTGACATACATGATATCCTTATCGGAATTTATACCCGTAATCGTGTATCTTTCGCACACAACACCATCGGGTAATATTGTACTGTCGGTTATTTCAAAATACGGGTTCAGATCATCATCCGTATAAAGGACTGTTGACCAGACATATGAGGCTTTACCGTCATAATATTCGATCTTGGTAATGAAAGCATCATAGTCGATCTCAAGAGTGCTGTAATAATCGGATCCGATTTCATAATTTGTTACGTCTCCCTCAACCTCGCTCTCACACAGCCCCCAGAATCCTATGTAGTCACTGTTGTCGGCACCGTATGATTGCCCGGTCGCCGGGGAATCGTTATACGAATCATTAAATCCGGAGTAGTCTATTTCTCCCGTAAACACCCTGTAGGAATCCGTCAGAACACTTACAAGGAATGAATCATCCAGATTCATCACACTGAGGTCGTCATAAGAACTTCTGTAGTAGATGCCGAAGTACTGCTCCTTCGTTCCGTATTCTCCGGGATAAGTACCAACGATATCATAATACTCATCTTCATCTATTTCTCCGTCGGGAGAATAAAATGCATATTCATCATCAAATTCCATTGTACCCGGAATCGGGATCTGGTTTATCCTGACTGAAAGATAGGTATAAACCGCAGCCACACCTTCTTCATAACAAAGATCGCAGTAACAGTCACCGTATTCGCCGTTTCCGTTATCAAAAATATTGTCTATAAGATAATGGGATGCCTGCTTATCTCTGTTAAAATAGGCGACTGATTCGGGGAAATTGATAAGATCCGGAGGAAGACTTGAAGTGACATTCTGAATTCCGGTGTAATCAAAACCGGCTTCCGTGAAAGCATCTCCCTTTTCTGTGATCTCATAGATACGCATATCCGTGACCGATGAATATGCCGATTCAGTCATTACGATGATCTCGCTTCTTCCGTTATGATCAAGGTCGGTGACGCAGTATCCGGCATTATCCAATTCTATGGTCATTTCACCCGAAACGGTCCAGATCTTCTTATTCTTGACAAAGACTTTGATCTGATCGGCCAGGGTATCCTCATCGATGGATTCTACATAGGCATTCTTTTCATCTTCATCGTCTTCGTCATCATCCCTGTCATCATCTTCATCGTCGTCTTCATCTTCGTCTTCTTCGATCACAGGTTCATCGGCTGTCCTGCCGCATCCCGTGAAGAACACGGATGAGCACATGATCACGGACAGCAGCAATGCAAGATACTTTTTCCTCATGATTCTCCCCCACTTCAGGAAAACACCTCTGATAAACATTTCCCCGAAACATCAATATACCTTTTCAAAAAACAGAGTATATGTACCAAGATAATAGTCGTCCTCATCATAAAACATAAGGGCAACAGTCATCTCTTCATCATAAACATCGACTATCATATATTCTTCGTAGGCTATGGTAGAAGGAAGTACATCGGTATCATCGTAAATGAATGTGAAATAGGTATCGTCATATTCAACATCCATTCTGTATGCCAGAGTCTGCAAACCGTCGGTAAATTCAAAAAGCTCTACGGTCCTGTCGCTGTAGAAGCATAGTCTTTCATTAAAGTCGGAATCCTCATCGAAATACTGATATTCACCATCCATATATGCCATGGTGATATCCCAGTCTCCGATCAATTCTTCGTATTCATCTTCATCTTCTTCTACCACCGTTTCAACAACTGTTTCGATGTCTTCCACTTCCGGAAGAACCTCCACCTGGGACATGATCTGCTGAGCTTCCTGTGCGGTCTGGATGTAGTGTCCTGCCTGAAACAGTGTGCTTGCGATAATTGCGATGATGATCATTACTCTCATTGTTTCCTGCCCTCCTTACATAAGACGATCCGGTACTGTTTAACCTGTAACCTGTCTGTTATTTTTTACTTCCGCAGCCTTGTCCTTAAGTTCCCTCGCATTTTCAAGGGAGCTTTCCGATACGGAATCCGTGCCCAGAAGTCTTGCTATCTCCGCTATGGATGCATCTCCTTCCGCAGGAACGACATCCGTGGTGGTTGATGATGCATCCGATGATTTTACGATGATAAAATGATGATCCGCCATCGCCGCTATCTGGGGAAGATGCGTGATACAGATAACCTGGTGATGCTCCGATACACGTGCCAGGCTTCCCGCAACCTTCCATGCGGTAATACCGCTGATTCCCGAATCGATCTCATCGAATATAAGTGTTCCGGTATCTTCCTTACCTGCCATCACGGTCTTTACGGCAAGCATCATACGTGATAGTTCTCCGCCCGATGCAACATCCGCAATCGGCTTCCTCTCCTCTCCGGGATTAACGGAGATAAGGAAATCAGCCTCATCGTTTCCGCGTGCCGTGGGTTCACATTTATCAAGTCTTACCTCAAGGTCGACCGTTTCAAAATTGAGTTCCTTAAGTCTTTCGGTGAGCTCCTTTTCAAGAAGCGGTGCATTTTTCTTTCTGATACCGGAGACCTTTTCGGCAGCCTTAAGATATTCATTTTCCGCTTTCTTAAGATCCGCCTTTAAGCCTTCGATATATGCATCATAGTCTTCGTATTTTGCTATGATCTCTTTTCTCGAATCGGCATATGCAAGCACATCTGAGATCGTTCTTCCGTATTTGCTCTTGAGCTTATTGATCAGGTTGAGTCTTTCTTCGGTGATCGCAAACTTTTCTTCGTCGAACTCCATCTGTGACAGATATGAACCGAGTTCCATCTGCAGATCTGAAAGAATGGATTCAGCGGACCTGAGTTCTTCCTCAATACCCGCTAGCTCGTCGTCATATTCCGAAACGGATGAAAGCTCCTTCAGAGCCTGCGAAGTAAGATTGCCGGCATTTTCTTCGTCTCCTCCGATTAATTCATGCGCCCTGCTCACACCTTCGGCGATCTTTTTGAAATTACTCATCCTTCGATAAGTATTCTCGATCTCTTCGTCTTCGCCTTCACGAAGCGCGGCGTCTTCTATCTCTTCAAGTTCGAAGCGTGCGAGGTCGCATTCCCTTCCCGCAGCCCCCGTATCCTTTGATTCCTCTTCAAGCTTATCCCTAAACTCACGCATCTTACGGAAGCTTCCTGACACGCCTTCCGCCAGTACCGCCACATCCTTACCGCAGTATAGATCGATTATCGAAAGAAGCTCCGAGCGGTGAAGAAGTGTTTCGTAATCCCTCTGTCCGTGCACATCGATAAGAGCCTGCGAAAGTCTCTTCATCTCTTTAACGGCAACGTTAGATCCGTTTACCCTGCACGTGCTTTTATTCTGGGAGCATGTTCTCTTGATGATGATGCTGCCGTCATCTTCCGGTTCGATATCGAGATCTCTCAGAACGGAAAGTGCGGTTTCGGATACAGAATCAAAGACCAGCTCGACAGATGCGTTTTCCGCACCCTTTCTGATCATTGAGGTATCGAATCTCGAGCCCAGTGCCATTAGCACGGACCCCATAAGAAGGCTTTTTCCGGCACCGGTCTCACCGGTAAGGATGTTAAGTCCCTCGGAAAAATCTATATCGGCGTCTTCTATGAGAGCCAGATTTTTAACATGAAGATTTTTAAGCATTTGTTCCTCCGCCTTTTTACGGGCGGTCGAAGGTATCAGGGATTCACGATATCCTTGATCTTGGTCATGAGTTCGTCAGCCTTATCCGCATAGCGCACGGCGATCATTACGGTATCATCTCCGGCGATACATCCGGAAACCTCTTCAAGGTGCATCGCATCTATCGCGGCAGCCACAGCCATGGCCATTCCCGCAACGGTCCTTAAGACAAGAATTCTTTCAGCCTTGTCCATTGCGACAAATCCGTCCCTTAGAACTCTGGAGTACTTTTCCTCCATCGCACCGGAACCGGACATGATACGCACATATTTCAAGCCGTTTTTGTCGGAAGGCATCTTGGATAGGGACAGTTCACGGATGTCCCTGCTGACGGTTGCCTGTGTGGCCTTGAAGCCTTCCTTTTCAAGAAGCTCGCAGAGCTCTTCCTGAGTGGCTATATCATTCTTTTCAATGAGGCCTAATATCGCTCTCTGTCTGGCGTCCTTTTTAAGCATCATTCATCTCCCATCTTGTTGTGGAGATTCTCGAGGAAGCTCAGGTTATTGAGTATGATAAATTCAGTTGATTTCTCGGACTTTCTGATCCTGATGACATCACCCTTTTGGAGCAGTGTCCTGACCTGTCCGTCAAAAGAAAACTCTATCTGTCTCTCGGCCCACATTCCGTCCTCCGGCACTCTTACCTCTATGCAGTCATTGGAGGAAAGAATGAGTGATGCACGGTTGAGCGAATGGGAACAGATGGAAGTAAGGACCATGACCTCAGCGTTATGTTCGACAATGGGGCCTCCGGCTGAGAGGTTGTAGCCCGAAGATCCCGTGGGGGTTGTGATTATTATTCCGTCTCCCTTATACTCGTGCAGGAATTGACCGTTTATATATACGGGAAGATTTATCATGTTCATGCCGCCGTAGCGGGTTATGACGATATCGTTAAGTGAACGGCCGTTAAATACTTCTCCGTTCTTTCTTACGATCTCACCGCGGAGCATCATTCTCTTCTGTGTGAGGAAGTCGCCCATGTAGATGCGGTTAAGGCTGTCCTCGAGCTTATCGGGTTCTATCTCGGTAAGGAATCCGAGTCTTCCGAGATTGACACCGACAATGGGAACATCGAGCTTCCATGCTTCCCTTGCTGCCTGGAGCACAGTTCCGTCTCCGCCGAGAACGAGAATGCAGTCATAACCGGGATGGTCTATCTCGGCATCAAGATCTTCCGTTCTCTTTTTATCCGAGATGAGCACGTCATATGCCACACCCTTGGACTTAAAGAAATCGGAAACTCTCTTTGTGATCTTTCCATTCGGATCCTTAAATTGATTTGTGTAGATCAGAACTCTTTTCATTTCGCAAGCTCCGTATGTGACATACCCGCAAGGACCGAGATCCTGTTCTTCCATGCTTCATCCGAAGCAAGAACTCTTCCCTCACCGTTTGCTGTTTCAAAGCTTTCTATTGCTTCCTTTTCATTCATCGAAAGGATCTCTTCGGGTATCTTTTCCTTTTTGATAAGGTTCATAAGGTATTCGATATTTCCCTCGGGTCCCTTGATGGGCGAAAAGTCTATTCCGAGAACTTCAAATCCCACATGATCCGCAAAGCTTATCGTACGTGCGATCACTTCTTCGTGAACGGCTATGTCCCTTACGACTCCGTTCTTTCCTACCTTGCCCTTGCCCGCTTCAAACTGCGGCTTGATAAGTGCAACGATCCTTCCGTCATCCTTAAGAAGATTTCTTGCGGGGATCAGGATCTTGTCGAGTGAGATGAAGGATACATCCACACTGGCAAAATCTATTTTCTCCGGAATATCCTCCGGAGTCAGAAATCTGAAATTGGTCTGCTCCATCACAACGACCCTGTCGTCATTTCTGAGCTTCCAGTCAAGCTGTCCTCTTCCGACATCAACGGAATAAACCTTCGAAGCACCGCTCTGGAGCATGCAGTCCGTAAAGCCCCCGGTCGATGAACCGATATCCATGCAGACCTTGCCGGTCAGATCGAATCCCCAGACCTGCATTGCCTTCTCAAGCTTGAAGCCACCGCGGCTTACATATTTAAGCTGCTTGGATCTGACCTCGATATTTACTTTTTCCGGATCAAAGGAGGTACCGGGCTTGTCTTCCTTCTGGCCGTCGACATATACTTCACCGGCCATGATGAGCGCTTTCGCTTTTTCCCTGGAAGGAGCCAGTCCCTTTTCCGTAAGGATCAGATCGAGTCTTTCTTTCATATCACAGTCCCATGGAAAGCTTTGATCTGACAGATCCCGCAATCCCTTCGGGATCGAGTCCGAGTTCTTCACGGAGCTTGTCAACGCTTCCCTGATGTATGAATCTGTCGGGTATTCCGAGACAGAGTACTTCCTTCTCTATTCCTTCGGATGCAAGACATTCAAGAACCTGCGATCCGAATCCGCCGATAAGTGCATTGTCCTCGATCGTAACGATTAAAGAATGAGTCCTTGCACATTCGATGATCATATCCCTGTCGAGAGGTTTTACGAATCTCGCATTGACAAGACTTACGTGAGTTCCCTCTTTCTTCAGGATATCCCTTGCCTTCTCGGCATTTTCCATCATGCCTCCGAGAGCAATGATGCATACGCCGTCCTCTTTGTATATCCACTCGCTCTTACCGAGTTCAACAGGTTCCCTGTATTCCTGAAGTCCCGTATATGCGCATCCCCTCGGATATCTGACAGCCACAGGTCCGTCGCATGCTACGGCAAACTTGAGCATATCCGAAAGCTCCCATTTATTCTTGGGCGAGCATACCGTCATTCCGGGCATCTGGGAAAGGTATGAAAGATCGAACACACCCTGATGCGTCTCTCCGTCGGCACCTACAAGTCCCGCCCTGTCTATCGCAAATACCACGTGAAGGTTCTGCAGACACACATCCTCTATCACCTGGTCGTAAGCTCTTTGAAGGAATGATGAGTATACGGCAACAACAGGCTTGTATCCGCCCTTTGCAAGTCCGGCCGCAAAGGTCACCGCATGCTGTTCGGCGATTCCGACATCAAAGAATCTGTCGGGATATTTATTCCTGAATCTCTTGAGTCCGCAGCCTTCGGCCATTGCCGCGGTTATCGCAACAATCTTGTCATCCTTTTCACCGAGCTTGCACATAACGGTCGAGAAGATGTCCGTCCAGCCTGCCACGGTCCTGGGATGAAGAGGAACACCGTTTGTTATGTCGAAGGGTTCCGTTCCGTGGAATCTTGCGGGATGCTTTTCTGCGGGTGCGAATCCCTTGCCCTTCTTGGTAAGCACATGGATGAGAACGCATCTCTTGAATCTCCTGGCTTCCCTTATGGCATTTCTCATTGCCTTGATATTATGTCCGTCAACAGGTCCGAGATATACTATGCCCATTTCCTCGAAGAGCATTCCGGCGGGAACCATGAGGGATTTGAAACTGTTCTTCGCGCGTCTTATCTTGCCGACTATCTCCGCACCGTATGGCTTGTCGATAATGCTCTTATAGACACTTTCCTTAAGTCCGAGATAACCGTTTGATGTACGGATCGAATTCAGGTATTTCGGAATGCCGCCGACATTTTCCGAAATGGACATGTTGTTGTCATTGAGTATGATTATGAAATTGGAATCGGTACGTCCGGCGTTGTTGAGCGCTTCAAAAGCAAGACCGCCCGTGAGCGATCCGTCGCCGATAACGGATACGATCGTCTCGTTTCCGCCCCTCAGATCCCTTGCGCATACCATTCCGAGACCCGCGGAAATGGAGGTTGAACTGTGACCGGTATCAAAGGTATCACAGTCGCTTTCGTTAGCTTTGGGAAAGCCGCTCATGCCCCCGTATTTACGCAGGTTATCAAAGCCATCTTTTCTGCCGGTGAGGATCTTGTGGGTATAAGCCTGATGGCCTACATCCCAGATGATCTTATCCTCCGGAAGGTCGAGTTCAAGGTGAAGAGCCATTGTAAGCTCCACGACTCCGAGATTGGCTCCGAGATGACCGCCGGTCTTTGAAACCTTATCGATCAGGAATTCCCTTATCTCAGAAGCGAGAGTTCCGAGCTGCTCTTCTTCTATGTTTTTTATATCTCCGGTTCCGTTAATTCTGTCTAGGATCATTATTACTTACGTCTTCCGAGGAGCGATAGGATGAGCTCCTCCATAAATTCGTGATCACCGGGAAGTCCCTCGAGAAGGGAAAGTGCTTCCTCGGTAAGTTTCTTTTCATCGGCTTCGGACTGTTCGATACCGTGAAGAGTTACATAGGTCTGCTTTCCGTCCTTTTCATCGGATCCGATATTCTTTCCGAGTGTTTCGGTATCTCCGATCACATCGAGAAGATCGTCCCTGATCTGGAATGCGACTCCGACGTTATATCCGATCTTTTCAAGTCTTTCGATCTGTCTTTTACCCGCACCGGCAAGCACACCGCCGATCATAAAGCATGCCTGTATGAGTGCTGCGGTCTTGTGCTCGTGGATGAACAAAAGCTCTTCCTCGGAAAGGTTGAGACTCTGCTTTTCAGCTTCCACGTCGAGACACTGTCCTCCGACCATTCCGTAGATACCGGCTTTTTCGGCAAGTATCGTGAGAGCCTTTGCACAGGACTGATATCTTGAAACCTCTGTCTCAGGACTTACCCCAAATGCACTTCCTTCTTTTTCGATGAGGTCAAAGCTCTTCATTGCGGTTTCATACGCATAGTTGAGAAGACCGTCACCTGCAAGAAGAGCCATTGCGTCACCGTATTTTTTCCATGTGGTGTCGCAGCCTCTCCTGAGAGTATCGTTGTCGAGACAGGGAAGATCGTCATGCACGAGAGAATACGTATGTATCATCTCAATTGCAGCCATGAAGGGCTCAACATAATCATCCTGCCCCCTGAACATACGATAGGTCTCCTGTATGAGAAGAGGTCTGAGTCTCTTTCCGCCGACCGTCACCGAATAGTTCATCGCTTCCATAACGGAATGCTGGAGCTTATCCTCCGGATCCGGCAGATATTTCATTACGATCTTTTCAGAGTTCTCGGTCTGTTTCTTAAGTTCAACAACAAATTTCTTTCTGTCCAATTCTCCCGCCCTTTTGTTTCAGATCTTCTCAAGACCCATATCGGAGCCGAGTTTGAGTACTTCCTTCTCGACCATATCGATCTGGGACGAACACTTTTTGATAAGATCCATTCCCTTCTTATAATTCTCGAATGCCTCTTCGAGAGGCAGATCATCCGACTGAAGCCTGGATGTCACTTCCTCCAGCAGGTCGAAATTCTCTTCGAGTGTGTTTTCTTTTTCAACCGCATCCGGTGCGGCTTTTGATTTTGCAGCCATATTCATGTCCCTTTACAAACTGTCCGTTCCCGTTACCGTCGAATGTATCTCTCCGTCAAGAACCCTTATGTTTATCCTGTCTCCGGCTTTTACTCCAGTAACCGACCTTATATTCCTGCCGCTCTCATCGGATGCGTATGAAAAGCCGCTCTTAAGTCTTCCCACCGGTGAAAGTCCTTCGAGCTTTCCGATGTAATTGTCGAGTCTTCCCGATGCCCTCTTAACCGAAAGATCCATCAGGTGTGGAACCGACGAGGAATACCTTTCAAGACTGTTCTTACGCCTTTCAAGAGTCTGCTTCATCGAGCCTGCAAGACTGATGCGGTATTTTTCGAGATCCTTTTTCTTACGCTCCAGCCTGTTTTCCGGAGACGAATACCTGACCGCGGAATAGTATTCCTTAAGCCGCGACCTCTTATCCCTGAGATTTCTCCTCATAAGATCCGTAAGCATTTCCGGAGCATCTTCGAGAAAAGAAAGAAGGTCCCCCGTCTGCTCTGTAAGGAAAAGTGCCGCACCCGTAGGTGTCGATTCGTAGTGATCGGCAACATCGTCAGTCAGCGATCTGTCCCTGTCATGACCTATCGCGGATACGATCGGCGTGCTGCAGTCAAATACGGCCTGCGCAACGATCCTCTCATTGAAGGTCCAGAGACTGTCCTTGGAACCGCCGCCCCTGGTGAGGAGTATGACATCCGGTGAGAATTCATCCATCGCAGCGATCGCCGACGCCACGCTTTCCGCGGCACCTTCACCTTCCATAAGCGCGGGGGCGACTATGATCTGAACATAGGGATCGTTCTTCTTCGCATTTGTCACGACATCACTTACCGCAGCTCCTGTGAGCGAAGTTATGATGCCGATCGTTCTCGGAAATCTCGGGATGTCCTTTTTGTACATCTCGTCAAACATTCCGAGTTCTTCGAGTTCCTTTCTCAGTTCAAGGAGCGCTCTCATGCGCGCACCCTCTCCCGATTCGGAAACCCTCTCAAATACAAAAGAAAGCCCGAACTGTTGATGATAATTCAGGCTCCCGTAAAGTGTGACATGCGC
>JAEEGG010001768.1_pt1 | contig 57384 bp, 42 predicted proteins | sample 9134161 | NCBI WGS metagenome assembly JAEEGG01 (sample SAMN16246543, study PRJNA631951) | gut metagenome | biome: gut microbiome; feature: rumen; material: CR-attached | host: Bos | place: Iran: Karaj | collected 2018-10 | reverse complement strand
CACGCCGCTGTTCGCCATAGCGCGCATAGCCGGCTGGTGCGCTCACCGCATCGAGGAGGCGACGACCTGCAACCGCATAATCCGTCCCGCCTACCGCGCCGCGGTCAAGTCCACGCCCTACCTGCCCATGAGCAAGAGATGATTTAACAGCATAAAAAAGAGGGCTTTCCGTCCTCTTTTCAATACCGATAAAGGGTAAGGCAGTTTGCCTTACCCTTTATCAGTATTCATTATGATCCGTTATTTCAGATTTTTAACCATTCTTGTCGCAATAGCGAGGGCTTGCTCGCGTGTGGCCTGCGCATACCCGATCGCAGCTTCCGAGTCTGTTGTTGCCCTCGGCGCAAAGGTGTTGTTGCCTACACCGTTAATGATACCATTTGCCGCCATGAAGTAAACGCTCGGCTTTGCCCAATCGGAAATATCAGCATCATCTGCAAAAGGCGCAGGCATTGTAAACATGGCATTAAAGGTATCTGCAAAATCACCGTCCCTGCTCATTTCCCAACCGTCGATCGAAATCTTCTTATACACTCTTGTCAGCATTGTCGCCGCTTGTTCTCTATTCAACAAGGTGTCGGGATGGAAAGTAGTCGCGCTCGTTCCCGTGGTAATACCCACCCGGTATGCCTTTAAGACTTCCGTATCACTTGTATCGGTAAAGGGATTGACCTCCGCAGGGTTTGCCTTTTCGCCTGAAAGAGCTTCAAATACTCTGACGCTTACCGCTGCAAACTCTGCTCTCGTAATCGGCTTTGTGAGGTCTGCCTCTCTCAGGTCGTCGGGGATGAGACCAAGTCTGTCCGCCTCTGCAAGCTCGACCATAGCCCATTGTGACGCGGTAAAATCCGCCTTTTCATTGAGGGTCAGCACGTTGGACCAGTCGCTGTATCTGCTGTTGCCGTCTGCGTCCGCGCCATTGTAGCGGGCGCGCGCCTTGACCTGGGAATCCACGTGGAGTTCGTCAAGATACCAGGTTTCAAAAATGCCGTTCCAGCCGTCGTCATCCTGCTCGTAATTGGGAGAACAGCTCAGAGCACTCTCCGCAGTCTCGGACCATTCGGCTCCGTCAATGGCGTATTGCAGGTCAATTTGGCCGATATATCCGGCCTGATTGTAGCCCGATTCGTGATTTTCAAAATAATCAATTGCATTGCGCACATTGGCAGGCGTCTGCACCGTGACCTCCAGCCAGACAAGGCCCTCTCCGTCATCGTGGATTTCCAGCTTGGAGATAATCGGTGCGGTTTTCAGGTCTGCTTCGGTCGGGGCTGTTGCCGCCATAGCATACATGGGGAATAGCGACAGTGCCGTTAAAAGCACAAGAATTGTTGATATAATCTTTTTTTTCATGGGATTTGTCCTCCGTTCCATACTATATACCGTTATTGTTCATATATTTCTGCCGTGATTTTTATTATATAACGTATCTGCTGTAATACAAGGTCTGTGTCACATTTCCTCTCGCTGTTTTCGTGCTCTTTCACCAACCGGCATTATGCCGTCTGCGTACGGTCAAGAATGAACGTTTTATTCGCTCAAAATAATACGTCAACTGTTATCCGGGACAGAGACATAAACAAAGGGGCTGCGGCGAAACCAAAGATCGCCGCAGCCTCTTTTTTATTATCATTGCTCTTCTTCCTGCTCGGGCCCGCCGTCCTCGTAAGCCGCCTCGGGCGCCGGTCCGGCTCCCTGCATTTCGTTCCACTGCTCTCTTGTGATCAGCAGGGCTCTCGGCTTGGAGCCCTCGAAGGGACCTACTATGCCTCTGTCCTCCATCTGATCGACAAGGCGCGCCGCCCTCGAGTAGCCGAGCTTCAGTCTGCGCTGCAGCATGGACACGCTCGCCTGCCCCGATTCGAGTATGACCTCCACGGCGGCGGAGAACAGCTCGTCGGTATCGCCGTCGGTCTTGTCCTCGGGTATCTCGGACTGTTCCTCCTTGCGGCTGTCCTTGTCGATGCTGCGCTCTATTTCGTCCTGCACCTCGCTGGAGTAATTTGCCAGGCCCTGTTCCTTTACGAAATTGACCACGCTCTCCCTCTCGGCGTCGGTCACGAAGGTGCCCTGCACGCGCATGGGCTTGCCTATACCCACAGGAGAATAGAGCATGTCGCCCTTGCCTACCAGCTTTTCCGCGCCCACGGCGTCAAGTATGATGCGGGAGTTCAGCGAGGAGTCCACCGCGAAGGCGATGCGCGAGGGTATGTTGGCCTTCATAAGGCCGGTGATAACGTCGGCGGACGGCCTCTGGGTGGCAATGACGAGGTGTATGCCCGCCGCGCGGCCCATGGCCGCGATACGGCATATGCTCTCCTCCACTTCCTTGGCGGCCACGAGCATGAGGTCGGCCAGCTCGTCTATCAGCACCACTATCTGCGGAAGCTTCTGCCCGCCCTCGGTCTTTTCCATCAGCTTGTTGTAAGAGGCGAGGTCCCTTGCGCCCACGTCGGCGCACAGGCGGTTGCGCTTGAGCATCTCCATAACGGACCACTGCAGGGCGCCCGCGGCCTTCTTGGGATCGGTCACGACGGGTATGAGCAGATGCGGTATGCCGTTGTATATCCCGAGCTCCACCATCTTGGGGTCGACCATGATGAGTCTGACCTCGTCCGGGCGGGACTTGTAGAGCAGGGAGAGTATGAGCGAGTTCATGCAGACCGATTTGCCCGAGCCGGTGGTACCGGCTATGAGCATATGCGGCAGGCTCGCAATGTCGCCCACTATGGGAGTGCCGCCTATGTCCTTGCCTATGGCGAAGGTCAGGCGGGATTCCTTGCCCTTGAACGCCGGGGTATCTATGACGTCCCTGAGGAAAACGGTGTTGGTCATCTTGTTCGGGACTTCTATGCCCACTATGGATATCTTCCCCGGTATCGGCGCTATCCTCACGCCGGTCGCTCCGAGAGCCAGCGCGATATCGTCGGCAAGGTTGGTCAGCTTGTTCAGCTTCACGCCCTGCTCCAGCTCCACCTCATAGCGGGTGACGGTGGGGCCGCGCGTCACGCCGCATATCTCCGCGGCTATGCCGAAGCTCTTTATCGTGGCGGACAGGCGCCTGGCGTTGACGCTCATTTCTTCCTGTCCGTCGGCGGCGTTCACGGCGCTGCCCTTAGTGAGCAGGTCCATGGGAGGATAGACGTATTTCACTTCCTCCGGCTCGGCAAGGTTTTTCTCTATGGAGTCGGCCACCTCGGCGGCGGCCTTTTTCTTTTCAAGCTCTTCGGCGGCCTTGGCGGCCCTGTCCTCCTCGCGGCTCTTCGCCACCTCGGCGGCGGATACCTGCGCGCTCTCCGGGCGCGTCTCGGCGGCGGGACGCTCGCGCGCGCCGCTCTCCGCCGCGTCTGCGGCAAAGCGGCCGACCTCCGTCCGGCCTATGGGCGTGGGCGGCGGGACGCTGCCGGCAAGCACGTCGGCTATCATCCCGCTGCTCGGCTCCGTGGGCGCGGCGGCGCCGCGTCTGGTCTTTTTAAGCCGCGGGGGATCGTCGTCGATGGGTATGTCTATCACCGTTCTGCGCGCCGGGGGACGAGTCTGCCTTACGGGCTCCTCGCGTACTCTCGTCTCCGCCGCGCGCTCCGGCGGGGTCTTCGCCGCCCTGACCGGGAAAACGGGCCCTCTGTCGGACGGCTCCTCATATTCTTCTTCATCGTCGTCGCGTATCTTCTCCGGCCTCGACCGGTACCACTCGGCTATCGTGGCAAAGTTCACGTTGAAAGCGCCGAGCAGCAGGAACGCGAATACCAGCAGGAGCACCGCGGTCGCGCCGAGCATATTAAAAAGCCCCCTGCAGCTCATCGCGAGCAGGCCGCCTATCAGTCCGCCGCTTCCCGCGGCGCCCTCGGCCGTTCCGGCGCGGTAAAGCTCTCCGGGCAGGGACCAGCTCCAGCGGAAATCCGCCGTGCAGGCGAACAGATGGATTATCGCTCCCAGCAGCACCGGCAGAAGCAGCAGGCAGACCGTTCTGCTTTTTATGCCCTTCCGTCTCAGGGCGGGCAGCAGAGCGCAGCCCAGCAAAGCGGCGGGAAGAGCGTAAAAGCCCTTTCCGATAAGCCCCTGGACGAATTCTCTGAAAAACCAGATGAACCAGCCCTCGGAGGTAAAGCAGCCTATCAGAGCGAACAGAGTAAGAATGAAGAAAACGAATACCCGCGTTCTCCTCCTCTCTTCCCTTTTCCTTTTCAGCGTTTCCGCTTCGGCGGCTTTCTTGCCCGAGGCGGTCTTTTTTTTGGACGTGCCGCCCGACGGGCGCTTTTTATTTGAGCCTTCGGCCAATATTATCCCCTCTCATGATACGTACGCGCCGCGCGCCGCGCGCCGCGTCAGAATATTATCGTCGCCAGCACGGTCAGCGCGCCGACCGCCCAGCAGTAATACGAGAATTTTCCGAATTTGCCCTTGTTCGTCAGCAGCCTCACGAGCCCGAGGGCCAGGTAGCCGACAACGGCGGATACTATCACGCCCACCAGGCAGGCGGGTATGTCCGCCTTGTCAAAGCCGCTTTTCAGCGCGTCGGCAAGCGTGAGCAGGTTGGCGCCGAGCACGGCGGGAATGGACAGCAGGAAAGAGAACTTTACCGCGAAGCTGCGGTCGAAGCCCCTGAGCAGTCCCGCGGTGATCGTGCTGCCGGAGCGCGAAACGCCCGGTATCGTCGCGACGGCCTGCAGAACGCCCACGAGCAGGGCGTCGGTCATCGTGGCGTCTCTCTCGTTTTTCTTCCCGTTTATCACCTTATCGCTGATGAAGAGTATGCACCCGGTAAGTATCAGCGCAAGCCCCACGAACAGCGTGCTGTAATACAGGCGCTCTATGTACCTGTTCAGCGGGAGGACGATGAACAGCGGCAGCGTGGCGACTATCACCATGAGTATCAGCCGCCTCGTGGGACGCGGCGGCGCGCCGGGATCTTTCTTTTTCGTCCCGCCCGAAAACAGGCCGCGCACGATCGCGCACAGCTCCTTTATTATCTCCCAGACGTCCCTGCGGTAGAAGAAGATCACCGCCGCGAGAGTACCGAGGTGGAGCATCACGTCGAACATCATGTGCGACGACTCATAGTCCTCCATTCCGAAGAAATTCTGAAATATCGAAAGGTGTCCCGAGCTGGACACCGGCAGGAACTCCGTAAGTCCCTGTACCAGCCCGAGGAACGCAGCGAAAAGCACCGACATGACATCAGCCTCCGTTGGTTTACGTAATGTTATTCTATCACACCGAAAGCGCCCCGGCAAGCGGTTTTGCGCCGGCCGGAAAGCCGCCCCTTATCGGCGCGTCATTTTTCCCCGTAGAGGGCCAGCATCGCCTTATAGGTCATATACAGGTCCGCCTTGGATATCACCTCGAAGGGAGCATGCATGCACAGCACGGGGACGCCCGCGTCGATGGTGTCGATATCGCGCTGCGCGGTGAACTTGGCCACCGTGCCGCCGCCGCCCTGGTCGACCTTGCCCAGCTCGCCCATCTGCCATACCACGCCGTTTTGGGCGAACATGCGTCTTACGCGGCCCACCGTTTCGGCGGAAGCGTCGTTGGAGCCGCTCTTGCCTCTCGAGCCGGTATACTTCATTATCGCCACGCCGCCGTTGAGCTGGGCGTTGTTGCGCTTGTCGGAGACCTCCGCGAAGGAGGGATCGAAGGCGTTGCATACGTCCGCGGACAGGCACAGGGAGTTGGCAAAGCATTCGTAAAGTCCGCTGCCGCCGCACAGCGCGTCGATAAATCTGTCAAAAGAGCGCGACAGCATTCCCGTGACGCCCTCGGAGCCTATCTCCTCCTTGTCCACCAGCAGGCATACCGCCGTTTTCTCCGGCTTCTCGGTATCGAGTATGGCCATGAGCTCGGCGTAGGCGCAGACCCGGTCGTCGTGACCGTAGCCGCCTATCATGCTCCCGTCTATGCCCACGTCCACCGCGGGCGCCGCGGGCACCGCGCAGAGCTCCGCCGACAGGAAGTCCTCTTCGGTGATGCCGTATTTCCCGTTGAGCAGCTTCAGCACCGCGAGCTTGACTCTGTCGCTGCCCTCTTCGGGATCGGGCCGGCTGCCGAAAAGCAGGTTCATGTTCTCGCCGCTTATGACCTCGTCGGCCTTTTTCCGCATCTGATCCCCGGCCAGGTGTATCAGCAGATCGGTCACGAGGAACTGCGGCTCTCCGGGCTTCAGGCCTATGGATATCTCGGCCTTGCTGCCGTCGGCGCGGACGACCGTGCCCACAAGGGCCATCGGTACGGTGACCCACTGATATTTCTTCACGCCGCCGTAATAATGGGTCTTGAGCAGGGCTATGCCGCTGTCCTCATAAAGCGGTCTGTGCTTGAGATCCAGCCGCGGCGAGTCCACGTGCGCCGCCGCGAGATTTATTCCGGCGGTCATGGGCTCGGAGCCGATAACGGCCAGCATGAGGGCCTTGTCACGGTTCACGTAATATATTTTATCCCCGCTTGCGGGCTTGTCGCCGAAGCTGAACGGCTTAAATCCCTTCGCCTCGGCCAGCTTTACCGCCTCCGCCACGGCGAGCCGCTCGGTGCGTCCGGCGTCGATAAAGCTCTTATAGCCCTCGGCAAAGCTCATTATGTTCTCTCCGAGAGCTTCGTCGGCGCCCTCGTATACGCTTTTGGGCTCAAAAAACAAATCTTTTCTGTCTGCCATCTTTCGTACCTCACAGTATTTTTTTCATTGCTTTTTCGATTATTTCCAGTCCCGCGGTGAGCTCGTCCTTTTCTATCGTAAGAGCGGGCATTATTTTCAGTACGCAGTCGTTTCGTCCCGCGCGCTCTATTATCAGCCCGTTTTCAAAGCATTCCCTCGCCACCTTGCCGCTTACGTCGCCTATCGCCTCGAAGTCCACGCCGTGGATCATGCCTATCCCGCGGTGGACAAGGCGTCCGTCCATCGGCAGCAGCCGGTCCTCGATAAAGTCGGAAATGAGCTTTGCTTTTTCCTCCACCTGCTTTTCCAGGCCCACCTTTTCCCTGTACTCCAGCGCGGCCTTCGCTCCGACGAAGGCGAGCTGATTGCCGCGGAAGGTGCCGTTGTGCTCGGCGGGAAGGAAGCAGTCGTACCGGGGGGCTATCAGCAGCAGCGACATGGGCAGGCCGTATCCGCTTATCGACTTGCTCAGCACCGTCATATCCGGCGCTATCCCGGCTCTCTCGAAGGAGAAGAAATTGCCCGTCCTGCCGCAGCCCACCTGTATATCGTCCACGATGAGCAGCACGCCCTGCCGGGTGCAGAGCTCTCTGAGCTCTCTGAGCCACTCCGACGGAGCCACGTTTATCCCGCCCTCGGCCTGAGTGGTCTCTATGATGATCGCCGCGGGCTTGTCCACGCCGGAATACTCGTCGGTCATCATGTTCTCGATATATTTTATCGTGTCGAACTCCACGCTGTTGGGATGCGGGACAAAGGTCGCGAAGGGCAGCGGCACGTGCGCCCCGCTGCGGTGGTATTTTCCGCTGGTCACGGAAAGGCTGCCCAGCGTCATGCCGTGAAAGGCCCCGGTAAGGGCGAATATGCCCTCTCTGCCTGTCACCTTGCGCGCGAGCTTCAGCGCGGCCTCCACGCCGTTGGTGCCGGTGGGGCCGCAGGACATCACCTTGTATTCCAGGCCCTTTTTCGCGAGTATCTTTTCCTCGAAGCATTCGAGGAATTCGCCTTTCGCGCGGGTGAACATGTCAAGGGCGTGGGTAATGCCGTCGTTCATTATGTATTCCGTTATTTTTTCTTTTATGTATTCGTTGTTGTGGCCGTAGTTCAGCGCCCCGGCTCCGTCAAAGAAGTCAAGGTACTCCCTGCCGTCCTCGGAATACAGTTTAGACATTTTCGCGCGGGTGAATACCACGGGAAAGCTTCTCGAATACGAGCGCACGTTAGACTCGAGCCTTTCGAATACGTCCACCGTCTTGTCCTCCCTTTTCAGCAATCCTTTGAATATTTCAACGCATTTTTTTTCAAATTCTTCCCTGCTCCCGTCGTTTGCAAGGACCATGCCGCAGTTTGCCCTGAACCACTCGTCGCTTTTCTGCGCGGCTATGCGGCTGCGGGCGTACCGCTCGCTTATGTTTTCGCGGCTCATCAGCCGCTTTACCCGCGTTTCCGTCGGCGCGACGACCGCGGCCGTCACGTCGCATAGATCCGCAAGTCCGCTTTCCACCAGCGCGATGGCGTCCACGGCGGCCAGGGCTCTGCCCTCCGCGCGCGCCCCGTCGAGCAGCCTTCGCACCTCGGCGCGGACATAGCCGTGGGTTATCCCGTTGAGCTCGAGCAGGGCGTCCGCGTCGCCGAACACCAGCGATCCGAGCTTTTTTCTGTCCAGAACGCCGTTTTCGACCGTCCCGGGAAAGCGCGCCTCTATGCGGGCGAGCATCTCTTTGCTGTTTTTCAGCAGACCGTGGTAGACCTCGTCGCAGTCTATCACCGTACCTCCGAGTTTTTTTACGGCCTCGAGCGCCGTCGTCTTTCCGGCTCCCGTACCGCCGGTTATTCCTATCACAAACATATTATCCTGCCGCCCGCCGCCTTTTCAAGCCTGTTGCATACCGCCCGGCCCACGCCCTCTCCGGAGGGACAGCGCGCGTAAACGCGCTCGATATCGTCCCTGTCCAGCTCCCTGAGTCGGGCGAAAAGCCTTTCCGCCATCGAGGAAGGGTCCCCTTCCGTGCCGTATTCCGCGCAGAGCTTGCCCGGGAAGAAGCGGCTTTCCCCGTCGAAGCACAGGACCGCCGCGCCTTCGTTCGGCTGTGAGTTTACATAATCATATATTTTTTGCTTTATGTCGCTTTTGATTATCGTGACCTCGGCTTTGGGCGAGTAGTGCCGGTATTTCATGCCGGGCGCCCTGGGCGTCTCCCCGCTTTTGACGGGACTGCTTTCCGTGCTGACGGGGCCCGCCGCGCGTTCAAGCTGTTCGGCCGTTATCCCGCCGGGGCGAAGTATCCTCGGCGGCGATACCGTCATGTCCACTATGGTCGACTCCACCCCGACGCGGCACGGTCCGCCGTCGAGTATGGCGTCCACTTTGCCCGTAAGGTCGTGTATGCAGTGCTGCGCCGTGGTTGTGCTCGGCTTCCCGGACAGATTTGCCGACGGCGCCGCTATCGGCACCCCGGCGAGGCGTATCGTTTCCAGCGCCGCGGGGTGATCCGGGCAGCGCACCGCCACCGTATCGAGTCCGGCCGTGACCCTGTCCGGCACGACGCTTCTGCGCTTCAGCACCATCGTCAGCGGCCCCGGCCAGAATTCCGCCGCGAGCCTGCGGGCGGCGTCGGGTATGTCCCGGCACCAGGCGTCAAGCTCGTCCGCCGAAGAAACGTGGATTATCAGCGGGTTGTCCTGGGGGCGGCCCTTTACCTCGAAGATCCGCTTCACCGCCCCGTCGTCAAGCGCGCTCGCTCCCAGGCCGTATACCGTTTCCGTGGGTATGGCCACAAGCCCGCCGTTTCTTATTATCTCCGCGGCCCTGGCCGTTTCGGCCGCCGTAAGCAGTTCGGTCTTCATATTCGCCCTTATCCGTTCTCCCCCGCCTTCAGCTTTTCGGTCTGTTCGGCCGTGGCGAGCGCGTCGATGAGCTCGTCCAGCTCGCCGTCCATAACGGAGTCCAGCTTATACAGCGTCAGGCCTATGCGATGATCCGTCACGCGGCCCTGGGGGAAATTATATGTGCGTATGCGCTCGTTGCGCATGCCTGTGCCTACCTGGCTTTTGCGCTCGGCGGCTATGGCGGCCGCCTGTCTGTCAAGCTCCGCCTGATACAGCTTGGAGCGCAGTATGCTCATGGCCCGGTCCTTGTTTTTGTATTGGCTGCGCTCGTCCTGGCATTCCACCACCGTGCCCGTGGGCAGATGAGTGATGCGTATGGCGCTTTCTGTCTTGTTTATGTGCTGGCCTCCCGCTCCGCTGGAGCGGAAGGTGTCTATCTGCAGGTCCGCGGGGTCCAGCTCGAATTCCACTTCCTCCGCCTCCGGCAGGACCGCCACGGTCACGGTGGAGGTGTGTATCCTTCCCGAGGCCTCGGTATCCGGCACGCGCTGCACCCGGTGCACTCCGCTTTCGTATTTCATGCGCGAATACGCTCCGCCGCCCTCAACAAGGAAGCTTATTTCCCTCACGCCTCCGAGCTCGGTTTCATTTACGCTGTTTATCTCGCATTTCCAGCGTTTTTTCTCCGCGTACATGGAGTACATGCGGTAAAGGGAGTGGGCGAAAAGCGCGGCTTCCTCGCCGCCGGCGCCCGCGCGTATCTCCATTATCACGTTTTTTTCGTCGTTGGGGTCCCGCGGCAGGAGCATGATCTTCATCCGTTCCTCAAGGGCCGACATCTTTTCGCCGAGGCTGTCGAGCTCTTCCCGCGCAAGCTCCTTCAGCTCGGCGTCCCCCTCTCCGCGCAGAAGCTCCCCGGCCTCCTTCGCCGCCGCGGCCATGGCGGCGTACTCTCTGTACGCCTCCGCGACCGGCGCGAGCTCCTTCTGCTCCCGGGCGAGCTTCATTACCGCGGCAGGGTCGTTATAATGCTCGGGGCTGGCCATCTTCGCTTCCAGCTCGGCATATTTTTCCTCGATCTGTTTCAGTTTTTCCAGCATGCTCTCATTCCGTCAAAGAATACCATTGCTCATAGAGCGCCTCCAGCGTTTTTTCCGTCTCCGCCTTTTCGTTGAAAAGCGCGTCGAGCTTTTCATAGTCCGTGGAGTACAGCTCTATGTCCGCTTCCATGCTCTTTATTTTTTCCTCCGCCGCCTTTATCTCTCTCTCCACCGCGGCGGCGCGTTTTGCGGCCGAAGCCTGTCCGGTCTTCGCGGCGGCGCGGCGGGGCTTTTCCTTTGGGTTTTTCTCCGTCTGAATCTGTATCGCCCTGCGCCTGCGGAACTCCTCGAAGGAGTACGGCCAGTCGGTGATCCTGCCGTCCTCCAAAAGCCATATGCGCGTGGCAAAGCGGTTAATGAAATATCTGTCATGGCTCACGAACAGCAGCGCCTCGGAGTAATCCTCCAGCGCCTGCTCGATCCATTCCCGCGAATTGACGTCGAGATGGTTCGTGGGCTCGTCCAGGATGAGCAGGTTTATATCGTCGCGCATGAGTATGCACAGTCTCAGCCGGCTCAGCTCTCCGCCGGACATGACCGACACATACCTGAAAGCGTCCTCCCCGGAGAATTTGAACGCCCCCAGCCTGTCCCTCGCCGTCTGCGGGGTGCAGCCGGTCTCGTAGAGCACGGTGTCATAGGCGGTGCGGTCCATGTTGTCAAAGCGGACGTGCTGCTCGAGATAGGCCGTTTTCACGGTGGGGCCGGTGCGTATCACGCCGCCGTCCGGCTTTTCCCGCCCGGTTATGAGGTTGAGAAAGGTGGTTTTTCCGCTGCCGTTGTCGCCGATGAGAGCTATCCTCTCCCCGCCCCTTACGAGCAGATCCACTCCCTCGAAAAGCCTGCGCTCCCCGAAGCTCTTTTTGAGGTCCTTTATCACCAGCACCTCGTCGCCGCGGAATTTTTTCTCCGAGAACCGCGCTCTGAGGGCGGAGTCCCTGTCGGGGCGCTCGGTCTTTGCCGCCTTTTCGGCCCGGGTATACATCGCCTCGGCCTTGTGCATCAGCCGGCGGTTGCCCGTGCCCCACTGCGCCAGCCTGTCGGCCGCCGCCTCGAGGCGCTTTGCCTCCTTCTGCTCCTGCTGCCAGCGCTCCAGCTGCTCTTCATACCGCGCCTGCTTCTCAACGATATAGAACGAATAATTCCCGCTGTAAAACTCGGCCCTGCCGTCGACTATCTCTATTATCCTGTCAACCACTCTGTCGAGAAAATACCTGTCGTGGGAGATCGTCAGCACGGTGCCCTTGAATTTCAGCAGGTATTCCTCGAGCCATTCCGTAGCCTTCATGTCGAGATGGTTGGTGGGCTCGTCGAGCAGGAGTATGTCGGTCTTTTCGAGAATGAGCCGCGCGAGGTTGACTCTCGTCTTTTCTCCGCCGCTGAGGGAGGAGAAAAGCTGCGCCCTCATCGCCGGCGGGATGTTCAGCCCGTTCGCGACCTTGTCGCGTTCATAGTCTATGTCGTACCCGCCCATGGCCTGCATGGCGGCGGTGAGCCTGTCATATTCCCTCGCGGCGTCCGCGCTCGCGGTCATGTCGAGCTGTTCCAGTCTTTTCTGAACGGCGTAAACGCGCTCATGGGCGGTTTTGAGCACATCCTCGGCGGTGAAATGAGCGGGATAGCGGGGTATCTGGCTTATCAGTCCCGCGCGCTTCCCGTTCGGGATGACCACCTCTCCCGTGTCGCTTTCCAGCTCCCCGGTGATGATGCGCATCAGTGTGGTCTTGCCCGCGCCGTTTTTTCCGAGCAGGCCGACCCGCTCACCCTCGTTTATATCGAAGCTGAGCCCTTTGAGTATTTCCCTGTCCTCCTCAAAGGCTTTTCTTACGCCCTTGACCGCGATGTCTATCATTTTTCTCCGATCACTTGGTACCGAATATCCTGTCTCCCGCGTCGCCGAGACCGGGCACTATATATCCGTGCTCATTGAGCTTCTCGTCCATCGCCGCGACGTAGATATCCACGTCGGAATGGTCGCGGAGCACCTTTTCCGCGCCCTCGGGCGCGCCTATGATGCACATGAGGCGTATGTGCCTGCCTCCGTGCTGCTTTATGAAATCTATCGCCGCGCTCGCGCTGCCGCCGGTGGCGAGCATGGGATCTATGACTATTATCTCGCGCTCCGATATGTCCTTGGGCAGCTTGCAGTAATATTCCACCGGCTCCAGCGTCTCCGGATCCCTGTAAAGGCCGATGTGCCCGACCTTCGCGCCGGGTATGAGCTGAAGTATGCCGTCCACCATGCCGAGACCGGCTCTGAGTATGGGCACCACGGCCATTTTTTTGCCCGCGAGGCGCCTGACCTTCGCTCTGGCCACGGGGGTTTCGACCTCCACCTCCTCGGTGGGCAGATCGCGCGTCGCCTCAAAGCACATCAGCGCGGCGATCTCGCCGACAAGCTCTCTGAATTCCTTTACGCTGGTGTTTTTGTCTCTCAGTATGGACAGCTTATGCTGTATCAGCGGATGATCGAGTACGTTCAGCTTTCCCATTTTTCTTTTCTCCTTTATTCTGAGGCCGTCCGGCGCCCGCGCGGGGAGACGGACGGGCCGTTATTTCCGATCGCCGCCGTTTTCGGCCTCCAGCCGGGCGTTTCTCTCCCGCTCGGCCTGAGAAAGGCGGAGATATACCGGGTCGGTGCTCTCCCGGAGCGCCTCGGGTACGTGCAGCGCCGCCATCGCCACGCCGTAGGCGTTCTGATGCCTTATGTGCTCCGGCGCGAGGGTGAATTCCCTTCCCCGGCGCGTCATTTCCGCGGCGCACAGCTCCGCGCCGTCGCCTATGAGCAGAAGCGGCTCCTCCGTTTGTTCGAGCAGCGCGTCCACGGACAGGGCCCTGTCCGGACACAGCCGCAGCGGGCGGGAGCCGTCCGCCCTGAAAAGGGCGTTGTATACTTCCCCGCGTCTGGCGTCCATCACGCAGCAGATGAGTCTGCCGCTCATGTGCGCCGCCTGCCATGCCATGGCTTCAAGCGTGGACACTCCGCAGCCGGGCTTGTCCGCGCCCCACATCAGTCCCTTTGCCGCCGCGGCGGCTATCCTCAGCCCCGTAAAGGAGCCCGGGCCTCTCGAAACGGCTATCAGGTCGATATCCTTCAGGGTCAGCCCGCAGCCCTCCAGCGCGCCCTGCGCCATGGGCAGGAGCGTAACGGAATGGACCGGCGCGCTGTTGAGATAGTACAGCGCCGCGCATTTTTCATCCTCGCACACGGCGGCGGAGGCCGCCTTCGCGGAGGCGTCAAGAGCAAGTATTCTCATCGAGCCCCTCGATCGTAATTATTCTTTCGCCGTCTCCGCTGCGCTCGATGCGCACCCTCACGGTGTCCGCGCCGAACGCCGCCTCGACGTTCTCGCTCCATTCCACGGCGCAGATGCCGCCGCGGTCAAGATAATCGTCCCAGCCTATGCCGTAAAGCTCGTCCGGCCCGGAAAGCCTGTACATGTCGAAATGGAACAGCGGCGTACGCCCCGGGTATTCGTTCACCACGGTAAAGGTGGGGCTGGATACTCCGCCCTCGATGCCGAGACCCTCCGCCATGCCTCTGACGAAGGCCGTTTTGCCCGCGCCGAGCCCGCCGTACAGCGCTACGACGCTGCCCGGCCCGAGCGCGGATACGAGGCGCGCTCCCGCCTGCTCGGTTTCCCTTTCGCTGGATGAAATGATCGTCAAGGCTGCCTCTTTCCCCGCTTTCGCGGTCTCGCGCCGGTCGTTTTCCGTCCCGGCGAATATCCGCTTCGGCATAATTTTCTAATTTGTCATTATAGCACCTGTACGTCCGTTTTTCAATTTTTTATTGTATGTATCGGGGGAAAATGATAATATTGTTCACAGCCCGAAAGGAGTCTTATCAAAGGTCATGAACGCCCTGAAGCACATCCGCGCGTATCTGCGCTCTTCCGACATGCTGCTGCTGATAATATGCCTCATCAGTTCTTTTTACGGGCTGATGCTGGTCGTCAGCGCCTCGGCGAGCTATGACAGCCGCACGTATACCGTCGTGCAGCTTGCCGCGATACTGATAGGGCTTTGCCTGTTCCTGCTCTTCTCCCTGCTCGACAGCGAGACCTTCACGGACAGGTGGTATCTGCTCATCGTCTTCGAGCTGCTCATGGCGGGCTCGCTCATGCTCTGGGGCGTGGAGGGCGGCACCGGCAACCGCAGCTGGCTGCGCTTTGCCGGGATAGGCATACAGCCCTCGGAGGTCATAAAGCCCTGCTTCGTGCTGCTGCTGGCAAAGCACATGGCCGCGCTGCGCCGCACCGAGAGGGGCGTATCCTACTTTCCGGCGCTGCTGTCGCTGCTGGCGCACTTTGCCTTCATGTTCCTGCTGATAGTCTATACCAGCTCCGATCTCGGCTCCGCGCTGGTCTTCCTGGTGATATTCGCCGCGATGCTCTTCGCCGGCGGCGTCAGGCCGATATGGTTTCTCGCCGGCATCGCCGCCTGCGCGGCCCTTGCTCCGCTCATATGGAAATACGTGCTCGGCGAATACCAGCGCGCCAGGATAATCGCTCCCTACCGTCCGGAGCTCGTGGACCCCGAGGGTCTCGGCGTGACCTGGCAGGTGCGCCAGAGCCGTGCCGCCATAGCCTCGGGCGGGCTTACGGGGCGAGGCTACATGAAGGGAGTGCTGTCGCAGTCGGACATGCTCCCCTACAAGCATACGGATTTCATTTTCTCCGTCTGCGGCGAGGAATTCGGTCTCGTCGGCTGCATCCTGATAGTTCTGCTGCTCACGATAATCATACTCCGCTGCATCTACGTCGGCATGCACTGCGGAAGCTATATGAACATGCTCGTCTGCGTGGGCTTTTCGGCCATGCTGACCTTCCAGGCCTTCGAGAACATAGGCATGTGCCTGGGGCTCACTCCCGTTATCGGCATCACCCTGCCCTTCTTCAGCTACGGCGGCTCGTCCGCTGTATGCTGCTTCGCCTGCATGGGGATAGTGTCCGGAATACGAATGCGGCCGCGGACAAGTCCGCGGCGCAAAAGAAAAGGGAAAAATCATTCCCGATAACGGGGCGGGGCCGTACCCTCGCCGCCCGCGCCGCGGGCGGGCGAAACGTAAGGCGACGTCGTCCATTCCTGTCCGCCGAAGCGTCTGTCCTCCGGAAGAGTCAGAACGTACAGATCCGTCGCCCTGGCTTCCGTGAGCATGAGCGGATGATTTTTCCCGCTCGAGGGCTTTGTTATTATCTCAAACGACTTATCCGCGCTTTTCAGCGCCTGTCTTCCCCGGCCGTTCATCGCCAGCACTCTGGCGTAGGGCGGCCTTTTCCTGTTTTCTCCTGCCTCTATGCCTATAAAGGCGCACATGACCGCCCTGCGTATCCTCGCGGCGGGAAAGCGCCTCGACGCCGCCGCGGCGTAAAGGCCGTCCAGCCCCGTGGCGCTCCGGGCCGCCTTCGCCAGCCTGTCGCCCAGCCCGTCCTCCGCGTCGGGAAGTCCTGCGAGCTCCGCTCTCGTCATGCTTCTGAGCCTTGCCAGCACCGCGTTTTCGATAAGCCGCATATCCGACCGCGGCGCGGCGCGGAATATCTCCGCCGCCTTTTCCGGCAGCGCGGGGGTCATGTCCTCCGCCCTTCTCAGCTCGGAGGCCGGCGGGAAATCTCCGCTGCGCTTTACCGCCAGCGGCTTTATGTCCGAGCCGAGGCGCTTCAGGGCCTTGATGTATTCCACGGCGAGGATGTCGTTGCGCTCTCTCAGCAGAGGCAGCGTCCTTCCGGAAACGCCTTCCGCGGCCGCCTGCACCGCGGCGGCATAGGACAGCCCCTCGTCCAGCCTGCGTTTTATTTCGGCGTCCGCTTCGCGGGAGAGCAGCAGCTCGGCGGTACTCTCCAGCAGTTCGGCGTCCCCGCTCTCGCTGCCGAAGGACAGGAAGTCCACGCAGCCGAGGCTGTCGAATATCGACACGGCGGCCGCGGCGAAGCGTTCCGCGGAGGACAGCGCGTAGGGCACGGGCAGCTCCAGCACCAGGTCCGCCCCGCATTCCGCCGCCGCCTTCGCGCGGACGTGCTTTTCATACGCCGCCGCTTCTCCGCGCTGAACGAAATTGCCGCTCATCACGCATACGACCGCGCTCTCGCCGCCGACAAGCTCCCTTGCCCGGCGGATATGGTATTCATGTCCCCGGTGAAACGGATTGTACTCCGCCGTGATTCCGATAATTGTCACAAAAATCACCAAAAGCTGTTGTTTTCTGTCTCAAAAGTGTTTATATTATGGATTATATACTTCGGTAAAGCCCATATCAATCGAAAGGAAGTCAAAAATGAAAATACTTGTCGTGAATGCGGGAAGCTCTTCCCTCAAATATCAGGTGTTCGACATGGAGACCGAGTCTGTCCTTGCCAAAGGCAACTGTGAGCGCATAGGCACGGAAGGCTCGTTTCTTACGCACAAGCACGCCGACGGCCGCAAGAAGGAATACCGTGAGCACATGCCCAACCACACCGCGGCCATACACCTGGTCTTCAAGGCTCTGACCGATCCCGACACCGGCGTCATCTCCGACATGAGCGAGATCGGCGCCGTCGGCCACAGAGTCCTCCACGGCGGCGACAGGTTCTCTCAGTCCGTTCTCGTCACCGAAGAGGTCGAAAAGGCCATCGAGGACAATATCCCTCTCGGCCCGCTCCACAACCCCGCCAACCTCATGGGCATAAAGGCCTGCCAGGAGGTCATGCCCGGCACTCCCCACGTCGCGGTATTCGACACGGCCTTCCATCAGACCATGCCGCCCGAGGCCTTCATGTACGCCCTGCCCTACGACTACTACACCAGGCACAAGGTGCGCCGCTACGGCTTCCACGGCAGCTCCCACCGCTACGTTTCCGCCGAGGCAGCGAGACTGCTGGGCCGCGAGGGCGATCCCGAGCTGAAGATAGTCACCTGCCACCTCGGCAACGGCTCCTCCTTCGCCGCGGTGAAGGGCGGCAAATGCCTGGACACCTCCATGGGCATCACCCCACTTGAGGGCATCCCCATGGGCACCCGCTCCGGCTCCATCGACCCCGCCATACTCCAGTTCGTCATGGAAAGAGAGCACATAGACATCGCCGAAATGACCCGCGTGCTCAACAAGGAATCCGGCATGCTCGGCATCAGCGGCATTTCCTCCGACTTCCGCGATCTTGAATCCGCCGCCGAAGAGGGCAACGAGCGCGCCATCCTCGCCCGCCGGATGTTCATACACAGCGGCAGCAAGCTCATCGCCTCCTACGCCGCCGTCATGGGCGGAGTGGACGCGGTCGTCTTCACCGCAGGCGTAGGCGAGAACGACTCCGACATACGCCTGAAGATGGTCGAGAAGCTCGGCTTCATGGGCATAGCCATCGACCCCGCCAAGAACAACGTCCGCGGCAAGGTCGCCGAGCTGTCCCCCGACGGCGCGAAGGTCAAGGTCCTGCTCATCCCCACCAACGAGGAGCTCGTCATCGCCCGCGACACCGAGGAGATCGTAAAAGGGCTGAAATAAGCGCCGGACGGCTAAAATAATGGGGCAGCGGTTCAAAATGCATGAACCGCTGCCCTTTGCTTTTTCCCATGCTCTGCGCCGGTTGTCGACGCGGAGCATTTTTCCTATCCCCGGATTTCAGTCCAAAATATCGGAGTTTGCTTTCATCATGCGGACTATGTCCGAGTTCAGCTTATTGCCGCTTCCGTCGGTGACTACGCAGCGGAAGCGGTAAATCAGCCGGGCTTCGGTCAGAGTGGTCGTCAGCGTAGCTGTCTTGTTTCCGGGCAGGCCGGAGCTGCCCCAGGTCTTTCCGCCGTCGCTCGAGTACTGCCACTGATATGTTAGGTCGCTGCCTGATGCCGTGACGGTAAAGCTCACCGCGTCGCCTATGCTGCCGGTGAAGTCGGTGGGCTGTTCGGTGATGTACAGCGTGGGAGCCGCCTTTATCATGCGAACGATATCGGAGTTCAGCATATTGCCTCCCCCGTCGGTAATGACGCAGCGGAAGCGGTAAATCAGACGCGCTTCGGTCAAGGTGGTGCTCAAAGTGGCGGTCTTGTTCCCGGGCAGGCCCGAATTGCCCCAGGTCTTTCCGCCGTCACTTGAATACTGCCACTGATAGCTCAGCCTGTCGCCCGCTGCCGAGATTGAGAAGCTTACCGCGTCGCCGACCCGACCCGTGTAATCTATCGGCTGCAAGGTTATCGCGAGCTCGGCTGCCGGTGTCTGTTTTATCATGCGCACGGCGTCGGAGGTCACGCTGTTTCCGCTTGAGTCGATGACTACGCAGCGGAACCTGTATATCAGGCGGGCCTCGGTCAAGGTGGTGCTCAGCGTGGCGGTCTTGTTGCCGGGCAGGCCAGAATTGCCCCAGGTCCTGCCGCCGTCGCTTGAGTACTGCCACTGATAACTTAGCCCGTCGCCCGTCGCTTCGACGATGAAGCTCACCGCGTCACCGATCCCGCCGGTAAAGTTTTCCGGCTGCTTTCTGATTGTGGCAATATTGTTGTAACGTATTAATGCGTCAGAAAGACTATCATTAGTATAATCTAAAGATAATGCGTTCCACTCATCTCTGCTGCCGCCATAAAATACGACTTTCAGGCCGCTGCAGCCGTAAAACGCAAAATCGCCTATACTCGTCACGCTCAAGGGAATAGTCACGATCGTCAGTCCGCTGCAGTCATAAAACGCATCATTGCCTATACTCGTCACGCCCGACGGGATTGTCACGCTCGTCAGGCTGTCGCACCATGCAAACGCATGGTCGCCTATGCTCGTCACGCTCGGTGGGATCGTATAGGCGCCCTGCTTACCGCCGGGATAAATTATGAGCTCGGTCTTATCCTTGTTGAACAGCACCCCGTCCTCACTGCTGTAATACGGATTGTCTGACGCCACGGTTATATCCGTCAGGATGCTGACATATTCAGTGGAGTATGCAAACGCCCCGTCGCCTATGTTAGTCACGTTCGAAGGGATAGTCAAGCTTGTCAGACCGCTGCAGCCCGAAAACGCACTACTCTCGATGCTCGTCACACTTGACGGGATGGTATAAGCGCCCTGCTTACCGCCGGGATACATTATGAGTTCGGTCTTATCCTTGTTGAACAGCACTCCGTCTTCACTTCTGTAATTTGCGTTCCCCGAAGCTACGAATATATCCGTCAGTCCCACGCAGCAGTCAAATGCATAGTCGCTGATGCTCGTTACGCTCGACGGGACAATATAGGCTCCCTGCTTCCCTGCGGGGTAGCATATCAATTCGGTTTTATCCTTGTTGAACAGCACCCCGTCTTCACTTCTGTAATTTGCGTTCCACGAAGCTACGTATATATCCGTCAGTCCTATGCATAAGTCAAATGCCAAAAGTCCGATGCTCGTCACACTCGACGGGATGGTGACGCTCGTCAGGCTGCTGCAGTCGTAAAACGCAGAGTCGCCGATGCTCGTCACACTCGACGGGATCGTCACGCTCGTCAAACCGCTGCAGTCGTAAAACGCACTTTCGCCGATGCTCGTCACACTCGACGGGATCGTCACGCTTGTCAGACCGCTGCAGCCGGAAACCGCATAGTCGCCTATGCTCGTCACGCCTTCAGATATGACGGCGGTTTTGATACCATCGCTTAGGTCGGACCACGGAGCGTCTCCATAATCGTAATCCTCCATTTCCCCCGTGCCGGATATTGTCAGCACGCCGGCACTGTCGAGCATCCATGCAACATTCGCTCCGCAGATTCCGGATGTGAGCGTATTTACTGCCGCCGCTCCCTCAGGAAGCAGAGCAAGGAGGAGCATCAGCGACAGCAAAACCGCCGCGCTTTTTTTGATAATGCCCTTCATTTTCGGTTCTCCTTTTTTCGGTTTTTCTTTTGCGGGTCATTATGAGCCGCGTTTCTTCATGTCCCGATGGTTTGAGTGACCCTGCTCCGTGACGTCAGGTACGGGTCTCATTGTCATGCAATCGCGCCCCGGCCTCCGTGACAGCCGGGACACGCCCCGCCGTCACTCCCCGAAGCCCGGATCTCAGAATATCACCTGTCCGTTCACCACGTACCAGGTGCCGTACTCGTTGGTCACATAGCCGCTGAACCAGTCGGCGAGCTGACCCTCGTACACGTACCACCAGCCGTAATCGTTCTGCACAAGGCCGGTGTACCAGTTTGCGACCTGACCGTTGTATATGTACCACCAGCCGTAATCGGTGGAGAACAGCCCCGTATAGCCTTCGGCAAGCTGCCCGTTGTATATGCACCACCAGCCGAAGTCGTTGCCGTAGAGTCCGGTGAACCAGTTCGCCACCTGCCCGCCGTATACGTACCACCAGCCGTAGTCGGTCTGCACAAGGCCGGTATACCAGTCGGCGAGCTGTCCGCTGTATACGTACCACCAGCCGTAATCGTTCTGTATAAGGCCGGTATACCAATTCGCCAGCTGTCCGTTATATACGTACCACCAGCCGTAATCGGTATCCACGAGCCCGCTGTACCAGTCGGCGACTCCGCCGTTATATATGTACCAGGTCCCATAATCGTTGACAAACAGTCCGGTATACCAATCGGCGAGCTGTCCCTGATATACCAACCACCAGCCGTAGTCGTTCTGAACAAGACCGGTATACCAGTCGGCGTTCTGCCCCTGATAAACATACCGCCATCCGCTGCCGATCTGCACAAGGCCGGTGAAGGAAGGATCGACCGCGGGCGTGTCTCCGCCGTCCGAAGGATATTTCGGCGTCAGCGGAACGGTGTATAGCGCGCCTTCGTCCTGATCGGGATCCTGCTTGACGGTGCACTTCACCGTCGCCCCGTCGCCCGACAGGCCGTAGATATATCCGTCGCCGCCGCCGTATGTGTATACCGTCTCAAAGGAAGCGTCCGCCGGGTCGTAGGCATATACCCGGAGCCTGTCATTGAAAAAGAGGCGGCCGTCCCACAGCACGAGACCGCTGAAGGAGCCCTGCCAGAACATCGTCTGGCTGCCCCACACGGGCCAATAATCCTTGACCGAGGCCGCGGTCTGTGAATTTCCGGCGCTCCAGCTGCGGCGGACGAGACTTATCGTCTGATCCGCCTGCTCCCCGGACGTCTCGAGATACCAGTACGTATCCGCGTCCGTGAAAGGCACGGGCGCCTCCAGGTCTTCCCAGAACGTGCCCTCGTCATAAACGCTGCTGACGCAGTCGACGTCGGCCTGCCAGCCGTAGTGCCCGTGCTCCGCGTCGGAGATCGCTTCGTCGCTCAGCAGGAAGTATTTGTGGATGACATAGCCCGGGGCGTCCGGCACCGGATCGTCCCAGGTCACGTCCACGTGGTACCATTCTCCGCCCAGCCGTACCGCGGCCCAGCCGTGATTCATTTCGTCGCTGCTCAGATAGACGTTGTCGATGCCGCAGCGGCTCAGCAGCAGGCAGTAAGCCTTCGCGTAACCCTGGCAGACCGCGGTCCCGGTCACCAGAGCGCCGTATGCCGTATAGGAAAGCTCCGGCACCGTGTCGGCGAGATAATTGTCGTAATCATAGGCGATATTCAGCGCGAGATGATCATGCAGCACCAGCGCGGTCTGCAGCTCGTCCATCCCCGGCAGCACGCATTCCAGCGCCTTGTCGGCCGCGGCCTCAAACACGGCGATATTCGCGGATGTGATCCCCTCGCGGTATATGAAGCTTATTTTCGTCACGCGGTCGCCGATCCTTGCAGTACTCCAGCCTTTCAGCCAGAAAAGCTCCGGGTCCTCCATGAGCTGTCCGATCACCGCGTCCGCGGCGTCCTTGCCGATATTCATTCCGCTCAGGTCAAGCTCGCTCTGCATACCGCGCACGGCCTGTTCCGCCGCGGCGCGCAGCTGCTCCTCCTCCCCCGACGCGGAAGCGGCGGAGGCGATGCCGAGGGCCAGCACAAGAGCAAACAACAGTGTAAGTGCTTTTTTCATTTTATTCTCTCCGTTTCTTCGCCCGTATCTTCAGCCGAATATAATGTCAGTTTACGCTGACGCACGGCGGTTTGTCAAATATATTCGCCGGAAATCTCCTCAGCGATATTCCTTATAAACCGCGCGGGTCCGATGGGCGGCGAAGCGCAGCGCGGCTCTTTGCCGATAAACTGCGGGGAGCGGCCGTTCAGGCCGCTCCCCGCGCTGCTGTTATCCTTCAGCCGTCCTCTTCCGTGCCGTCCTCGGGCGGCTGAGGTGCTTCCTCATCGGACGCCTCGGGAGGCTGACGCATACCGCCGAAACCCTCGGGCGGTCCTAAGCTTCCTCCGAAGCCTCCCTCGGGAGGGGCGAACGCGCCGTCCCCGAAGCCCTCAGAGGGATCGAACATACCGCCGAAGAAGCCTCCCTCGGGCGGAGTGAACGTCCCCTCGCCGAAGCCCTCCGCGGGATCGAATATCCCGCCCGGAAAGGCTCCGTCGGGCGGCTGGAATCCTCCGCCGCCGAAGAAGCCCATGCCCCGGCCGGAGCCCACGATGATGACCTCGCCGCCGTTCTCGACGTTGCCGCAGTTGGAGTCGAGCACCTCGTCGCTGCCGCTCGGCGTTCCCGCCGCGATGAGGCCGCCGTTTACCGTGATGTAGCCGTTGGAGTCGATGCAGTCTCCCTCGGCGCCGAGGCCGGCGAATATATGCAGCACGCCGCCGTTCATCGTGAACACGGACACGTCGTCCTCGTTCACGTTTATGCCGTCGTCCTGAGAATAAACGTTTACGTGCCCTCCGTTCACGGTCAGGTGCAGCTCGCTGCCGATCCCCTCAAACGTGGTGGATCTTACGTTCAGTATGCCGGCGCCCGTTTCTCCGCCGTTGACGTTCATGGAAACGAAGCTGTAGAAGGCTCCGTCCGTCTTGTGCGCTTTTTTCTGCACCGTGCTGCCTTCGGACTTATACTTCGCTTTCAGCAGTCTGAATACGTTGGCCCCGGTGAAGCTGTTCTCCGTGCCGTCGGCTATTTCGACGGTGACTCCGGCGTTCGAGGTATCCACCTCCGCTCCGTAGCTTTCCCTGTCCTCCCAGCCGTTGTCGCATTCGTACGCGCTGTAGAATATTATCGCCGGCGCGCAGCTGCATTCCACGTCCGCTCCGTTCAGTATCAGCTTTATTTTCGCGCTCTCGTCGGCAAAGGTCTCGTCCCTGTCGCCGAGGTCGACGAATATCTGGCCCTTCCAGCTGCCCTCGAGGATATACGTGCCGGCCTTCGTTATATGCAGCACCTTGTTTTCATAGGCTTCCTCCGCCGTGTGCATCATTTCCGAGGGCAGCGCGCTGCCGAGCACGGGCAGCGTGGAGAAGATATAGTCGGTAAGTCCCTCCGCGGTATAACGGTATACCCACTCCGTCTCGTCGTCGTAGACTTCCTTGGAAAAGCCGCTCTCGTCCAGCTCGGGGTAATACCATATATCATGCGCTATGTATACCGCGGCGTCGGTCTCGGGCTCCTCGCCCTCGTACCATTCGCTTTCCTTTCCGGGGTCGATCTTCCATACGTAGTCGAATTCCTCCGCGGCGACTCCGTCGAGCTCAGCCGAGTCTCCGCCGAGTCTGAGCACGTGCGCGCCGTCCTCCCCGCTCGCATTTTCCTTTGAGGGGGCGTCGTCATTGTCCTGCGCGGCGGTGTTTTCCTTCGCCTGCGCGTCTTCCTTCGAGCCGTTTTCCGACGCTGCGTCGGGCGTGTCCGTGTCGGGCGCGCTCGTGCCTGCCCTCAGCGTGAACGTGCACGCGGAAAGGCTCAGCAGGAATATGAGCGCCATTATGACTGCGGCTGTTTTTTTCATGTCCGTCTCCTCTCTTTCAAAAAAAGATGTCAAATAAACCGATCGGGCGAAGAGCTCTTCCACTCTTCGCCCGTATTATCGCCGATAAATGTGAACGGAAATTCACGTATTTTTGAACAATTTCAAAATTCTGTCAGTCTCGGGGAGCCGGGGCGAGACGGGAAAAGTCCGCCTCGCGGGCTATCGTTTCGGCCAGAAGGGCGGCGCCCGCCTCGTCGCTTTCGTCAAAGCGTCCCTCGAAAGGGCTGTCTATGTCGAGCACTCCCACTATCCTGCCGCCGCTTATCATCGGCGCGACGAGCTCCGAGCGGGAGGCTTCGTCGCAGGCGATGTGACCGGGGAAGGCGTGCACGTCGTCCACTCTCAGCACGCTGCCCCTCATCACCGCGCTGCCGCAAACGCCCTTTCCTTTTTTGATGCGTATACAGGCCGGCTTGCCCTGAAATGGGCCGAGCAGCAGGTCTTCTCCGTCGGTCAGATAAAAGCCCGCCCAGTTTATCTCATCCATCCCGCCGAAGATGACCGCCGCGGCGTTGGCGAGCAGGGGCACGCAGTCCCGCTCCTCCTCGGCGAGCGCGCGTATCTGCGCCGCCATGGTCTTGTAATCGGTCATTTTCCCGCCTCCGCGGGCGCTTTGTCGTCTTCGCCCACCAGCCGCACGGCTATCCTCTCCTCGGGATCGTCGATGTCGTTGTCCCTGAGAGCCTTGCTGCAGTTTTCGATAAGGTCGAAGTATACGTCCCAGTAATCCTCCGTACGGCACCACGAGCGCACGGTGAAAATGTACGTATCGTCGTCGACCGCCGTCATGCGGGCAAAGGACGGCGGATCGCTCAGCACGCCCTTCGTCGCCTCGGACGCGCTCAGCAGCACTCTTTTGACGAACTTCGCGTCGATATCGTTGGTTATCTTGAAGTCCAGATCCACGCGCCGCTTCTCGTCGTGGGTATAGTTGGTCACGTTGGCGTTCATCAGATCGCCGTTGGGCACGAAGATGCGCTTGTTGTCAAGGGTGGTAAGGCTCGTGTAGAAAATGCTTATGTCCCGCACCGTGCCCTCTGCGCCGCCGGACTCTATGTAATCTCCTATTTTGAAGGGCTTGAATATGAGTATCATCATCCCTCCGGCGAGATTGCCCAGAGCGCCCTGCAGGGCGAGACCGACAGCCAGGCCGCAGGACGCCAGGATGGCCACGACGCTGGACATGGATACGCCGAGCACTTCTATCACGCTGATTATCAGTACCGCGTGCAGCAGCACCCTGACCGCGTTTTTTGCCACGTGCCTGACGGTCTCGTCCATTCTGAGCCTGTCTATGCCTTTTTCGAAAGCCTTATTGAAAAGCTTTATCACGAAATGCCCGATAACGAGGATAAGTACCGCGGCGATTATCTTGCCGCCGTAGGTGCTGCCGAGGTCAATGGCGTTTTCAACGAAATGATTCATGTCCGTACCTCCCGTTATTTCGCGAACTGCTCCGCTATGTTCAGCACGAGCTGAACGCACATATCCATTTTTTCCGCCGAGGCGTGCTCATAGGGTCCGTGGTGCGCAAAGCTGCCCGTGGGCAGATTGGGGCAGGGCAGGCCGCGGTATGAAAGCTGCGCCCCGTCCGTGCCGCCTCTCACGGGCACGGTCTTCACCTCGAGTCCGAGAGCCCGCGTGGCCTCCGCGGCTTTTTCCACCACCTCGAAGCGCGGTCTGATCATCTCGAGCATATTGCGGTACTGCTCCTTCAGCGTCAGCTCGACGGTGCCTTCCCCGTATTTGTCGTTGAGCAGCTTCGCCGCGTGGCGCATCATGTTTTTCCGCGCCTCGAACGCGCCCGCGTCATGGTCGCGTATTATATATTCGAGCCGGGCGCTCTCCACGCTTCCCTCGGCTCCGGTGAGGTGGAAAAAGCCCTCGTAGAGCTCCGTGTCCCTCGGCGTGTCGCCCTCGGGCAGCATGCGGTTGAACTCCATCGCCACGAGCATGGCGTTTATCATGGTGTTTTTCGCCGAGCCGGGATGCACGTTGAAGCCCGTCACCTTCACCAGCGCCGAGGCGGCGTTGAAGTTTTCGTACTCTATCTCTCCCACGTCGCCGCCGTCGAGAGTATACGCCAGCTCCGCGCCGAAGCGGTCCAGGTCCAGCAGCTCCGCGCCGTGGCCTATCTCCTCGTCGGGACAGAAGCCCACCGCGACGGGGCCGTGAGGCAGGTCCCCGGAAACGATGCGCTCAACCGCGGTCATTATCTCGGCCACGCCCGCCTTGTCGTCGGCGCCGAGGACGGTGGTGCCGTCGGTCACCACGAGCGTATGCCCCTTCAGCCCGGTCAGATGGGGAAACTCCTTCGGGCTCAGCACGCGCCCCGAGGCGGACAGGATCACGTCTCCCCCGTCGTAGTTCTCTATCACCCGCGGTCTGACGTTATCGCCGGGGAAATCCGGAATAGTATCGAGATGCGCGAGGAAGCCCACGCACGGACGGTCCTCATGACCCGGCGAGGCGGGCACGCGGGCATAGACGTACGCGTGCTCATCCACGTATACGTCCTTCGCCCCGAGCTCGCCGAGCTCCTCCGCCAGCATCCGCGCGAAGCTCAGCTGCCCCTCGGACGAGGGGACCTTTCCCGCGTCCTCGACCGCCGCGGTGGCGACCTGCGCATAGCGCACGAGTCTTTCGTATGCTCTCACTGTTTCATCCTCCTTCGGACATGCCGAAAAGGCAGCCGCCTTTCGCGCTGCGCGGAAAGGCTGTCTGCCCTCTTGTCATGAATATGTTTGACAATGCCGTCATGAATACGTCTTTATTATCTCCTCGGCTACCTCTTTTCTTGATATGCAGCGGTCCATGGCCTGCTTTTCGATATACCGGTGAGCCTGCGGCTCGTCCAGCTTGAGCCGGGAAATGAGCAGCCATTTCGCGCGGTTGACCACGCGGATCTCTTCCATTTTCTCTTCCACGGAAAGCGTCTTTTTTTCCGTTCTCTTCAGGCGCTCCCGCGCGCTCGCCATCCAGTCGAGCGCCACGGAAAGCTGCCGGGACGAAAGCGGCCGCGCCAGGGTGAACACGCCGTGCTCGGCGACCCGGTCGCGGACGTCGTCGTGCAGCTCCGAGCGCACGAGCAGGAGCACCACGCTTCCCGCCGAATGGCCGACGTCTACGGCAAATCTCGTCCCCGCGTCGTCCGGAAGCGGAGAGTTGACGATCACGAAATCATAGCTCCGCTCGCTCCACGCCCGTTTTCCGGCGCTGACGCTCGAAACCGTTCTTACCGGCTGAAAGCGCGAGCCGGGCATGAGCTCGGAGAGCGCGTTATTCAGTTTTTCCGCGGCGGAAACGACGAGAACGCTGTAAATACGCTCCTTCAAGCTCATAAAAGTACCTTTTCCCGATCACGTGCCGGAGCAGTCCGTATCTGTTTATTTCCCGCAGTATATCTCCAGGATCTCACCGGGGACGTGCGCTTTGATAAACTCGCTGGTCACGGCGCTTTCACACGCTTCCGCGAAGCAGTCCGGAAGCGGCTCATAGGCCGCGAGGGCTTCCGCGCCGGCGTTATAAAGGTTCATGTCCGCGGGCGGGCACAGCGGCAGCTTGTTTTCTATCCCGTAAAGGCCCGCGTAGATCATCAGCGCGAAGGCCAGGTAGGGATTGGCCGTAGGATCCGGCGAACGCAGCTCCGCGCGGCGGTATTCTCCCGACGCGGCGGGGATGCGGATAAGCTGAGAGCGGTTTTCGTGAGACCAGGTCACGTACTTCGGCGCCTTGCACCTGCCCAGGCGCCGGTAGGAGTCTTCACAGGGGTTGAGGAAAGCGGTCATCGCTCTCGCGTTTTGCAGCACTCCCGCTATCATATGCGAAAAAACGGCGCCGTCTTCAAAGGGCCGCAGGGATACGTTTATATGAAAGCCGTTCCCGGGCGCGTCCTCGACGGGCTTGGGCGAAAAATCCGCGGCAAGGCCGTTTCTGTGGGCCACGGTCTTTACTACGCGCTGGAAGGTCATGGCGTTGTCCGCGGCGACGAGAGCCCCGGCGTATCTGAAATCTATCTCGTTCTGTCCCGGGCCCTCCTCGTGATGAGAGCTCTCCGGGCGTATGCCCATCTGCTCCAGCGTAAGGCAGATCTCCCGGCGGACGTTTTCTCCGCGGTCCTCGGGCGCGATATCCATGTATCCCGCTTTGTCGCAGGGCACGGCGGTGGGCCTGCCGTCCTCGTCGAGATTGAAAAGGTAGAATTCCTGCTCGGCTCCGAAGGTGAATTCACAGCCCGCCTTTTTCGCGTCCTCCTCCGCCTTTTTGAGGAGCCTGCGCGTATCGCAGCGGAAGGGGGAGCCGTCCGGGTGCGTGATGAAGGAATACATCTGCACCACGCGGCCGTGCTCGGGCCGCCAGGGCAGCGGCATGAGCGTTTCGGGATCGGGGTGCAGCAGCAGGTCGCTGCGCGCCTCGTCGCCGAAGCCGGCTATGGCGGACGCGTCGAAGGAAATGCCGTGTTCAAAGGCCCGAGGCAGCTCATCCGGCATTACCGCGATATTCTTCTGTTTGCCGAAAACGTCGCAGAAGGCAAGGCGGATGAACTTCACGTCCTCCTCACGGGCGTACTGAATGACCTCATCCTTTGAATATTTCATACTATCCTCCCGTACGGGTCAGTTTGCCACGTACATTCTTCTGTACGGATTTTTGCTGTCCGGCGTGACGACCGTGAAGGGCGCGGAAAGCACCTCTTCCCTGTCGAGTCCGAAGATACCGCAGTATTCCGCGATATGCTCTCCGAGCTCGCGCAGATCGTCCCCGGAAGCGGGCCGGGCCGTCACCTGCTCCGGAAAGGCCACGCCGGCGCAGTCGGAGCGGAGAAACATTTTCCCGCCGTGCATCCCCGTGCACGGGAACATGCCCACGCAGTCCTTCCCGGGCTCGGCGAGGTTGAGGACTATTATGACTCCGCCGGCCTGATACTCTCCCAGAAAGCTCCCGGCCCTGCCGCCGATGATCATAAGCGGCACCTTGTCCTCATAGGCCTTCATATGTATGCCCGCCCGGTAGCCCGCGCTGCCTCCGACGTATATCCTGCCGCCGCGCATCGCGTAGCCCGCGGCGTCGCCTATGCTGCCGCGGACGATGATGGCGCCCTCGTTCATCGTATCGCCGACGGCGTCCTGTGCGTTGCCGAGCACCGTGATCGTGCCGCCGTTCAGATACGCGCCGAGAGCGTTGCCCGGAACGCCCCGTACCGTGATATCCACGCCCGACATTCCGGCGGCTATAAAGCGCTGGCCCCGACACTTTTCGACCGTGCACGGGCCGCCGACGCTCCTTATGGCCTCGTTGAGCTCTCTGTGCTCCAGCCCCTCCGCGCAAATGGATATCATATTATACCACACCTCCGAACATTTTTCTACGCATCTGCGGCGGATATGCCGCCGTTGAGGCGGTTTTTTTCAGCATTTCGAAATCCACCGAGGCTATCGGCGTTTTTTCGCGTATCATGGCCGTGTATATCCCGGCGCGCTCGCAGCCGCCTATTATGATAAAGCCCTTCAGCAGACCGTCCGAAGTAAACAGGCGCTTAAAAGACTCCTCCGTCTTTTCCGTGTACGTCTCGCCCTCGTATGAGCCCGCCGTCATGACGTGCAGGCCGAACAGTCCCATGGAGTTCATCGGGAGGGCTTTGTCGAAGACCTCGCTCCCGCCGGCCATGTTCACGCCGGCAGCGTGCCCCTGCATATACGCGTTGGGCAGTATTGCCATCACCCTTTTCCGCCCGGAGGATACGTCCTCGCTCTCGGTGCAGTCCCCCGCCGCGTAGACGCCCGCGGCCGAGGTCTCCATCCTCGCGTCGGTCAGCGCCCCGCGGCCGGTCTGAGCGCCCGTACCCTCAAGCAGGCTTATCTCCGGCCTTACTCCCAGCGCCGTCACCAGCACGTCGAAGCCGACGGTATCCCCGCCGCTCATTACGGCGCGGTCCTTCTCAAAGCGCGATACCGTCTCTCCGAGCATGAAACGGATCCCGTTTTTCTCCATATGCCTCCGCACCGTGTCGGCGCTCTCCTCGTCGAGTATGCTCGAAAGGATGCGCGGGGAACGGTTGCATACCGTCACCTCTCCGGCGCGTCCGCTGAGCCCCTCGGCGCATTTCAGTCCTATGAGCCCTGCCCCGAGGATCAGCACGCGGGAGGACGGCCCCACGGCTTTTTCCAGCGCGAGGGCGTCGTCAAGAGAGGTGAACGTGAAGCGGCGCGGCACGGTATCGAGCCCCTCATACTCCGGCACGAAGGGCGCCGCCCCCGTGGCGAGGCACACCGCGTCGTATCCCACGGCGCTGCCGTCGTCCAGCTCCGCCTCATGCCTGTCGTGGCGTATGCGCACCGCCTTTCTGCCGTACAGCACCCGGCAGGACATGCGCTCGTAAAAATCCGCGTTCCTGTAACGGATGCGCTCAAGGTCGGTCTTTCCTTCCAGATAATACGAAATGAGCGGGCGGCAGTATACGCCGTGCTTCTCTTCGGATATCACCGTGATCTCGCCGCTCCCGTCAACGCTCCGTATCCCCTCGATGCAGCCCGCGGCGGCAATGCCGTTGCCTATGATGACATATCTTTTCATCACGCCTCACCTCGCTGCTCATAAACGATGGCTCTGTTCGGACAGCCCTTCACGCAGGCGGGCTCGCCGCAGGCGTTATCCAGACAGAGCTCACATTTCCGCATCACGCCGTTTTCGCCCGGAGCCAGCGCGCCGTAGGGGCAGACCAGCACGCAGGTAAAGCAGCCCACGCACCTGTTCCCGTCTATGCGCACCGTGTCCCCGTCCTTTGACAGGGCTCCCGCTATGCAGCTCTTTACGCATATCGGGTCCGTGCAGTGCCTGCACGAAACGGCGTAGCTTATTTTTTCGCCGTCCTCCACGCGTATGCGCGGGAATATCGGCTTTCCCTTCAGGGCCAGGGCCATGTCCGAAAGTCCCGAGTTCGCGAAAGCGCAGTTATACTCGCACAGGTGACAGCCCAGGCACCACTCTTCGTTTACGTATATGCGTTTCATCAGTTCATTCCCCCGCGTGAGAGATACCGAGTATCTCCAGTTCCTTTTCCGTCATTCCCACTCCGCGAAGCATCAGCCGGTTGCCGCGGAGCGCCTCGATGGAATTGATGCCCATGCCGCCCATGAGCTCCATTATCTCGTGCCGCCAGGCGGTCATCAGATTTACGAGCCTTTCGCACCCGATGTCGGGATTGAGCCTTTTGACGAGCTCGGGGCGCTGGGTGGCTATGCCCCAGTTGCACCTGCCCGTCTGGCAGGTGCGGCACAGATGGCAGCCGAGAGCCAGCAGGGCGGCCGTAGCGACGTAGCAGGCGTCGGCTCCGAGGGCCACCGCCTTGACCACGTCCGCGGCGCTGCGTATGGAGCCGCCGGCCACGAGGGAAACGCTGTTTCTTATCCCTTCGTCGCGCAGCCTCCGGTCAACGGCGGCAAGGGCCAGCTCTATGGGTATGCCCACGTGATCGCGTATGCGGGTCGGCGCGGCTCCCGTGCCCCCGCGGAAGCCGTCTATGGCGATTATGTCCGCGCCGCTGCGGGCGATGCCGCTCGCTATCGCGGCGATATTGTGGACCGCCGCCACCTTTACTATGACCGGCTTGCGGTATTCGGTGGCCTCCTTGAGAGAATACACGAGCTGCCGCAGATCCTCAATGGAGTAAATATCGTGATGCGGAGCGGGAGAGATAGCGTCCGAGCCCTCGGGGATCATGCGCGTTCTCGAAACGTCGCCCACGATCTTCGCCCCGGGCAGATGCCCGCCGATGCCGGGCTTTGCTCCCTGGCCCATCTTTATCTCTATGGCGGCTCCGGCCTCGAGATAGTCCTCGTGAACGCCGAAGCGCCCGCTCGCCACCTGGACCACCGTATTCGGCCCGTAGCGGTAAAAATCCTCGTGCAGGCCTCCCTCTCCGGTATTGTAGAGGATGCCGAGCTCCGTCGCGGCCCTTGCCAGGGAGGCGTGGGCGTTATAGCTGATGGAGCCGTAGCTCATGGCCGAAAACATCACCGGCATGGACAGCTCTATCTGCGGGGGGAGCTCGCACACGATCTTCCCGTTTTCGTCCCGCCGTATCCCGTCCGGCTTTTTCCCGAGGAAAACGCGCGTTTCCATGGGCTCACGGAGCGGGTCTATGGGCGGGTTGGTCACCTGGGAGGCGTTGATGAGGATATTGTCCCAGTACACCGGCAGCGGCTTGGGATTGCCCATGGAGGACAGCAGCACTCCGCCGCTCGACGCCTGCTTGTATACCTCCTTGATCGTATCCTCCGGCCAGTTGGCGTTCTCGCGCAGCCCGCAGTCGCTCCTGACTATTTTCAGCGCCCTTGTGGGACAGAGGGCCACGCAGCGCTGACAGTCCACGCATTTCGTCTCGTCGCTCATCATCACGCCGCGCTCGGCGCTGTAAAAGTGGACCTCGTTGGCGCACTGCCTTTCGCATACGCGGCAGGCGATGCAGCGCGCTTCGTTCCGGACGACCTCGAATTCCGGATAGATAAAATCAATACCCATCAGAAGGCACCTTCCTTCACTTTTACGATCACCGGTTCTCCGCCCTCGGGGGCCCGTATGTTCTCCGCGTCCGGCTCCATGGTGCGTATGGCGGCCTCCTCGCTGGCGATGAATACTCTGTCGTCCTTCTCGCCCACCACCATCGAGCGGAGCTTCAGCCGGTCGTTCAGCGCCATGAGCCCGCCCGTGAAGCCGAGTACTATCGAGAACGGCCCCGTCACCAGCAGGCTGGGGAAGACCGTACGGAGATATGCGAGCTTTTTCTTCTCCTCTTCGTCGCGCTCCGCCTCTATGGCGCTCCAGAAGGGAGCGGCTATCACGTCCGCCGCCTCCTTCAGCGTAAGGCCCTGCACGCGGACGAGATAATCCAATATATAGGTAATGACCTCGGTGTCGGTCTGCAGCGTGCATTTGTACCCGAACATCTCTATAAAGCGGCGGTTGGCGTCGTAGGAGGATATCTCGCCGTTATGCACCACCGAATAGTCGAGCAGGGTGAAGGGATGCGCTCCGCCCCACCAGCCCGGAGTGTTCGTGGGATAGCGGCCGTGAGCGGTCCAGGAATATCCCTCATATTCCTCCAGCCTGTAAAAGACTCCCACGTCCTCCGGATAGCCCACGGCCTTGAAGGTGCCCATGTTTTTCCCGCTGGAAAAAACGTACGCGCCCTTCATTTCCGTATTGATCCTCATCACCGTGCGGGCTACCAGCTCCTTTTCATCGAGCTGCAGGCTCGTGAGCATGGAGCGCAGCGGAGCGACGAAAAACCTCCATATTATGGGCTCGTCCGTAATGGCGGGTATGGTCCGCGTGGGAATGCGCTCGGAATGGACTATCTCGAAATACTCCTTAAGAAACGCCTCGCAGTCCTTTCTCGCCTCGCGGTCGTCGAAAAACATATGCAGCGCGTAAAAATCCCTGTACTCGGGGTAGATGCCGTAGCCGGCAAAGCCTCCGCCGAGACCGTTGCTGCGCTCATGCATGGGCTTCATGGCGTTCGTGATCATCTCTCCGCTCATTCCGACGCCGTCTCTCGAAATGACCGCCGCGATCGCGCAGCCCGAGGGGATGCGCACCCGGCCCTCTCTCATCATGCCGATCAGTCCCTTTCGAAATAATAAAAAAAGAAAGGCGTTCATTCCGCGCGGATGCCCCGCCCGGCAATGAACGCCTTTGCTCATTTGCAGGAATTGTATAACGCTTCATGCACATTGTCAAGGGATTTGATGATTTTCGGCTCATAAGCACAAAAAAATTGCAGGTTTGCAGGGGCAAAATTTGCAAATTGCCGCTTGACAGAGGCAAACGCGCCGTTGTATAATGCGCGGGTAAAGGCAAAGGCGTCTTTGAGTTATCATGCTCGAAGCCGCTTTTTTTCTTTTCCGGAGAAAAGCAGAGCAAACTGAATAAGGATGATAAAGGCAAAGGCGTCTTTTGGGTTTTCACCGAAGGAGTCTTTGCCTTTACTCATTTTTAAATTTTAAATAAAGAAGAGGAGACATGAACATGAGCACAGTATCGGATTATTTCGGAAGCATGGTTTTTGACGATCGCGTGATGCGTTCCAATCTCTCGGCCGATGTTTACGCTTCCCTTCGTAAGACGATAGACGAAGGGACGGAGCTCGATATCGGCGTGGCGAACGCGGTCGCCGAGGCGATGAAGAATTGGGCCGTCGCCAACGGCGCTACTCATTTCACTCACTGGTTCCAGCCCCTTACCGGCATCACCGCCGAAAAGCACGACAGCTTCATCTCCCCCTCTCCGGACGGAAGCGTGATCATGGAATTCTCGGGCAAGGAGCTCATCAAGGGCGAGCCGGACGCTTCCTCCTTCCCCTCCGGCGGCCTTCGCGCCACCTTCGAGGCCAGAGGCTATACCGCCTGGGACCCGACCTCCTACGCGTTTATAAAGGGAAAGACGCTCTGCATACCCACCGCCTTCTGCTCCTACGGCGGACACGCCCTCGATAAAAAGACGCCGCTCCTCCGCTCCATGGAGGCGCTGAACAGGCAGGCGCTGCGCATACTGAGGCTGTTCGGCAACGACACGGCCAAGAGGGTGGTCTCCTCCGTAGGCCCGGAGCAGGAATATTTCCTCATAACGAAGGAAATGTACGAGCAGCGCCCCGACCTGCGCTTTACCGGCCGCACCCTGTTCGGCGCGAAGCCCCCGAAGGGGCAGGAGCTGGACGACCACTATTTCGGCGCGATAAAGCCGGCAGTGGCCGCCTTTATGGAAGACCTGAACGACGAGCTGTGGAAGCTCGGCATACTCGCCAAGACCGAGCACAACGAGGTCGCCCCGGCGCAGCACGAGCTCGCGCCGATATATACCACCACCAATATCGCCACGGACCACAACCAGCTCACCATGGAGATCATGCAGAAGGTCGCGGCGAAGCACGGGCTCGTCTGCCTGCTGCACGAAAAGCCCTTTGCCGGCGTGAACGGCAGCGGCAAGCACAACAACTGGTCCATTGCCACCGACGGCGGACAGAACCTGCTCTCTCCCGGCGACACGCCCTATGAGAACGCGCAGTTCCTGCTCTTCCTCTGCGCGGTGATCAAGGCGGTGGACGATTATCAGGATCTGCTCCGCATTTCCGTCGCCACCGCGGGCAACGACCACCGTCTCGGCGCCAACGAAGCGCCTCCGGCCGTTATCTCCATTTTCCTCGGCGACGAGCTCAACGCCGTGCTCGAGGCCATAGAGACCGACACTCCCTACAAGGGCGCGGAAAAGACGCAGATGAAGCTCGGCGTGGACGTGCTGCCGAAATTCAACCGCGATACGACCGACCGCAACAGGACCTCGCCCTTCGCCTTCACGGGCAATAAGTTCGAATTCCGTATGCTCGGCTCCTCCAACAGCATCGCCTGCGCGAACATAATGCTCAACAGCGCCGTGGCCGAAAGCCTGCGCATATACGCGGACCGGCTCGAAAAGGCGGAGGATTTCGAGAGCGCGCTGCACGATATGATCAAAAAGACCATACGCGACCACAAGCGCATCATCTTCAACGGCAACGGCTATGACGACGCGTGGATCACCGAGGCCACGGAAAAGCGCGGACTTCTCAACTACCGCACCACGGCGGACTGCATGCCGCATCTGCTCGACGAAAAGAACGTGAAGATGCTCACCTCCCTCGGAGTGTTCACGCCGGACGAGCTGAGATCCAGGCGCGACATCATGCTCGAAAACTACTGCAGGACCGTCGTCATCGAGGCCAACACCATGATCAGCATGGTACATAAGCGCATAGCCCCCGCGATAACGCGCTTCACCTCGGATCTGGCAAAGCAGGCCGCCGACAAGAAGGCTCTCTTCCCCGAGCTCGCGTGCGGCTACGAAAAGGAGCTGGTCACGGAGCTCTCCGCTCTGACGGACCGCATCGCCGAGATCACCGACGATCTGGAAAAGGCCGTCATGGGGCTTGGGAACGCGGAGGACATCATCGCGGAATCGGAGCTCATACGCGACAGCGTGCTGCCCCGGATGAGCGAGCTGCGCATTCCCTGCGACAGGGCGGAGCTGCTTACGGCAAAGAGCTATTGGCCCTTCCCGACCTACGGCGACATCTTATTCAGTGTGAAATAAAACTTCAGGGAGTTGATCTTTTATGACTGTCGAATTCTGGTTTTTGATAGGCGCGGCGCTGGTGTTCTGGATGCAGGCCGGCTTCGCCATGGTGGAGACCGGCTTTACCCGCGCGAAGAACGCCGGCAACATCATAATGAAAAACCTTATGGATTTCTGCATAGGCACCGTCGTGTTTTCCCTCTTGGGCTACACCCTCATGATGGGCGAGGACGCACTGTTCGGACTGATAGGAAAGCCCAACCTCGATCTGTTCAAACATTTCGGCGAGTTCATCGCCTCCCCCTCGGAGGGCTTCACCGACGCGAGCTATTTCGTTTTCAACCTCGTTTTCTGTGCCACGACTGCTACGATCGTTTCCGGCGCCATGGCGGAGCGTACGAAGTTTTCGGCCTACTGCGTGTATTCCGCCGTAATAAGCCTCGTGATCTATCCCATAGAGGCGCACTGGATATGGGGCGGCGGCTGGCTGAGCGGGGCGGGCTTTCACGATTACGCCGGCTCCTGCGCGATACACATGGTGGGCGGCATAGCGGCGCTCATCGGCGCGGCCGTTCTCGGCCCGCGCATAGGCAAGTACGTTACGGACAAAAACGGCAGGGTCACCAAGATAAACGCCATCCCCGGCCACTCGATCCCCCTCGGCGCGCTGGGCGTCTTCATACTCTGGCTGGGCTGGTACGGCTTCAACGGAGCAGCGGCGACCTCGCCCTCGGAGCTTTCCGCGATCTTTCTGACCACGACGATCGCCCCCTCCGTCGCCACCTGCACCACGCTGATCTATACCTGGATCAAAAACGGCAAGCCGGACGTATCCATGTGCCTGAACGCCTCCCTTGCGGGACTGGTCGCCGTTACGGCCGGCTGCGACGCGTTTGACGCTCTCGGCGCCGCCGCCGTCGGCCTCGTCGCCGGCGTGCTCGTCACGGCGGTCGTGGAGGTACTCGATCTCAGGCTGCATATCGACGATCCGGTCGGCGCCGTGGGCGTGCACTGCGCAAACGGCGTCTGGGGAACGATAGCCGTCGGACTCTTCGCAAATCCGGAGGCGCCCGCCGGGCTCGGAGGACTGTTCTATACCGGCGACTTCACTCAGCTCGGCCGTCAGCTGCTCGGAACGGTCTCCGTCGCCGCCTGGGCGGCAGTCACCATGTTCCTTTTCTTCTGGCTGCTGAAAAAGATCAACTTCCTGCGGGCCGAGCCCGCGGACGAGCTCGCGGGGCTCGACCTGAGCGAGCACGGACTGCCCAGCGCGTACGCGGACTTCATGCCGGCGGTGGATAAATACGCGGAGTTCGGCACGGGCGATCAGATCGTCGCCGTGACCGGCACCGTGCCCGCGGCGGAGGCCGTGCCGGTGAAGCGGGAGCCCGCCTTCCGCGGCGACGGTCACAAGTTCACCAAGGTGGAGATCGTATTCAAGGAGGAAAGGCTCTACGCCCTCAAGGACGCCATGTCGAAGCTCGGCATAACGGGCATGACCGTCTCCCACGTCATGGGCTACGGCATGCAGAAGGGCCATACGGAATTTTACCGCGGCGTCGCGGTGGAAACGGACCTCAGGCCCAAGGTGCAGGTGGATATCGTCGTCAGCGCCATTCCCGTGCGCGACGTTATCGAGACCGCCAAGAAGGTGCTCTATACCGGCCATATCGGCGACGGCAAGATCTTCGTTTACGACGTTGAAAACGTCGTGAAGGTACGCACCGGCGAGGAGGGCTACGACGCCCTGCAGGACGTGGAGTAGGTGAAGGACAATGTGCTCGATCATAGGATATTGCGGAAGCGTTCCGGACAGGGGCGCGTTTGAAACGGGGTTCGCGCGAACAAAATCGCGCGGCCCCGACGACAGCAGGATCGTCGATACCGGCAGCGGTCTTCTCGGCTTTCACCGGCTGTCCATCATGGGCCTGACCCCGTCGGGGATGCAGCCCTTCGGGCTTGACGGGAGCTGGGCAGTATGCAACGGCGAGCTTTACGGCTTTGAAAAAGAGCGCGAAAAGCTGATGAGCAGGGGATATTCCTTCCGCTCGGACAGCGACTGCGAGATACTCCTGCCGATGTATTTCGAATACGGTACGGATATGTTCTCCATGCTCGACGCGGAGTTCGCCTGCGTGATCTTCGACGGCAGGACCGGGGAATTCATCGCCGCCCGCGATCCCATAGGCATACGCCCGCTCTATTACGGATACGACGCCGCGGGAACGGTGATCTTCGCCAGCGAGGCGAAAAACCTCGTCGGCCTTGCCGAAAAGATCATGCCCTTCCCTCCGGGACACTATTACAGGGCCGGCCGCTTCATCCGCTATCGCGACGTCGCCGCGGTCGAAAGGGTATGTCACGACGATCTCGAGACCGCCTGCGCCCATATCCGCGAAAAGCTGACAGCCGGCGTGAAAAAGCGCCTCGTCTCCGATTCGAAGGTCGGCTTCCTTCTCTCCGGCGGTCTGGACTCCTCCCTCGTCTGCGCGATAGCGGCGAAGGAAAGCTCCGAGCCGATCAGGACCTTCGCCATAGGCATGAGCGAGGACGCCATAGACCTGAAATACGCAAGGCAGGCCGCGGAGCATATCGGCAGCCGTCATACCGAGGTCTATATGACCCCGGAGGAGGTCATATCATCCCTGGAGGAGGTCATATATCTTCTCGGGACCTACGATATAACCACCGTTCGCGCGAGCATGGGCATGTATCTCGTATGCAAGGCCATACATGAGCGCACCGACGTCCGCGTGATCCTCACCGGAGAGATATCCGACGAGCTTTTCGGGTATAAATACACCGACTTCGCCCCGTCCGCGGCGGCCTTCCAGGAGGAGGCCGAAAAACGCGTGCGCGAGCTTCACATGTACGACGTGCTCCGCGCGGACCGCTGCATTTCCGTGAACTCCCTCGAGGCGAGAGTGCCCTTCGGCGATCTCGATTTCGTCAGCTACGTCATGAGCCTGGATCCGGAAATGAAGCTGAACAGATACGGCAAGGGAAAATACCTGCTCCGCCATGCCTTCGAGGGGACGGATCTTCTGCCCGACGGCATACTGTGGCGCGAAAAGGCGGCTTTTTCCGACGCGGTCGGACATTCCATGGTGGATTATCTCAAGGAATACGCGGCAAAGCGCTTCACGGACGCGGAGTTTGAGGAAAAGCGGCTGAAATACGATCACGCTCGGCCCTTTACCAAAGAATCTCTCCTCTACCGCGAGATCTTCGAGAAATACTATCCCGGTCAGGGAGAAATGATCGCCGACTTCTGGATGCCCAACAGGGCCTGGGAGGGCTGCGACGTGGACGATCCGTCCGCGCGGGTCCTTTCCAACTACGGAGAAAGCGGAAAATAAGGAAAAAGGAAGTTCGATATGTGCGGAATAGTCGGATTTACGGGCAGGCAAAGCGCGGCGCCCGTCCTGCTCGACGGACTTAAAAAGCTCGAATACAGGGGGTACGACTCGGCGGGCATCGCCGTCATGGACAACGGGACGATCTCCGTAAACAAGGTCAGAGGCAGGATAGCGAGCCTGTGCGAAAAGACCGGGGACGGCGCTTCCGTGCCGGGCTTTACCGGCATAGGCCATACCAGATGGGCCACCCACGGCGCTCCGACGGAGGAGAACGCCCACCCTCATCTGAGCAACGACGGCCGCTTTGCCGTGGTGCATAACGGCATAATAGAGAATTACATAGTCCTGCGGGAAGAGCTCATCCGCGACGGCTACCGTTTTCAGAGCGAGACCGACACGGAGGTCATCGTTCATCTCATCGAGATGTATTACGCCGGGAACGTGCGCGACGCGCTGATAAAAACCGCGAACCGCCTCCGGGGCTCCTACGCCCTGGGCGTGATATGCTCCGAGGAACCCGGAAAGATCTACGCGGTACGGGAGGCGAGCCCGCTCATACTCGGCATCGGTATGGACGAGAACTTTTTCGCCTCCGACGTGACCGCGCTGGTGAACCATACGCGGAACGTCGTTTACCTTGAGGACGGAGAGTTTGCCGAGCTGTCCGGGAACGATATAAGGATATTTGACTGCTCCGGCCGCGAGATAAGTAAAAAGGTCTCGCACATCACATGGGACGTTCAGGCCGCGGAAAAGGGCGGCTACGACCATTTCATGCTCAAGGAGATCATGGAGCAGCCCGCGGCCGTCAGGGCGACGGTAGCCCCGAGGATCAAAGACGGAAAGGTCGATTTCGAGGAGCTCGCCGGTCTCGTTCCCGAGCTGCCGGACGTGAGCAAGATCGTCATCACCGCCTGCGGCTCGGCTTATTACGCCGGCTGCGCCGGAAAATACGCGCTGGAGCGTCTGTGCCGCATTCCCGTGGAGACTCAGCTCGCCAGCGAGCTGAGATACAGCGACCCGCTGATCGACTCCCGCACCCTGCTTATAGTCATTTCCCAGTCCGGCGAAACGGCGGACACCATCGCCGCGCTCAGGGAATGCCGCGCAAGAGGGGCGAAGACCCTCGCCGTGGTGAACGTGGTGGGCAGCTCCGTGGCCTCGCTGGCCGACTATACCGTCTATACCCGGGCGGGTCCCGAGATCGCCGTCGCCACCACGAAGGGGTACACCACGCAGATCGCGGTGCTGTATATGCTGGCCGTCTTTTTCGCCGAGCGTCTCGGACGCCTCGACGACGCCCCGGAGCTCGTCGAGGAGCTGCAGGCCCTTCCCCGCCGCATCCAGCAGGCGATAGACATGAATCCCTCCGTCCCGGCGCTCGCGCGGAAATACCACGAAAGCCGCGCTCTCTTCTTCATAGGCAGGAACACCGATTACGCCGTGGCGCTGGAGGGCGCGCTGAAGATGAAGGAGATATCGTACATCCACGCCGAGGCCTACGCCGCGGGCGAGCTGAAGCACGGCACCATCGCGCTCATTGAGGAGCACTGCCCCGTCATCGCGCTGTGCTGCAATCCTTCGGTCATGGAAAAGACCCTGAGCAACATCGTCGAGGTGAAATCCCGGGGCGCGGAGGTGCTCGCGCTGACCTTCCGCGACAACCGCAGGATCCTGTCGGCGGCCGACGATCTGCTGTTCATTCCGGACGCCGACGCCCTGTTTTCTTCCGTAATAGAGATCGTTCCGCTGCAGCTTCTGGCGTATTACGTCGCCAAAGCGAACGGCTGCGATATAGACAAGCCGAAAAATCTCGCCAAGTCCGTTACGGTCGAGTGACGCGGCCGCGGCGCAAAGCATGGAGGTCAGTTATGATCAAGGGCGAACAGATATACGAAGGAAAGGCAAAAAAGGTATTTGCCACGGACGATCCCGGACTGCTGATCGTTTCCTACAAGGACGACGCCACGGCCTTCAACGGTCTCAAGCGCGGGACGATCGAGGGCAAGGGGATCATCAACAACAAAATGAGCAACGCGCTCATGCGGATGCTGCACAAGCGCGGGATACCCACCCATTTCGTCGAAGAGCTCGGCGAGCGGGACACCCTCGTAAAAAAGGTGGAAATTGTGCCTCTCGAGGTGATCGTCCGCAATATCTCCGCCGGCTCGTTCTCCAAAAGATACGGAGTGGACGAGGGGCTGGTCTTTTCCGAGCCGACGATCGAGTTTTCGTACAAAAACGACGCTCTCGGCGATCCGCTCATCAACGACTGTCACGCGCTGGCTCTCGGGCTCGTCTCACGGGAGGAGCTGGAGGAGATCAAAAGGCTCGCTTTTGAAATAAACGGCGTGCTGAAAGACTTCTGGGCCTCCTGCGGCGTGACGCTGGTGGATTTCAAGCTGGAGTTCGGCAGGCTGCCCGACGGCTCGATAGTTCTCGCCGACGAGATCAGTCCCGATACCTGTCGGCTTTGGGACAGCGAAACGGGCAAAAAGCTCGACAAGGATCGTTTTCGCCGGGATCTCGGCGGCGTGGAGGACGCCTACCGGGAGATCATGGCAAGAGCGGAGCAAGGGCTCGGGGAGGTAAAATGAGCAGCTGCGTGATAGTCGGCATCAACTGGGGCGACGAGGGCAAGGGCCGCATGGTCGATCTGCTTACGGAGAAATACAACGTCGTCGTCCGTTATCAGGGCGGCGGAAACGCCGGGCATACCGTCGTGAACGACAGGGGCAGGTTCGCCCTGCATCTGCTCCCCTCCGGCATACTGCGCGAGGGCGTGACTAACGTGCTCGGAAACGGCGTCGCCCTCGACCCGGAGAACCTCTGCGCGGAAATGGAGGACGTGCGCTCGAAGGGCGTGGAGATATCGCCCGACAATCTGAAGATAAGCGACCGCGCCTCGCTGCTGCTGCCCTGGCACAGGGACCTCGACGCTCTCGAGGAAGCCCGCCTCGCGGACAGGCAGTACGGCTCGACCAAACAGGGCATCGCGCCGTTTTATTCCGACAAATACCAGAAAAAGACCGTCCTGGCAGGCGAGCTCTTCTATCCCGACGAGCTGCGCGGGCATCTGCGCGAGCTGCTCGAGTGGAAGGACCTGACGCTTACGCGCGTCTACGGCGCCGAGCCCTATACCATGGAAATGCTCGACAAATGGCTCGCCGATTTCTGCGAGCCGATCAAGCCCTATATCTGCGATACCGGCGCGTATCTGAAAAAGGCCGTGGCCGAAGGCATGAACGTTCTGTTCGAGGCCCAGCTCGGCGCGCTGCGCGATCTCGATTTCGGCATATATCCCTATACGACCTCGTCCAACACGCTGGCGGCCTACGCGCCCATAGGCGCGGGCCTGCCTTCGCTGCGTGTCGACGAGGTCATCGGCGTGGTCAAGGCCTATTCCACCTGCGTGGGCGAGGGCCCCTTCGTGTGCGAGATGCACGGCGAGCAGGCCGACAGGCTCCGCGAGGCGGGCGCCGAATACGGCGCGAAGACCGGCAGGCCCAGGCGCGTCGGCGCGCTCGACCTCGTGGCGACGAAATACGGCGTCGAGCTCCAGGGCGCTACGGGCGTCGCGCTGACGAAGCTGGACGTTCTGAGCTATATGGACAGGATACCCGTCTGCGTGCGCTATAAGACCGCCCGGGGCGAGACGGACAGCTTTCCCTTCCCGGCCGAGCTTGACTCCGCCGAGCCCGTCATCGAGTACATGGAGGGCTGGAAATGCCCCATCTCCGGCGCGCGCCGCTGGGAGGACCTGCCCGAGGCCGCCCGGAAATACGTGCTGAGGATAGAGGACGCGATAGGCTGCCCGATAAACTACGTCTCCGTAGGAGCGGAGCGCGACAGTATAATATACAGACGGGTCGGGGGCCCGGCTGCCCCCGCCCTGCAGAAGGAGAAACGAGAATGACCGACCGTTACGAATCCCCCCTCTCGACACGCTATGCCTCCGAATACATGCTCGGTCTTTTTTCGGCCGATACGAGATACCGGACGTGGCGCAGGCTGTGGCTCGCTCTGGCAAGGGAGGAGCAAAAGCTCGGCCTGCCGATCACGGACGGGCAGCTGAAGGAGCTGTCGGAGCATATAGAAGACATCGACTACGACTGCGTCCGCGAACGGGAAAAGGAAGTGCGGCACGACGTTATGGCGCACGTTTACGCCTACGGGAAGGCCGCGCCGTCGGCGGCGGGGATCATCCACCTCGGCGCGACGAGCTGCTATGTTACCGACAACGCGGATCTCATAATCTACCGTGACGCTCTGACGTATATACGTTCGGAGCTTTTGTCCGTTTTGTCCGCCCTGTACCGCTTTGCCGACAGATACAAGGCGACGCCCGCCCCGGGCTATACGCATTATCAGCCCGCCCAGCCCGTGACCGTGGGCAAGCGCGCCGCTCTCTGGATGCAGGATCTGCTGTCGGACCTCGCGGAGCTCGACTTCGCTCTCGGCAGCATAAAATTCCTCGGCTGCCGCGGGACCACCGGCACCGAGGCGAGCTTCATGGAGCTGTTCGACGGCGACGGCGATAAGATCGACCGCATGAACGCCGCGCTTGCCGCCGCCTTCGGCTTTGAGGAATGCTTCGACGTATGCTCCCAGACCTATCCGCGAAAGCTGGACAGCCGCATCCTCAACGCCCTCTCCTCCATAGCGCAGAGCTGCTGCCGCATGGCGTCCGATATCCGCCTGCTGCAGCACGACAGGCAGCTTGAAGAGCCCTTTGAGGAAAATCAGATCGGCTCCTCCGCCATGGCCTACAAGCGCAACCCCATGCGCTGCGAGAGGATATGCTCCCTGGCGCGCCTTCTGATGACGGACGCGATGAACGCGCCTCTCACCGCCTCGTCGCAGTGGCTGGAAAGGACCCTCGACGATTCCGCGAACCGCCGCGTCTCCATGCCCGAGGGCTTTCTCTGCGCGGACGCGATACTGCGCCTTGCCCTGAACGTGGCGGGCGGACTGCGCGTGAACGAAAAGGTGATCGCCGCGGCGGTAAACGAATATCTGCCGTTCATCGCCACGGAAAACCTCCTCATGGAGGCGGTAAGGCGCGGAGGCGACCGGCAGAAGCTCCACGAGATAATACGCCGCTGCTCCATGCAGGCGACGGAAAAGATGAAAAACGGCGGCGAATGCGACCTGCTCGAAAGGCTCGCGGCCGAGAAGGATTTCGGCCTGACCGAGGAGGACATGCGCGGGATACTCGATCCCCGCCTCTATACCGGCAGATGTCCGGAGCAGGTTGGCCGCTTTCTGGAAAAGGCCGCTCCCCTGCTCGGCGGAGCCGCCGGCCCCGCCGAAAAAATAGAGCTCTGAAGGAGAAGGGCAATGGAAAAGATCCTCGTTCTGGATTTCGGCGGTCAGTACGATCAGCTGATCGCCCGCAGAGTGCGCGAGCTGCACGTTTACGCGGAGATAAGGCCGTACTCCTCCTTCTCCCCTTCCGATATACAAAAGGAAGGCTATCGGGGCGTCATCTTCACCGGCGGCCCGAACAGCGTATACGATCCCTCCTCCCCGCGCTGCGGCGCCTCCGTGCTCGACTCGGGCGTACCCGTACTCGGCATCTGCTACGGGGCGCAGCTTATCGCGTTCATGTGCGGCGGAGAGGTAGCCGCGGCGGAAAACGGCGGAGAATACGGCAGGACCCTTCTGAAAACGGAGGAGCACGCCCTGTTCCGGGACGTGCCCGCCGAGAGCGTATGCTGGATGAGTCATACCGACCGCATCCGCGCCCTGCCTCCGGGCTTCCGGATCACGGCGTCCACGGATCATTGCCCCTGCGCCGCCCTGTGCTGCGACGACAGGAAGCTGTACGGAGTGCAGTTCCACCCCGAGGTAGCGCACACTCAATACGGCAGTACCGTCATCCGCAATTTCCTCTTTGATATCTGCGGCTGCTCGGGCGACTGGAACGCCCCGGACCATGCCGGCGAGCTTATAGAGCGTTACCGCTCGCGTCTGTCGGGCAGGAAGGTCCTTCTCGCTCTGTCGGGAGGCGTGGACTCATCCGTCGCCGCCCTGCTCCTGCACCGGGCGATAGGCCGGGACCTGACCTGCGTTTTCGTAGACCACGGCCTGCTTCGCAAGGACGAGGGCGATCTTGTGGAAAACACCTTTCGCCGCAGCTTCGGCGTGAACCTGATAAGGGTGAACGCGGAGGACCGCTTTCTTCAAAAGCTGGCGGGCGTCACCGAGCCGGAGAGGAAGCGGAAGATCATAGGCGAGGAATTCATACGCGTTTTCGAGGAGGAAGCGAAAAAGCTCGGACATATCCACGCGCTGGCTCAGGGAACGATATATCCCGACGTTATAGAAAGCGGCAAGGGCCCCTCGGCGGTGATAAAGAGTCACCACAACGTGGGGGGCCTTCCCGACAGGATAGCCTTCGACGAGATCGTCGAGCCGCTGCGCGATCTGTTCAAGGACGAGGTGCGCGGCGTGGGAGAGACCCTCGGTCTTCCCCGGGAGCTGCTGCGGCGGCAGCCCTTCCCCGGGCCGGGTCTTGCCGTGAGAGTGATCGGCGAAATAACGCGGGAAAAGCTCTCCCTTCTCCGCGAGGCCGACGCGATCTTCCGCGAGGAGGTCGACGGCGCCGGGCTCGACCGCGCGCCGGACCAGTATTTCGCCGTTCTTACCGATACCCGCAGCGTCGGCGTGATGGGCGACGCCGGGACCTACGGCTTCACGCTCGCCCTCAGGGCGGTCACCACGGACGATTTCATGACGGCCGAGTGGACGAAGCTCCCCTACGACCTGCTGGAGCGGGTCAGCGGCAGGATCACGAACGAGGTCCCGGGAATATCGAGAGTAGTATACGACATTTCATCCAAGCCCCCCGCTACGGTCGAGTGGGAATAAAGGAGGCTGTACCGATGACAAAGTATATCTTCGTGACCGGGGGCGTCGTGTCCGGGCTCGGCAAAGGGATCACGGCGGCGTCTCTCGGAAGGCTTCTCAAGTCGCGCGGCCTGAAGGTCGCCGCGCAGAAGCTCGATCCCTATATCAACGTCGATCCCGGCACCATGAGCCCCTACCAGCACGGCGAGGTCTACGTGACCGAGGACGGCGCGGAAACGGACCTCGACCTCGGCCATTACGAGCGCTTTATCGACGAGGATCTGAACAAGTACTCGAATTTGACCACCGGCAAGGTCTATTGGAACGTGCTGAACAAGGAAAGGCGCGGAGAATATCTCGGCTCCACCGTGCAGGTCATCCCGCACATCACCAACGAGATAAAGGAATTCGTCTACAACGTGGGGAAAAAGACCGGGGCCGACGTTGTGATCACCGAGATAGGCGGCACCATAGGCGATATAGAGTCCCAGCCCTTTATCGAGGCCGTGCGGCAGATATCGCTCGAGGTCGGCAGAGAGAACAGCCTGTTCATCCATGTTACGCTCGTGCCCTATCTCAAGGGCTCGGAGGAGCACAAAACCAAGCCCACGCAGCACTCGGTCAAGGAGCTGCAGGGTATGGGCGTAAATCCCGATATCATCGTGCTGCGCTGCGACGAGCCGCTCGAGGACTCCGTTTTTCGGAAGATCGCCCTTTTCTGCAACGTAACGGCCGACTGCGTCATCGAAAACGTCACTCTTCCCGATCTCTATGAGGCGCCTCTCATGCTGGAAAGGTCCCATTTTTCCGAGGTCGTATGCCGTCGTCTCGGCATCGTCCCGCCTCACGGGCCGGAGCTGAGAGAATGGGAGGAAATGGTCGCGCGCATAAACAGCGGATGTTCCCGCCGCGTGCGTATAGGTCTCGTCGGCAAATACGTAGCCCTGCACGACGCCTATCTGTCGGTGGCCGAGGCGCTGCGGCACGCCGGCTGCGGTCTCGGCGTACATACGGACATAAGCTGGATAGACTCCGAGAGGATAAACGCCGCGAACGTGTCGGACGTTCTCTCCGGGCTTGACGGCGTCATAGTGCCCGGGGGCTTCGGCAGCCGCGGAGTCGATGGCATGATACTTTCCGCAAAATATTCGAGAGAGCACGATATCCCCTATTTCGGCATCTGTCTCGGTATGCAGATCGCGGTGATAGAATTCGCGCGCGGCGTCGCCGGCATCCCCGGCGCGAACTCCGGCGAGTTCGACGAAAACTGCTCTGACAGGGTGATAGACTTCATGCCCGGTCAGAGCGAGGACGTAGACAAGGGCGGCACCCTGCGTCTCGGGGCTTATCCCTGCGTGATACGCCCGGGCACGGTCATGGAGCGCTGCTACGGCGCCGCTCTCATCAGCGAGCGGCACCGCCACCGCTATGAGTTCAACAACGATTACCGCGACCGGCTTTCGGACAGCGGTCTCGTCCTGAGCGGCATTTCGCCCGACGGCAGGCTCGTGGAAACGGTGGAGCTGCCGGACAGGAGGTTTTTCGTGGGCGTCCAGTATCATCCGGAATTCAAGAGCCGGCCCAACAGGCCGCATCCGCTCTTCCTCGGATTTGTCGGCGCCGCGGCAGAAAGGGCAAAGGACGGCGGGATATGAGCGTTCACGAGGAATGCGGCGTTTTCGGAGTGATATCCGATAAGCCCTTCGACGCGGCGGGCATGTGCTGCCGCGGTCTCTACGCCCTGCAGCACAGGGGCCAGGAAAGCTGCGGCATCGTCGTGAACGACGACGGGCTTTTCGTATCCCGCAAGGGTCTCGGGCTCGTAAGCGAGGTGTTTGCCCCGGACGTTCTGTCCTCTTTCCCGCCCGGGACGATGGCGGCGGCGCATACCCGCTACGGGACCACCGGCTCTTCGAGCCTCGCCAACTGCCAGCCCATCGAGGTGAACCACCTCAAGGGCCGTATGGCTGTCGCCCACAACGGCAATCTCTCCAACGCCGCGGAGCTCCGCTCCGCCCTGGAGCTGAACGGGGCGATATTCCATACCTCGAGCGATACGGAAACCATCGCCTATATCGTGACCCGGGAGCGGCTCGGCGCCCCCTCGATCGAAGAGGCGCTGAGCCGCGCCATGGATACGCTGGAGGGAGCGTACTCTCTCGTTCTGATGTCCCCGCAGAAGCTCATCTGCGCCAGAGATCCGCTCGGCTTCCGGCCGCTGTGCTTCGGCAGGACGGAGGGCGGCGTGTACGCCGTCGCTTCGGAAAGCTGCGCTCTCAAAGCCGTCGGGGCGGAATTCATACGCGACGTCGAGCCGGGAGAGATCCTGGTATTCGGCAGGGACGGCGTCGTTTCCCGCAGGGAGCACTGCGGAAAAGCGCCGAAGAAGCTCTGCGTGTTCGAATACATCTATTTTGCCCGTCCCGACTCCGTGATCGACGGGCGTTCGGTGCACGCGGCAAGGCTCGAGGCCGGAAGGATACTTGCCCGAGCGTATCCCGCGAGCGCCGATCTCGTCATAGGAGTGCCCGATTCCGGCCTGGACGCGGCGCTGGGATACAGCCGGGAGTCCGGGATACCCTACGGCATCGGGCTGATAAAGAACAAATACGTCGGCAGGACCTTTATCGCCCCGGAGGGCAGGTCCGACATGGTGAGCATAAAGCTCTCCGCCGTCGAGGAGGCCGTAAAGGGCCGGAGCATAGTGCTCATCGACGATTCCGTCGTGCGCGGCACGACCGGGGGACGCATCGTTTCGCTGCTCAGGCAGGCCGGGGCGAAGGAGATACACATGCGCGTGTCCGCTCCGCCGTTCCTGTTCCCGTGCTATTACGGAACGGACGTCGATTCCGACGCCGACCTGATAGCCCGGCGTCACACGCCCGACGAAATCGCGCGGATGATGGGCGCGGACTCTCTCGCTTTCCTTCCCGTGGAAAGCCTGTGCGCGCTGTCCGCGTCCCGGGACTGCTGCAGCGCATGCTTTGACGGACGTTACCCTTTGAAAGTACCTGCGGACACGAGAAAAAACCGCTTCGAACAAAAGCTGTCCGAGCGGGACAAGTGAGGAGACACGGCATGACAGACAGGCCCGACAGAAAGATCATTCTGGAGGACGGCTCGGAGTACCTCGGCCGTTCCTTCGGCTCAGACCGGGACAAGATACTCGAGATCGTTTTCAATACGTCCATGGCGGGATATCAGGAGATACTTTCCGATCCCTCCTATACGGATCAGGCGGTGGTGATGACCTATCCCATCATCGGCAGCTACGGAACGGCCGCGGACGATTATGAAACGGATATCCCCTCGATCGGCGCGCTCATAGTCCGCGAGTACAACGGGGAGCCCTCCAATTTCCGCAGCGCGGAAGCGCTCGGGGACGTGATGAGCCGTTACGGGATATGCGGGATAAGCGGCGTGGATACGCGGAAGCTGACCCGCTCCATACGCGACAGGGGCAGCCGCAAGGCGCTGCTGACCTCTGCGGACGTCTCTTTGGAGGAGGGGCTGCGCAGGCTCGGCGGATACGAGCCTGCGCGGGACGCCGTATCGCGGGTCAGCTGCCGCGAGCCCCGGGTGTTCGGCGCGGAGGACGCGCGTTTTCACGTGGCCGCCGTCGACTGCGGGATGAAGAGAAACATAGTGCGCTCTCTTGTCGGCCGCGGCTGCCGCGTGACCGCAGTGCCCTGGAACGCCTCCGCGGAGCTTATCCGCTCTCTGCGGCCCGACGGGATATTCCTTTCCAACGGCCCGGGCGACCCGACGGACGTGCCCGAAACGATAGAGACGGTCCGCGCTCTTATCGGCTTCCGGCCGATATTCGGCATCTGCCTGGGGCATCAGATACTGTCCCTTGCCTTCGGGGCGAAGACGTACAAGCTGAAATTCGGCCACCGCGGGGGCAATCACCCGGTAAAGGACCTGGAAACGGGCAGAGTGGAGATCACCTCGCAGAACCATTCCTACGCGGTGGACGCGGAAAGCCTGCGCTCCACCCCGCTTACGGTGACGCATCTCAATCTGCTCGACGGGACCGTGGAAGGGCTCAAAGACGAAAAGGACAGGGTATTCAGCGTGCAGTTCCACCCGGAGAGCTCCCCCGGCCCGCGGGACAGCGGGCATCTGTTCGACAGGTTCATTCGGATGATGGAGGTGAGCGGCGGCAATGCCTAAAAGAACGGACATAAAGAAAATACTCGTCATCGGCTCCGGCCCCATCGTTATCGGTCAGGCGGCGGAGTTCGACTACGCCGGCACCCAGGCCTGCCTGGCGCTGAAGGAGGAGGGCTACGAGGTCATACTCTGCAATTCCAATCCCGCCACGATAATGACCGATACCTCCATCGCCGACAAGGTATACATGGAGCCGCTCACCCTCGAATACATAGCCAAGATAGTCCGCTACGAACGCCCCGACGCCATCCTGCCCGGCATAGGCGGACAGACCGGGCTCAATCTCGCGATGCGGCTCGAACAGAAGGGCGTGCTCGCCGAATGCCGCACGGAGCTGCTCGGCACCCGGAGCAGCTCCATCGAGCAGGCGGAGGACCGCGAAAAATTCAAGCGTCTGTGCGCCTCCCTCGGAGAGCCCGTTCTCCCCTCAGATACCGCCTGCTCCGTGGATGAGGCTCTCGATATCGCCGGGAGGATAGGCTACCCCGTCGTGCTGCGGCCGGACTTTACCCTCGGCGGAACGGGCGGCGGCTTTGCCGACGGCCCGGAGGAGCTCACGGAAATGATGAAAAACGCCCTCGAGCTCTCCCCCGTCCACCGGGTGCTCATCGAAAAGAGCGTAAAGGGGTATAAGGAGATAGAATACGAGGTCATTCGCGACGCCGCCGACACGGCCGTCACCATATGCAATATGGAAAATCTCGACCCCGTCGGCATACATACGGGCGACTCGATCGTGGTATGTCCTTCCCAGACGCTGACCGACAAAGAGTACCACATGCTCAGGGACAGCGCGCTGAAGATCATCCGCGCCTTGAAGATAGAGGGCGGCTGCAACGTGCAGTTCGCGCTGGATCCCGCTTCTTTCCGGTACTATCTCATCGAGGTCAACCCCCGCGTTTCCCGTTCCTCCGCCCTCGCCTCCAAAGCAAGCGGCTATCCGATAGCCAGGGTATCGGCCAAGATCGGCGTGGGCATGACGCTCGACGAGATACGCATCGCCAACACCCCGGCTTCCTTCGAGCCCGCGCTCGACTACGTCGTGACCAAGCTGCCGCGCTTCCCCTTCGACAAGTTCGCGGACGCCGACAACTCGCTTTCCACTCAGATGAAGGCTACGGGCGAGGTCATGAGCGTGGGACGGAGCTTTGAGGAGAGCCTTCTCAAGGGCATACGCTCGCTGGAGATCGGGGCATATCATATTCGTCTGAAAAAGTTTGATTCTTTCGATACCCGGGAGCTCGAAGAATATATCCGCGTCGGCACGGACGACCGCATCTTTGCCGTCGCGGAGCTGTTCCGGCGCGGCGCCGGCGTCGACGGTATCGCCGAGGCCACCGGGATCGACCGGTTTTTCCTGCGCAAGATACGGCATATCACCGAGGCGGAAGCAGAACTGAAAGCTCGTCCGTACGATCCGGAAACGCTCCGCCCGGCCAAAAGGCTCGGCTTTTCGGACAGGGAGATAGCCGGGCTGTGGGGCTGCGGCGAGGAGGAGGTCTTCAGCCTGCGCGCGGAGCACGGCGTCACCCCGGTATACAAGATGATAGATACCTGCGCCTCGGAATTCGACAGCTATATCCCCTATTTTTACTCTACCTATGAGGACGAAAACGAGTCCGTCGTATCGGACAGGCGGAAGGTGATCGTCCTCGGCTCCGGCCCCATACGCATAGGTCAGGGAGTGGAGTTCGACTACTCTACCGTACACGCCGTGCAGACCATCAAAAAGGCGGGCTATGAGGCCATAATCATCAACAACAACCCCGAAACGGTCTCAACGGACTATACCTGCTCCGACAAGCTGTACTTCGAGCCGCTTTGCGCGGAGGACGTGATGAACATCGTTCTCCTCGAAAAGCCGGAGGGCGTGATAGCCACCCTCGGCGGACAGACGGCGATCAATCTCGCCCGTCCGCTCCGCGACCGCGGAGTGACCATCATCGGCACCGGCTGTGAGGCCATCGAGCGCGCCGAGGACCGTGACCTTTTCGAAAAGCTCCTGCTTTCTCTCGACGTCCCTCAGCCCGCGGGCCGGGCAGTCACGAGCATGGAGGCCGGCATAGAGGCCGCCCGCGATATCGGCTATCCCGTGCTCGTCCGCCCGAGCTTCGTGCTCGGGGGCCGCGCCATGCAGATAGTGGCGAAGGAAGAGTCCATGTGGGACTATCTCAGAAGCGCCGTGGCCGTCGACGAGGACAAGCCCGTGCTGGTGGATAAATACATCCGCGGCAAGGAGGTCGAGGTGGACGCCGTCTGCGACGGGCAGCGGGTGTTCGTCCCCGGCATCATGGAGCTCGTGGAAAGGACCGGCGTACACTCCGGCGACTCGATAAGCGTTTACCCCTCGTACAGTCTTTCCGAAACGGTGAAGCGGACCATCCTCGACTATACCGAAAGGCTCGGCCTCGGCATAGGCATAGTCGGCCTTTTCAACATCCAGTTCATCGTCGATCCCTCGGAAAGGGTCTACGTCATAGAGGTCAATCCCCGCTCGTCGCGGACCGTGCCGTTCCTTTCAAAGGCGACGGGCTTCAGCCTTGCCGATATCGGGACCCTCGCCATCCTCGGCGTTTCTCTGCCGGAACAGGGCATTTCCGAGCGTTATCCGCCGGAGAAGCGGCGCCGGTACGTGAAGGTCCCCGCGTTCTCTTTTTCCAAGCTGCGGGGGATGGACGCGTACCTTTCGCCGGAAATGAAATCCACCGGCGAGGCGATAGGGTACGACCTTAAGCTCCACCGCGCGGCCTACAAGGCGATGATCGCCTCCGGGCTGACGCTGCGCAATTACGGAACGGTGCTGGTAAGCGTGGCGGACGAGGACAAGGAGGAGACCGTTCCGCTTATAAAGCGCTTTTACGACATGGGCTTCAACATTGAGGCCACCACGCTCACCGGAGAGGTGCTGAAGGCCCACGGGATACGCACCCGCATCAGGCATAAGCCGAGCGAGGGCAGCGAGGAGGTGCTCGACTCCATCCGCGCGGGATACGTCAGCTACGTCATAAATACAAGGGCGGTCCTGTCGGGGGTGCATTACGGCGACGGAGTGGCCATACGCCGCGCCGCGGCCGCCAATAATATCACGATGCTGACCTCTCTGGACACGGTGCGCATGGTCCTCGACGTGCTGGAGGAGGTCACCCTCGGCGTTTCGACGATAGACGCCGAACAGCCTCACGGGAAGGAGACAGGGAAATGAACTTTACGAAAATGCACGGTCTGGGAAACGATTATCTGTATGTTTACGGAGAAGTCCCCGACAATATCGCGGAGCTTTCGCAAAAGCTCTCCGAGCGCCATTTCGGCGCCGGAGCGGACGGGATGATATATATCTCCCCCTCCGCGGCGGCGGATTTCAAAATGCGCATCTTCAACGCCGACGGAAGCGAGGCGAAGATGTGCGGCAACGGCATACGCTGCGTGGGCAAATACGTCTATGACAAGGGCTACACGGACAAAACGCAGCTCACCGTCGAGACCCTTTCGGGCATAAAGAAGCTGGACATGCAGGTAAGATGCGGAAAAATAAAGAGCGTGACGGTGGATATGGGCCCGGCGGAGGTCGGCGCCGATATCGAGCTGAGAGTATCGGACCGGACCGTGACCGGCACCCCGGTCTCCGTGGGCAATCCCCACTTCGTGGTCTTCGTCGACGATATCGCCTCCGCCCCGCTGCATACCCTCGGCCCGCTGCTCGAAAAGCACGAGGCCTTCCCGGGCGGCGTGAACGTCGAGTTCGTTCAGCCCCTGGGAGAGGGACGGCTGCGCATGCGCGTATGGGAGCGCGGCAGCGGCGTTACGCTTGCCTGCGGCACCGGGGCCTGCGCGAGCGCGGCGGCCGCCGTAAAAAAAGGATATTGCCGCGCCTACGCCCCCGTCTCGGTCGAGCTTGACGGCGGCGTGCTCGAGGTCACGGTCGGAAACGGCGAAAACGTGATGATGAGCGGCCCGGCGGAAACGGTATATGAAGGAGAGTGCGCGGTATGATCACACCGAACATGCATTACGCGGAGCTTAAGGACTCCTATCTCTTTTACAACATCGCCCAGAAGACCGGAGCGTATCTGAAGGCTCATCCCGGCGTACATCTGTACCGCATGGGCATAGGCGACGTTTCGCTGCCGCTTTGCGGCGCGGTGATCAAGGCGCTGCACGAGGCCGTGGACGATCAGGCCGACAAGGCCCGCTTTCACGGGTACATGCCGGAATGCGGCGCGCCCTTCCTGCGCGGGACGATCGCGGAGCACTATCGCGGCCGCGGGATAAAGCTTGCCGACGACGAGGTGTTCGTATCGAGCGGGGCGAGCGACGAGCTGGGCGACATCCTCGATCTTTTCGACCGCTCCTGCTCCGCCCTCGTCATAGAGCCCGCCTACCCCGCTTACGTGGACGCCAACGTCATGGCGGGGCGGAGGATCGTACATCTCCCCTCCGGTGAGGACGACGGTTTCCTGCCCGAGCCGGACGAAAAATCGAAAGCGGATATACTGTACATCTGCTCCCCCAACAACCCCACCGGCGCGGTGTTTTCCCGGGAGAAGCTCGGGCGCTGGGTCGACTTTGCCAACGAAAACGGCTCGGTCATCCTGTTCGACGCCGCCTACGAGGCCTTCATTGAGGACGAAGCTCTGCCCCGCAGCATTTTCGAGATACCCGGCGCGGAGACCTGCGCCATCGAGATATGTTCTCTGTCAAAGACCGCCGGCTTCACGGGAACGCGCCTGGGCTATACCGTGATACCGCGGGCGCTGGAAAGAAACGGCATGCGCTTCAACGACATGTGGGTGCGCAACCGCACCACCAAGACAAACGGCGTGTCGTATATCATACAAAAGGGCGGCGCGGCCGTGTTCTCGGAGGAAGGACAGCGGCAGATTAAGGAGAACATACGCGTATACAAGGCCAACGCCGATCTCCTCATGCGCACCCTCGACCGGCTCGGCATTCCCTATTGGGGCGGCACGAACGCTCCCTACATATGGATGAAATGTCCCGACGGAATGGGAAGCTGGGAGTTTTTCGACCTTCTTCTCAACGAAATACAGGTAGTCGGAACGCCGGGAGAAGGCTTCGGGGCCTGCGGCGAGGGCTATTTCCGTTTCTCCACCTTCGGAGATCCCGACGATACGAAAGAAGCCTCCCGGAGACTGTTCACGCTGCTGTCGAAATAAGGCCGCTTTTACGCCCGCGCTCCTCACGGAGCGCGGGCGATCCCGTTTCAGACAGATTGTATTTGAATTGACAAACAAATTCTGATACAATCGGTATATGAATAATTTATGTAAAGGTGGGAAACGCGATGATACACACCAAACACCGCATTGAGTTCGCGCCTGAAAAATGCGTGGGCTGTCAGCAGTGCTACAAATCCTGCTTCGTGGACGTCATCCGTTGGGACGCCGAGGCCAAAAAGCCCGTGTTCCGCTATGTGGAGGATTGCGAGCACTGTTTCTACTGCCAGAGCGTATGCAAAAAGGACGCCGTCAAAGTGATCCCCGATTATTCAAGCGAGCATCTGCTCCAGCACTTTGACGCTTACAGGTGAGGTGGACGAGATGAATGAATGGAAAAAGCTCAGTTGTGACGTTCTCATCATCGGCGGCGGCATAGGCGGCCTGAGCTGCGCCGTCTCCGTAAAGGAACGCAATCCCGACGCCGACGTGCTCGTGGTGGAAAAGAACTTCGCCGGTTACGCCGGCAAGGCCAACCGCGGCGGCGGCGTGCTGCAGTATTTCGACCCGGAAAAGATCGATCCCAAGGAATTCGTCGCCTACCATACCAGAGAGATCGGCGCATGGTTCACCGACCAGGAGCTCATGGAGAAATACGTCTCCATGAACACCCTCATGCTGGATAAGCTGATCGAGTGGGGCGCCAACCTGCCCAAGACCGACGGCAAATTCATGGTCATGCCTACCGGCTCCATGACCTCCATGATCCGCGTGGACCTCGATCTGACTCTCAAAGTCCGCCGCACCGCCGAAGGCAAGGGCGTCCGCTTCATGGACAAGACCGTCATGGCCGACCTGGTCACCGACGGGGAGCGCATAGCCGGCGCGACGGTTTTCAGCGTGCTTACCGGCGAATTCAGCGCGATAAGCGCCAAAAAGGTCGTCCTTGCCACCGGCAGCCAGAACTACCGCATGGGCTCCATGTGGTCCAGCGGCCGCGGCGACGGCATCAAGGCCGCCTACAGGGCCGGGGCCGAGCTGCGCAACGCCGAGTTCGGCAACTTCGCCCAGCTCGTAAAGGTCCGCAGCCACAATGAGGTGGTCTTCGGCGAAAACTTCATGTACAACGACAAGGGCGAGCATATTTCCGAAAACTTCCTCAAAAACGGCCGTGAGACCGACATAAACAGCACGGCAATACGCGAATGGTACATACAGATGACCGAGGGCAACGGCCCCGTCCATCTTGAAATGGGCAATCCCTTCGGCGGTCCCCCCATGGGCGCCGGTGGTCCTCCCATGGGCGCCGGCGGTCCTCCCATGGGCGCGGGCGGGCCCCCGATGGGCGCGGGCGGGCCCCCGATGGGCGGCCCGAACGACGCGGGCGCT
>JAEEGG010001767.1_pt1 | contig 57390 bp, 36 predicted proteins | sample 9134161 | NCBI WGS metagenome assembly JAEEGG01 (sample SAMN16246543, study PRJNA631951) | gut metagenome | biome: gut microbiome; feature: rumen; material: CR-attached | host: Bos | place: Iran: Karaj | collected 2018-10 | reverse complement strand
CGATACCGGCTTTGTTCAACTTGTCCATGAATACGCTGTACGACATGTCGTAAGCGCGCACGGCAGCGTTGATACGGACGATCCAGAGGGCTCTGAATTCGCGTTTCTTGTTTCTTCTGTCGCGGTAAGCGTAGGTTTGTCCTTTTTCGTAGGAGTTTTTCGCCACAGTCCAGACGTTCTTTCTGGTTCTGAACTGACCTTTGGTCTTCTTGAGGATTTTCTTGCGCCTTGCTCTTGAAGCAACGGCATTGACTGATCTTGTCATGTTTTGTAAGTTTTTCGTTCAGCGCCCCGCCCCATTGCGGGATCTTTTCTGCTGCAACAAAGGTTAAACAATTAATTTACGCTAAAAGCATTCTCTTGACAACCTTCTCGTCTGCTCTCTCAACGATTGCAGTGTGATCCAGATTGCGTTTTCTCTTCTGGCTCTTCTTGGTCAGAATGTGGCCATGATAGGCATGCTTTCTTTTGATTCTACCGGAACCCGTCAATTCAAAACGTTTCTTTGCTCCGGAATTTGACTTCATTTTTGGCATCTTACAATTTATTTTTAACAGTTAAAAATGAGTTTCTTTATTTCTTGGTGCTCTTAGGAGCGATCATCATCATCATGCGTTTGCCTTCCAGCTTGGGCATCATCTCCACTTTACCGATCTCTTCAAGTTCCTGTGCGAAGCGGAGCAGCATGATCTCACCCTGATCTTTGTAGACGATGGAGCGGCCTCTGAACAGCACTTCCACTCTCACCTTGTTACCGTCTTGCAGGAAACGGCGTGCGTGGTTCAGCTTGAACTCGAAGTCGTGGTCATCGGTCTGGGGTCCCAGGCGGATTTCCTTGACGACCGTCTTGCTGGCGTTCTGCTTGATCTCCTTCTGTTTCTTCTTCTGGTCGAAGACGAACTTTTTGTAGTCCATGGCCTTGCAAACCGGAGGATTCGAGTCGGGAGAGATCTCCACCAGATCCAGTCCCAGGCTCTCGGCGATCTTGAGTGCCTCGCGCACGGGATAGATGTTGGTTTCAATGCCTTCGCCAACCAGTCTCACCATCGGAGCCTTGATTTCTTCGTTGATCCGATGCTGGTCGTCGCCTTTCTTGTTGTTGTTGCGTGGCGCGTTGTTTCCTTTGTTAGGGAGTGGTGTCATCTAATGCTTTGTTCTTCTTTTACTTTTTCGTTAATCATCTTGGCGAAAGCATCGAGGCTCATCGTTCCCAGATCTACTTGGCCGTGAGCTCTGACGGAGACGGCCTCGTCGGCTTCCTCCTTCTCGCCCACGATGACCATGAAGGGGTATTTCTTCATTTCGGCGTCGCGGATCTTACGACCGATCTTCTCGTTGCGTTCGTCAATGAGGCTGCGAATATCGCACTTTTTCAGATATGATTGCACTTTTTGTGCAAAATTCAGGTATTTTTCACTTACGGGCAGGATGATCACCTGGTCGGGAGCCAGCCACAGCGGGAACTCGCCGGCGCAGTGCTCAAGCAGCACGGCCACAAAACGTTCCATCGAGCCGAAGGGAGCGCGGTGCACCATCACGGGACGGTGTTTCTCGTTGTCGGCGCCGATGTAGCTCAGGTCGAAACGCTCAGGCAGGTTGTAGTCCACCTGGATGGTACCCAGCTGCCACTTGCGGCCGAGGGCGTCCTTCACCATGAAGTCGAGCTTGGGACCATAGAAAGCGGCCTCGCCGTATTCCACATGGGCGGGTAGACCCTTTTCGGCACAAGCCTCCTGGATGGCGGCTTCAGCCTTGGCCCAGTTCTCGTCCGTACCCACATACTTCTCGTGGTCGTTGGGGTCACGGAGCGATATCTGTGCTTCAAAGTTCTTGAAGTCAAGAGCCTTGAAGATGATTTCGATGATTTCCATCACACGGATGAACTCTTCCTTCACCTGGTCGGGACGGCAGAAGATGTGGGCATCGTCTTGGGTGAACGAACGCACACGGGTCAGGCCGTGGAGCTCACCGCTCTGCTCGTAACGATACACCGTGCCAAACTCAGCGCAGCGGAAAGGCAGGTCTTTGTAGGAGCGCGGCTTCCACTTGAAGATCATGCAGTGGTGAGGGCAGTTCATAGGCTTCAGCAAATACTCCTCGCCTTCTTCCGGTGTGGTGATCGGGCGGAAACTGTCTTCGCCATAGTGATCCCAGTGACCCGAAGTCACATAGAGTTGCTTGCCACCGATATGGGGCGTGATAACTTGCTCATAACCATATTCCTTCTGAATCTTGGTCAGATACTCCTGGAGGCGGAGGCGCAATTCAGTGCCTTTGGGCAACCAGATCGGCAGGCCTTTACCCACGATGTCATTGAACATGAAAAGCTCCAACTCACGGCCCAGCTTACGGTGGTCACGTTTCTTGGCTTCTTCGAGCAACACGAGGTACTCATCGAGCTCCTTCTGCTTCGGGAAAGTGATGCCATAGACGCGGGTCAGCTGCTTGCGCTTCTCGTCGCCACGCCAGTAGGCGCCAGCCAGCGAGGTCAGCTTCACAGCCTTGATGAAGCCCGTGTTCGGGATATGGGGACCGCGGCAGAGGTCGGTGAAGGCGCCACATTTATAATAGGTGATGGTGCCGTCTTCCAACTCGCTAATCAGTTCTTCCTTGTATTCGTCGCCTTTCTCGGTGAAGTACTTCAGGGCCTCGGCCTTGCTCACGTCGACGCGCTCAAAGGTCTGCTTCTCGCGGGCCAGCTCGAGCATCTTCTTCTCGATGGCGACGAGGTCGGCCTCGGTCAGGGTGATGTCACCCGTGTCGATGTCATAGTAGAAACCAGCATCCACAGCGGGGCCGATGCCGAACTTCACACCTTTGTATAAGGCTTCAATGGCTTCAGCCATGAGGTGAGCCGATGAGTGCCAGAACGTGGCTTTGCCTTCGGGGTCGTCCCAAGTGAAGAGTTGGATGGTAGCGTCCTCGTTGACGGGGCGCATGGCATCCCACATCATACCGTTCACTTTGGCAGACAGCACGTTACGCGCCAAACCCTCGCTCAGGCTCTTGGCGATATCCAACGGCGTCACACCGGCTTCATATTGTCTGACACTATTGTCAGGGAAGGTTATGTTAATCATAAGAATAGGTCTTTTTGAAAGCGGCTGCAAAAGTACAAAAAAATCTCATACAAAATTCATTCTAGGTGAAGGTTTTGTGTTTTTTGATAAAATTACTCTACGACATGATCCACAATAGCAAAGTTCGCCACCAAGTTCCTGTTTCCATTAATAATGAAAGAATAAGAGGCAGCTGTTGAAACCACTTCGCCATTCTCCGTCCAATTAATTAAAGTAGTAGCCCTCATTGGCTGTTGCAGTAAGCGCACAAGTGTTACCATCCAAATAAACACCTTCCCACTCACCCCTCCGCTTTCCACAGGATTAGCGGTAGCGTTGATAACAAAAGGATTAATAGGAAGAGCGCACTGCCCTGACAGATTGCCCATAGAAACGCCAGTCGTCGGTTACTCCCGTGCCTTGAATTGCTGGAGTGAAGTAATCCCAACCGAACTCGAAACTCTCCGCTTGTTCCGAATTGTATGAGCAGAGTGAACTCGACCAACAATATCCGTTACCGACTATCCATTCATCAAAACCATCTCCGCTGCGACGATCCGCTTTTGGCAAGAAAAGCGTATTTCCGTTGGCAGCAATGAACAAACATCCGTCTACTCCGTTCAAGCTTGTAAAACAATTGGTTGTATTCCGTAGAAGTTCCCACCATTCTTGTTCAGTGGGCATACGCCATTCCAAGCCCCAATTCACCGAGGCAGCATCGTCCTCGGGCAGCAAGGTGGTCAAGCCGTCGCTTCTAGTGTATTTGGTGAAGGTAATGCCATCGCCATACTGGTAGGTGTCCCAGCTATAGATGCTCTTGGGTTGCGTCTCACCCCAGGCAAAGTAGTCGCCGTAGCCCTCGGGAATGTCGGCACCTACATTGCAAGTGGCCCACAGCAGACCGCTCGGCAAGCCGAGGTCGACATAATGGTATGCTCCAGACACATAATTACAAAAGACGGCTCTCAAATTCCTGCTTCGATTAACCATGAAAGAATATATAGGTTCCGTTGAAACCGTTGCTACATATCCATATTCCATCCAACAAACAAAGGTATAGCCTTCGTTAGGCGTGGCAGTAAGTGTGCATTCTGTACCAGTTTGGAACGTGCCTCCTCCACTCACCGATCCTCCTTCTTCCGGATGGGCAGTGACATTGATAACAAAAGATGAATCCTGTGAAAAGGAACGCACGGCTCGGACAGAATTTACACCAGCACGACCGTGGTCGCTTTCCATGTGATCACCCCAATACCAATCGTTTTGTAGAACCCACGCATCATCAGGATTGTCAGTATTGAGCGAACTAGACCAATAGACACCGAAGGGGTCGTCGCCGAGCTCACCGCTATAACGATATTCGGCAGGCAGGAAGAGACTGTTGCCATTCGTGGCAGTAAATAATGTACCGTACACGCCGTTTTGGGTAGTACAAGTAGAGGTGGTGTTATTATAAAGTTCTTCCAATTCTTCCTTGACGGGCATGCGCCAATCTTCGCCCCAGTTGGCCGTGGCTGCATCATCCTCAGGCAACAAGGTGGTCAGATTATCGGTAAAGCCGTTGTAACCATAGCTGGAATTAGTGCAGTACTTTGTAAGGGTACTCGCACTACCATTACAATGTTGATAAGTGCCCCAATTGTAGGTGCTTTTGGGCGTGGTCTCGCCCCAGGCGAAGTGGTCGCCGTAGCACTCAGGCGTGTCGGCACCCACATTGCAGGTGGCCCACAAAGTACCACTCGGCAGACCGAGGTCAACATAGTCGTGGATCACTGGCCCTCGAACAGCTCGGACAGATAGGCCTAGTTTGCGGTGGCCATAGCTGCTCATGCTGCAATTGTCCGAGCCAAAGCTAAGTTCCCATGCACGACTTGGAATGTTCGAATAGAGCGTACTCGACAAGTAATCTCCAGTAGAACCACTGAGACTGGTTCCGTTGCGATAGCCTGCAGCAGGCAAGAAAACACTTTTGCCGTTAGCCGCAGTGAAGAGTCGCCCATCCACTCCATTCCGGGTTGTCCACGTACAGATGGTATTATCGTATAATTCTTGCCATTCTTCCTTGGTTGGCATGCGCCAGTCATCGCCCCAATTGGCTGTGGCAGCATCGTCCTCGGGCAACAAGGCGGTCAGATTATCGGTAAAGCCATTGTAACCATAGCTGGAATTAGTGCAGTACTTGGTCAGCTTGCTTGAGCTACCGTTACAGTATTGATAGGTACTCCAGTTGTAATTGCTCTTAGGCTCGGTCTCACCCCAGGCGAAGTAGTCACCGTAAGCTTCAGGAACATACGCTCCAACATTACAGGTTGCCCACAAGGTGCCACTCGGAAGGCCAAGATCAACATAAGAATGAACATTAGAGTCAACAAAGTTAGCCACCAAGTTCCTATTACTATTCACAGTGAAGGAATACTCGGCTTCAGTAGAAACCACATCACCGTTCTCCGTCCAATTAGTGAACACATAGCTTTCATTAGCCGTAGCAACGAGTGTACAAATGGTGCTATTTTGATACATGCCTCCACCGCTCACCGTGCCGCCCTCTTCTGGATTGACAGTAGCATTGATAACAAAGGATCCAAAACGCACGGCTCGGACAGAACTTCCGTCAGCGCGATCTGGGCAGCTCATGTAGTAATTGTTTGAAGCAAAGTAGAGACACAACGCGAAGCCTGGTTCGTCCGTGTCGAGCGAACTCGACCAGTAAAAACCACGGTTGCCAGCGTGGAAGAGCTCATCGTCCCAACGGTAGCCAGCGGCAGGCAAGAAGAGACTGTTGCCGTTACTTGCTGTGAAAAGTCTGCCGTTTACACCATTTTGTGTTGTCCACGTGCAGGTTGTGTTGTTGTAGAGTTCCTGCCATTCCAAGTTGTTGGGCATGCGCCAGTCATCGCCCCAGTTGGCCGTGGCAGCATCGTCCTCAGGCAACAAGATGGTCAAGCCATCGCTACCCGTGTATTTGGTGATATAAGCATCATAACCATCATAACCATAGCCGTACTGATAGGTGTCCCAGTTGTAGGTGTCTTTGGGCTGGGTCTCGCCCCAAGCGAAGTAGTCGCCGTATTCCTCTGGAGAATCGGCACCCACGTTGCAGGTGGCCCACAAGGTGCCGCTCGGAAGGCCAAGGTCGACATAAGCATAATCACTTGTTGTAAAACTCACTTCTTCGCCATAATTTACTCCTATCACTGAAACCGCGTATGCACGTACATAATAGACAGTGTTCGGCGTAAGCCCAGTTATTTCTGCGGTGAAAGAGCCTTGACCGTTTCCGTTTTCCGAATAGGCATCATTCGTTGTGGGTCGCGGATGTGTTGCCCAACAAATGCCCTTCATCAGTATCGTTGTGCCATCATTTGAAACTGCCGAACCTCCACAGATGGCTGTTGTTGCAGTTATGTCCGTCGATTCGCTTGTGGTTACAGTAAGTGCCCCTTCAGGTACAGAAGGAGTAGCGAAAACAAAGTTCACAGACTCACCTCTGTTGGAATAATAGTGATAACCCAGACCTGGGGTGAACTGGTGTAATGTTCCCCTCCAACTGCCGTTTCGGCAAGTCGCTTGCGCATACTTCGACTTGACAATATCACCTTCCATGGGAACAAAGTCCCCCAAGGCCTCGCCAATGTCCATAGACACCGCATTAGTATAGCTGATCCAGTTCCATCCTGGCATGAGATAAATCGTAATTTCCTGCGCAAAGATGTTGTGGCTTAGCATGACGATTGATGCCACAAACAACAATAGCTTTATTATACTTTTCTTCATTTTATTGTTTCCTTTCTTAATTTAGTTTGTCGTATTAGTTTAATGAACTGTCTTTCAAGCTTCTGATATTATAAAAACATCCATGTAATAGTCAGATGGTTGCAAAGATATGGATAAATATGAGTCATAAAAACAATTTTGTAAAAATAGTTTTCGTGTATCTTTCTCAAAACTAGAAGCAATTCACAATAAGAACTAGTCCATTGTGAAAACATCAAACTTTGTGCAACTTAGTGCACCTCGTCTTTATTATGGTTGCATTATTTTTCAATCTATACATTTTTTCTCCAACATTATCAACATCTTTTTATCTTTGCGCCAAAATTTGAACTATGGAAGACATGGTCATGGAGGCTATTCAAAACGCATTAAAACAATAACAAATATCAATATGAAAAGACTATCTCTCGTGTTGCTACTGGTTCTTACCTTGCTTTCCCAAACTTTTGCACAATCCACCGTCGAGAAAGCAATGGCTCGCAAAACAGCGCAAGCCTTTGCCGACGCTCATCAGGTCTTCATGGGAAAGGGGGTGGATTTGGTTTCCTCTGACGGAAATTATATTTACAACATCGGCACCCAAGGTTTTGTCATCATTTCGGGCAACACTGTCCTGCCGCCTGTGTTGGGCTGGTCCGACCAAGGCAAGTTTCCTGATATGGAAGATGCTCCAGAGAATTTTTCCTCATGGATTGCACATTACTCCGAGATGATTGATTTTGCCGTCGCCAACGGTATTGCTCCTGAAGAGAGCGTCCAACGCCAATGGGATGAAGCCGCACAAGGCATTTTTGGAACACGAAATACCCAAACCGTTGATGCATTGGTCAGCACACGTTGGAACCAGGACTGCTACTATAATGAGTATTGTCCAGAGACAAACGGTGGTTGGTGGTGGGGCGGTCCCTGCGGACACTGCTATGCAGGCTGCGTGGCTACCGCGATGGGACAGGTAATGAAGTATTGGGACTATCCCGAGACAGGCTTCGGCTCACACAGTTACGTCCATAGCCAATATGGTGAACAAAGCGCCAATTTTGCCGCCACCACTTATCATTGGGACCAGATGCCTAACGAAATTTGGGATAGCAATGATGCCATAGCCACCTTGCTGTACCATTGTGGCGTGAGCGTCAACATGAACTATTCGGCTTCGGGCAGTGGCGCGCAGTCGGCGGATGTGGAGACCGCACTTCGCTCCTACTTCGGTTACTGTGGTGCGAAATACCGCACCAAGACCAGCTACCAAGAAGATGCCTGGATTGCCATGTTGAAAGCCGACCTCGACCAATCGCATCCCATGTATTACTCCGGTGCCAACGGCGACAGCGGCCATGCCTTCGTTTGCGATGGCTATGATAACAACGACCTGATGCATTTCAACTTTGGCTGGAGCGGTAGCGGCGACGGCTTTTATTCCACTTACGACGTAAACGGCTTCAACCAAGGTCAGGCTGTGGTGACCAACATATTTCCGGTTAGTATCCAAGCCGATGACAACGGCATCATCTATGTCAGCGAAAATGGCACTGGCGACGGATCCTCGTGGAGCAACGCCACCAACAAGTTGCAGTTTGCCTCTGCCCTCTCAAGTGGTGGCGGCACCAAGGTTTGGGTGAAGGCGGGTACCTATTACGGCGACACCACTGACATGGAAGGTGCATTCAGCATATCGCCAAACAATCGCATCTATGGTGGTTTCGAAGGCAACGAAGGCCCCGACTTTGACCTCTCGCTCCGTGACTTTGACAAGTTCCCCACCATACTCGATGGTCAAGGTGCCCGACGCGTGTTGTTGCAAGATCAAGCCTTCACTTCGGCTACCATGCCTGTTTGGGACGGCTTCACCATCCAAAACGGCGCTATAGGCAGTGGTGCTGGAGTTTACCTTAATAATTATGTTACGCTCAACAATTGTGTGATCAAAAACAACACGGCATCGATGTACGGTGGCGGCGTCTACATCAACTCGACGGGCGGCTCGGCTCATGTGACGCTCCATAACTGCGTCATAGCTGACAACAATGCCTCAATGGGTGGCGGTGTATGCGACCGTGTGGGTGCCAACTACACCAACTGTCGCATCAGCAATAACATCGCATCGACCAAAGGTGGCGGTATTTATCTTTACAACAACACAGAGCCGGTCTTCAAGAATTGTATTTTTAACAATAACACGGCCAAAAATGCAGGTGGAATGTATGCCCGTGGCCAGTTCACTGCCTACAACTGCGATTTCGTGATGAACCTCGCCACGGAGAGCATCGGAGGCGTCTATCATGAGGAAAGACACAACAAATACATCAATTGCATCCTTTGGGGTAACATGGCCAACGGTCAACCTAGTCAGACGGATGGCGTGAGTGATTATGAGTATTGTGCCGTGCAAGGTGGGGTCGAAGGTACTGAGATAACCAATCTGTCAGCCGATAATAACGGTATTGAGCCTGGTTGTTATGTGCGTTTCAACCATCCCGCCCAAGGTGCAGGAGCTGAATACCACAACAGCAATTGGAGCATTCATCCGCGCAGCATCTGCCTCAATGCAGGCAAGCCTTATACGACAGGTTTGGGTAACACCGACATTGCAGGCAATCTTCGCCTCCAGAAAGGTCGCGTGGAGATTGGAGCGTACGAAAGCTGTGCTTCGCTCACCTTGATTGATGATGAACTCTTCGAAAGCGACGCCCCGTATTGGTTCTTTAGCAGACCTTTGACCGAGCCAGGCTACTATACCCATGTCCTCGAAGGTCAAGATTGCGATAGCGTTATCGGCCTCACTTTGATGGTTTTGGAAGGCTTGGAAGAAGATGGCCCTTCGACAGGCTCAGGGACCTTTGCGGTATGGCCTAACCCGACGACGGGACAAATCCACATCGATGCTGAAATGCCTTGCGATGTCGAAGTCCGCAATGTGTTGGGACAAATTGTTTTACAAGCCGAAAAAGTAGAAACCATCGAGATTTCAAGTCTCGAAAACGGGATTTATTTCTTGATAGTCAAATTAAACGGCAAGAGCTTCATCACAAAAGTTGTGAAGCAATAACTCCAATGCTTCAAGCACTATTACATAGCAAACTTACTTCAGAGGAGCGGATTGCCATTTCTGCAAACAAAGAGGATTCTTGTACATCTTCCGTTTTTGGCTTGTTGCAGTACCTCCCTGATGATTTGTTATTGGATATACTGAAGCAAAGTTGTGGCAATTTAGCATCGTTCCCTAATGACATTGGTGCTATTCAACAAGTGTTATTTTGGGAAAAGTTTTCTTCTTATCACATTTCAAACATCAATCAAAAATATGTCGAGCCTGATGTAATCATTGAAGCAGAAAACTATTCCATTGTCATTGAAGCAAAGAAATATGATGGGGTTTCTCAACAATACGAAAAACAATGGAAACAAGAGATATTAGTTGTAGAGGACTGGCACGAGCAAGAAAGAAACGAAAAGGGAATCATCTTTATTGCCATCGGTGGAACTGATTATTCTCGAGACAAAGAAGCTCTCGTTGGTGACAAATCGTACCCCATTCATGTTGCCAGTTGGATAGGCTTGTCCGATGCCATCATCAAAGTCCTTGATAAGATGTCAAAACCAGAAAGCCCAACGGAAAACCATAATCTAATCAGGCTTTTGAAAGACGCTGTTAAAGCGCTAGAACATTTTGGACATTTCAGAACAATTTGGCTGAACACGCTACCAAACATTAAGATAAGCCCACTAGACAAGTCGTTGTACTACCGTTGGAAATCCTATGACAACAAAGTACTTGAGGGCTTTTATAGAAACCATAACAAGATAAAAATCACCGAAATAAATCAACTATGGAAACCGATCCTATAACCAACTTAACCGATGCTTTGGAAGAAGTAAGGAAAGCACATCGTTTGATACATTCATTTCAAGAAAGGATGTTGTCTTTGATACGATACATCCAAACAAAACTTGATTTTCCGAATTACTTAGGTGTAAAACATTTTTCAAATCCTATTGGAGCTTATAGCCGTGGTAATTATCAAGACTACCTGAAAGTGTATCCGGACATGTGGGCGTGGGATTTCTTGTATTCTTATGTTTTTGAATACTATTTAGGAGAAGGCTCTTTTGAGAATGATGATTTATTCTCCCTTTCTATCATTCAGTATGCCGATACTGGTTATTTTGAAAACGAAAACGAAGATAGGAATACGCCTTCTCTTTTTGCACCGACTAAAGAATCAACTTCAAAGCTCTTATTCATTTTGGAAGTAAAGCCAAAGAAAACCAAAGAATGGATTTGGAACATTGGTGAATTGGCCATGACAAAAGAATACGCTTCAAAAAATCATACCAAAAATATCATAAGTCATCCGAAGGGAAACAAGCAATTTCTCTATTCCATCCCATTGGACCAGTTTGCTAATGAAGAAACGGCCTTGAAAGCATTGCGACAATATGCAGAGTTTTGTTGTCAAGAAGCGGGATTTGAGATGGATGATTTTAACCTTGATTAAACAATAATGATATGAAAAAAACCTATTTCTCAGCCGGATGCTTCTGGGGCGTGGAGTATTACTTCAAGCGTCTCAAGGGCGTGACAAAGACCGTCGTCGGATTCATGGGTGGCGACATGGAAAACCCGAGTTACAAACAAGTTAAGACGGGCACGACGGGGCATTTAGAAACCATCGAAGTTGAATATGATCCCAAACTGGTTTCCTACGAAGCCTTGGTACGCTATTTCTTCGAAATACACAACTTTGAACAGGTTGACGGCCAAGGCATCGACATTGGCACACAATATCTTTCCGCCATTTGGTTCAACGACACCACCGAGCGCGACATGGCCATTAAGGTCTTTGGTGAATTGATGCAGATGGGCTATCATCCTGCCACGCAAATCCGACAAGCCATGGCCTTTTACCCTGCCGAGGATTATCATCAGGACTATCTGGATGAGCGGGGTGAAACGCCTGAGTGCCATGTCTGGCATAAGATTTTCTGAAAACATGTAGGGCTGCCATAATATGGCAGCCGCGTTGGGTTATTCGACGCGGCTGCCGTGATACGACAGCCCTACAAACCATTCTAGGGTTTATTTTACAATGAATTTTTGCGTAATACCATCAATGGCAATGAAATACATGCCTTGAGGCAGGTTTGTCACATCAATTTGTTGGGTTTCTCCTGTGATTTGACCAGTCATCAGGATTTGACCCATGGTGTTGGTGATGTGGAATTTGGTTTCGTCTGGTAGAGACGTGGCGCGCCGCGTCTCTACAAAAAGGATACCATGGGTAGGATTTGGATAAACAGTTAAGGTCCCTGAGCCCGTCGAAGGGCCGTTCTCTTCAATACCATCGGTATGCACCGTAACGAAATCATGGATGCCGTCTGCCGACATTGCCGGTGCCGATTCACATTCTCCACCGACAATCGTGTTGATGGCTGTCACTTGATAATAATAGGTCTCGGCGCTGGAATCATGGTCATCAAAATGCATGTCCGTACCAGTGGCAATGCCAATCAAATCATAGTTCTGACCATTGGTGGAACGATACACATAGTAACCGTATGTCGAGCTTATCGTGCCTGCCCAAACCACATTAGTGACCGTAATGTTGTCGATAACCAAAGAATAATTCGACACATGCGTGAAATGGCGGAAACCAAGGTAAATCTCCTGACCTTCGTATGCCGAAAGGTCGACAGAATAGGCATGATACGGATAGCCGGAATCCCATTCTGCAATAGTAGCGATGTTCATTCCGTCACTTGAAGCTACGGCCACCCCGAAATGTTCCGTTGAATACGAGGGATCAAAACCCGAAGCAAAAAAGGTCATAGAAGCATTTTCCATCACCTTCACTTTTGGCATAAAAGCGTAGTTGTCGGGCTGAAGCGATCCCAAACCATTCATATAGGAAAATGAACTTAGCGAGGCGTTGGTGTTGGTCGTGTTCACCGAACCATCCGAGTTCATACCGCCACCATTATAGATGCCAAAGATTTGTCCGTCGCCATCGGCATCGAGGAAGGTCCAGCCTTGTGGGTCTTCTTCAAAACCAGTGTAAATCTCGCGTTCCCACGAAATCCTCACTTTATCACCCAAATACTCTGCCTTGAGGTTTTTGGGAGCGACACAGTCCAACTCAGCTTCAGCACATTGCGGAGCAGCAAGGGCATAATAGTCACCGGTCTCACGGCTGCCTTCTTGGATGATACGAATGCAATAATTAGAGGCATAGCGATTCACCTCATGAGTGAACGAAGTCTCACCATGTTTGAGCGTGGCAATCAACTCATCATCAGCATAAACCAATGCACCTATGGCAGGACGCGTCACCTCAGCCTCAACGCCAGTCACTTTGATGTCGTCGACGCAGAGGAAATAGGTCTCGCCAGTCGTGTTGAAGTGTCGAATGGCAACAAAGATCTGTTGTCCGGCGTAGGCCGAAAGATCAGCGGAATATTCGGTGTAAGTGCCTGTGCTATTCCACTCCTGAATCATGGTGAAATCTGAAGGATTGGTGTTCCCCGAAGTGGAAACAGCCACCCCAAAATGCTCAGGGTCGGGGGCAATGCCAGGCATGTCGGCATCGCAAGCCATGAAGGTGATGCGACCATTGGCAGTTGGAGTCAATCGTGGCGTGACGATGAAATTGTCGGGGTTGAGTTCATCCATTCCAGCCATCCATGACCATGAACGCAGACCGATGCCTCCATTATAACCACCGTAAGGATACACACGGAAGTTCTGTCCATCGTTGTTGGCATCGATGAGGGTAAGGTCCATCAAGGTGCTGTCGGCAAAGTCGTAATAGAGTTCCTCCACAGGGAAAGGCACATTCATCTCAGGCAATGTCCAAGAGAGTTGCACTTGGTTGCCATCGCTTTCGGCGTGAAGGCCGTTGGGCGAGCCTTGGAAATGGTCTGGGGTGCGATAGGTCCAAGCGTATTCGTTCTCAATCATTGCACCATTCTCATAATAAGCACGAATGGTGGTCGTGTGATTCGAGCCGTCCGCAAAACCGTTGGTATTCAGCAAATAACTAGTGCCAAAATGATTCTGGGCCACTGTCTGACCATCAAGAACAATATCGCTACCGATTAAGAAACCGGCGTTGACATTTCCGACGAAAACATTGTCAATGCAAATGGCAAACTTGTCAGTGCAGTTGAAATGACGGATGGCAAGATAAACCTCCTGACCTGCATAAGCAGAAAGGTCAACGGAGTATACATGCCAATTGCCTTGACGGGTTCCGTTATCTTTCGCGGTCAGATTCCATTCTTGAAGCATGGTGAAAGCCGAGGGGTTGTCATTGACCGTCGTCGAAATGGCCACGCCAAAATGCTCGGCGGGATACGCCTCGTCCATAGCACTGGCATGAAAAAGTATCTCGCCGCTTTCAGGAACAATCAAGCGGGGTGAAACCATGAAATTGTTGGGCGTGAGCGGCGAAGTAGTGGCATTGTCGTAAGAATACGACACCAGCATACCATCGAAGCCGCCAAATCCCATGCCGCCAGTTGAAGGCAGTTGCCAGTTGTGGCCATCACCATCGGCATCGATAAGGGTCCAGTCGAGGATGCGGCCTTCTTCAAAGTCCTCCTCGAAATCCCAATAGTAAGCTCCATCGGGGGAATAAACGCCTGGTGCGCGATAAAGCACATAGCCCGAGGCCGATACATAATTTTCTATGCCCTGTTGGGCTTTTGCTCCAAAGGGAGCGGTCATCAGTAGTGCCATTGTCAGGAATGGCAGGAGGTGTTTTCGCATAAAGAATAATTGTAATTAATGTGGATTTGAATTGGGCTGCAAAGGTACGGATTTTTTTGCAAATCATAATTTTCGAGACGTGATTGACTGCTTCAACACCATGGTAGGCTTTTTTCCGTGCTTCGCGTTGTCTCGAGAAAAGCTCAATGTGAACAGAAGAACATAATCCTACACCATTAAAAAGCGGGCAAAAACTTGTAAAATAAGGAAGTTTTTGCCCGGTTTTAGGGAATTTGGAAACATTTTGTTTTCGAAACTCGATAAATCGACACCTCATAACGACAATTCATCGCGCTTTTCTACGCATTGCAAATGCTTATAATAGATAAAAAAGCCTGACGCGACCAGGCACGAAGCCTTTCCTACGTCAGGCGGGAAACGGATATCTTGGGTTAGTGCTCGAGAACGGGCCGCACCGAAAAGCCGTTGTTGCGGTTGTTGTTGTTCACGTTGGTGTTGCCCGAATTGAAGTTGAGGTTCCACGCGTTGTTCGGGTTGTCCGTGTTGAGCGAACTCGACCAGTAGTTGCCGTTCGAGCCAGCGTTGTTGAACTCACCGTCCCAACGGTTGCCCGCAGCGGGCAGGAAGAGACTCCCTCCAAAGAATGCGTCAGCGGTCTGTTTGTTTTCGGGGCCGAAGGAATGCCTCTGTGCAAGCCAACTGCCTCATCGCTGCTATCCCACACTTGAAAGGTGGGCCGACCGCCTGTGAACTTACCCTTGTATTTTGTTCCGTTGTGGTTTATTATTCATACGTTTATGCACGGTGCGACGCTTGGAAGCGTCGTCTCCTCAACCGCGCGCGTGAGTTGCCGGACAGGGCCGGGTAGCCCGCTACGGCGGGCGCCCCGCCCGACAACTCACGCGCCCTTGCCCGTCTTGCCCGTGGGCGGAACAAGGGTTAGTTCTCGAGAACGGGCCGCACCGAAAAGCCGCCGAGGCGGCCGTAGTAGTCGTACACGCCGGTGCCGCCCGAATCGAAGTAGAGGTCCCTCGCGAAGTTCGGGGTGACCGCGTAGAGCGAACTCGACCAGTAGTAGCCGCCCGAGCCAGCGTCGTAGAACTCACCGCCCCAACGGTAGCCCGCAGCGGGCAGGAAGAGACTGTTGCCGTTTGCTGCGGTGAACAACCTTCCGTTCACGCCGTTCTGGGTTGTCCATGTTTGGGCCGTGTTGTTGTAGAGCTCATACCATTCCGCCGCGGTGGGCATGCGCCAACCACTGCCCCAGTTGGCCATGGCCGCATCGTCCTCGGGCAAGAGGGTGGTCAGGTCATCGGTGAAGCCGTTGTAGCCGTAACTGGAGTTGTTGCAGTACTTGGTCAACGTGCTACTGCTGCCGTTGCAGTACTGGTAGGTGCTCCAGTTGTAGGTGTCCTTCGGCTGGGTCTCGCCCCAAGCGAAGTAGTCGCCGTAGTCCTCGGGGCTGTCGGCACCCACGTTGCAGGTGGCCCACAGCAGGCCGCTCGGCAGGCCGAGGTCGACGTAACCGTGATCATTACCACTGGATATTGCATAGTTCGCTACCAATGACCTATTGCCTGTCACGGTAAACGAATAGCTTGCCTCGGTGGAAACCACTTCGCCTTCTTCCGTCCAGTTAGTGAAGGCGTAGCCCGCATTGGCCGTGGCCGTCACCGTGCAGGTCTGTCCCTCTTGGTAGGTGCCGCCGCCTGTAATGGAGCCGCCGATGCTTGAATTGGACGAAACATTGATGGTGTAAGTTGGTATATGCGACGCGGAACGCACTGCTCGGACAGAGAGACCCAAATAGCGGCGAGCGTCATCCATGTAACTATTGTCAGAAACAGAGTAAAACTCCCATGCACGGCTCTGGGTGCTTTGATAGAGTGTATTCGACCAATAGTCGACAGTACCGTCGTTGAGACTGCTTCCACTGCGATAACCAGCAGCAGGTAAGAAAATACTATTGCCGTTCGAGGCAGTAAACAAACGTCCGAACACGCCGTCCTGAGTAGTCCATGTAGTGGTGGTGTTATCGTATAACTCTTGCCATTCTCCTTCGGTTGGCATACGCCAGTCTGCACCCCAGTTGGCAGTGGCTGCATCATCCTCGGGCAACAATAAAGTTAAGTTGTCTGTAAAGCCGTTATATCCGTAACTGGAATTGGTGCAGTATTTGGTGAGTGTGTTATAGCTGCCGTTGCAGTACTGGTACGTACTCCAGTTGTAGACATTTTTAGGTTGGGTTTCGCCCCAAGCAAAATAATCGCCATAATCCTCTGGATATTCAGCTCCCACATTGCAGGTCGCCCACAAAGTACCACTCGGCAGGCCGAGATCAACGTAACCGTGGTCACTCACTAATCTGACACTAAAATACCTAAAACCTAATTCTGTAGTCACACTATTCATATCATACCCACCGCCCATATTAAAGTGAAAATACCACACATAGTATGGTCGGCTCGTATCAAGCGAACTCGACCAATAGTAACCTTCTTCAATTTCTTCTTCAGGGGGCATCTCACCTATCCAGCCACCTATAGGCAAAAACAGACTATTACCGTTAGAAGCAGTAAAAAGCATGCCATCAGTTCCGTTCTGTGTTATCCAAGTATGGGTTGTATTTTGACAGAGTTCTTGCCATTCTCCTTTGGTGGGCACGCGCCGGTTTTCACCCCATTCACCCCAGTAAGTCGTTGGGAGCGAATAGTCAAATTGTTCGCCAGCGCCTTCAGGCGTTTCTGCTCCTACATTACAGGTCGCCCACAAAAGGCCGCTTGGCAAACCTAGATCAACATATTGACCAACGGAAGAATTTTGTGTGGTGAAACTGAGTTGGTTGCCATATACTGTGACAATGTTATTGGTAGCATAGGCTCGCACGTAATAGGTGGTATTCATACTTAGACCTGAAATCCAACTAGAAAAAACACCTGTCCCTGTGCCGTTGGTAGTATGAGGGTCGGCAACGGTCGGGTTCGGAGAAGTGCTCCAACACACACCACGGGCAATAATGCTCAATCCTCCATCTTCAGTAACATTACCACCACATGCAGCAGTATATAACAATACTCTTGTCACCTCTAACGTAGTCACGTTGGGGATGCCATTGCAAGTGGTAAATGTCTTCACATCACCGTACGCTGTTCCTGCTATTGTTGTAGCATAAGCCCTCACATAATAAGTAGTACTAACACTCAATCCTGTAATAGTGCTGATAAAACTGCCCATCCCAGTACTATCATTAGTATGCGATTCCAAAATAGTTGGATTTGATGAAGTACTCCAACATACGCCCCGAGCTATAATACTCAATCCACAGTTGTCTGTGACATCGCCACCACAGGTAGCACCGTCACCCAAAATGTCAGTAACATCAGCTGTGGTTACAGTCGGGATGCCATCCCTAGTGGTAAACACCTTCTCGTTGCCATAAACTGTGCCATTCGGAGTAACAGCGTATGCCCGAACATAATAAGTGGTTGCTATATTCAGTTCTGTCATCGAAATGGAAAAAGTACCCACGCCACTCTCTGCCTCTTGGTAGAAGTCGTCGTTTGTCGTAGGATTCTCATGAGTGGCCCAGCAAAGGCCTTTCGTGATGATGTAAGTCCCGTCATTTGTGGTCACCTCGCCGCCTCCCATGGCGGAGACAGCGGTAATCAAGAGCGGTTCTGATGTCGTCACCGTCACTTGGGGTTGAAGATTGGGATTAGCGAAGACAAAACTCACAGGTTCACCTCTGTTGGAATAATAGTGATAGCCCAGACCTGGGGTGAACTGGTGTAATGTTCCCCTCCAACTGCCGCTTCGGCAAGTCGCTTGCGCATACTTCGACTTGACAATATCACCTTCCATGGGAACAAAGTCCCCCAAGGCCTCGTCAATGTCCATAGACACCGCATTGGTATAGCTGATCCAGTTCCATCCTGGCATGAGATAAATCGTAATTTCCTGCGCTTTGGCACTCAGGCTTGCGGCCGTCATTGCGAGAACGGACATCAATAGCATAAATAATCTTTTCATTTTCTTGTTGTTTTTATGGTTAATAAATTCTTTTGATCAAATTTGATTGCACAAAAATAGGAAAAAACTGTCATCTAGGCCATCAGTAATTTGTTTTTCACACTTGTTTTGCAAATAATTCCCCTTTTCTTGTCAAAACGAACAAAATAATCGTTACCTTTGCGCATCATTTCAACTAAACTAACAATTATGGCAAAAAACATCGAAGAAATCAGAGCCGCGTTGGCCGCATACGGCATCACCGGCGTTAAAGACGTTTACTATAACCCGAGCTATGAGCAGCTCTTCAAGGACGAGATGGACCCCGCCCTGACTGGCTACGACAAAGGCGTGTTGACCGAACTCGACGCCGTCAATGTGATGACGGGTATCTACACCGGCCGTTCGCCCAAGGACAAATACATCGTCATGGACGCCAAATCGAAGGATACCGTGTGGTGGACCACTGAGGGCTACAAGAACGACAACCACCCGATGAGCGAGCAAGTCTGGGCACAAGTGAAAGACCTCGCCAAGAAACAGCTCAGCGGCAAGAACCTCTATGTGGTTGATGCCTTCTGCGGCGCCAACAAGGACACCCGCATGGCCGTCCGTTTTATCATGGAAGTGGCATGGCAAGCCCATTTCGTGCTCAACATGTTCATCAAGCCCACGGCTGAGGAATTGGCTGACTTCAAACCCAACTTCACCGTCTACACTGCCTCGAAAGCTAAGGTCGACAACTACAAGGAACTCGGCCTCAACAGTGACACCTGCGTGGCCTTCAACGTCAGCAGCCGCGAACAAGTGATCCTGAACACCTGGTACGGTGGCGAGATGAAGAAAGGCATGTTCTCAATGATGAACTACTACTTGCCATTGCAAGGCATCGCCGCCATGCACTGCTCCGCCAACACCGACATGAAGGGCGAAAACACCGCCATCTTCTTCGGCTTGAGCGGCACTGGCAAGACCACCCTTTCGACCGACCCGAAGCGTCTGCTCATCGGCGACGACGAGCACGGCTGGGACGACGAAGGCGTGTTCAACTTCGAAGGTGGCTGCTATGCCAAGGTCATCAACCTCGACAAGGAAAGCGAACCCGACATCTACAACGCCATCAAGCGTGATGCCCTGTTGGAGAATGTTACTGTCGACAAGGACGGCAAGATCGACTTCAAGGACAAGAGCGTGACCGAGAACACCCGCGTCTCCTACCCCATCGAACATATCGAGAAGATTGTGAAGAACGTGCGTCCCATCTCAGCTGGTCCCGCCGCCAAGAACGTCATCTTCCTCAGCGCCGACGCTTTCGGCGTGTTGCCTCCTGTCAGTATCCTAACACCTGAGCAGTGCAAGTACTACTTCCTGAGCGGCTTCACCGCCAAGTTGGCTGGCACCGAGCGTGGCATCACGGAACCCACGCCGACCTTCAGTGCCTGCTTTGGCCAAGCCTTCCTTGAGCTCCACCCGACTAAATATGCCGAAGAACTGGTGAAACGGATGGAGAAGAGCAACGCCAAGGCCTACCTCGTCAACACGGGCTGGAACGGTACGGGCAAGCGCATCTCCATCAAGGATACGCGCGGCATCATCGATGCCATCCTGGACGGCAGCATCGAGAAGGCTCCGACCAAGATGATTCCGTACTTCAACTTCGAAGTGCCGACCGCATTGCCGGGCGTCGACCCGAACATCCTCGACCCGCGCGACACCTACGCCGACAAGAACGCTTGGGAAGAAAAGGCTAAAGACCTGTCCTCACGCTTCATCAAGAACTTCGAGAAGTTTACGACCAATGCAGCGGGCAAGGCGCTTGTGGCTGCTGGACCGAAACTTTAATACGCATCGCGTCATTGCGAGGAACGAAGCAATCCAGAAAACAAACACTACCCCTGGATTGCTTCGTCGTTCCTCCTCGCAAAGACGCAAAACGACGAAGACAATAAACACATAACATAAAACTAATCAAAAATGAAAAAAACTATTAGAAGAATCGTCCCTGCAATGCTCGTTCTCGTAGCATTGACCACCCTTTCATTCATGAGCAAAGACGGCGTCACGCTTCGACTGAAACCTCAACAAGGCAAGACCTACACTGTCACCTCAAAAGCAAATATGATGATGATGATGGAGGTGCAAGGTCAAACCATGAACATGTCACAAAACATGGAGAGCCGACAAATCTTTACAGCAAAGGAAGTCTCTGACACCCAGTCCACCCTTGAGACTCAAATCGAGGCCATCAAAATGACTATGTCACAGATGGGCATGAAGTTTGAGTATGATTCCGAGCATCCTGAGAAGACTAGTCCCATGCTGGCTGGTCAGACAAAGGAGATTGAAGAAAAGCTGCACAAGCCTATCGACATCACATACGATGCCTTAGGAAAACTCGTTGGCGACAGCATCGATTCATCCATGAACCAACTGGGTGTAATCATCGAATTGCCTGAAACAGAAATCACTGTAGGCAGCTCTTGGACTACCACTACCTCACAGGAAACCAGTGGAGTAGAGTTCAGCGTTGATATAACCTACACCGTCAAGGCTATTTCGAAAAAGAGTATCGACTTAACTTACACAGGTAAAGTGAATGCTAACGTTGCTGATATCAGCGGTACCTATGAAGGTACGGCCTCCATCGATCCGCAGACTGGTATTATGACCAATAATACACAGAAACAGAACATCTCCTTGACCATGAATGAACAAGGTATGAGCCTTCCTATGACCATTGTCGGCAATACGACCGTGGAAGTGAAATGACAATAGAAAATATAGAAACAACATCTGTAGGACTGGCACCTGTCGGTCCTACTTTTTTTTCGGGAAATCGAATTGACCTCAAATTATTTTCTAAATTTGTGGCATCATTTAATTCCAAATCATCATGAAACGAATCCTAACCTTAATCACATTGGTGCTGTTGGCGTTTTCAGCTATGGCACAAAATCCCAAACCACAGCCTCTCACACAAGAAGAATTCGAGACCTTATGCCCTACTCCTCCTATGGGTTGGAACAGTTGGAACAAGTTCGGCTGCAACGTCAGTGAGCAATTGCTGATGGAAGCCGCCGATGCTATGGTGGCTTCGGGTATGAAAGACGCTGGCTATGAATACATCGTCGTGGATGACTGCTGGCAAGTAGATCGTGATGCCGATGGCAATATCGTGTGCGACCCTGAGCGTTTCCCGCATGGCATGAAGTATGTGGCTGACTACATCCACTCCAAAGGACTGAAGTTTGGTCTTTATTCCTGTGTCGGCACCCATACATGTGCTGGTCGTCCTGGCAGTATGGGACACGAGTATCAAGATGCCCTTTACTACGCACGCAATGGTGTCGATTACCTGAAGTATGACTTTTGCAACAACCGTGAGACCAACTCCAAGACCGCCTACACCGTCATGCGTGAAGCTTTGAAAGATGCAGGACGTCCCATCGTGTTCAGCATCTGCGAATGGGGCAGCACGAAACCCTGGGAATGGGCCAAAGGCATTGGTCACCTCTGGAGAGCCACGGGTGACATCATCAACTCATGGGACGGTCGCGAAGATTGGGGCGGTCATGGCATGGTCAACATCATAGACTTGGTACAAGATCTCTACCCTTACAATGGTCCCGGCCACTGGAACGACCCCGATATGCTTGAAGTCGGCAATGGAGGCATGACGGCCATCGAAGACCAAAGCCACTTCTCCATGTGGTGCATGTTTTCAGCTCCACTGATGGCGGGCAACGACCTCAACAACATGAGCGACGACACCAAGCGCATCCTCACCAACAAGGACGTCATCGCTATCGACCAAGACCCGCTCGGCATCCAGGCGCATCTCTCTGTTGCCATGGGCGATCGTCAGATTTGGGTGAAACAGCTGGCCAACGACGAATGGGCTATCTGTTTCTTCAACCGTGGTGACGATGCTTGGAATCTCAACTTCAACTGGAGCGACATCCCTGAACTGCGCAAAGCAGGCGGCAACTACAGCGTCTATGACCTTTGGCAGCACAAGACCATCGCCAAGTCAACGGCAAAGAATGTGGTTTCCACTATTCCTTCGCATGGTGTGCTGATGGTAAGGCTCTCTCCTGTTAAGTAAACCATAATTACATAGCAAAAAGAAAAACCAGTAGAAACCCCGCTGGTTTTTTCGTAACAGCCTAATGACTATTGATCAGTTCAGCATGACCGGCATGAGCAACATAAGCAGGTCTTCTGCTTCGTTCTCATTGTCGACAGGAGTAATGATGCCAGCGCGGTTGGGAGCCGACAGGTCAATCTTAATTGTCTCGGAATCGAAATTGGCCAACATCTCCTGCAAGAAGCGGGAGTTGAAGCCGATCTCCATGTCGTCGCCTTCGTAGCTGCACGTGAGGCGTTCCTTGGCTTCGTTGTAGAAGTCGATGTCCTCTGCGGTCAGTGTGAGTTCTTGTCCTGCAATGCGAAAACGCACCTGATGCGTGGCCTTACTGGAGAACACTGCCACACGGCGGATAGCCGAGAGGAAGGTCTGACGGTCGATGGTCAGGTGGTTGGGGTTCTGCTTCGGGATGACGGCGTCGTAGTTGGGATAGCGGCCTTCAATGAGGCGACAAATCAACATATAGTCGCCGAACACAAACGAAGCATTGGTCTTGTTGAACTCAATGCGTACGGGTTCGTCTGCAAGTGTAGCCAAGATGCTCTTCAACTGATTGATGGGCTTCTTCGGCATAATGAACGAAGCCACCACGTCCGATTTCACGTCCATTCTTCTGTAACGCACCAGCTTGTGTGCATCGGTGGCGACGAAGGTCAGGAAACTGTCGGTCATTTCCATCAGCACGCCCGACATGATGGGACGAATCTCATCCATGCCCGTGGCGAAGACGGTCTTCTCGAAGCCTTTGGCCAGCACATCGGCAGGAATCTCCCATACCGAAGTATCGGCCATAGCAGGCAGTTGCGGGAACTCGTCGCTCTTGTGACCTGCCAACTTGTAACGGCCTTCACCAGCAATCAGTTCGACGGCAAGTGTGTTGTTGTCGATCGAAACCGTAATCGGCACATCGGGGAAGTTCTTCATGATTTCCAAGAGCAGACGTGCGGGAATGGTCACTTCGCCAGTGCCCTCCACCATGTCAGGAACAAGACTGACTGTCATGGTCACGTCGAGGTCTGAGGAGGTGATCTTAAGTTGGTTTTCATCCAAGTGGAAGAGGAAGTCATCCAAGATGGGCAGAGTGTTCTTTGAGCCGATGACACCACTCAAGGCTTGCAGGCTCTTCAATAGTTTGAGGCTTGATACTATGAATTTCATTGCGTTATGTGATTTTTATTCATTCAAATTTGAAGTGGTAAAAATACGAATAAATTGCAATATGAAGGACATTTTGTCGAAAAAAATCTCATTTTTTAGAAACTATCGATGCTTAGCCCAGCATATTTCAAGCGGTTCAGGAAGTCGAGCATTGACTCGTAGGGCACTGCCACGTATTGGAAACTTTGATCGTCTTTCGTACGGGTACGGTTTTTCTCCTTCGTTTCAGCCAATCGCTGGTTGATGTCGGAGAATGTGCAATGGACTTGGAACTGTCCGTCGCCTGAGTTGTAGTTGATATAGGTTTGGAACATATCGTCTTGGAAGTAATACGTGATGTTACCCAAACGACGGTCGAAAATGACGCAACCAGTGACATATTTGTTGACGACATGACTGCCGAAATTTCCCAATCCGATCTTTCCTACCGACACAAAAGCATGCAGCTTGTCGTTCCAAACCATCTTCAAGTCGGGAATGACAATGGTGTTGCAATAGAAGTCGGAGGAAGACTCTATCTGTGGATAACCTCCAGCCAATTCAATGTTGTTGCTTAATTCTTCTGTCTTTTCTTCAGAATTCTCCGAGCGGTAATAGGGCAAGAAATTAGTCTGTGTCAAGTCGATGGATTCGCCTGAAACGTTGGCAAAGACCTCTGCCATGGACTCCATGGCTTGGTCATCGAAGACAGGCGCATTGAACACATTGAGGCCTTGCAAGGTGATGCTGTCGTTGGGATATTGGGTATAGTCGCCATGGAAGGCAAACTTGGCCAAAGGCGTGTCGAAGCCCAAGTCGGTAGTGCCATATCCTTTGATGATGCCGCGAGAATCAAGCTCAAGGTGGCTGTCGAATTGGGTCGTGTCGGTCACCACAAAACGAATATTGTTGTCATCAAACCACAAGACTCCATTGCATGGTTCGGCTTCATCCAGTTCTTTCCTGCCTTCTTTTGGCGTGAGGAAAGAACCAAAATAGCCGCCGTCGATAGCCAACTCATAATAAAGGCCGTTGGTCATCCTGGGATCCTCTTCCCGAATGCGTTCCATGTCAATGGGAATGCGAATCGCTGCCGGGTTGATATGGGTAGCCGAAACAAACCAATGGTTGAGGGAAGCGATGGTGTCTTGTGCTGTCTCTGCAAGGGTCCCTGAACCTGCCGAAGGGCCCGCTTCATCCGCTATCTCATTCGTTTCATCAAGAACAACATTCTCTTCCATATTTGTGGAATCTGTCGGCGTTTCGACGACCTCAACAACAACAGGCTCTTCAAAAGCCAACATAGCAAACTTGCCGTCGAAATAGCCTAACTGCTCCGTGGCATCCAACGTCAGTCGGCCTTGGAAGCCGAACTGCGTGTTCAACTTGAATTCAGCCACGTCGGCAATATGGGCATAGCCGTGCGTGACGCCTTCGATAGGAACAATGGTATCCATTCGTATCGGGGTATTGATACCATCGGCATTGGTGTAATCCCAAGTGCCTTGCGCGTTGTAGTAGTTGCGGCTGTGGATGTTCACCACGGCATCTTTATATAGGTGGTAGCGGTTCAACGTGTCGGCCAGCAAATCTCCATTCACAGGCTCCAATTTCGATTCGGCATTGATGTCCACATCGTGCATATACGGGAACACAGCGGCATCGGCCACGCGGATGATCTTCACGTCATGGGCGTGGATGATATAGTTGGTCATGTCGTATTCCGCACTCATGCTGTAGAACTGCAAAGAGTCCTGTTCTGGCACCAACGAGATGAACTTGGAGGCATTGTTATGAACGGCCAACAATTCTTCATGGGTTGTCGCCGTTGCATAGTCGCCGAAACTCTCCACAGGATTGTACAGATGCAGACTGTTGGAAGCCATGTCCCATTCAGCTTCCTTCAAAGAACAGATGTACTGATTCATCGGGAAGTCGAGGTTACTGGTTTGGTCGAGGTAGTCGTATTTCACCTTTTGTGCGTCAAAGTCAACGTTGGCGCGGTAGTTGGTCGCCGCAAAAGCGATGTTTGAGGTGTCGGCGGAATACAGCAGGAATTGAGCCGAATCGGCCACGAAGGTTCTGGAATCCAAGGCGAAATGGTCGGAATCAAACTCTGTCAGGCCGAAACGCATCTTACCGTCAGCTGAATAGCCATCGGGCGAGAGTACTGTTTTACCCGAGAAGTAGGTGTCACCATACATACAGATGGGTTTGTCGAAGGTCTCGGTGGTCAATTCCGGAATGCGAATGTCCCATTTCAGCTTAAGTGCATCGGCAGAGGCCATAGGGAATCCCGTGCCGTCCTCGCGTGGCACCATCTTGAATTGGTTGGTGATGGCGGTGACCGAGTCCAAATAAAACATGAACTGGTCGGAATTGAACGCGGCAGTTTGATAATCGAGCTTTCCTTCGCCAAAGAAACCGCTTCCCGAGAGGAAGACCTTGTTGTGGAATCGGCCCAAGTCGCCGTACAAAGGATACGAAGCCGTTTCATCCTCCCCTATCTGATGGACAAAGCCCAAGGAGAAATCTTCCATCACCACCAATGGTTGCTCGATGTTGGGCATGATGCCACCTGACACCAGTTCGCCATCGAATCGCACTTTTTTCATCGAAAGGTCGTTCAGACTGTCGACGACAAAGGGATAAACGCTGTAATAGAACTTACCGTCAAGATCCTCGGCAGTCATCACTGAGTCGACGCTACCAGGATGGAATACGCCACCGTTGATTTTCCTGTAGAACTTGAAACCCTCGGCTTCGCTGTGGAAGATAGGATAAGAGGGTGTCTCATAACGGCTCGACTTGTTGTCGCCATGGTCGATATCCAAATGGCCTTTAAGTTTCTCCAAAGTGCCGTCAACGGGGACGACGTGATTGTTGTAACGTGCATAGAAACGCAACGAGTCAACCTTTTCCATTTTAATGGAGAAGTCTTTGTAATTAAACTCGCTGTCTTTGGTGAAGAACTCAAACATTCCTGCCATAATGCCGCCAGAGAACTTGAAATTCTGGTGTTTTGTGAAGGTGATACGTCCCAAGTCGGGCACGATGACCACGCGCTTACGATCGCTCAATGCGATGGCAGAGCCGTCAAAGCCGTCAATTTGGCTTGTGATGCCATACACCAAAAGGTCATTGGTATACAAGTCAAGACGAAGGTTCGGTTGGCGGTTGGTAGTGAGTGTGTGCAACTTGATGACATCGTAGTCGATGGTCTCGCGATAGGAGTCCACCACGTCGAAGAAACGCGGCAAGGCCGTCGCCCATTTCGTTTCAGGGTCATATTCCACATAACCCTCAGCGCGCAACTTGAGCATCAGCGAGATGACTTGCTCGATGGGATAGCCAAGATAGGAAGCCAAGTCGCCCACGGCAAACTTCACCTGTCGGTCCACGTTGTCGAAGCCTTGCAGGAACTTCTCGATACGGATCATGGGATGTGAGCTGTCGAGACCTTGTAGACGTTTGAAGTCATCATGTCTGAAATAGTTTACCGACACCACATCGCCTTCGCTCACCGGGTTGACGCCTTCCATTCTCCTAAAGTCCACCTGATTGTCGTCGATATTCCAATACATGGCTTCAAGGAAGATGTCAACGCCATGGAAATAATCATGGAACGGCCCATCGCCATAATCTTTTTCAGAACGGAAAGCCATCATCTTGCGGGTCTTGTTGTCGTAACGGAAACCGATGCCGTTGTGATAAAGAGAATCCATCTCTGTACCCATTGAGTCCATCAGATAAACACGCAAGGCGACATTATCCGACACCAAGAGCTCATCCATCGACATCAGGAAACGCGGGGCCTGCACCCTCACGACTTCCCTGCCCCCTTGACGGAAATGGAAAACCGCCTTCTTGCTGACACCTCCAAACACATCCACTTGATTCCCCATCATGCCGATGCCGCCTTCGAAGTCGATATTGCGCATAAAGTTAGAGATGGCAAAATCGGAACGGTAAGATCTCACACGCGGGAACATCGTTTTCTCGTTGGGCGTATTCACAAAAACCTTGTCTTCATAACAACAAAGGATATCCTGGTTGAAATGCTGGCGCTCATGAAATATTGCTGAATCAATGGCATATTCCGAGCGGTTGAGGTCGAGCTCGTAAAAGTCGGGCAAGGTGACATAGATTTTGTCCACAGGAATGTTGAAGCGTGACCAGTCAGCACGGCCTCCCGTGCCCTCCCAACGATTACCTTCCAAATAATACACGCCTTTGGTGTTCTTGAGCAAGGACTCATCCTTTTGTGAAACCAAGGCCAAGGTGCCATCGATGCTCAGCTCGAACTGTTCTTTAGTGGGGAAGCTCCAAAGGGCATCGCGGAGGGTCCACTGGGAGTTGCCTTTGGCCGATAAGACCTTGTCGACAAAGATGCTATGGCATGAAGCAAGGTATTTGTCCACACCGTTTAACGACTTCTGTGTCTTGGCATCGGTATAGCAGAGCCAGTTGTTCACGTCCTTATGGGTCAGCCCAGCGGCTGGAATCTTTTGCACGACCTCAATATAATTGTATATATTGGCGTAGGCCTTGCCTCCTGTTCGGGCATGTAGGAGTTCGCAAAGGCGCATGACCATATTGGCCTCCTGGTCGTCGTAATAGCTATCCCATACGCCCCGAAAAGCATGCATAATGGCAGCCGCCTCTTCACGATCCTGTTTTGCAGAAGACGAGTTCAGATACGATGAAAGCTTATCATAGAATGCGTTCTTTTCGGTAGGGAAAAACGTCTGAGCAAACGATGAGATGACGCTTGCAAAAAGCACACAGACGGCAATGAGGATTCCTTTCTTCATTCCTTTTGATTCGTTGAAAAATGATTACTTCATAAACTCAGCAGCCACCCAATTGTTGCGGCTCAGGTGACGGCAATAAGGCAGACCGAGACGTTCCGCCTCCGTCTTGATGCTGTCCAAATCCTCGGTGTAGAAGCCACTGAAGAAGATATGGGCATTGGGGCGCATAGCTTCCACATAATAGTGCATATCACGCAATAGGATGTTACGGTTGATGTTGGCCAGCACTACGTCATATTGTCCTTGGATGGCTAAGGCATCGCCAAGCACGATTTCGATGTCGGAGATGCCGTTCAACTCGCAGTTGGTGAAGGCGTTGCGATAGGCCCACTCATCGTTGTCGATGGCCACGGTGCGGGCCGCGCCCAGTTTTTTGGCCAAGATAGCCAACACAGCCGTACCGCTACCCATGTCGAGAACTTCTTTGCCTTGGAAATCTGTTTCCAGCATCAGTTGGATGATTTGAGCGGTCGTCTCATGGTTGGCCGTGCCAAACGACATCTTGGGCTCGATGACCAAGTCGAACTCAAAGCTTGGATCCGGCTCGTGGAAAGGCGCACGCACACGGCAACGCTTGTTGACCACCACGGGCTGATAGGAAGCCTCCCATAGCTCGTTCCAGTCTTTGTCGGGCATCTCCTCCACGTTCAGCAGTTGGATGCCTTGGAAAACAGGATCCGACAAAAGACTATCCACTGCGATGTCATCACGATTCTCAGCTGAACAATATGCTTTTAAGGTATGCGACTCATCCATAAACGAGTCGAAACCGATGTCAGCCAACATCGTGATCAACATGTCGTGCTGGACGTCGGATGATGGTGCAGTGAATGTGTATTCAAAGGTCTTCATTCTTCACCGATATGTGAGGCTTGGTCGCAGATGGAAACGAAATCATCCGCCTTGAGTGAGGCACCGCCGATAAGGCCTCCGTCGACATCGGGTTGTGAGAACAACTCCGTGGCGTTCTTAGCGTTACAGCTGCCACCATAAAGGATTCGGATGTCATCAGCCGTGGCTTCATCATAGTGTTCCTTAATTAGCGAACGGATGTAAGCGTGCATCTCTTGTGCCTGCTCAGGTGTAGCGGTCTTTCCTGTGCCAATGGCCCAGACAGGTTCGTAGGCAATGATGGTGTCGTAGATGGCATCACCGTCGAGATGGAACAGACCTTTCTCCAGCTGCTCCTTGACAACTTCAAAATGATGACCCGCTTCACGCTCTTCCAACACCTCGCCAACGCAATAGATAGGTGATATGTTGTTCTCAATCAGACGGTTGATCTTCTCGGCAAGGATTTCGTTGGTCTCGCCAAAGTATTTTCTTCTTTCGCTGTGACCGACGATGCAGTAGTCCACATCGATGGATTTCAGCATCTTTGCCGACACCTCGCCTGTATAGGCGCCTTTGTCGTAAGCGCTGCAATTCTGTGCGCCCACGTTAAAACGCTGTTCGTCGAACTCATAATCCGTCAGCATCTCAAGGTATGGGAATGGCGGGCAGATGATGACTTCGCAATGCATGTCGTCCATTTCATCTAGGCGGTCAAGGATGTTGTCGACCAATTCTTCGGCCTCATCGAAAGTGAGGTTCATTTTCCAGTTTCCGGCTACGATTTTGCTTCTCATAATTATTTGGATTTAAAGATTTAAAATTCAAAAATTCAAAGATTTAAAATTCAAGGATTTAAGATTCAAAGATTTGGAATTCTTATGGCGAGAGAGACTTTCACGCCAATTAAAATGCCAAAAATACGAAATTTTCGATTACTGACTGAATTTTTCTACCTTTGCAAAACCAAATCTCAAAATGAAGTCGAAATGAAGAAGCTTTTTCTCTTTTTTGTATTGGTTTTTGCTGCCACCCTGGGTTTTGCCCAAGACGAGCTCCCCACTGTGATTCCTGATCGTCCTGGCTATACTTGGGGTGCTGAGGTGACCCCTCATCACAAGCTCATTTGGGACCATGGCTTCGGCTATGAGTCCACACCCGAAGGAGCAAATACTTTAACACTCAGCAGTAGTGTACTCCGTTACGGCCTCTTTGAAAACTTGGAGCTGCGTGTCGGCACTGATTTCATGATGTACAATGACGGAGATGCCAAGGAGCCTACTTTCGGCTTCAGCCCTCTTACCATAGGAACCAAACTAAAGGTGTACGAAGGCTCTGGCATTCTGCCTTCCATAGGCTTTTTGGCTGAACTGCAATCCCCACACATAGGCTCAAAAGACTTGCTTCCCTCTCACCTCGCTCCGTCGATGTATCTGATTTTCGAGAATATCGTGACCGACTGGTTTGGGATATGCTATAATGTCGGAGAGGAATGGGATGGCGAGTCGGCGACCCCCACCACTTTCCTGGGCTTGAGCCTCTATTTTAGCTTCAATGACAATTTGGGCGCTTTTGTGGACACATACAATTACTTTCATCCCGAAGCAGAAAACCAGTACATGGGCGAGTTTGGCCTTTTCTGGCAAGTGTCACGCCGCGTACAGCTGGATGTGGAAGCTGACTTCGATCTTCAAAACATCGGCAAATATTATTCCGTGGGCTGTGGTGTATCTTGGATGATCAATTAGTCTTATTTCACCCGAATCTTCCTGCCCTTCCAAAGTTTGGTGGTTTTCTTGCATTTGTTGAGCTTGCACAAAATGGAGACCGTGGTATAGTTTTCCACCGCAATGGATGCCATAGTATCCCCCTTTTTGACCACATAATACTTCTTTCTCTCCCTGAGCCTGGGATAGACGGCCTCCACGATATTCACGGTGAACTTTTCGTCCATATCATCGTATGCCACATCCAAAAGATCCGTCGACATGGAGAAAGACCTATTGACTGGACGGCCCTTATTTTTCAGCGAATGGGAGAACAGCCATTCGTAGGTCTGCTTGAGATAAAATACGCGCGCCAGACGGGAATGGTTTACACCTTCAAGACGATCATAAATCAATCGGGTAGTGTCACCACATGAGCGTATGGAGTCGACCACGCGGTCGGAACAAGCAACAGGCGTCAACTTATCGGCCGTGCCATGGATAATCCATAGGGGTAGCGCGGTTAGGCCGCATACCTCGTTGTGTGGCAATCCGCCACAGAGGGACATGGCTGCCGCTATCTTGTTGGGATATTTTGACGCCACGTTCAAGGTACCCCAGCCACCCATGCTCATGCCGAGCACATAGAATCGGTTGGTATCCACCTTGTAATGGTTGTCAAGCCAGTTGTATAAAGCCATGACTTTGTCGGGATCCCATGGCTCTTCAGGAGTCTGTGGCGCTGCAACGATGGCATTGATTCTCCTCCCTCTGAGCAAAGCGTCAATGCAGCCATAGCGTAGCACCATCTCCAAGGAGTCACTACATAAGCTCTTGCCGTGCAGAAACATCACCAATGGCAACTCCTCCGCTTCCTTGTAATTATCAGGGAGATAAAGCCAAAAGTCGTACCCTTCCTCAACGAAGCCTCGACAAGCCATCAACTGCGCCGAAGTAGTCAACGGCAGCATGAACAGCATTAATATCAGGAAGAGCAGTTTCTTCATGGTTTGTTTTCAATTAATGAAATTAAACGAAAAGCAGTTTGCAGCGGCATACCTCCACAACATCCATACTTTCAGGGCTTGTCTTTACCAAGCGTACACAATATTCATCCTCGGCAGTTCGCTCACGATAGAAACTCAGTTGGTCGCCTTGGTGTGCCTCAGCGACATAAGCGATTTCGAAACGTTTGAGGTGATGCTCACGATACCAAGCGATGTCCCACAAATCCAGCACGTGTTCGATGTATTTCACCGAGTTGACGTGACCGTTGATGTCGATGTCATTGTAGTTGATGTCAATAGAACGCACAAAGTGGGCGTTTTCCGACATCTTCACGCGACCGCCTTTCTCGATGGGACAAGGTTTGTCGTCCACAATCCAGTTGTTGATGGCTCCATTATCAATGGAAAAGATGTCGGTGGGCTGGCGCGTTTCCGTATCAATCATAGCCCATACCGAGCGACCATAGCCATACACACGTCCATCGTTACCTGAAATACAGAAGTTACGGTTGGTGAAGAACTTCATCGCGCTTTCCACCCAAGTTTCCACAGTGTAACGCTCATGTTGTCCAGGCATCTCCTCCATCTCGATAGCCAACCTTGACAGCACCCACGAGCGCTTGATGGTCATCAGGTACTTCATCCCGAAGCCACGATCAGTGGAGTGAAAATCCGCTGCATTGAGCATTTGGTTGCCCAAATGCCCGAGGAACATCCTTCCTGAAAAGTCGCAATGGAAGGGCTCTGCTATGAATTCGTATGTGCCTATTTTATTCAAGATTCAAAATTTAAGATTTAAGATTCAATATTTAAAACCCATTTGTCAACTGAACAACCGATAATTGGCTTACTGGACTGCTTCGTTCCTCGCAGTGACGCAAAGCGACAACTGAATAACTGAACAACTGCTAACTAATTCTCACTCTCGGGTCAATAATCCCATAGATGATGTCCACCACAATATTCACAATAATCAGCATGACCGCGATTAACAGCACTGCGCCCATGATGACTGGGAAATCGTACTTATCGAGCGCATCGACTACCACAACGCCGATTCCCTTCCAGTCGAAGACATACTCCACGAAGACCGCACCCGCCAACAGTGAGGCGAACCATCCTGAGACCGCCGTCACTACAGGGTTTAATGCATTGCGCAAGGCATGGACACAGATGACACGCCAAGGCTTCAGCCCTTTGGCTCTTGCCGTCCGTACGTAGTCCATCGACATGGCCTCAAGCAAAGAGGTTCGAGTTAACTCGGTCACCACGGCCAAGGGACGCATACCCAATGTCAAAGCGGGCAAGATGAGATTGCGCAAACTGAGGAACTCTCCCCTGCCGTATTCATCGACGGTGTATAGGCTGCCTGTCATACTCAAACCCGTATAATGCTCAAGCAAGAATCCGAAAATCCACGCCATCAAGATGGCGGCAAAGAACGAGGGCAATGACATGCCTATGGTGGTGATGAACAGCGTCAGCTTGTTGAGAAACTTGGTGTTGATGACAGCTGCTAAGATACCGATAATTAAGCCCAAAACCATAGCGATGGAGATGGACACCGCCGCCAATAGCAAGGTATTCGGGAAGGCTTCGCCCAAGATATCAGAGACCTTGCGCTTGCTTTGGTATGACATCCGCAGATAAGGACCTTTCAGCACAATGGCCGTCGCACCTATGGTCGCCAACTTGGCATAGTGCCCAATCTTGTCAAGCTTTTGCGTGCCGTTGGAGACATTGTAGAACGAAATCGGGACAAGGTCGTTGAGGTAGTCGACATATTGTTTGCCTAGGCTCTGGTTCATACCCAATTCCTCGCGAATGGCATTCACTGAGGCTTCATCGGCACGCTGACCGAGCATCATTTGGGCAGGGTCGCCAGGCAGGATGTTGAAAAGGAAAAAGACGAGTGTCGCGACACCCCAAAGCACCGCGATACCGTACAATAACTTCCTTATAATGTAGCTTCCCATGTTTCTACTACTGATGATTTTCCGTTTTAGCAACTATGACCACTGACTATGACTATGACCGCATTTACTGGGAATGAAGCGGTCATAGTCATTGTCACAAGTCATAGTCACATAAAGCCATGTATAGAATGAAAACTATGAATACCTCAATGTCCAAATATTTTCTCCAACTCTTCTCCTTGTGGGAAATCCACCGCGCTCCACTTGTCCTTCACCAAGCCGTTATCTAGCCAAATGAGGCCTGGATTGTATCGTACTATCGGCTTGATTTCCAGCTCGTCGGCATAATATACCTCATAGAGGAAATCATATTTCTCACGCAACTGTTCCACATATTCTGGCTCGTTGGCGACCGTCCATATCACAACATAACCTTTGTTTCCTGCAGTTTCCGTGATTGCCCGAGCCTTCTCCCATTCCTTTTCGGTCACCTTGCTTAGGTCGTGCGAAGTGAACATCAGCAGATTTTCGGTGTTCAGAATGGATTCTGTGACATCATTGCCTTCCTCGTCCAAGGCTGTAAAACCAAGGTAATTGGCACCGCCTTCCGTCCTTTGTTCGACAAACTCCCATTGCGACATCCACACGGAGTCGTTCCATGGATAGTTGGGCGAAATGTACTCCTTTGTCTCCCCTGTCGCTTTGTTTCTATAGGTGAGATAGATGCGGGTTTCTTCGGCAGGTTCAGCGTTCAACTGCTTGCCCACCTTCCAATTCATGAAATCGATGACAGGCAAGTGACGATAATTATAGATCTCGAATCCCAAAAAAGCCGCGGCAAAGAAGCATCCGATGAGAAGCTGGGCTATGAATCCAAGCCGATTTTTCAGTTGTTTGTTGTTGATAATCAACGGTACAAGCACCGCATCAATAACGAGGTTCTTGTAGAAAGTCTGCCAGTTGCTCATCTTGATGGCCGTGCCGAAACAGCCGCAGTCGGGCACAAGGTCGTACAAGGCATCAAAGAGTGTCGTGAAGGTGAAAAACAGCATTAATAAGGTTGCACCTAATACGGCCAATCGTGGCAAGACCTTTGTTATCAAACAAATGCCGACGAGGAACTCCGCCAAAATCATCAATATGGCCAAAACCAAGGCGAAGTCGTTCAGCCACGTCATGCCATAGACAGCAAAATAGTCAAGCATCTTGTATTTCGTCCCGAGTGGGTCGACGCCTTTGGTGAAGCTGCTGAAGATGAACAAGGCACCCACCAACAAACGGCAGATGGTCAATGCAGCATTGCTGTATTTTTTACTAAAAATAAAGGAAACCAATAAGTTAAGCAGCAAAATGGCCAAAAACCATATATGGTACTCAGGCAGGAAATAAATTCCCACCGCCGATGCCAAGGCTACCAAAATGCTGAGCCAAGGAACCGATGTCGTTTTCTTTCTCTTTCTCATAGTCATTTGAGTATTGGCCGTGGTGTTTATTCACTCATCAGAATCAGTGCGAACACGGCGTAGTTGATCATATCGTAATAGTTGGCGTCGAGGCCTTCGGAAACAAGGGTTTTGCCGTTATGGTCTTCGATGCTCTTGGTACGCAGCACCTTGCTCATAATGAGGTCGGTGATGGAGCTGACACGCATGTCACGCCAGGCTTCATCGTAGTCGTGGTTCTTGCGCGTCATCAGCTCGTAGGCCTCGTTGGTGACCTTGTCGTACAAGGCCGTGGCCTCCTCAGCTGTCAGGTCAGGCTGGTCGACCACACCGAGTTGCAGCTGGATGATGCCCATCGCTGCATAGTTGACGATACCGATGAACTCCGGCTCGATGCCTTCGTCCACAAGTTGCTCGGTAGTCGTTTGCAACGTCCTGATCCTCTTAACCTTGATAAAAATCTGGTCAGTGATGGACGGCGTACGCAAAATACGCCAAGCTGGACCGTAGTCCTTCATCTTGTCGACAAAAAGTTTGCGGCATTGCGCCAAAACCGCGTGAAATTGGGCTTTTGTATCTTTCTTTTGCATGAAAAATGTATTTTTGCAAAAATAAAACTTTTTTCAATGCTGAGAATTAATTCTAGGAATAAAACCCTCATTTTCGACCGTCCTGCCCTTATGGGCATCCTCAACGTGACACCCGACTCGTTCTCCGACGGTGGCCGTTACAACCAAATGGACAAGGCTTTACAACACTGTGAACAAATGATTACCGATGGTGCTGACTTCATCGACATTGGCGGCTGCTCCACTCGACCCAACAATGCCATCGCCACCGAATCAGAGGAATTGGAACGCGTCGTTCCCATCCTAAAAGCCATCAGGAAGGCATTCCCTGAAGCATTGGTTTCCATCGATACCTTTCGCAAAAACGTGGCCGAGGCTTGTATGAACGAAGGTGCCGACCTCATCAACGATATCTCGGGAGGATTGTTCGATGAGGAAATGTTGCCTTACGTCGGCAAAAACCATATCCCCTATGTGATGATGCACTGCGTTGGCACACCTGAAACGATGCACCAATACACGCTCAGCGGCGACATCCACCAAACCGTGATGGATTTTTTCAAACAGCAATGTGAAGTCTTAGAAGCCTACGGAGAGCAGCAAATTATCCTTGACCCGGGCATCGGTTTTGGCAAAAGCCTTGAAGCGAACTACCAGTTGCTCAGCAACTTGAATCGTTATCGCTATACCAATCTGCCCATCCTCATCGGCATCTCGAGGAAGTCATTGATAAACAAGGTGCTGCACACCACACCCGACACCGCTGAGAACGGGACGACGGTGCTGAACACCATTGCCCTGCTCAATGGAGCCGACATCCTGCGCGTCCACGATGTGAAAAATGCGCGCGAGGCCATCGAATTGGTCGGGACTTTTTGTAATTTTGCGGAAAATTTCAACCTATGATTGACCTTTTCATACAATTCCGCGTCTTTGACGTCATCGATATCATCCTGGTGGCCTTGCTGTTCTTCTGGTTCTACCGCATCCTGAAAGGCACCTCGGCCATCAGCATCTTCTTGGGCATCGTGGCTATCTTCCTCATCTGGCAGGTGGTCAAGGCCTTGCAGATGGAATTGTTGAGTTCCATATTGGGCGCTTTCGTCAGCGTGGGCTTCATTGCGCTCATCATCATCTTCCAGCCTGAAATAAGACGGTTCTTGTTTACCATCGGCACGCAAGCCCAAGAAGGCAAACTAACCCAACGTTTTAAGTTCCTGAGAGTTGGGGGCAACGCCGACCTCGATGTGGAGTCCATCACCAAGGCTTGCCAAAACATGTCAGACATCAAACAAGGCGCACTTATCCTCATTGCCCGCAAGAACAATTTGGACGACATCGCGTCAACGGGAGTTATGGTCAATGCCGACATCAGCCACTCACTGATTGAGAACATCTTCTTCAAAAACAGCCCTTTGCACGACGGTGCGATGATCATCCGCAACAATCGTATCCTTTCGGCCCGTTGCATCCTTCCCGTGACACAAAAGACCAACATCCCTGGACACTATGGCTTGCGCCACCGTGCCGCCATCGGCGTGACCGAGGTCAACGACTGCATCGCGCTTGTGGTCTCCGAGGAAACGGGCAACATCAGCATGGTCGACAATGGCGAAATCCAGACCGTAAAGGCTTCAGAATTGAAGGAAATGATTGAGAAAGAGTTGAAAGTTTAAGAATGGTTTAGGAAACTAATCTTTCATAAATCTAGAAGCAAATCTTTTCATCTTATAAGATTTACGGCTTGTTCTTATCGAACTTGCCGTTAAGCTACTACGTTGCTTGCGACAACCCGATTAGGGTAAGTCGCTAGAATAAAAACCATTAATGATTAATGAAAGATTTGCTTAAGATTTACTTCCAAAAAACTACTCATTGATTTCGATAAAGCAGTCATCCTCTTCGGCATACCGGAACTTCTTTTCATACGGGTCATAGCGCAACATGATCTGATAGGCATAGCCCTTCTTCTTGAGTTCTTCCCCGATATAGCTGTTCATCATATAGTCATAGGTGTAGCCCGCATAGAGCTTGCCCAAATACACGGCATAGTTGTAGACATCTTCAAGTTGAAGCGTATCGATGACGAAGTTGTAGTCTACAGTATTGGTCCAGATGGAAAAATCCGTCTTGGAGTCGAAGCCATCCATCAGGTTGTGTTCGCAAAACAGCACAGGCCTCCATTCGCCATCGTTGACCTCGAACCATGAGGCCACGTTGACCGTGTTCAACGGGTGCTTGTAGCTGTACTCATCCATGTCGCTGAAGAGATAATCCTCGTACACCGTGATGAGCCCTGAAATCTCCATCTGCGAAAGCATCACCAGCCAATGCGTAGAGTCGATTTGCACGTTGTCAGGGTCTTCAGGCACATATACCTCCACACCGTAATCGCCCATGGTTTCAGCATAGACGTTATACATCACATCCAAAAACATATCCTGGTCAAAGCCATTCAATACCTCGGTCTTCTTGCCCAACTGGGCATTGTACTCCACTTTTACCTCGGCCTGGTCGGGAAAATACACCGCAGCCGCTATATAGGGTCGATTTACCATATATTTCTTGGCCAGTTTCTTTTCGGTTTGGCAACTGGACAACGACAAAACAAACAACAAACCTATTAACGACAAGAAACTGGGGTTCACCAAAATGGATCCTTTTACCGTCATGGCGGAGGAACATCCGCTATCTTCCAAACGCGAAGACGACACCCTTTTGTTTAGGAGATTGCGGGTCATGCCCGCAATGACGGTTTGGCATTGGGTTTCGTTTCTCTCTTGTTTAAACATTTTTGTTTCCTCCATCATTTAACTCATCGAACAAATCCATTTGCACGCCGTCTCCCTTGGGCTCGACAATCTCCAGAGGCACATCGGCTGGGTTGACATTAATCTTCTCCGTAGCTTCTTCAGATGGTTCGTTTTCATCAGTGCCATCAAGGGCATCCTCCGAAGGCTCGGGCTGATAGGGCTCCAAAAACTCCCACGTGTCAATCTCTCTCGTTGAAAGGCGCTTGCCTTTGGCCTTATAGCTCTTGATGCCGATAAATTCCTCCACGTTGACCTCATCGTCGGGGAAGCTGTTGCCTGCGTCGCTGACTTTGTAGCTCAACTTCAAGCGCGGCATCACATCCGTGTTCATACCCAAGTATTTCGCTTCGGGATGTTCGCCGATGAAGGAAGCGCGGCTGTTTAACTTGGTCTCGGCCTCAATGCAGAAACGTTTCAGGTAGTGCTTCTGCGTTTCGCCTTCGATGTAGATGACGGAGAAGATCTCGTCTGGGTCGAACTTGCGGATTTCCACCATGTCATCGTCGAAATGGGTGTTGAGGTCGAAGCCTGAAATTTTGAACTCGCCGTTGCTGAAGATTTGCAGAATCTTGTCCTCACCCTCGAAGGCACCAAGGTATTGGCCGCGTTTGTCGACGTTGAGGCGGCGCACGGTGTCGTCAAACCACATATCGCGGGCGTTGAGCGTGGATACGCCTTCCCCACCCTTCTTGATTTCCTTGACCTCGTATTTCGTGAGCAGGTTGCCGCGCGTATCGCGACCCTTCACAGCCAAGTCGGCGAACTTGTAGTCGACGGTCTTCTGCTTCTTGTTGAACAGCACCAACGTCACCTTGATGACTTCGGCCTCGCCATTGGGATTCGATGAGAAATAGCGTACCTTCGAGCCGGGCTTGCCCTGCGTGAGGTCGTATTCCTTGTCGCGAGTGACACCCTTCACGGCAAAGCGCTTCACATAATGCGGTGCACCGTTTTTGCCGTCGCGGTAGACAACATTATAAGTGGTGCGGTCATCATTCTTATGGAACACATCAACGTGAATGACCTTCTGACCCACAAAAAGTTTCGGCTGCAGCTTGACCACAGCGTACTTGCCATCTTCGTGGAACACAATGATATCATCCATATCGGAGCAGTCGCATACGTATTCGTAGGCTTCCTTGTTCTTCTCGCGTTTCAAGCCCTCTCCCGTGCAAACGAATCCTTCATCACGGTTGACGTACAACTTCTCGTTGTTGGCCGCCACAGCCACCGCCGAGATGTTGTCGAAGTTGCGGATTTCGGTCTTACGCTCACGTCCTTCGCCATATTTCTCCTTGATGTGCAGGAAATAGTTGATGGTGAAGTCTACGATATGGTCGAGGTTATATTTGGCCTCTTCCATCTTCTTCTCAATGTCGGCCAGCTGTTCATCTGCCTTCTTGATATCGAACTTGGAAATCTTGCGGACGGGTTTCTCGCAAAGTTTCTCTACATCCTCGCGTGTAATTTCGCGTTTCAGTAGTTTGCGGTACTTGTCGAAGCGGCGCTCGATACCCGTGAGTTGATCGTCCCAAGTCTCATAGTCCTTGTTTTCCAACTCCTTGTAGATGCCCTTCTCGAAGAAGATCTTCTCCAAGGAAATCCAATGCCAGCTGTTTTCGAGTTCCTCAATGAGGATACGCAACTCCCAGCTGAGGAGTTCCATCGTGCGGTCGGTGCTGAGTTTCAGGATCTCGCTCACGCCCAAGAACGCTGGATGCTGGTTTACGATGACGCAGGCGTTGGGTGAAATCGAGACCTCGCAGTCTGTGAAGGCATAAAGCGCATCGATGGTCTGGTCGGGCGAGACACCAGGATTCAGATAGATGACAATTTCGCACTGTTCGGCGGTGTTGTCGTCGATTTTCTTGATCTTGATCTTACCCTTGTCGTTGCACTTCACGATGCTTTCGATGAGGCTACCCGTGGTGGTGCCATAAGGTATCTCGCTGATGACCAACGTCTTTTTATCCTGTTGGGAGATTCTCGCACGAATGCGCACCTTGCCACCACGTAGGCCATCATTGTAGTTGGTCACGTCCATCAAACCACCCGTCGGGAAGTCAGGATAGAGCGTGAAAGGCTCATCTTTAAGGTAAGCCACTGAGGCATCTATCAGTTCGTTGAAGTTGTGCGGCAGGAACTTGGAGGCCAGACCCACGGCGATGCCTTCGGTGCCTTGTGCCAGCAACAGCGGGAACTTCACTGGCAGCGAGACAGGCTCGGCGTTACGGTTGTCGTAGGAACGGGTCCAGTCTGTGGTCTTATGGTTGAAGACGACCTCTTTGGCGAATTTGGAGAGACGTGCCTCAATATAACGCGGTGCAGCGGCATCATCACCCGTGAGGATGTTGCCGAAGTTACCTTGCGTGTCCATTAGCAGGTCTTTTTGGGCGAGTTGCACAAGGGCATCGCCGATGGAGGCGTCGCCGTGCGGGTGGTATTTCATCGTGTTGCCCACGATGTTGGCCACCTTGTTGAAGCGTCCATCGTCGAGTTCATCCATCGAATGCAGGATGCGGCGTTGCACAGGCTTCAGGCCGTCTTCGATGGCGGGCACGGCACGCTCAAGGATGACATACGAAGCATAGTCGAGAAACCAGTTCTCGAACATCCCTTTCAGCGGTATGACATGGTATTCATCCTCTTGGGCCTGAGCGTCTTCCACTCCTTCCAAGGTCTCATCTACGGGCTGCTCGTCCAGCGTGTCTTCGTTTTCCAATTCGGTCTTGTCTTCGATATCCATTGTGCTTTTTCTCCTGCTTGCAAAAATAGGAAAAAAAACTCACTTCCAAAACCGCAACACCAAAATTTCGCCCAATAAAGCTATCAAAGCAATCATGGCAAAGAGCTTCCATTGCGAGGACTGGTGTGCCATGGCCTCCACGAGGTCGGCGGTGGCAAAGTCGGAAGTATCGAGTACAGCGGCCACATCGAAACCGGCTTTAGAGAAAGCCTTGCTAACCTCGTCACAGTCCACAAAGTCCATCTTCGACTCCACTCGGCTCTCGTTCCATGCTGTCACGCGGTTCACACTGTCGTTGACCAATAAATCGTAGAATCCCGCCGCGGGCAGGTTGTCGTTCAGGAAGAGATAGACCTTGCCATTGCGCACATCTGAAGCAGGCATCTGCTCGAAGCTGCGGTCGGCATTGGCGAAGAGGAAACGATGATCACCCTCAAGGTTCATGTCGTTTAAAACCAGCATCTTGTCTTGGCCTATTGTGTAAGAAAGTCTACCCAATTGTCCGCCAAGCAAGGCCATCTTGACCATCATCGGGACAAAGAGCGAGTGGCTGGCAAGGTCGCTCCACTTGGAATCCAAAGTGGTGGCCATTACAAAAGCCTGCCCCTGCCCCACTGTCTCGGAGAACAGCATCGGGTCGCCGTTCTGCAAGATGAGCAAATTGTTAGGGATGCCGTTGCTTCTCATACGCAAGTGCTGCTTCACCTTGGGCAAGTCGGCATGTTGGGGCATGTCAAGGATGACATCATTGAAGAACTCATGCCTTATAGCCAAGTCCTGTGCCACCGTTGTGTTGGTGTCGAGCTCCATAACTGACAGACCAAGCTTATTCAGAAGGTAGGCATTGCTCTTCGGGTCATTTTTCGAGGGAAACACCAACATGGCGGCACCGTCATTGACGTAATTCAACAGGGTCTGCTGCAAGGTTTCGTTCAAATTGGCGGTCTCGTTGACAATGATGAACTGAGCTTTGGCCAATTGGTCCAAGTCGAAGCGCGAAGGTTCCATCAAAGTGTAACGGAACTGTTCATCATCCTCGAAGAGCAAAGCACAGCTCGTGGCTTCGCTGCCTAACTCAATCACGGAAAGGCTTGGTCTTACGCCCAAAACGAAGTCGTATGTGTCATCGAAGGTGATGGGATGATCGTTGAGTGACACGCTACAGCGTTGGTCACCAGTGCCCTCCACCACAAACTGCATGATAATCTCCTGCGTGCCGTTTTTTTCCAAGTCGACGGTGGTGGAAGCTGCCATAGCTCCGTTCATCGTAAAAGTAATGGGTAAGCCTTTCACCTCTTTGTCGCCTTGGTTGACTATGCGCACATTGAGGTCGTTGGTCAGGCCTGGCTGCACCACGGGCGAAGCCAACCACACGGTATCGATGTATAGATTGGTCTTGAACTCGGGTGTCATCGGAACGACAACCACTTGCATGACGGTATCGGCTTTAGCTGCCGACAAGTCAAAGGTATTGCTTTGGAAATCAGAATAGACAAAGAATGTTGAAGAGGTGAAGCCATGCTGTTTGGCCAACATCTCAAAACGGTCCATCACCTCGCCCATTGCCACAGGTGCACCATCGGGGTTCATGCGGTCGAGTTGGTCGAGCATCTCTTCCTGGTTCATCGGGTATTCGTTCTGGATCTCGAAGCTGTTGGTCATCAGCAGGTAACGGTTGGAGGGATTGAGTTTGTGCACCAAATCGCGCGCCGACTGTCGTGCATCCTCAATCAAGGTGGTTTGCTGCGACTGCCCCTTCATGCTCATCGAGTTGTCGATATAGATGCCAACGAGATTATTCTCAGCATTGACATTCAACTGTTTCTCAGGCGTGTATGGAAAGGCAAAAGCCAGCACCAAGGCCGCGATGAACAGACACCGCAACAACAAGGTGATGAGATATTTCAGCTTGCGCGTCTTGGCATTCTCCTGTTGGATGCTCCGCAACACAGCCGTATTGCTGAAATACACCAACTTATGCCGCCTGAAGTTGAACAGGTGGATGAGGATGGGAATCAGCAGGGCAAGCAAGCCCCAAAGCATATTGGGATAGAGAAAATGCATAACCTAAAACAGGCCGCAAAGATACGAAATCTTTATTAGTATCCGTATAAATGACCGCGATTGCCATGGCGACGACGGTCATTTGAGAATGAAGCACAGGCATCCTTAAGGATTGGCTTCAACGGGATGGCGACGCCCAATGTCAATTCCAAGCCTTGCGGCAAACGCCAACCCTTAATCTGATAGGCATTGACATTTTGCGCTTGGGCTGTACCATTCTTCTCATAAGGTGAATAGCTGTCGACAAAACCTTGATGGAATGTGGCACTAAGTTTCAGCATAACCTCCATCGCACCCAAAGTTATTCTGCTACGCACACCCGCTCCAGCAAAGGCTCCAGCATGCACCAAAAACATATTGGAACTATCGGCAGGAAGGGTTTCATTTAACACGATTGGGGCTGTTCGATCCATGTGGATTTCTCCAAACAAACGGAAGCCCGCTTCGGCACCAGCCACTAAATAGGGTTGAAAATAAGGTTTGATAGGCCAATAAAACTCCACAGGCAGACGAAGGTCGGCATAAGCGACCTTTATGGAATAATGCACCTGAGCTCCCGTACGATGTACATAGCGCATGTCAGTACCGCGTTGCACATAAACGACTTCTGGGGCAAAACTAATACCTTCACTTAGGGGAATATCAGCAAAAATTCCTCCCATTATCGTAAGGGTATCTTTTTGCGGCAATTGACTCATTGCAGCATTATTAAAATACCACATCCTAGGCATATTGATTCCTCCTTTGAGTCCTAGAGCAATCGTCTTGTCAAAAGGTTGACTGCTACTCATTTGGGCAGCGAGGTTTCCCATGAGTCCAATCAACAGCCCCGATAACAACAATATTTTCTTCATCTTTTTAAACATTTACAGTTTTTCAGCCAGTCCATCTCCTTCTTCATAAATAAAATATGTTCCTGGCTCAAATTGGGGCAAACCGACAGCAGGGTCGTTCTCCCAATTCAAGATAATGGAGGCATAACGAAATTTGGCATGACCATCCGAGACACCAGAAAGGCCTGCTCCAGTCACAGAACCACACAAGATAATACCGCGTTTAATCTTCACATGATATGTTTGTCCATTATACGCTTGTTCGTATTCCTTGTTCTCAATAAAATATGCCGTAAATCCATTATCATTACCTATAATATAAACGGGGTCGGTCTTCTGCGTAATGGATGATTCTGTAAACTCTATAGTGGCTATGCTGTTGTGCTGCCCCATAAAACTCATGGTCACATCCGACATGGATGCAGGTGTTTGAGTGTTTTCCATGTTCGATTCAACCAACATCGTTTGATTCATAACATAGGAACCCTCAAGTTTTGGAGGGATCAAGTCTTCATAACAAGACGGAGTTGCGTTTTGCTGATCAACAATACCCAGTTTAATTCTCACCTCATCAAATGACGGTTTGACCGCTGAAAAGAGTTCCTCAACATCGAAGTATTCCTCCCCAATGGGAACGATGGTTTTGCCGTTACTACCCACTTTGGTGCAGGAACTTGAAATGAATCCAATTGTCATCAAAAAACAAAGGCCAAATATGATTCGTTTTCTTTTCATTTTTCAAACAAGTATTTATTTAATTACCACCTTTTTGGCTATAGTGCCTTCTTTTCCAATGGCCACAAAGAAATAGATACCCTTGGAGCCAGTGAGCTGATACTCCATAACTTTGGATTCTATATCATTGTAGGTCACAAAGTTGTCAATCAAATTGCCCATCACATCATATACCTTGACCTCAACCTTCCCTTCAAAACGATTGAAAACGAGTTCCATCTGTCCGCTGTTGGGGTTGGGGACAATGCTGAAATCAGGCAGGGTTGTTTCTTGTTCATTGACACCGTAGAACGAAGGATGAAGCCAATACTTCGCTATAGTGCTGTCGCATCTGTTGACGGCCTTGAAGCTGAGGAGGATGGAATCGGGCACCCAGTCCATTGCGTAAACCATGCATTGGAGCGGGTCGTCTGGATCGGTGACGATGCGCCAACTGTTCTTGGAGAGTTTCCATTCGCACTGATCCATTTTCCATTTGGAAATATCAGACTTTCCATCGTCTCTCACACGGTAGGTATAACGATTCACATTGAATTCAGTGGCAGTGATGGGCCAATGAGGATTTGGCAAATCGGGAATGGGACAATAGATGACAGGCTGTGGCGTGTAATTCATAGTGAGATGTAACATATAGTCCTCAGTGCAAGGAACTGGACGGAACGGGTCCGACGGATCATAGTACATATATTGGGTGCTTGGATCGTTCGGGTCGTAACACATTGGGATGGAATAAGTCACAACAGAGTCGTTCGAATAGATTCCCACTATTTGCTCATTAACAATCCAGTCATAGGTGTCGCATGCAACAACGGTGTCGTGATGAATTTCGGGAATGTGACGGAAATGCAAGTCGAGTGTGAAGATGCCTTCGCAGATAGAAATTGGTAGTGTATCGATATGTGTACCTTCAGTGGTATACGTGAGGGTCATGTCGGCTTCGGGAATGTACCAATAATACAAGGGGGTATCGTAATAACCCACATATTTCGTTACAGGTTCGGGCATATAATAGTCACTAACAGTCAGCAACAGCATCACTGTGCTGTCGCAACCGTGGATATCGGTGTCGTGTACCGTTACTTCGGCGTTTTCGTAATAATCCACACCGTAGAAAGAGTATGGCAATTGTTCGGGGCAAAGGCTCACTTCCTTCAAGTCGATCTCATTCTCTGGCCAAACGGTCAAGACAAGTCTAAACATACTATCGCAGCCATTGGGTCCAGCAGGAGCGAACCACGTACTATCAACAGAATGATAATAGGTCATGCCGTTCCATTCTATATTGGAGCAACCTTCATATGAAATCGTTGTCTCAACAGGATCAGTTATTGTAATGTCTATCTCATCCAACACGCGCACGCCGTTGCAATCTTCCCCTTGAAGGGAATAATGGCCCGAGTGTTCAACTTGCGCGTTGTTTAGTACATAGGGCAACTGCGCTTCAGATCCATCGGGAAGTATCAAGTGCAGATTAGATACGTTCTCCGTAAAATACATAAACTCTATGTCTTGCCCAGAACAATAGGTATCGGCCATCTGGAATTCAGCAAATGCATATGGCTGGTAATCTGAAAAATAACCGTAATTCCATGTGCCGTCAATTCCTGTAAGGATACCCAAATGGAAATAACCGTCAGGATAGATGTTTTCTAATGACATCAAACCATTGGTAGGAACGTATGCAGTGACGTTTTTCTTGCAATAGGAATAGTCCGTGTTGGCAGGAACCGGAGTGAAATCGGATGCGCTGATATAATTTGCATTGCCATTGAGTCTAAAACCATCAGTGTATTGTGTCCTGACAATCAACGTGACAACCAGGTTGGAGGTACTTTGGCGTTTATAGACTGTCTTTCGTGAACCGGTACAATCGATTTGAGGCAATACAGTACCTCCAAATTCATTCAATGAACTCGACGACATCTGGAATACAGCGATGGGATAATCCGAATGGATGAAAACCACAGGCGTATTGATACGACAGTCATATTCTTGTCCGACATTGAGTGTTGCCACAGGAAGGCTATTGCCATTCAAATAGACATTAGTGTTGTCCACAGTGGGGAAAAAATACAGGTATTCATTGGGGTTGTTGTTCCATATGGCAATATAGTCTGTACCCATTAGTTCTATCGGCACAATCTGGTCACCCACGAGGTCGTAATGACCGTCAAGGTTCACCGAATCATCCGACGTGTTGACTGCTATGGGCTTTGTAGAAGTGACACGAGTGTTGCGTATGTGAGCAGACGGTTGAGGACTGGCTGCTTCAATGGCATAAGACTGTCCACGGTTGAGGCTGACCATAATTGGGACACCTGGCATTCCTCCACCCTTGGTAGGAACTGAAGGAATGAAGGTCACTTCGGTGTCATCTTCTATAGCAACCACCTCCACACGGCTACAAGTGCTGGAATAGTAGTTCTCAAAGGTATATTGCGTCGGGATCACGAAACTTGTGCCCAAAGCGTTTCTTCCTTTCAATGAATAAATCTCACTGTTGTTGTTATCTGATTCGTAATATATTGAGACAGGGGTATCAGAATGAATATAGAATCCGTAATTAAGCACTGTATTATAGGGCTGTGTTTCAACCATACTAATGATATCTGACACATCGTACACATAACAGTCGTTCGCGTTGATAAGGAAACTCTGCTGGGTATAATTCGGGTTGGCAGGCTGTTCAAACACCACATTGGTGGCTTCTTCATAGGAAACGACACAAAAGCGGATAGGTGCTTGTGCGTGATTGACATCAAGGTCGGGAGCAGCAAACCAAAACTCAGTGTCAATCTGGGCAAAACCACTTATCGAAATGAAGCACACTACTATAGCGAACAGCGCTTTTTTCATTGTCTTAATAACCAATAACCACTTTCTTTACTATGGTCCCTTCTTTCCCGTTGGCCACAATGAAATAAATACCCTTGGGACCCTGGAGTTGATACTCCACAGCCTTGTATTCCATATCATTGTAGGTCTCAAAGTTGTCAATCAAGTTGCCCAATACATCATACACCTTGACCTCGACTTTTCCTTCTAGACGGTCGAAAACAAGCGTCATTTGTCCATTGTTGGGGTTGGGAACAACGTTGAAATCGGCTCTTGTTGTCTCAGCATCGTTCATGCCGTAGAACGAAGGATGGAGCCAGTATTCCGCTATCGTGCTGTCGCAGTCGTTGACAGCCTTGAAGCTGAGGCAGATGGAATCAGCCACCCAGTCCATGGCATAGACTGTGCACTCGAGAGGGTCCTCAGTATTGGGAACAAGGCGCCAGCTGGTCTTGGAGATCCTCCATTTGCATTGGTCCATTTTCCATCTGGAAATATCTGACTTCCCATCATCTCTCACTCGGTAGGTATAGCGATTCACATTGAACTCTGTTGCAGTGATCGGCCAGTGAGGATTGGGTGTATTGGGATTTGGGCAATAGATTACTGGCTGAGGCGTGTAATTCATATGCATGATATGGAGGCTGATTTCATAATAGCAACCCGAAGGGGTCTGGCCAGTAAGAGTGGTGTCGATGTCCTTGTCAAAGTAGAGCGTATCACCAATATTTGGATTATAATATGGGTATGAATCGCAAAACTTGCCCTCATGATCATCATTGCCATCGAAAGTATAGCTTTCCTGAGTGCTCGATTCATTAATGGTGATATCAAGGACATAGGTGCTATCGCAAACCTGATCGCCGAAATCGTAAGGGAAATTCCTGACAATATGATGATTTGTCGTCTCGAAGATTTCTCCCGTGAGTGGCCACTCATATTGGTCGCATGTAACAACGGGTGGCTCTTCGCTATAGAACTCTTGGTGGAACTTTAGATCCAACCGGTACTTGAAGTCGCAGCCTCCATTTGGGTCGGGGACAATGGCTTCGTCATACGTATCGGTTCTATAAACTTGGTTGTTTTTGTCCCATCTGAAAAAGGGTTCTTCATCGTGCCCGTAGCAGACATATTCTTCTTGTATCGGTGGCATTTGGTATTCGCCAACGGTAAGAATGAGTTTTTCGACCTTTAGACAGCCGTGGTTGTCAATGGTGTCGAAATAGGCGACTTGGCCGTTTTGATCATATAGGATTCCATGAAAATCAAATGTTTGCCCAACACAAATGCTGGCATCAACAATCGTGGTGTCGTTGGGCGGATACACAGTTAGAGTAAGATGTACGATGCTGTCGCATCCGTATTGGGTTGGAAGCGTATGATCGTATTCACCTGCAGTTGTCAGTTCTTGACCATAAAAGTTGAAGCTATCTCCAGAGCAGATGGCTTGTTGGACATGGGTTTCTTTGTTGGGATGGACGACGATGGTGACACTGACATCTTGGGTGTTGCCCCAGCTGACATCGGACACGTGACAGGTATAGGTGGTAGTACCCAAGGCAGGCATGGCCACAGGATGCTGCGAACTGGGATTGTCCAAGGTATTGGCTGGTGTCCAGTTGTAGGTGTAATTGCCCGAGCCGTTCACAGGCAAGGCATGCAGCGTGGTGGATTCACCTTCACAAAGCTCGGTATCGTCAGCTGTAGCTGTGGCGCTCATGCTTCCCACATAAACCGTGCATTGGGGCTCACCTACCACCACCAACTCACAAAACGAGATGTCGTCCAATCCGAAGTCATTCCCGCTTCCTACCGTATTCTGATTCAAGATGGTGATAGTGGCCGTGGTGGCATTGCCACTATCCCAAAGCACATAGAATTGACGCCATTCGTTTGTATAAGGCGGTGCCGAAAAGATGCTGCCGAGTTGGTTGCCGTTGATGCTAAACTGTAGCTGGGCCACCTCGTTGGATTGTCCCGCCAGGGTGCACACCCATGTGGAAAAAGCATAAGTGGAATTGGGATGTACGGTAATCTGCTCTGTCCACACTTGGATGCCTGGTGTTGTGGAACCGTTCACCATCATAAAATTGCCCGTCCCGCCATGACCCAAGCCATGAAAGTTCTCATGATGCAGACTGGCATCGTAGTCTACGTAATATGTGCCCTCATTCCACAAGTTGGTGTTGTATTGATAAGCCGAGGTGAAGCCCTCGTTACCTTGGTCAAAGTTACCGTTCACCACACTCTCAGCACCCAATGCATAGCCCGAACAGGTGTAGGTGGTAGTAACCACTGGCGAAGCCACTGTGACAGGGCCTTCCGTGGTTGAAAGACCAGTAGCAGGCGACCATCGGTAATACAGTGCCCCCGAGGCTGTCAATGTCACCGACTCGCCCGGCTGGATGTTGGCCGATGGTGGCGTGATGATAACAGGCTGGGCAAAGGCATACACCGCTGTTAAAACCAATATGAAAATGGAAAAACACCTTTTTCTCATAACGATTGTTCTTGGGGGCAAAAATAACAAATTTTTCTTTGCCTGCTCCATTTTGACAAAACTATACTTATCTGTACAGAATCAAGCGCTTCTTTGCCACGCCGTTGATGGTCTTCACTTCCAACAGATAAACCGAAGGTATATAACCATCGAGGTTGAGAACGGCACTATCCTGTCCACCATATTCGCGCATTTCAAGCACCTGACCCATCATATTGGTCAAACGAATCCTTTCGATGCCTTCAGCCTCAATGGTGACCGTATTGCGTGTCGGATTGGGATAAACCGTCACATCCATAGCAGGATTGTCTTCAACTCCAAAATGGGTGGCATTGATCGGAAGTATGACATCGACTTCGTTCGAACATATTTCATTCGTAAATCGCGCATGCAACACTGCCGTACCTATTGAATTGACATATACCAAACATCTCGCTATACCCAAAGGTTGCAATGGCCAATCGGCACCCTCAAGGTTCCATTCCACTGGTTGTACAAGGTCGGCAGAATCGATATGATAATCATAAATCCCTGGCCAGAAACTATTCATCATCGCCACTTGTGTCTCTCCAATGATCGGCATATTGACGGCTGCCATCAATCTCAGGGTGAGCACTTTGCTCACAGCATCACCACACAAACTGTGGACAAAATAACGCACATGCTTTCCATCAAAATAGTCGTCCAAATGGTTTTCATCAAAGACATTCCCTTCAAGTACTGTGCCCCAATCCGTTCCATTTGCACTCACTTGCCATTCTCCAGGCAGACCCGAGGGCACTTCTATTCCCAATGAACCGCCCGAACAATACTGTACCGTATTCGGCCAATTAGCATCATTAATAGTGGGGCTGTTGATCAACTGAATTGTATACACTATGCTATTGTCTTCAAGATCCGGACATCTTGTGGATTCAGCGTGATAACGCAAATACTTTCCGTCAAAATAGTTATCTACGTAATCTGGATTAAAGGTATGTCCTTCAAGTACTGTGCTCCAATTCGTTCCATCAGCACTTACCTGCCATCCACTTACATTCGCTTCAGGCTGAACCCTTGGTTCATCGATTCCCAACGGGCTTCCATAACAGATTGTAATCAAATTCTCCGTAGGCAGATCGGAATCATTAATGATTGGTGCAGAAAATACGGAGATGGTCACCTCCTCACTGTCATTGCCGAGATTAGGACATACCGTGTGTTCCAAATGATAACGGACTTGCATTCCATTGTGATCTGCGCTCCAAGATGTCGGCAAATTGCCCCATGAACCATCGTGAGATTGCATCTGCCAGTACCCTTGCACATGACCATCACTATGATGAAAATTGATTTCAGGATCAGACAATTGCATTGGATCGCCATCACAGAACTCCCAATCTACCGTAGGCATCTGTGTCACATTAGGCTGCCCGTAAACATAAAGAGGAATACCCCTGCTATATACCGGAACATCACTACAATTACCACGCACGGCATAACAAAGTTCAGCACCATTGTAGTTCTCTGAAAGAACAGTGGTTGATTCAACATCAAAATATTCGGAATTGATTCTGATGCACCAACCACGAGGTTCAGAATAAATGCTTGGATCGACCAACGACGGTGGTGTGATACCTGATTGCTGCAAAAAATCTCCCACGGTTGTGCCTTCACAAACATATTGTGTTCCATTGGGCAATGTACTATTGTCGAATTCAGGTCCGGCGGTCACGGTTAGTGCCAAGGGGCCTATGAAGTCAGACCAGCCGCAATCGTTGCCCACACGATAGTAAATCAAATAGTCTCCTTCAATATCAAAAGTGTACACATCGGGATCGAATGAATCGCCAGAGATGGAACCTATTCTCCAGTCCCATTCCGTAACGGGATAGCCATTGGTGTATGTTGGTTGATAGGACAAAGGCTGTCCTTTACAGATACGGTCGGCAATGCTATATTGCATCAAAGGTTTTCCATCCACATTGATTTCCTCAGAAAACTGAATCAGGACATTACATCCCAAAGCATAAAACTTAAGCCATTTCCCATCATCTGCATTTGAAAGGACATAGCCAGGCACGACATCCGTATACTCACCGAATTGGTCAGAGCTTACGCTTATTTTCCATCCTGTCTCCTCAAAATATCCTGTAACATTCGGATTAGATGGAAGCTGCAATACATCATCTTCGCAAAAACGATCCAATGCAAATGGCTGATTTGGATTCTCAAATGCCGGAGCAGCCTCTACAGTAACGCTCAACCGGTTACCATAGGCTTCAAATCCACATTCATTGGCCACTGCATGGTAATTAATATAGAACGTTCCTGCCTCAGGAATGCCGACATTGGGGTCGAAGTCGGAATAGTTGTTTGGCTGATTCATAGGAGCATACTGCCACGAAGACGCCTGGGTATTTTGGGTGCACAGATGCCAATCAATTTCGGCATCCAATGCAATTGGGGTATCAACGCAGAATGTATCGCTGCCATTCATGGATATTTCAACTTCAGGATTACCCTTTACGGTCAATGTAAAGGGAGTGGGATAATAGATCTCGCCACCACAATCGCTTTCCAAAACATATGTGATTTGATAGCCATTCCAACTCTCGTCCAACTGCGGAGCAGAGTTTATCCGATGGTATTCGGTACCGTCAAAATAAGCCCAATAGTCATCGTTCACATTGATACCATGTCCATCGAAATTAGGATGAGTTGGTAGCGACAAAATATCCCCGTCGCAATAATAAGAATTAAATGACAGAGGCAATTCAGGATTGTTGAAGGAGGGCCCTTCCGTGACATTAACTACACCCGCTGACACGATGGCTTCACCACACTGATTCTGGGCATGATACCGTACTTGGCACCCATTATGATTCAACTCAAACTGGGTGAGCTCGATCCATGTGCCATTCAAGTTCACTTCCCACTGCTCAGAGCCGTTAAACAGGTTCCAGTTGGTCACATGGACATCCACCAATGAAGCCACCATGGTTCCAGCACAAACCGTACCAAGGGAAGTGATCTGATTGGTGTTTAATGTAGGAGCATCTCCAACCCAAACCCTGATGGGGCTACTAGTGGCATCATTGTATTGTGAGCAACCCTCAACGCGGTAGCGAAGCCATCTCCCATTATCGGACACTGAAAGGGTTTGCGGTAGATTGGACTGATAGCCACTCTGACTCTGTCCTGCGCTGATTTCCCAGCCAAAATCAGTGTAATGTCCGTCGGGGCTCAGTTCAGGCAAGATGGAACTCAAGGCTGTTCCTGAGCATACCGGCCCCAAGGAATCAGGAAGCTCGTCTAAGCCTTGAATGGAAGGAGCTTCATAAACGACAAGGTCAAACGCAGGGAAAAAAGGCGTAAAACCGCATTCGGTATTTTGTAAGCAAGGGGTTACCGAAACCGATTCATTATTCAATGTAATTGTACTTCCATTGATAGGGGTGTATGTTGGAGAACCATTAGGATCGTAACTCACATAATACCAGCCTGACGTGACATTCATTCCGTATGCATTATACCATGAGGTTTGAATTTGAGGCAACGGCACTTGAGTACCAGGGCAATAACCCAGATCAAACGACACTGGAATACTTGAATTGAATTGAGGCCCCGAAACCACGTTAATGGTCTGCGATGTCAATGGATTGCCGCTACATGCATCGTAGGTAACCCGATACCGCACCTGGTCGCCTGGCTGCAAATCGAAACTTCCCCAAACGAAGTCGGTCCAGTTTCCATTGCCGCGCTTGTATTGCCATGTCTGGACACCCGTATTGTAATTCCAGTCGATGCTCACCGTTGGTTCAGCAGAACCAGTGCAAATTGTGGTGACAGTAGGCTGGGTAATCCATTGGGGAATGTCACAAATATTGAAATTGTAAGGTTCTGATTCCTGTTGACCGCAACTATTGACCGCAAAAAACTTAATGCTATATTCACCTACCCCACCCCATTGCGAAACCCAAGATTGGAAATTGTAACTTTCCTGCCAATCGGTCACACCTGTCTTTTTATACAGCCAACCAGAATTGGTGATATTGCTTCCGTTTGACGACCAAGTTGCAGACGGGTTGAATGATGATATGTCGTTAATGCATAGTAAACCATTAGCGGGCAATCCTTGTGGAGTGCAGTTTGATGGAAAATCTCCAATATTTACCGTGATGGTTGCAGAACTTTCCAACCCGAATCTTGAAATCTTATATTGAAAACTATCTGAACCATAATAATTTGCATTTGGAGTATAAGTAATTCTATTATCAGACCCTACGGTTGCCGTACCATGATCCAGGTTAATATGAGTCTGCCAACCGTCGTAGTTGCCTTTTCTGATCTTGACCTCCATAGGAGGAGAAGAATTGCCGCCTTCTAGAGAATGTGGATAGCCGATTGTATAGTGTCCGTTTAAATTAATTGGTGTTATTTCGCCACAAAAGGATTCTGTGAAATCATTTACTGATAATGAATACTCAGCATGCAGTCTGAAAGACATATCATCCAAGGCATAGTCGTCGCCAAGGCCAGAACTGCCCGTATACATATCAACAATTTGGATCACAGCTTGGCTGGCATTGCCGCTGTACCATTGTACCGTCCACGTGTGCCAATCGTTGTTCGTGGGAAGCTGATTTACAGTACCTACAGGTTCTCCGTTAATCTTAAGCTGCAACTTGGCTGGATTAATCTGTCCCTGTACTATTACATTAAGGTTCACAACCCTGCACGAGAAAGTATAATAGGTATTGGTGACCACTGAAAAGGGTTCTACTGGAGTCCAAACGACTTTATTGGGGTTGTTGTTTCCTCCAAATCCGTTTACCAGCATAAATCGGCCTGTGGAGCCAGAAGGCTCAGGCCAGCTGACACCGCTACCATGGTGAGCTGTAGTATTATCAATAGCATAACAACCTGCTTCAACGCCATTAGATCCATATATACGCGTATAATCTGTTGTCCATCCACTAGTAACCTCAAAATCCCCATGAGAAATCATATTTGGGTGTTGGGCGAAAATCGAAGTTGTTGAGAGCAACAAGAGCATCGCCAAAGTACTGATAATCCGTTTCATTTGCATTTTCACAATCATTTGTCGTTGGTTTTCCAATTACACAAACGTGCAAAAATGCAAAAAACGTACCAATTATGCAAGAAAAAGTTCATTTACAAGGGCTTTCCGTCCAAAAAAGCTTCTTTCAGTGTGTCATTTTCGTAGGTTAGCTTCAACGAGAAGAAAGGTCTATGCTCATCAATAAGGCGGAGGAAAATCTTGTCACCTTCCCAAGATGGAAGTTCCAAAAGCCGTTGTTTGTCAATCCATTCAAGGTCGCCTTCGTTGCAGTCGATTTGTTCGCCTGTCCAGTCGGTGCAGACAAAGATGTGCATCTGTTCGGCAGGCCAGATGTTGTGTACAAAGGTGACAATGCCGCAATAGCGCCATTGTGTGACCTCAAAGCCCGTCTCCTCGCGGATTTCGCGCCTCATGCAGTCTTCGGGGCTCTCCCCTTCCTCAAACTTGCCGCCCACGCCAATCCATTTGTCATGGTTCTCGTCGTTCTCCTTCTTGGTGCGGTGCAGCATGAGGTATTGGCTGCCGCGTTCTAAATAACATTGGGTGGTTTGTTTCATAGTTCAAAAATACAACTTTTTCCAAATATTACGTATTTTACGTAACGGTTTTTACGTAATATTTCTGAAAAAGCACAAAAAAAGCAAGGCGGCCAAATTGACCGCCTTGCAAAAACCTTTTTTGCTCTGGAATTAGATGATACCTTGAGCCATCATAGCGTGGGCAACACGCATGAAGCCAGCGATGTTAGCACCCTTCACATAGTTGATGGTGCCATCGGCTTGCTTACCGTATTTCACGCATTGGTCATAGATGTCGCTCATGATCTTCTTCAGCTTCTCATCAACTTCCTTAGCGGTCCAGTTGATGTGACCAGCGTTCTGGCAGATTTCAAGGCCAGAGGTGGCAACACCACCGGCGTTGACAGCCTTACCAGGACCGAACGGGATCTTGGCAGCTTGGAAAGCGGCAATAGCGGCAGGTTGGCAACCCATGTTGGAGACTTCAGCCACATACTTCACGCCATTGGCGAGCAGCATCTTGGCATCCTCTTCAGCAAGCTCGTTTTGGAAAGCGCAAGGCATAGCGATGTCGCACTTCACGCTCCAAGCCTTCTTGCCAGGAGTAAAGATAGCCTTACCCGGGAACTTGTCGGCCATGTCTTGAACCTTGTTACGGTTCGAGGCACGCATGTCAAGCATGTAGTTGATCATCTCAGCGTTGATACCTTCGGGCAGTTCGCACACACCGTCGGGACCGCTGATGGCGACCACCTTGGCACCGAATTCGCAAGCCTTCTGGGCAGCACCCCAAGCCACGTTACCGAAGCCTGAGAGGGCCACGCGCTTACCTTCGAGAGTGTCACCCTTTTCTTCCACCATGTGCTTCACATAGTAGACAGCGCCGAAACCAGTGGCCTCGGGACGCATGAGGGAACCACCCCAGCCATAGCTCTTGCCAGTCAAAGCACCAGTCGAGTGCTCACGAGCCAGCTTCTTGTACATACCGTACATGTAGCCAATCTCACGGCCACCAACGCCAACGTCACCAGCAGGGCTGTCTTGGTCAGGACCAATGTTGCGCCACAGTTCGTAGACGAAAGCTTGGCAGAAACGCATGATTTCAGCGTCGCTCTTTCCTGTAGGATCGAAGTCGGCACCACCCT
>JAEEGG010001766.1_pt1 | contig 57397 bp, 47 predicted proteins | sample 9134161 | NCBI WGS metagenome assembly JAEEGG01 (sample SAMN16246543, study PRJNA631951) | gut metagenome | biome: gut microbiome; feature: rumen; material: CR-attached | host: Bos | place: Iran: Karaj | collected 2018-10 | reverse complement strand
AAAAAGAAAAAATAATACTACCTTTGCGACACCATCTAACAGGCCGTCCTTACACGGTACCCTATTGCGCGCTACGGCGGTATCCTATTGCCCGCCACGGCCGGTACCCTTTCAGCGCTACCCGCAGTTACGAGCTGTCGGCACCCCGCTTTGCCGTGGAGAGCAAGCGACGCACCAAGCGCGGACTCCAGTATGAAAAGGCTGTTTTTCCCAAGCAGTCATACGGGCTGGGTGTTACCGCGCCTGGTGATGTGGGTAAGCTGGTCTTCACCTTCGACAAGATTGCCCTGACAAGGGGGCAGGTGTTCCGGGTGTTCTTCTATGAAAAGGGAGGGGCCAGGAACTTTGTACTGACGCTCTCGGCCGGGGACGTGAATGGGGCGAGGAGGTTGAACTGAAGTCTATTTAGAATAAGTCTATATAATTCTTATCAAATACGCATTGTTCGATAATGCTTTTTAAGAATAAGGTGGAGGTATTCGCCACTGTCGCATGGTCTGAATGTATTATTAAAAGGAACGTATCCCATATATCTCCTGCCAATATAAACCCTTGCCAGTAAACTGATTCTTATTCTTACTTTTAAAATATGCTGATAGCTCAGCATTCGCCTTCCTTACGGCTTCAAATAAAGATACATTTTTTGTTTTTGCGGCACTCTTAGCCGATTCCCACTTAATCTTCTGCCCTAAGTTTAGTATAAAGCCTCCGCTATCTCTAAAAGAATGAAGACAGTTAGGTAGATTTAAGACACGCTGAAAATAAGAATGAACAACAGTAATTATTGACTGCGCATCACTATGAACGGCCATAATTTCTGATCGTTCTGAATCTATATCCGACAACTGGTTTGACAGAGTCTCCAAGAAGCTTGGTGAAGCAGTATTAGCACTTTTTATGATGTTTTCGATTCGTTCTCGAATTCTTAAAAGGTTCTGTTTACACTGGGATAATGACTTTAGTATAGAATCCGCTCGTTGCAGACACGATAACGCAGAATCCCTAGTTTTTTGTAAACCGCCCGTTCCAAAAGTCTCCGCCTCATAATCGCTATCTTCAGTATTGTAATTTGTGTAATATACAGAAGTTTCATATACCCCGAGTCTCAGGACAGGTGATACGATTTGCTTAAAACGCTTTAAGTCTACTTCTATTTCGTGGACTTGTTCCAGTGCCCATTTGGTCGATCCTAACGAAGAATTGGCTTTATTTAATACGTCATTTTTTAGCTTCTGTGACATACGTTCACGTTCGGCCTGCGCTCTTTCAGCTCTAATTCTTTGGAGACTGCTATAATAACTTAATAAAGCCGCATAAGATTCAAAACGTTTGGCAGATTGAAGAAACACAGAGTCTTCAATAGAACTTGCTTCCCGTAAGCATGCCAAGTCATATCTATATAACTCGTCAATTCGTTGTTTTAAAGAATACTCATAATTATCTTCTAATTGTCGTTCGAGTTCTCGAGTCTGCTTCATCCTTTCATCGTGCTCACGCCTTAAACGCATTAATCTAGGGCGATTTGCAATGGCGGCAGATAGTTTAGTACGCCAACAATCCTCACACAAAACGACATCTCTTCCTTCCAAAAAATACAAAGCCACACCGGAATTAGGGCTTTTGTGGCAACAATTGCAATTATTTAGGATTCCCATAGAATAAATTCAACTACCAAATTTTGAGCGTTATTGCATTTTGACATAAAACCATGAAATAATACAATGCCGTCCACAAGTAATGTAGGCGGCATTATAAAAAACTAATCATCTTCCCAAATCCGTCCTATTCCACGTAAATTGGTTCCATTACATCGCGGGCAATGTGTCGTTGTAAACGGAAGAGGAAAGTGATCAAACTCTTTTACGGCACATTCATCACAAAAAATCAAATGGCAGTCATTACAGACTTGGACACCAGAGTTGTGATTGTTGCCACAATTGGGGCAAACTTTGTAAGAGGAAGCCATGGTTATTGTTATTTAGTTTATTAAAATTCTTGATACAAACTTACATAAAAATACTGGATTTTTACGCCAGTGGAGATAAAATCAAGACCGTAACACGTTATCTTTGTAGGCGAGTGGTCGTTTTATTCCTCACGGATACGCCACAATGATTCATAATAGGAGAATAGCGAAAACGAGGGTAACACCTCTTGTAACTATCAGTTTATTTCACGCTGTCTATCTTAGAGATTTGTTCCATAAGTCATTATTGTTCATAGAAAGAAACAATGAAGGGGAGGGAAACTATCTCTCCCCTTCACCATTTACCTAAGATCCGTCGACAGCATCGCAATCGCAGTCTGGATCCCCACTTCCTTCATTGTCGCAATCTGCATACAACGGCTGGTTTTGCCGATAAACATCAACCATCGTCTTAATAGGCCCAAACATTGTTTTCTTTTCCATTTTGTACACCCCCTTTTATATTTCATTAAGTTTTTCTTCCAATAGTCTTCGGTTGAAACCTCGAACCATTTCACACTTCATTCTTAGCTGCTCTGGAGAAAGTGTTCGCCTTTCCATAATGCAGCCTCCAGCGCATTGCCATTTCGCCGGGCACTTTTCACATTCCTTGGATATACCCCGCATTTCATCATGGCGGGGACCTCTGATGCAAAACTCCCCATGTTTGTAGGATTCCGCGTATTTGAATACATTAATAAAGCTATCCCTGGGAGAAGAAACTCGATGGCAAGCTGTACATATGATTCTATTTTCGCCAGCTGGGACGAAGCAACTTTCTCGCCTACAAAAAGAACTTCTCACCTTACCTTGAGAGGATGTAAGGGAATTACTGATTTCAAGACCTACTGAACGTCCGAAATTACGTGCTTCAAAAAACGCTTCTTCATATTGTTTGTAGAAGTCCCCCGGATTATTAGTACTAGTCACATGCTCGAAATGAACACGTCTCACAACGCCACTATAATTATCGCTTACAAAGCGTACCATATCCGTCATCTTTTTGACTATACTTGGTGTAATAGTGCATCTGATTCCAACATGGATAGGGGTATCATCAGAATTGGCATTAATTGTAGCGACTTCTTTTAAGAAAAGGTCTACAACATGGAATGATGACTTACTACTTTTATATATGAGTCTCTGAGAGTCTTGAATATCAGGCAATATGTCATACGACAAGCTAATCTGAACACGTTCTTTTTTTAGAAAAACTATTTTGTCGGGTGAGAGGAGTGAACCATTAGTAACAAGGACGATTTCCACCGTCCCAATCTTTTCCCGAATATATCTGATGGCCCATTCCAGTAGACTCCATTTTGTCGTTGGTTCACCTCCACCGATGAACGTTACCTTATGATGAGGGCCTGTCTGTATAGCCCATGAATCTATCAGAAAACGGACATCTTCCTTTGACGAGCATCGTGCGCAAAACAATAGGTGCACTCGAAATTGCAGCACTGTGTAAGAATAAGACTAATGGCAGATGAAGAAAAAACGTTTTCCTCGCGATGGGAGTACGGAGTTATCTTTGGCGTGGCGTATAGTTCTCTTAGATAAGCCTCTACTTGGCCTTCAACGTCATGGTATTCTCCGGATAAGACCCGCTGTAGGATAGCCATTCCATTAACGTCTGCATAAAAGGCTTTTCCTCGTAGCGGTAAGCTGACAATGTAATTACCGTTGCTGCTCGCGATAAAGAAAGTTTCCTTAGATAATATCTTAATTATTGATTCTATGCTATCCATTGTGAGCTGTTTTAATCTTAAAATAAATATTGCCGCTAATCTTTGCAATATCCTGTTCGGCCTTAATACGGAATTCCTCAGGACAAAGAGGATTGTCCAAGGCCTAGTGCTTTTTCTGTATCCTTCTCAGTTCCAATACCCTCCATATACATATGGCCAAGGCGATACTGGTATGCACATGACATTCCAGAATATTGGGCAATCATGTAAGCATATTCGAATGCCTTTTTGTCATCCTTTTCGACAAAGATACCTCGATAATAAGCCTCTGCCAGAAGGAATTTAGACATGGTTTCGACAGGGGCAATCTTCTCAAGCATCTCAACCAGAAGCCGTTTTACAGGCGAATCACGCAAAACCTTTTTGAGTGATAAAGAACATAGGAGATACATGGCAGGATATACTCCTTGCTTGTAAGCCTCTAGTAGCTCATCGTTAACATCACGCCAATCGTAATTCCCACCTGCGGACAAGTAAGCTGCGTGATTTAGTTTAGCTGGGCCATATCCTTTCTCTGCGGCCTTTTCAAACCAATTGAAAGGAGATCCCCAGTATCGATTTCCGGGTAAAGTAATTGCACAACACCGAGTTGATTCATAGCGCAAGCTTCATCGGCAGCGGCCCGGTCCTGCCAGTCATCAATCATGTCCTCGCCCAGTTTGTTTAGAATATCCTCCTCACTGTATAACAAGTCCTGGAAACCGTTCTCCCAAGGATGTTTCGGGGCGTTGCAGAACAACTCGAGTTCTTTCGGCAGTGGCTGAGTAAGAAGTGAGGTTAAATCAGTTTCTAGAAAAGATTCGGTCAAGAGTTGAATCTCATTATCTAGAGCTTGCCAAAACATGTCGATGGCAGAGTCATGATTCCGCCCTAATTCCCGAAACTCTTTGTATTTAACGAATTCCGAAATAACATGTTCGTTGAGCTTGATATACAGCTTCAGTTCAGGCAGTCCTCCGTTCCCGACGATTGCGGCCAAGAGGTTACCCAGCCCCTGAAAATCATTACAACTTGGATAGTAATAGCCGTCGTCGTATGGCGAAACTGACAGGGGCTTCCCGGTATTGCGAGTCCTGGCTACATCCCGCACGAGTTTTCTGACAGCCGGCAGTCCTTCTTCCGGCCCGATACCGTATCCCAAGCAGTTCCTTAACCATATACGATGGATATCAGGAGCATACATATAGAGCTCCTCATAATGTCTTCTAAGAAGCCATTTGGGTGCATAGTCTATCGCATCGCAAGCGCATCCCGGATCGGTTTCATAATCGGGAGATTTCTGTGAAAGACTCCTTATTGCATAGAATGGTCCGCTTATGGGATGCCATTCTTCAAAGTCTTCCTTCATAGAGGCTTTTGCGAGCTCCCTCAGGTCTTTATCTTTTGAGAAGACCGAGAGCTTGAACTTCGTCATGAAGGATGCGGAATCCAGAACGAGGTTGGTATAGAAAGCCCAATCCAGATACTGGCGGACATCATTAAAGAATGATTGAATGGTATGTGCGTTATACTTCATCTTGAGCAGCTTTTGGTTTGTTCTTTAAATAGGGCGGGACGAAGCCCGCCCTCGAGAAATCATAAGGTATTGGCGTGACGGCTACTCATGAACACGAATCTTACCCCTGTACAAAAACAGATCCTGGACCAAGCGCTGAAAATTAACAATCTTGTCCCTCTCCATGTGAAGGAGAGGAGTGCCGCTCCCCAAAACCATGTCATCCACGAAGGTGCCTGAATAATTGGGGTGATGGGTGTAGAAGTTACCGCTGTATGCACGGCGGAACTCACTGCGGAGGTTACTGGTTGGGAACTCAATTACAAGCCAGTTGTTATTATTACTCATAATATTCTACGATTAACCTAGGCATCGCGAGGTTTTAGTTGTGATGAAATGTTTTCGTCACAAAGGTACTGGGTTCTAATAACAATAGCCCGTTAAGAATAAATGTAAACGCCCCATGACTGTAAGAGACTTATTGAAGACCCAATCCGGGTTGTTAAATCATATTTCGAACATGGGGTGTTCCCATCCGTGGTCAACGTATAAATCAACTATTTCATCTTCAGTTATTGGGCGATCTCCCTTATAAACGGCTTCAATATTGAGCTTCAAATAGAAAAAACTGACCAGCATTCCAGTAACATAATAGTCGCTTTCGTCAACATTGAAGAAAAAAGCAATCAGTTTTTCTACAATTGAGAGAAGACGTTCGTTATACTCCCATTTTTGGGGGCCAGAGTAGCAAAGACACTTCAGTGCAAAGTGTAAATCGCCATCCATAATAACTTTACCTTCATTTATGCAAGCTTCGTAATATTTTCCCAATTCCTTAACCATCTCATCCCATTCATAAGTCTCAAAAATAAAATGCCTAATAAGGTAAAGGATTTCAGCTTCGCTAAAACAATCGGGAACGGAATCAAGCGATAATAAATCTTCATGCTGCTTTCTTAACAACGTGAGAATACCACTATAATCCGAACCATAGTCCTTGGCAGAGATCAATAAGGCACGTATCATCATCAACTTTACTTTATCAAAACCAGAGTCGGGATTTGATGCAACGTCATACGCATTAATCAAAGTTCTCAAATAATCCGTTGCCCACCCCTCTCGGCCTGAATCATAGATAGAATAAGCTTTTTCAAGCAAGTTAGATACATAGTAATTATTGATATCTCGGATTCGTCTCAAATCCACCATAGCTTTCTTAAGTCTTTGGAGAGCTTGAATTGTCGGGAAATCCAATTGCTCTATGTGCTCCGATTCTTCTGCGGACGGCCCAGCCTGTTCAGTCTTCGACGTATCATCACCTTTAACCTCTACTGGTGGATTTTCATTAAAAATCTCATAGTCTGTATATGACCCATCATAGACGGAGTGCTTGTCAAAAATAGAGTATTTAATATTATACCTGTATGCACCTTCTACGCCATCCCCACCCAATCGCTCATATATATGCTCTTTACCCAAGAGCTTGAGAATGCTTGTTATTTTATACCTGTCTTGGCGAACAATGTACTGAAAATAAAGGTATAATGCCTTTTCAAATTTCTTCTTGCCGCCTTCTTTTGATTCAATTATTCTATGAGGTGCACTTGAGTAATAGCAATCGTCGTTCGGAGCCTCCAGATATAATTCGTTCACGGCCTTGATCATCTGGGTATTGCTAATCCACTCCCCAGAGGATAAAAGCTTGTCAATGGTCTCCAGTCGTCTCTTAGCAATATCCTTCTTCCACGTCTTAAATACTTGACTGTTTGTAAACTCTGAAACTTGCTTAGTTTGGTCCTTTCTGGACTCTATTTCATTATTGCTCATAGCGCCTTATTCTCTCCATATTATGTAAGTCTCATTCTTATAAATTTTCCGCGCGTTAGGTGCCGCGAATTCTGTCAATGTTTCAGTTTCATCTTTATACCATCCATAGGAAGTATGGCTGCCTACAAGATAAACGGCATCATCTACTCCAAGATCCACCAAGGCTTGAGCAAAGTCGTGGAAGGATTCATCAGACTCGCTGACGACCATCAAGATCTGGCCAGAGCGTGAGCATAGGGCTTTGCGCATGGTCTTGTTCTTGGGCTCATTGTCAACGAGAACTCCATTGTCCACCAGTGGGTATTGACGGAAGAAATAGCCCTCTCTTTCTGTTGCTTCTTCAAATAGTGGTGAATTCTCTGAAACACCGACAGTTATTTCTCCATCAAGGATTGCACAATATCCCTTCTTGGACAGCCCCCAGGCCTTGGGCTCTCCTTTTAGTACGAATGCCCCAAGTATTTTCCCATTATCTGCTCTAACATCTGCGGCTTGGGCGGCAAGGATTATTGATGGGTCATTTATGTCAGGAACACCTATTGTCAACTCTGGCAAACATCGATGAGGGATATAGATGGCTAGGCGCACATCATTTATCACGGTATCCAATCTTTCGGTGTATGATAGATTCGTACTAGTATCTCCTAGATGCTTTAATACCGGCCTGACTGTATTGGTTGGTAGCGGGTCAAAGACTCAGTTTTCTATTTGAGGAGTCTGACTGCTTCTCACCCAAATATAAATGCCAGCGGCAACTGCCGCTGCAGCCGCAGCGACACCGAAATAGCGGAACAGCTTATCCTTTGTCTTCGTAGTTGTCAGAGGCTGATTGGTAGGCCAGTTGCCTGCTACTTCAAACTTATCGTCAAGTATATTGAAATCTTTATTATCTGTCTTTTCCATACGAACTAGATTAAGCAGTGAAAGCCTGTTGCATCCGTGCCTTGATTTCCTTGCATGCCTCACGGGACGCGGACAACTTATAGTGATTGATCCCATCAGACAGAAAAATAGTCTGCGTGGGGACATCGATATTACGGATATATGCGGGATTAATCAGTGTACTCCTTCCGCAAGGAGCGATACCATGATTGCGGTCAATCTGACGCTTTATCTCGGTAAAGATCTGATTAAGCAGCAATGGGACATCCATGGGATTAACATGATCTTCGAGCGGCTCAGCCATATAAACGCGACACCAGTTTTCGTTGGTGATGGCCTGGATATAGACTATCCGGTCAAACGGGAAACGATACATTTCAGTTGTTCCCCTGAATATTACTAAGCAATTATCTTCTTTCATTGATTCGCGGAAATGGGTACTACAAAGATACATAAATCTCCCCGATAATCAGGAAGGAATCTTCCTGAAAGTGATAGAATTCACAAATGCCGGATGAATTGAAAAAAAGCCTCATTTCGGGGGCTTATCCCTCTATTTTCAACTTCACAGAATGCCCGGGAAAAGCCTTCGTAAAGCCATTTCCGTTACTTATTTTCGTACCCGGAACAATGGCGTTCAGTAATTTTCCCCCGGGAAAGAGAAGACAGGCCGTTTCTCTTTTTTTATAACGGGCTCGGGTCAAAAATTACACTGACCTTTGTACCGAAGACCTGGAACAATAGGAACGTAAACATACAAAACTTTTGAGAAATGAAAAAGACTTTCAAAACAATTCTTGCAGTGGTAGCCTGGGTGGTTATCGCAGCAGTGGTCGCAGCCATCTTCATCCCCGGTTGCTCGCATTCTGGGAAGAACGTCAATGAGGAGGTATCCGATGACGGATTGCTCCGTAATGACAACCTTGTCGCCATCAGGGGTGAAGGTGGCAAGGTAACCATTATGGACACTTCTACCGGGAAATACACCATCAAGGATGTCAAGTTGGACTGGACTGCACCCTCCAGCAGTGATTCCCTGGGAGTCTTCTGCTCTGATGGTCGGCGCGGTTATTACAACATGTACACGGGTGTGATTGCCGTCCCTGCCCAGTATCGCCGTGCGTGGGTCTTCTCTGAAGGCTTGGCCGCAGTACAGAAAAATGGGAACATCGGCTTCATCAACCGTCGTGGGGAGGTGGTGATAGACTTCAAGTATCCCTACCATGGCAATCCTCTCTCCAGTTTCGTTTTTGAGGACGGGCACTGTACCGTTGCGGACACGACGGGTAAAGTCGGTGTCATTGACCACTCTGGCAAGTGGCTCATTCTCCCGGAATATGACAACATCAGCACCTTCAAAGAGTACGCAATTGCGACCAAGGCCGGAGTCAATCTCCAGGTAGGATATGACGGCACTGTTATCAATTCGTTCGTCCTTGATGATCTGGAGGAACTTACATACACCGAAGAGGTGAAGTACGTGGATGGCGCAGGCGATCTTTGTTATACCGACCATGAGGTTAAGACCGGTTACTTTTCCTATACTATCGGAGGCAGATGCGGTTTGATGGACGGAAAAACCCTTGTAAGGCTGACTGACCCCATGTATAAAAACATTAGTGCCGTCCGTCCTAATATGTTCAGGGCCACGTTGCTGGACTATTGCTCCGAAGTGATTCTTAACGAAAAGGGTGAAGTGGTAAAATAAAACTGTCATGAAACGGGGAATCGCATACTGGGTTTTCGTCCTAATCCCTTTGTGGCTTGTCGCAATCAGCCTGATTGCTGTAACGCTGCTTAACTGGGTTCCGGTGCGCCATACTCCTTTGATGCTGAAGCGTGCGTTCCAGTTCAGAGCAATGGATGATTACCATGCTGAACAGGAATGGGCATCTTTGGAGGAAATCTCACCGGAACTAATAGCAGCGGTTATCATCAGCGAGGATTCCCGCTTCCACCAGCATCATGGTTTCGACTGGGATGAGATTGTGCGAGTCTTGCGTTCTTACCGGGCTGGCGATGCGCCTTTGCGTGGTTGCAGCACGATCACGCAGCAGACAGCAAAGAACTTGTTTACATTCGGCACTCATACTTGGGCAAGGAAAGCGGTCGAGGCATGGTGTACAGTGCTGATGGAGACCATCTGGAGCAAAGAGCGGATTCTTGAAGTTTATATGAACGTCGCCGAGTTCGGCCCGGGTGTCTTTGGTGCGAAGGCTGCGGCTCACGTGTTTTTCCAAAAGGGCCCGGCTGACCTTACCAGGGTAGAAGCAGTCACACTTGCCGCCTGCCTTCCTTCTCCATTATCTGACCAGCCGGGGCATTTGTCGGCAAGGGCGATGAACAGGAAGAAAGCAATCTTAAAACGTATGGCAGGGAGGATTTAGATTATGGATGAAACACAGGAAAAGGATCTATATGATCTCTTCGGACTTGACAGGGACAATCCGTTTGTCGTATGGTTTGCTGTCGCAGCAAGTGAGGCGGCCGCCAAACTTCATATCGTATGTAACGAGGAAAAGACACCTGCCCTTGCGTTCAACGAGTTCGTCAAAGCCTGGGACTACTACGGAATTATGCCGGAATCCGTGCGAGAAGAATGCGAAGAGATGGTCAAAATTTTCCGTGAGATGTGGAAGGATGTCGCGGAAGCAGAGGCAGAGTACTTCTACCACCTCTGCAATGCGCTCATCGGCGGAGAGGATGACGCAGATGAGCCGCTCAGCATCGTCTGCATAGAATTGCTGGAAGCCATTTACTCTTTGGATGGATGCATACCAGAGGCCACCGGGATTCTTGCCGCGGCTTTGAAAGTAATCACGAACGGTAAGCCCCACCTGGCTTCTTGCACCGCCCTCCTCTATGTCCTTTGCGCAAGAATCTGGTACAGGAGCCTTGGCCTCTCCTGCAAGGTAGAAGAAGCCCTGTTGTCGGAAGGCATAAAATGCCATCAGTCGGTGAAGCCCGATGATATTATCAGTTCAACAGAATTGTATGCCATTAATATGGCTGCAGCGATTGATGACCTCATTTGCGTCCGTCTTGAAAGAGGTATATCTCCGGCTGAAATGTTGGGGCTGGCAAAAGAAGGGTATATCGTCCTTGACAGATTTGACACGCCGAATGCCGATGCTGCCAGACAGAGCCTTTATAATAGTTCCGGAATTTCGGCAGAGATGGCACTGTATGGAGAGCGATGCTATTCCATTCTTCACAGATGCGGCAAACAGATGGTAAATTAAACAACGAACAATAAGAATATGAGAAAATTAATCAATCTTATCAAAGGATTTTTCAAGATTCCTGGAGAACTGGACGAGAACCAGATTGTAACCAACATCTATCAGCACGACGAGGCGTCAATTGTACAGTTGAAGTATAATATGGTATTTGATGCCTACAACAACGTGCTTCTCTCCGAAGATATCTATGAGCGGGTTAAGCCCAATTTCGATGTAATCTTCGTCGATGCCTTCAACATCTTTATTGAGGAGCTTAGGAAAAAGTCCAGAAGATATCATCCGTACCGTCCTCACTGCGAGAACTTTGTCTTGCAGTTCTCATCCTTCAAAGAGGGAGACGACCTAAAGGAGATTATCGGCAGGAACGAATCCGGAGCGGCCATGTACATTATATCCAAACGCCAGGAAAACGCCATTGCGGCAGAGCCCCAGGAAGCACGTATAACAAAGATATCCAAAATGTCCAAAGTAGTCGATGCCTATTCCATAAAGATGGCCCGTGATCTGGGGTTTGAAATCAAATCCGAGCACCGCTTTTCAGCTCCAATCGGCGGGTTCAGGATGCTAGTGGCTTCAGAAAAGGAAGCCAATCCCGGGATTCAAAAGGTTCCTTGCTGGGGTAAGTTGAGCGCCATGGGAGGAGCCCGTTTTGAGGGCGGTGAACGCACGGTGGGAATTTACTACAACGCCGTAAGAATCGGTGGAAGTGACACCCCAAGGGAGAAAAACGGAGTAATCGGAATCAGGATTGATGCGGGGAATATCCCGTACGCGGTTATTTCCAAAGAGGGAAATGCGAACTATATCAGCGGGACTGGACTGCTCAACGGCCAGCACCACCTCGCTCCAGATGTGCGCAAGCCATTGCCTGACGGTTCAAAGATTCTGTTAGGAGACCAAGAGATCATGTTCACGACAACAACTGTGTAGTTATGACTGGCCTTAATTACAACGCAAAAACCGATATCGGCCGCATGCGGGAGGATAATCAGGATGCCCTTCTTGCCTGTGATATCTCGTTCATGGGGGCAGGCGCTGTTTTGCTTGCGGCCATAGACGGTGTGGGTGGTTATGCCGGCGGTGATGTTGCAGCTGGTATTGCTGTGGAATATTTGAAGAAGTATTTGGACGGCTATACCCGCTCCGACCCCGAAGTTGGGCTTGAGCAGGCCATGATAAGCGCGAACAACCAAATCGCGCGTACAGCAGCGGGCAATCCGGAACTGGAGCAAATGGGGTGCGTGGCATCAGTATGCGTAGTTACCCCCGAGTATACTATGTACTATGCTCATCTTGGTGATAGCCGCCTTTATGTTTATCAAGATGGACAGCTTACAAAAATAACCCACGACCACGGTCCTGTGGGGGCGATGGAAGAGGCGGGAGAGTTGACAGAAGAACAGGCGATGTCTCATCCGGAGAGGAACAAGATTTATCGTATGCTCGGAAGTGAATTGCACAGGCAGAATGACGGTTTTATTGAGCATGGTACTATAAAACTGAGCGGAGATTGTCAGCTTCTTCTTTGCTCAGATGGCCTGACAGACCAGGTATGCTCATCGGAGATCAAGCGGATTCTTGATGAGGGAGCATCTTTGGATGCAAAGACGGAGATGCTGATTCAGGCCGCGAATGACAAGGGCGGTAAAGATAACGTGACAGTCGTTGTTGCAGAGGTAAAGGCACCGCAAAGGGAGGCGGATCCGATAGATTTATATGAGAAGCAGAACGAAACAATAAAAAGCAATAAGGTTATGAAAAACAGCAACAACAGACTCAGCATCTTGGCTATGCTGCTCGTTACCATCGGCCTTCTGGCCGGATTCTTCGCCCTTTATATGAACCAGAAGCCCATGTTGGACGCTGCCGCTGCGGCATACCAGGAAGGCCGCGCGGTGAGCCTGGACAGAGAGGTCCCGGAACATACTTTGGCCACCATGCTTGAAGATGGCGGGTATTATACGGATCCCCGTGATGCCCAGTGCATTGCCCATCACGTATCGACAGCCCTGGAAGAAAAGAATTACGCTATCAGGAGGCTTGGGGAGCTGAATCTTTGGGAGTACCAAATCCCAGCACTAACGGTAAAACGTAACGGTGGTGTAGCCTTGAAGGAACTGGCCGATAGCTCCTTCAAAAAACTGGGGCTGACGGATGAGGTGTTGTCTCTATATGCTAAGGACACTGTGCTTCTGGCAAATGTCTTCGGCCATTCCTCTATAAATGTCAAAGTAGTTGATGCCAATAGTCACGATGCTGTGCCTGGAGTACTTGTCAGACTGAAAGAGCACTACTATGAAGAAAAGGCAGACTCCCTTGGGGGTTATATGACTACAGCCAGGGACAGTGTCCTTGCCTACGCCAAAACAGACTCTATTGGTCAGGTATGTTTCACTGTCCCGGAAGGCCGATCGTACAGCGTTTTACCGATTCGGGAGGGATTCCAATATGGAAAAGAAAAGGGTACGGTGGGAGGCGTGCTGAAAGGCTCCAAGGTTTCCTATGTATTTGAAGAGCGCGAGCATCGCATCAAGATGTTCCCTGGAGCGACATATTCGGAAATAAAAACTGCCATGTCTATGACGGTCCGAACCCCGGATGACTATACAGGGAAGATGCTTATAAGCACAGTCCTGTTTCTTCTGGCCTGGTGGATTGCATTTGTTTCCGTCTCCAGACGAGACAAAAAGCTTCGACAGCCCAGCGAGAAAATGATTATTCCAATTCTGATGTTCATCAGTGGCGTAGGAATCCTGGCGCAGTTCAGTATGCTGAATCCACTGGTTGACAGACTTATTGGTTTTGATACGGCAACTACCTTAGCGGCATCGCTCCTGGTGTTTTCAGTTCTTCATAAGATTGATGTTGTAAGATGGTATGCTTCGGATTATCGGATATTCAAAAAGGGTTATATTCCCTTTGACCCGGTGATGGGATCGACCTACAAGCCGCTCGGCCTTACCTATGTACTCATTGCGATTGGACTGATGGTGCTGCTGGCATTTGCTGGCACTTCTCCCGAGGGTTCGGATGCAAAGATTTCCTTGTTCGGCTGGTTTCAGCCCGCAGATCTTTGCAAGTTCCTTATTGTAATCTTCCTCGCGGCGTTCTTCTCGTCCAGGGAGGAAGAAATCAGGACTTTTTCCACGACCACAAATAAAGTTTCTTTGGGGTTGCAGCTGAGGACGATTGCTTTGGTTAGCATTGTTATTGTCGCTGTATGCGGGCTGTATCTCGCCGTGTTGAGTGACATGGGAGCCGGTCTTATTTGCCTGCTGGTCTTTATCTTTATGTATGCCGTAGCACGTAAGGACCTCTGGCAGATGGTTCTGGGCGTCGTTACTTTTGTTGTAGCACTTCTTGTGGCGATGCACTTTTCGGCTTCTGTCTGGGCCGTCGTGGGGGCGTTTGTCGCCTGGCTTGCATGCTGGCTTGCCTATGGGCTTCTTTCCAAAAAGGCAATCTATGAATCTGCAATCTTTTTCAATCTGCTGCTTTTCGTTATCGTAGGAGGAGGGCCCATCATGAAAAGTATCCCGTTTATGGAGCATCAGGGGCAGAAGCTGATTGACAGGCAGTCTATGACTTTTTCCGGTGTCTGGGACAATGACATTCAGGGTGCAGGTGATCAGGTTTTCCTTGCCATCAAATCTATCAGTTCCGGTGGACTGTTGGGACAGGGCCTTGGCAAAGGGCATCCGAACATGACACCTGCGTTCACCACGGATATGGTTGTCGCAGGTATCTCAGAACAAATGGGATACGTCATGGTCATCGCTCTTATGATGGCTTATGCGCTGCTGGCTTACTTTGGCCTCAAAGCAGCTGCAAAGTCAGGGCATAAGTTCGTGTTTTATTTTGTGTATGGAATAACGTTGGCCACTGTTATTCAGTGGATTATCATTGCCGGTGCGACTTTGGGCATTTTCTGCCTGACAGGTATCCCGGCGCCAATTCTGGCTTTTGGTAAAAGCAGTCTCCTTTTCCATATTATTGCGTATGCACTTGTCATTTCTGCCAGCCGCTATCCGTACGGCTATTTTGCACCTGTCCTGAATAATTCTATTGGAAACAGGATGTCGGCCCTGCCTGTCTGCTTCATCGTGACACTTGCTCTTATGGCTTACGGCCTCCGTTTCGCATGCTTTGAAAGGGATACCACTATCAACCGCCCGGGGTTCTTTATCGATCATGATGGCAATAAGAATGCCGAATACGATCCCCGTATTACCGATATTCTCGAAAAGATTGATGCGGGAAATATCTACGACAGGAATCATATTCTCCTTGCAACCAGCTCCAGTGAAATGCTTCTGGAGAATATGAGCCGGTATCTGCAATGCGGGATTCCTGCATATGTTATTGAAAAGGAGAGCAAAAAGAATCAGAGACGGTATTACCCGTTTGGGAATCATCTCCTTTTCACTCTGGGGAATTTCAATGACAAGAGCTTCTGGTCCAATTCCTTGTATGCCCCTTATGGCCTCGGTATAGAAAACCGCTATTTCTCACTCCTTCGTGGTTTCGATAGCGCCCAAAAAGATTTGTATGGAAACAGAACTTGGAAAAGGGTTGTTTACAATAAAAAACATCAGGACAGATTCCTGCCGACAAAAACCAGCAGGACCGAGACAACCGTTCCTCTGTTTGACTATTCTCCGATTGTCAAACTCGTCAAGGAGGGCGGCAATGGAAAGCTAACGGCAGATTGGAATGCCAATCGTGGCAACCGTGATATTACATTAACGACTGACGCCCGCCTGCAGACTGTATTACAGACCCGGATGGCCGAGGCCGTGGCCAAAGACGCAGTGTTGTCTTCCAAGCCGAAGTTGAGAATTAACGTCTTTATTCAAGAGGTGAATGCCGGTGATATGTTGGCAAGCGCAAATTATCCTCTGCCACAAACCGATACCATTCTCAAACTAAATGCAAAGAAGCGGTACCGCTACGACGAGAGCAACCCTGACTCGAAAGCAATTACACTTCGGGATGGAGGTTTTACTCAGACTCCCTGTGGTTCCTCCGCTAAAACGATGACTGCGCTGGCTGGAATGATGGCTTATGGGAATACTGTCTGCAACAAGCAATATTATGTGGACGGGGATGAAATCATTGAGCGGGGAAAGGTGAATGAGCCCAGTGGCCATTATGTCAATTTCGACGAGGCCATCAAGTGGTCAAGCAATGTATACTTTATAAAATACGGACTTGACAATGATGTCTTTGAAAAACTTGGACTTCTATATCGAACAGTAGGAATACGGCTGGACGGCCATGAAGAGCGCGGACAAATGATTCCATATGTGTTTGATATAGACGAGATTACACCGGATTTGGAAGCCAATTACGCAAAAGAAGTTGAGTATGTTCGCGGCAAAGCCCTACAATTGTACTCGTCATACATTAAAGAGCACAAAGCCACACGTCTCAATGCATTCCGAGGTTCCGCCGAATGGTGGGGGTGGCTTTACGGACAATCAACGATGGCTGCCTCCCCCGCGAATATGGCTAAAGTCGCATCCGTTATCGGTCTCGATGGAAAGTTTGTTCCTACGAGATATGTACTGAGATTCGGAGATGAAGATGAACCTGTCCGAGATGCTTCTACGGTGGTCCCCACCGGGACAAAAAAACTTGTTGACGCAATGTGTTCCGAGGCCCAGAAGCACAGAGATAATGGAAATCAGCTCCCTGTTAAAGTTGATGGGGTCGGTCGCTTCTTTTCCAAGACCGGCACTCCGGAGCGGGGCCTTTACACCAAAGACCAGAGCGGCAAATTTGTTTACTCGGAGCCCAACGACGGATGGTACATTTTCGGGCTTCCCTGCGCAACGACGAACTCCTATCTTGCCGTAGCAATCAGAATGGAACGTCTTGGCAGTGACGGATCATCTAGGGCTGTGAAACTCGCCTCCGAAGTCATCATCCCAGCTATAAAAGAATGTGGTTATCAAATTGATTAAAACTATAGAGAAATGTATAGGTATATTTACACATTAATGATTGCAATTCTGTCTTCCCTCACCACAGCGTGGGGGCAGACAGAAGACTACGCCAGACTGGCATCGGAATCTTTTACGAACGGGGCCTATTCTCAGGCCTTGGTGTACTGCTCCATGTACGCAGTTGAACACTCAGAACGTCTTCCTATCGAGAAGAATGTAAAACTGTGTCTAGAATACGAAAAACAATTCAACGATGCAGCGATGAACAAGAATGTACAGCTGGCTAAAGTCTTCTGTGACAGGATTACTGGACTGAATCCCAGGGATAAGCGGATTAAAGACCGTTTATCCGCCTTAGAGGCGCAGGTGAAATCATCCGTCTCCCCGCAGTCTATATCCCCTGTAAGAGTGTCAAAACCGCAACGTAAACCATTTCCCTTGAAACCAGACTGCAACCATTTCAACATCGAGGCAACCATCGTAAAGGATTTGGAAGTCGCTTTCAGCATGAACATATCATATTTGTTCTTGGGAGTCAATTATGGATACGATATGTGGAAGGGCCAGCGTATATTGACAGAGCCCGCCCCGGCGTATGCGCTTGAGTATGCCCCCTGGACACACACCGAAGTAGTTCAACCGATGCATTTGATGGTTCACGGTGGCTTGTTCTTCAAGTATTTCGCTATTGACTGCGGCGTGGGATATGTTTTCGCAAAAACAAGAACGGCGACATATAAGTATAGAGAATATGCCGAGAACGAACTTTGGCATGAACATACAGATGAGAAAAGAGTGAGCTATTTCACTTTTCGTCCGGAGGTAAAAGTATTCCTGCCTCTCAGAAATGATTACCATCTTATATTCTCTTTCGGTTATAACATCGTCAATAAGGCCAACTGTACGGAAGGTATCACTATAAGTACCGGATTTGGCAGGTCATTCTAATCTTTGAAGCCATGAATAGCGGTTTGGTGGACAATAAATACGAAAAGCTGGAAAGACTCGGAACAGGCGGCAGTGGAACTGTCTGGAAGGCCCGCAATGTCATTGATGATTACTACTGTGCCATAAAGATACTTGGAGAACCGGTCGATGACATGAAATCCAAAGCGTGGGAGGCATTCGTCAAAGAGTTCCAGTTAATGCGCCGGGCAGGCAGTTTCGGGCATCCGGGGATCCCTCAGCTTTACAATATAGGGCTGTGTAATCAGGAGGCCTATATTGAGATGAGTTATTATAAGGGAGACTCTATCTATGATATTCTGAAGAAGGAGATAATCTTGCCGTTCAATCAGATTATCCCGATGTTCCAGGATATCTTGAGCACGATGGCGTATCTGCACTACGATATCTACAAAGACTTGATGAATGCCGAGGACGACAAACTCAGTATGGACTTGAAGGATGGGAGGAAAATCAACGTGCGGCAGGAGGATATTGCCAAACTTGTGGAAAAGTACAGTATTGTACACAACGACATTCACTGCAAGCAGTTTGTCCGAAACCATTATAATGGCCATTATGTACTGCTCGATTTCGGCCTGGCAATTCAGGGCAAGAAGGCGGTACGCAAGACTTTGATTAACGCCGGGACTCCGGGTTATTCCGCTCCGGAGAAAGTAAAAGGCAAAGAACCCGACTCCAGGACGGATGTCTTTGCGATTGGCGCCTTGATGTTTGAATGCCTTACAGGTGACGTCCCTTATCCGGATGACGATTTCGAGGGAAAACTGGTTGCGATTGATGAACGGCGGAATTACGCTTTCGGTGTGAAGTTCCCGGGGAAGGCACTGACTCCTGACTATATGTGCCCTAAATGGCTTTCCGATATCGTTTTAAAATGTTTGTCTTTTGATCCCTCCAATCGTTATCCTAATGCAAAGGCACTTTTGGAAGACTTTGAAGCGAAACTGAACGAGTATGTCTCTAAGCGCGAAAATGGCCGATCTGCCCAGGAACAGGACATTATTGACCAGCAGCGCAGGCTGATGGAAGCGAAAGACAGAAGAATCACTTCACAACAGGAACTTATTTCCGATAATGAGCAGCAGATTGCCAGGCTGGATGCTACAGTAAAGAAGACCGAATCGGAGTTAAAGGCTACATTGAAAAAAATGGAAATGCTTGGCGAGCAGAAGGTGGCTGCACACCGTTCGCGTAATCTCGGATGGTCGGCGGCAATCGTTCTTGCCGTAGCTATGATTGTCGGGTTATATTTCAAGCCTGCCAAAAATCACCCGGATAACTTCGGAACGGTTTCCCGGTTGGAAGAGAAGGTTGGCGAATTGACGGACTCTCTCTCCAACCTTATGGCTGTCGGGCGTTCCAAGGACGTAGTCATTGCGAAAAATAGAGATTTACAGACCGCCGTGGAGCAGAAAATTGGGGATTGACAGTCGCAACTCACCGATGAAGGGGAACGATACGAAGCCGTGGTATATGCTCTGAGGGACTCCCTGAATACCTCTATGAGGGAGTCTGCGGTTGCATACCGTCGGATAGCGGAACTCGAAAAACAAACTTCAAACACATCTTCGGCCTCCGCTGCTACAATGGTGGTCATAGGGCGCTCAAATAATGGAAATGTGGTAAGTGTAAGTAATGGAACTGTCAATATCGACAATCGGGCGCTGAAAAGAGAACTGGCCACCTGTCGGGAAACCATAGATTCATTATCAGCCTTGGTCAGTCAGTACAAGGCCGAATTAGCCAGTATGGCGAAGAACTTTTGACTCATAGCCCATTTCTCTTTTCCATAACGACTTGAAGAAAATAATTAGAGCAATATTTGCCTTTGAAAAACATGAACACGATGTATGATATAAATGAACTGCAGGAAGAAGTAGTCCTTGCCCGTTCCCGCTATCAGGCTTCTGATGGAGCCGAGTGGGTGAGGCTGGTCCTCGCACTGAAAACACTGTCGGAGGCCTACTGTGCCGATGCCTCATACGTTCAGGCCAGAGAATGCGACCGTGAATCTGATACTATTCTTGAAAAAGTAAAGAGTAGGACATCATTGCCTTTCCAGGTCCAAGGCAGTGCCGACTCTGTACTGGCTTATTTCGACGAAGCCAGTCTCTGGGCGAGAAAGGCTGAGGAGAGCAGGAAAGAACTCGAAAACGGAGGCTCCACCACGAAATACGCAAAGACGGTGAATGCCCTTTGTGAATACCTATGTTTGTCCGGTCAGTCCAAGATTGCTCTGCTGAAATATGAAGAAGCCCTGCAGATTCTCCTTAGCAGAACTATTGACAAGAAAGCCGAAAGGGAGCAGATGTATCTTATCATAGTAATCCTTCTCAAGGCATCCAAATGTGCGTTGGATCTTGGAGATGAATCTCTGTCCAGGAGCTATAGTGTGTACCCCTTCCTGTACCTGGCGGAGAATGCAGATAAGAATAATCTGGATTCATCCTCTATAAACTGGAGCTATGTCGCCGAGTTATGTAAGTCGCTAATGAACAAATAACTATAATATGAAAACAGATAACATTATTGCCACGAAAAAGCTTCTGATCAAGGCTTGTATCGAAACTGCCAAGAAACTCTATGGAGCGCAGCAGCGCATCCGGGTTTTGCACCTGTGGGTTTATGAGCCCACCTACAATTTCCTTCTGGCTGAGGAAGACGACTTCAAAAAGGAACTCGCCGAGGAATTCAAAGAACACTTGGTGAGGCCTCTTATGGATGCCAGTATTGAAATACACTCGGGCAAGCCGGGATCCGGAGCTGAGAGTGGCGTACTCGTTGCCGATGCCGTTGCTTATTCTTATGAATATGCCAGCGGGAGTACTATCAAGACCGGGAAGACGCTTATCGTCAAACTGAATCTGCTGAGTTCCAATAACGGGAGCAAGACTTTTGTCCTCAATTCTTCGGAAAAAACTGATTACCGCATCGGACGGGTTGCCGCCGCTTATGACAGCGAGGGGAACTTCCGAGAAAATGACATCGTCATAGATGACGAGCACATAAGCAGGGCGCAGGCAGACTTGTACTTCAAAGACGGGAAACTCTTTCTTCGGCCGACATCAACAGGATATCGTCCCAACGGCAATCCGACCAGGATACATTCGAGGGGGAAAAAGGCCCCGATCGATCTGTGCGACGAGTACAAGGGGGTGCAGGTAACCAATGGCGATATCATCGAACTTGGTGGGAGGAATGGAGTCTTGTACAAGGTTGAATTCGAATAATATCGTAAAATAAATATCATAGCCATGACCACAAAACAATTGCGTCTAATTCGCGGACTTTGGACGATCGCCGTCAACATCACTGCAATAGTCCTCTATACTACGATTATCAAGGCATTGCCCGGCTATTTTGATGATTATAATGGGCTGAGAGTTACAGCGAAGATCATTAGATTCTTCTCTATCGTACTGCTTTTGGGAGGGACTTGTATGCTGATATCTAAGGATTATGACATAGATGACGAATCCGGGATGCTATATGGACCAGTCTATTTACTGGCACTATTTGAGGCAATCAGCTTTGTCCGCTATCTGCGGGTACGGATTTTTGGGTTTCACCACTTTTATGCTTTCGGAGACAGTCTGGGGATTCTCGTCATCATTCAAGCTGTGCTGGTCATTGCGCTGCTTTGTGTTATACGCAGTGTAAAGTACAGGAGAGTGCTTTTCGAGAATCATAGTTGGAAGAATAAAGACGCTGAAGATATTGTCAGGATGTTCACTATGGCGGGCCTCGTTTTTTGTGCAGCGGTGCTTGTCGTTATCGGTACAGTTGAAACGCTTAACTGGTATATGTTCAAGCCTTCTCGCGAGGTGGATGGCAATGGATATGTGGAACTCGGCTTGAGATCTGGGACGAAGTGGGCTGATCAAAATATGTTTTCTTCTGACTGTTCAAGTGCAGGATTGAAATCTCATCTGGAAGGGATGTCAGTAGATGGTAATATCGTGCAAGAGTTTATGGGGGACGAATGGTCTGTTCCAACGCAGGGAAAGTGGAATGAACTGATTGAATCGTGCAGGAGCCTCCCTTCTTACTACCACGGAGAGTATGGAATGACGTTCGTCGGCAGGAACAAAATCAAGAGGATTTTTATTCCCGCGGCTGACAGCGACCTTTACAACGGAACGACATATTGGAGCTCAAGTGGTGTTGTCGAGGCCGGTGAGTATGATGACTATGCCATGACATCAAAGCGCGTAACTATACAATTCTTTACGCTGGAGTATTTGCCCTGGGGGCTAATCCAGAAAGGTGAGACACCGCGGTATAAGAAGTGTTATATCCGTCCTGTGGTACGGCAATAATGCTATGTGAAGAGTATTTCGTAAATTTGGACTATGATACTAGTATAGACACTATGGGCAATAACACGGTAACTACAAAGACAAAACGCGACATTAATAATGACGAGGGTATTTTAATTATTGATAGTTTACTTTCGTCCGGGTGGACATCGTATATTGACATGGATATTCTCCTTCATAAATATCATCGTTCTCTCCTGGAATCATTGGAGTCGTTGACTAATGTAGACGAAATAGTCATGAAGATTGACCCTGCAGTTTTATCTGACGAGGACTATAAACTGAGATTAATGGAAGAGTGTGGTTATTTATATACCAATCGCGTAAAGCAGTATTTTTACCATATGTCTGAAGTCTGGACCCAAGTTCATTACGGAGTAGCCGACAAGAAAAAGATAGGGTCATTAATTGAAAATCAGTGGATTAACCGCGACAATTGTAAAAAATATGCTTTGAGTGACTCCACCTTAACATATCTATATAAAGGAAAAAGCGTTAAAAGGATTCGTGTTTTCCGGTATATTGAATCAGGCTATTCTATCGCTTCCGATTTACGGTTTTATAATGATAAGGTTCGTCGTCATTCAGTCGCCAGGGCCCAGAAGCAAATTACGTCTGGAGTTAAGTATAACAGTAAGGACGCCCCGAAGTTTCTGGTTTCCCCGGATCCTGATGTTATTGAAAGGAAAATTTCGGCACTGAAAATACGCGCATTGCAAGAGGCGCTTTACAGAGAAACCAATGAGGCTATCAAAAGGAGAATTGCTGAAATTGAGTATCTTACTTCTGAAAAGCCAGTCGGTTGGGAGAATAGAACTATCAATCTGTATTTAAACGCTATCTATGACGCGTCTGGAAAACTAGATAATAGTGAGATTGAACCAATTATTCAGCAACTTCGGTCTCACATGCTGAATCATTTCAAATTGGAATATTTCCCCTCAAATTGTATAGATGTGATCCTGGATTACAATAAGTATTGCTCACGAAAACAGCATCCGCAGGTTTTTCAAAGCGTCTCTTCCTTGGCAAAATTTATTATGCAAGACGAGTTTACTGCCGAGGATATCGATATCATTCGTGAAAAAGGTTGGATTGCTTGTTGTAATATCGATGACCTTGACGATGATAGTTTTGAAGAAGTCGCGACACTACACGATGCAATATGGCTGTTGCTTAACTCTACCACATATATTTATAACTTGAGTGGTTTTAGCGCGGCTCTTATCCTCTACGGCATTGATGGCGATATAAGTCTAAATACAATTGTTTCCTGCGTTTATGCCCAGCTGGATTGTCTTATACGTAATTTTACGAATGATTATGCGGATTATTTCAATAGCGCAGAATCAGCATTCCTTGGCAACTGTAGGAGCATTATTGGGTCTTTGGATCGCGATAATGCAATTGAACGCTTCATTATTGGCTTAGTGTACTTGTCAACTTCATTCGTTACAAGAACTATTTCTCAACCCTTTGACGACATTTTCCCAAAAGCAATTCTTGCGGAGGGACTTCAACATCTTAATCCTGAGGAGAAGAAGCACTTTGAAGAACTTTTCCAAACACTTCGCTTTGAAGAGTATTATAAAGTATTTGTTTCAGTTGCGAATTGTGATGTTTTAAGCCAGGACACTCAAGATGCGTTTATTATCCTTATGATGCATTTGATCGAGAACTTGGCTGCCGGGTATATTTGGCTCGAAAAAGAGTCTTACCATCACCAGAAGTTAGTTCTAGACTTAAAAGAATATATGGCTAAGGTCTCAAAAGATTCTAGATGTGAGCGTTATAGTGCGTATTGCTTGCTTCTGAAATATGCTGTTATCGTGATTGAATATAATCCTTATCCGATGGACATTAGAGATGGATGTATTCCGAACTTGTGTAAAGATTCCTTACAAGCAATTGCAGATGAAGCCAGTCAAGTGGGATTAAATGATAAAGAGAAGGCGTTATTGTTCTTGTTGTTATCTATGATAGCCCTTCGGCACATTGATTATTATATCTTCAAAGAAGATGACGAGGAAGAGAAAAGACTCAATTCCGGAATAAAGGAAAAGGCAATGGAGTTTCTACCCATATCCGAGTATTTCCTTGATAAAATGGGACAAGGACAAACAAAAGATATCCTTGCTGAAACATTAGCATCGATCCGAAAAGATGGATTTTATAACGGATATATTCTGTAGATATGTTTAATTCGATAATAGATCGATATCTTTATTCTTTGCGATAGAATCGCTTGTTAAATGAGGCCGTTGCAACCAGAACTTCTTCAATTGAGGAAGGAAGCATCATCATAATGGCAGCAATGCTGATAGCGCGGAATTCTTTGATAACAAACACGGCCCTGTTCATATCAGGACTAGCATGGTAGAGAAATGGAGCCTCATACCGAATCCCTTCTGACTTGATTTCTGAATTCAGCGCAATAAGCCTGTCCATTATGTCATCCGGGGCCATTTCCTGCGGCACGCGAAGCACGTCTGTTGACACGACAATGGTATCCTCTTTCCCTTGATCGGAGAACATCATTATGCACGGCCGACCGGGATTGGAGGGACAGATAGTTGCAGAATCTCCATCGTAGTCAAAGTGAATTCGACAACAACCACCAACTTTTGTATAGACAGATTTATATTCATTTATCTCAAGTGCATCAACGATGGCTTGTGAGATTTGTTGTCTGCTCATATAATAACCTACGAGCACAAGGCGGAAACCCACATCCTCTGCGGGCTGATCGTATTGTAAAGAGGTCCGGCTATCATTTCCTTTTACGACCAGGTCGAAGGGTTCTTCTTTGGGCAAGTTGTCAAAGTAATGATGGCTTCCGATTTCTTCATCCTTCCTGAAATGAGTCAAGCAAATCTCTTTGTAATTGCGATACTGAACCTTAACGGCACCACACTGTTTTGCGCGTTCAAGCTGGGCTTCAGTGGGGATGGAAAGACACCCGGTGCCTTTCCAAGGAACTCTCAAACGCTGCAAATAGGTGGATATCTCTTTGAACGAAATGCCTGTAACCGGCTTCCGGGAAGCAGGCTTTTTTTCTCCTATCACCTTATGCCAGTTGGCTTCGGTGACAAGCGACCTGGATATTTTGAATTTCCCTATATGAAAGGTCATGCCCCTGATAATGACATCCCCTTCAGGGACTTCAATCATATTACCATAGATGTCTTTCCCTAGTTGGTGTAGATCCATCCAATGTTCAAACCCGTATTTAAGATCATCGTTTTTCATAAGCGGTCATTTTATGGCAATATAAACTGTTTCGGCTATAATTCCGGCTCCTTTCTCATTTGGATGTATCCCGTCCGGAAACAAATCATAGCTTGACGACAAAGGAGTGTTCAAGTCTATTAGCTGTACACCATTAGATTCCGCAACCTCTGTAATCAGTGTGTTGATAAGGGGAACTTTCTCTGCAAATGACGCGTTTTCCGGGCGAAATAGGGGAGGAATCGTGCAAAGGAATACCTTAGCCCTTGGACTCTCAGCCAATAACTGTTTGAGCAACTCCTCATAGTCGGCTTTAAACTCTTTGCAGAACTGCTCCGTGATTTGATATACCGTATCATTTGAGCCAAGACACGCAATCAAAATATCTGCAGGCCAATGGACGGCCTCCGAATACTCTCGCGTGCTGGTGTATGGAAGGAGACTGTTATGCCAAATCGCAGATCCGCTTTTGCCCAGGTTGGGGTTGACCAAATACTTGTCGCCAAGCAAATAGCACAGTTGATTGGGATAACTGTCATCCCAATCTTCCAGTCCAAATCCGGCAGTAATGGAGTCTCCGACGCAAGCAATTCGTATGATTTCTTTATTCATCGTGTGGGTCTCTGATTATAGCAAAGTGTATTTGGTTATATTGTCAAGACTGTCCCTGGCTATCATCAAGCGTCCTTCTCTCTGAATAATTCTGACATTGTCCTGTTCCAGTAAAGTGATGACAAGCCTCCAAAGAAGCTTTGCCTCTTTCCATATTGCATCCGAATACAAAGCATTGGCCACGTCTTCCGCCACGGCTACTATCATAGACCGTAACATGTCGCTGCCGTTATCATTCAGGTTGTAGCAAATGGTTAAATATAGCTCAAGGTGTCTTTTAAGCCGCTGCTCCCAATGATCTTTCTCATTTTCAAGATTCTTCTTCTTATCTTCCAGTTCTTTTAGCCGGGTTTTAACTTTAGCGTGGTTTTTGGCTCGATTACTCTCAAAACAAGATAATAATACCTTTTCTTCAATGATGTCGTTTTCAATAAATGACAGGTAATTATCCAAATAGTCTCTTTTCGTGAGGAACGATTCAAACTGATTGATGACCCAGTGCACCGTAAAACTGGTTTCCGCAGTCTGCTTCGGGATGGAAAGAATCAGATAAAAACGCTCTACATATTCTTGGAACGCGTCCAGTACAATTGGCGCATCCCAAGAATATATGCGTCGTTGTGGAATCTGATGAAGAGCCATCTCAAGTTTCTTTAGGTTGGAAACGATTTGCCTGTCAGACAAGTCTATGCCTTCCCGGGCCACATCTTCCAGTGTGTCCAAGATTGAGGTAAAATGCTCTCTGAGGAAGGCTGGCACTTCTTGCTGCGTGACCTCCTGCTTTTCAGCCTCTTTGATATGGCGTTTAATGAATGGCCATCCCTTGTTCATAATGCGCCTCCATTATAGTTATGTTTGCAAGAAATTGTTGACCATTTATGGCATTGACTCCCAATAATAATACAATCCCATTTTGGCGCATATCCCATACGAAGTCCATTATTTCACTATAGTTGGCTGCAGCATCCGTCGGAACATCCAGATAAACAACACAACCAATGTTATTTTTCGATATGAATGGTTCAATGTGGTTTGAGATATGCTCTAGCAGCATAGTAATGGTATCTGCCACAATTATTGGGGAGAAGAAAAATCTGCTGCTTTTTTCCCACAGTTTCTTTATATCAAACCAATCAAGGGAATAGATGATATCCATATTGCTTTGATATGTCCTTGCCAACTCCAAATAGAACAGGGCGCGCGATTTGACTTCTATCTCAGTATTTGGCATGCATTGAAGAAGCGGCGCGGCCAAGAAAATATCCCGTAATTCTTCAATGTAACAGGCGAGATGGTCATAGACCGTCTCATACTCATGCTCATCTATACTTGTCGATATAGGGATAAAAGCGACTATAGTTCTGCTTGCTTCATTGTTCTCAAATGATATGACTTTGGCGATCGAAGCGGCATCGTCAATATAGTTGAGAGAACGTATCATTGAATCCTTTTCCTGAGCAAAAACGTTTATTATCTGCTGGTGGGTGCCAGAGTCATTGCAAATGTTCAGGATAGTCTTTGCCTGTTCTTCGTTCTCATAATAGGAAACTCTGTATCCTATCAGCATTTGGGGCTCAATATAATCGGGAGAGACGTAATCGGCCAACCAAGCCGACGCCTCCGGAGGATAAATGCTGACTCCAGACTCTTGCATCGCTTTTGTGTTAATGCATAAAACAACGGGCTGAGGGGTTGGAGTCTTGTGACGCGCTCCAACAGAGAGGGCTGTACTTCTGTCGGCTGAAAGATGCACAAGAGCCCTATCACCCATAGGCTTGATACCTTGTTCAAAGATGGGCTTTAAAGCCTTATAGGTCGTTCCGTGAAACAAAATGTCAGGATAGTCAGCGGCTGGGGTCTTCGGAAAATGCGGAATGAATTTATCGTAACCATCTACAGCACGAATGTCTGTCTTGTCTTCGTTGAAGGCATAACGCCCTTTTGAATCTTTGGCGACAATCTCCTCAAGCTCTTCAAAGGTGATATGAAGCATCTCAAGCACATTTGAAACTTCCCGCCAACCATCTTCCTTGAATGAGTAATTGGCATCATGACGGAGGAGAATGGCCAGCTTATGGCTCTTCTTTATTCTACGGCGGTCGTTCATAACATTGTTTTTTACAAACTTAATGCTTTTTAGTGATCGATAAAGCAAAAGCTTATTGTGAGTATTACCTTACCTGATTTTTAGTAATGCAAGTGTAATAACAGCAAGGATAAGTTGGACAATCCAGAACCTTACCACTATAGTTGGTTCCGGAATCTTTTTATTGGGGACACTGATAATGGCTGGAATTTCTTCTTTTTGAAAATGATGGTGAAGCGGGGCGCAACGGAAAATCCTCCTGCCGGTCCCAAACTTGATTCTAGTATGCCTGAAATACGCATTTTGGAGGATTACTGAAAGTGCCTCGCAGAAGAAAATGCCGCAAAGCAAAGGAAGCAGCAACTCTTTTCGTATCAATACGGCAGCAACACCAATGACGCCACCAATTGCCAGACTACCGACATCTCCCATAAACATCTCGGCCGTTTGGGTATTGAACCAAAGGAAACCGATCAGGGCACCAACCATAGCGGAAATAAACACAACGATTTCACCAGTCCCAGGCAGGTATGAGATGCTGAGGTAATCGGAGTAAATGATGTTTCCGCCCACCCACGCAAAAGCGCCAAGCACGACCCCGACAATCGCAGTCGTTCCAGCGGCCAGGCCGTCCATTCCATCTGTGAGATTCACACTATTTGAACAGGCAATAATCACAAGGATGATCATCATCAGGTAAGCACTCCAAGTGAAGTATACGCCAACTTGGCCAGAAAATGGAGATAGCCAGGAGTAATCAAACTCGTTGGATTTTACGAATGGCAGAGTTGTTATAAGCTGGTGGGTGTCAATGGCTGGAGACAAGCACACAGTCAGGGCTATTCCTAAAGCAAGTATGAACTGGCCGATAAGCTTCTGTTTCTTAGACAAACCGGCTTTGTTGTTCTTAATGACCTTGATATAATCATCAAGAAAACCAAGTCCTCCCATCCATATGAGGGTGACGATGAGCAGGATATTGTATACATTTGTCAGGTCACAAAACAGCAGTGCTGATACCATTATTGACACTATTATGAAGATGCCCCCCATTGTGGGCGTCTTTTTCTTGGCCTGCTCATCTTCCAGCCCGAGGTGACGTTCTCCGGACTGTTCGTTTTCTGGCATACGGCCACCATCGTAAATCCTGTGTCGATGCAGCCAGCCGATGAAACGCCGGCCAAAAAGAAGGGCGAAAAACAGCGATGTCATATTGGATACGATAGCCCTAAACGATATGAAATTCACCAGGTTATGGCCGGGGAAATCGTAGTCTTTCAGCAAGTTGAAAAGATGGTAAAGCATATTATTTCGCGGTTTTAATAATCTCATCTAACCTTTTATTGAAATGCTCAAAGGCTTTAGGATTGTTTTTGCAAGCATCCCTGATTTCTTCCTCTTTGGAGTTGAGCAGATGCAGCATCTGCCACGTAACATGATACAAGCGTTTGTTTTCCTCCTTAGAAGTGTGAGAAGAGACCTCCTCATTAAGGTCATATCCGAACTTGAGCAGGTCAATCGCCTCGTTTAACTCACTCTCATCAGATAGATTGAACTGCCAATGAATTACGCTGCAAACTCTTCGAATGAGCAATGCTTTCATCGCCCAGATTTCAGACGTCTTGTATCCCAGCGTGTTGGCTCTTTCTATGTATTTATTTAAGTCTTCAGCAGTGTAGAAAGGCCAGGCTCGCGAACCATCATTGAGGATTTCATCAATGGCAACCTTGGCGATAAGGTCATATTCATTAAAGCCAATAGCACGAAACCCATTCCTATTGGTATAAAGCGGCGATGTGATATAAGCTACTGCTGCCCTGAAAATGCGCATCACATCTTCGTAGTCGTTGTCAGAGATGGTTTGGAGTGCGATATCCAGCCGGTCAAGGATAGCAACAGTGTCCTCCAGAATGTTGGAACAATTGTTTCGGGTATGCATATATCCCAGAAGGGAATAATCTATATAGCGTTTGACCTCTGACAGGATGTCAAGTCTCGGAGCGATTTCAAAAAGGGCCTCAATTTGTGGACCGAGCAGATGCTGGCACTTGCCGGATAACGCTTTACTCTTTTCAATCGCAGTCAAAGCACTGACGGATGTCACTTTGTCTGCACATTCTTTCTTCAATGAAACTTGTACAATGCTGAGTTGCATCAGAAACCGATCGATAGCCAGTTTCTTATTATCGCTTTCCTCTGCTTCTTTTAGAAGGAGGCTGAGAATGTCCTTTTTAATTGGGGTAGCAAGGATTTTGATGACCTCCTTGCTACCGAGCATTTCGTTTTTGATGATAAATTTTTTCATGATTAGTGTCTGTCATAAGTGCGAATTAGAGAACTTGCAGGGCACTGCTCTTCAGATACTCACAGCCAGCTAAAGCCCTCTTGGCTTGATAAACAACACCCTCGGGTACGACAAAGACTCCCTCGGAATTCTTTGTGACGCGCTTAAGTGTCAGTTCGTCCTTGCTTAAGTACATTTTTTTCATTTATGAGCTCATTTATTTTTACTTCTATTTTCAACTGGTACAAAGGTGACGCTATTATTTTTCATCAGCACGTTAAAAAAAAACACAAACGGTTTAACGGTTGCTTTTTAATTGACTGCGTGAAGATACAATGAAAAATTGACCACAGGAAGTCAAAAAAGAGTCTGTTCTGTCAGGCTCAAAAGGAAGTGATGGAACCGAGAGAAGAGAATGCTTTTTCAAATCATCTGACATTTCTCCCGTTCATCTTCAAAACTGTATTTCCAAGTTGTTTTGAACGCGAAGATGCTCTTCCTCGGCAATCACGAGGTCCTCCTGTTCCCGGTAGTCATTTTCCTCTGAAAGGGAGCAATGCACCGCGCTAAATTAATCCTATTTGGCGGTGTTTTTGATGACAATTTCAAAGGGTGGCGAAATCCTACAGATATTTATGAAATATTTGAAACGAATTTTTTGGGATTTCGATGGTGTGATGGTCACAGATTATCATTATTTGATTCTGGAGAAGAGGCATCTTGAAGAAACTGACGCATTCGGGGTAGTTTTCGATCCAACATCTGTTGACAATTTAGGCCGGATCATTAAAGTGATGGGTGCCGAACTTGTCATTACATCCTAGTGGAAAGACTGGATGTCATTCCAGGAAATAGTACGAATGTTCGCTGCAATGTACGCATCTGTGCCACAGGGGATTATGAACTTGTCGGGGGGGGCATCAAATGCCTCCTGGCCTTGATGCAAATCGTTGATTTATTGATGTTTCCGTTGCAGCGGCGAAGGCAATCCATCGATTCTCGCCAAAGTGCGCGCACTTTGGCGAGAATAAGAGCCGGCACACCATTTATCGGATTTTGCCGAAAAAACGGTTCAATTGTCGCCAGTCGTCGGCTCATCCGCATCCGGATAAGACGATAGTTTGCCTGTGTGCCTCCTTCTCGTGAAAGGCGTTCTTCTGCAACTGCCCCGTTGGGAATCCTGCGGAAATGATTATCTTTGTAGGATGAGAACGAATGCGATGGAAAACGACAACCAATATTATCTGTATGGAATGCATCCCGTGACGGATGCGGTGCGGCAGGGACGCAAGTTTGAACGGATCCTTTTCCGGAAAGGGCTGGAAGGAGAGCAGTTCCGGGCGTTGCTCGACGAAGTGACGCAGCGAGGCATCCCGTACCAGTTCGTACCGGGCGAGAAAATGAACCGGATCGTCAAGGGTGCCCACCAGGGCGTGGTCGCCTATCTGGCCCAGATCGACTATGTACCCTTCGAAGAAATGGTCGAAGCGGCCCTTTCCCGCAAAGCGCATCCCATTTTCCTGGTCCTGGATGGCGTCAGCGACGTTCGGAATCTGGGTGCCATCGCCCGCAGCGCCGAGTGCGCCGGCATCGATGGCATCGTCGTGCCCGCCAAAGGCAGCGCGGCTATCAACGCCGATGCAGTCAAGGCCTCTGCAGGTGCCCTGCTCCGTGTTCCCACGGCCCGGGTTCCCAATCTCAAGCTCGCCCTCTACTACTTCCGCGACTCCGATTTCCAGATCGTCGCCGCCAGCGAGAAAGCCGAAGATACCCTCTACGACGTCAATTTCCGCAAAGCCACGGCCCTGGTCATGGGCTCCGAAGGCAGTGGCATCTCCGAACCCGTGCTCAGCCTCTGCACCGTCGGCGCCCGTATCCCGATGGTGGGGGAGACCGGATCCCTCAATGTGTCGGTGGCAGCCGCCATCCTGCTCTTCGAAGCCGTCCGGCAGAGAATGCCTTAATTTTTGCAGAAGTCAGAATTATTCCGTATTTTTACTATTTCAAGAATATCATTAAACAGAAAGCGATATGAAAAGAATCTGTGTCGTCCTCGCTGCGATTCTGCTGACCTTCCTGATGGCAGATGCGCGCACTGTCAAGAAAGTTTACGATTTCGATGATTTCACCGGAATCCGGGCCACCAACGCTTTTGAAGTCATCCTGGAGCACTCGAAAGAGTTCAGGGTGGAAATCGAGATTTCCGAAGAATTCCTGCCATTCCTCCTGGTCAAGAACCGGGGCGGCATCCTCGAACTCAATTTCACGCGCCTCCCGTTCCGGCTCAAGCAGAAAAACCGCAACAAAGTGGTCCAGGCCGTCATCTCGATGCCGGAACTGACCTACATCGAGCTGACCGGCGCTTCGAAACTCTCTTGCAACGACCAGTTTTCCAATACGATGGAGAGATTTACCATCGACCTGCGCGGCGGCAGTTCCATCGACAATCTCAACCTGAAGGCCCCCGAAGTCGCCATCAAGCTGGCCGGGGCTTCCAAAGCTGTCATGAACCTGCGTTCCAGCGATGTGGATGCCGAACTGAGCGGCGCTTCGCGTCTGGATATCACCGGTGAATCGACCGAGTTCGATGTCAAGGCCGCCGGAGCCTCCCGCGTGCTGGCCTCCGACTTTGATGCAGAAGACGTACAAGTCATTGCCTCGGGCGCTTCCAACGTGGAAGTCCGTGCCACCCGCGTCTTGGGCGTCGAGTTGAGCGGCGCGTCCAAATGCCGTTACTATGGCGATGACGAGAATCTGAAGATCCGCGCCGACAAAATCAAGGGAGCCTCGTCCCTCAAGCACGAAAAGTAAGGGGGATCGGGCTATGCTTTTTCTCCTCGATTCCCACTGCGACGCACCGTTGATGCTGGCAAAGGGAGCCGATTTCGGCCGGCGGGTTGAACAAGGTTGCACCCCCGGCCGTTTCCCTATTACCCAGGTTGATTTCAAGCGCATGAAGAAGGGAGGCGTCAACGGCTCTTTCTTCGCGATTTACACCTCCAACGCCCTTTCGCCCGACCAGGCGACCCGCCGGGCGTTCGAACTGGTTTCCAAGGTCTATGACGCCGTGGAGCAGAATGGCGACCAGGTTGCCTTGACCACGACGCCTGCCCAGGCGCGTCGCAATACCCGCAGCGGCTTGATTTCCATCTTCATGGGCATGGAGAACGGGGCGCCGATCCAGCGCGACCTGTCCCTTCTGCGGATGTTCAACCGGTTGGGCGTCACCTATATGACCCTGACCCACGCCGGCAGCAACGAAATCTGCGATTCCTGCACCTCTCCCGCACCGCGCTGGGGTGGTCTCAGCCCCTTCGGTCGCGAAGTGGTCGCCGAGATGAACCGGCTCGGGATGCTGATTGACGTGTCGCACATTTCCGACGATTCGTTCTGGGATGTGCTTCAATACTCCAAGGCCCCCGTCGTGGCGACACACTCCTGCTGCCGCGCTTTGTGCGACCATCCCCGCAACATGACCGACAAGATGATCGTGGCCCTGGCAGAAAAGGGTGGCGTGATCCAGATCAATTTCTACCCGTCCTTCCTCGACAAATCTTATGCGTCCCAAGCTTCCCAACTTATTGACGAACAGGAAGAAGCTCAGGATGCCTGGCTGCAGGACCCGGCCGATCCGGCTTTGCAGCAGCGGATGCAGGCTGCCATGGATGCCCTCAATGCAGTTCCCCGGCCCTCCTACAAGCGGATCGTGGATCACATCGACCATGTGGTCCGGCTCGTGGGCTTCCGCCATGTGGGCCTGGGCAGCGATTTTGACGGCATTGAAGCCTGTCCCGAAGGCCTGGAAGACATCAGCAAGATGCAACGCATCATCATTGAGCTCCGCAAGCGGGGCTACACCGAATATGAGATCCGGCACATCGCGGGCGGCAATTTCCTGCGCGTGATGGAACAGGTTCAACACACAACACTATGAAACGACTTTTCGCCGCCTTGGCCCTGGTGTCCGCATTGTTCTCCTGCAACCGGACACCCGACGGTCCGTTCCGTGTGACGGACCTGAATGTAGATTACATGACAACGCCCCTGGGCTTGGATGTCTCCCAGCCCCGCTTCAGCTGGAAGATGGAAAGTGAACGCTACGGACAGGCGCAGTCCGCTTACCGACTTGTGGTGGAGGAGGCTGCGACCGGTAGGGTGGCCTGGGCGTCGGAACCTGTCCCGTCCGACCTTTCCGTAGGCGTGGTTTATCGCGGCGAGGCCCTGAAGCCCTGTACGCGCTACAACTGGACCGTGATGGTCTGGGATACGGCCCAGGATTCCGTGGCGGCTTCTTCCTGGTTTGAGACGGGTCTGATGGATAGCGGCTGGTCGGGCGCGCAGTGGATTTCCAGCGGCCAGCCTCATTTCTCGAAATACCGTTCGCAGTACGTGATCGACTACGACTTGCAACTGCCTGCCGACAGTCCTGAGGCGAATTTTCTCTTCGGCTGGCAGGACAGTACCACGTTTGTTCGTGCGCAGTTGTGCCGTGAAGGTGGTCAGCCCGTGTTGGCCCTGCACCACAAGGCTTTTGGCGTGGATACCTGCGACTGGAAACATGTCCTCAAAGGTATCCTGCCTGCGGGCACCCATGCATGGAATCCTCATGTGACCCTGCGTATTGTGGCCCACGACTATGCGGCCGGCTACAAGATTTGGCCGGCAGTAGATGGCCATCTGCTTGTCAAAGAGCCTGTTGAGGTTTTTATCTATCCTGCCGCGGAACGCAGACCGCTGTGCCGCTTCAACCAGGTTGGCTTCTGCCAGCCCGAAGGAGCTGATGCCACTTTCTCGAATCTCCGCGTGACAGAGCGGGTATGGAATAGTACGCTCTACAATAATCCCGAAACGTATGCCGTCAAGGGCGGCGAGACAAAACTACTGTCGCCCGCCGAAGAGAGTGGCGCTCCGATGCTCCGCAAATCGTTCAAGGTGAGCAAGCCGTTGGCAACGGCCCGGCTCTACACCACGGCCCGCGGCATCTATGAATACGAAGTCAACGGCGAGCGGATGGCCGACGACTGGTTCAATCCCGGTTCGACCGACTACCGCTTCCGCATCCTCTACAGTACGTATGATATCACGCCGCTGCTCAAGCGCGGCGACAATGCCATCGGCGCCCAACTTGGCGCTGGCTGGTACAGCGACTTCACCGGCTTCGCCACAGGCTGGCAGGACCAGTTCGGGACGGAGCTCTCGCTGCTGGCCAAAATTGTGTTGACCTATACGGATGGTACCCAGGAGACGGTTGTCACAGACGATTCCTGGCGAGTCTTCAATGCCGGGCCGATCCTGAGTGACAGCTTCCAGAATGGCGAAGACTATGATGCGCGTCGCGAAGTAAACGGTTGGAGCACGGCCCGTTTCGATGACAGTGCCTGGGCCGCCGCCACGGTTGTGGAAGCGCCGGCCGACAGTGTGGCCATCCAATACTACATTGGCTCGCCGGTCCAGACCCAGCAGGTGCTCCAGGCCGTCGCGGTTTCCGAACCGAAGCCGGGCGTTTTTGTGTACGACATGGGGCAGAATATGGTGGGTGTGCCGCGTATCCGCCTGCAAGGGGCGCGTGGCAAAGAGGTCACTTTCCACTACGGTGAGATGGTCTATCCCGAAGAAGTGCCGGAAGATCCGCTTCCGCCGCTGACCGCCGCTGTCTATGCCGAACGCAAGGGGCTGGCCTATACCGACAACTATCGGGGCGCCCTTTCGACCGACCACTATATCCTGAAAGGCGGCGGAGTGGAAACCTTCCAGCCGCATTTCACCTTCCACGGTTTCCGCTACATTGAGATCCATGGTCTGGACAAGGCGCTTCCGCTGGAAAGCGTGGAAGGCCTGGTACTCCATTCCGTGGGGCAGCAGTCGAGCGGTTTCGAGACCTCGGATGCCGATGTCAACCGCCTCTACCAGAACATCGTCTGGGGCCAGCGCGGCAACTTCCTCTCCATTCCGACCGACTGCCCGCAGCGGGACGAGCGGATGGGCTGGACGGGCGATGCCCAAGTATTCGTCCGGGCCGCCACCTACAACATGAATGTCGATCCTTTCTTCACGCGTTGGTTCCATTCGGTCCGCGACATCCAGGGCGAGGACGGCAGTTACTGTGATTTCATCCCCAAGGTGGGTAATCCGCCGTACGGTTCATCGAAGGGTGGGGGTGCGCTGGGCTGGATGGAAGCCGGCGTCATCATTCCCTGGCAATTGTATCTCCAATATGGGGACGTAAGGTTCCTCCGCGAGCACTACGATTCGATGGTATCCTATATGGAATACCTGCAAAAGCGGGCCGTGGGCGACATCCAGCCCGGCAGCGGCTACGGCGACTGGGTGGCGGTGGAACACACCAATTCTCCGCTCACCAACACGGCCTACTATGCCTACGATGCCCTCCTGATGGCCAAGATGGCAGCCGCCCTCGGCCATCACGCCGACGAGGCGCGCTGGCAGGAACTGTATGCCCGCATCAAGAAGGCCTTCAACCGCGAATTCGTGGGGCCGGACGGCGTAACGAAAGAGTCACGCCATGTACCGCCGTATAACGAATGGATCGCCGGAGACGCCGATTCGTCCTTCAAGGCCAATACACAGACCTCCTATGTCGTGCCGCTTCAGGCCGATCTGTTTGACGAGTCACACAAGGCTCTTGCCGTGCAGAATCTTGTGGGCAACGTGGCTGCCCATGGCTACACCCTTACTACGGGCTTCATCGGGACCCCGTACCTGAATCTGGTCCTGTCGAAAAATGGCTATGATACCGTGGCCTACGAGTTGTTTGAACAGCGTGCGTATCCTTCCTGGCTCTATCCTGTGCTCCAGGGCGCGACCACGATGTGGGAGCGCTGGAATTCCTACACCATCAAGCGGGGTTTCGGCCCAGTGGACATGAATTCGTTCAACCACTATTCCTTTGGCGCCATCGAGGAATGGATGTTCTCCTATATGCTGGGCATCCAGCCTGTGGAGGAAGATCCCGGCTACCATCATTTCGTACTGGCACCGCGCATCGGCGGTTCTTTCGAATTCGTACGCGGCCACTACGATTCCGTGTATGGCCGCATCGAGAGCGCCTGGGCTTGGCAGGAGGACGGAAGAATGCAGTTTGACTTTACTGTGCCGGCCAATACGACCGCTTCCCTGACCCTCCCGTTGGAAGAGGATTCGACCGTGGAAGTGAGCGTAGGTTCGGAGCATGCCCGGGCTGTCGGCGAACAGCCGGGCCGTTGCTATGAGCTGCCTTCCGGCCGCTACCGTTTCCTGGTCAGTTTCTAAACGAGGGAGAGCGCCACTTCCATCATGTGGGTGAAGGTGGTGCGCCGCTCTTCGGCGCTGAGTTCTGCGCCCGTAATCAAGTGGTCCGAAATCGTACAGATTGTCAGCGCGCGCCGTCCGGCGCGTGCTGCGTTCATATAAAGGGCAGCCGCTTCCATCTCTACGGCCAGCACGCCCATTTTCCGCCAGGTGTCTACCTGCGCATCTTCCGCATAGAAGACATCGGAAGAGAGGATGTTGCCTACCTTGTACCGGATGCCGCGTTTCTCGCAGGCGTCAGCAGCTGCGCGCAGCAGGTCGAAATCGGCTATGGGGGCAAATGTACCCGGAAGGCCGAAGTGGGCCCCGTAGTTCGAATCGGTGCAAGCACCCTGGGCGATGACGATGTCACCCAATTGGAGCTCCGGGTCATAGGCACCCGCCGAGCCGACCCGGATGATGGTCCGGACATCGTAGAAATGGAACAATTCGTAGGAATAGATGCCGATGGACGGAATACCCATTCCGTGGCCCATTACGCTTACGGGCTTGCCGCCGAATGTGCCGGTGTAGCCCAGCATGCCGCGCACCTGGTTGAACTGGACGGGATTGTCAAGATAGTTGTCAGCGATGTATTTGGCGCGGAGCGGATCGCCGGCCATCAGTACGGTCCCGGCGATTTCACCGGCGATGGCCTCAATGTGGGGCGTAGGGGTATTTGTCATAGCTGAAGGGAATGTTACGGTTACAAAGATAGAAAAAATCGGGGAAACCGATTTTTTTTGTAACTTGCACCTTATTATGAAGAAAGCGTTTCTCCTCTGCCTGGCGCTGCTCTTGCTGCTGAACGCCCTGCCCCTCAGGGCGCAGGAGAATTTGAAGCCTTTCGTTTTCATGCCGCAATGGACCCCGCAAGCCCAGTTTGCCGGGTATTATGTGGCGCAGGAGAAAGGATTCTACCGCGAAGAGGGGCTGGATGTGCACATCAACCACCCTTCATCCACCAGCACCCCGATGGCCCGCATCAAGGACCATGAGTGTGATGCCATAACCCTGCAACTGGTCCAGGCCATGGAGATGCTCGACAATGGGCTCGCCCTTGTCAATATCCTGCAGACGTCGATGAACAACGGCCTGGTCATCGTATCCCGCACGGAACAGAACCCCATGGAGATGAAAGGTGCCAAGGTGGTGACCTGGCGGGCCGGTTTCGGACAGATAGCCGAATGCATGTCGGTAGAGCTCAGTCTTGATTTCGATTGGATCCAGGCGGCTGAAAGCTTGAACCTCTACGTCGTAGGAGCTGTCGATGCCGCCTTGGCGATGTCTTACAACGAGTACTATCAGTTGCTCCAGACCAACCTCATTCCTTCGGAGAACAGTGTGTACCGTTTCTGCGACCACGGTTTCAACATTCCGGAGGACGGCATCTACATGAGCCGTGAAATCTATGCGAAAGATCCGGACAGGGCCCGGCGCTTTGCCATAGCGAGCCGCCGGGGTTGGGAGTGGGCGGCTGCTCATCCCGAAGAAACGCTCGACATCGTGATGTCTTACGTGCAACGGTCCCGCGTCTCGACCAACCGCGTTTTGCAGCGATTGATGCTCGATGAAGTGCTGCGTTTGCAACGGAACAAGGAAAGCGGGGAACAGGAGTTCCGGCTTCTTCCGGAAATGGTCAAACAAGCGTCCGACCTGATGTACCGCAACGGCATGTTGAAACGTCAGATCGGTATTGAGGAACTTTTGCCATGAGCCGTTTCCGGAACTTCCACAATTATCTGCGGCGCAACCTGTATGCGCGCCTGAGCCTCTGGATCGTCCTGCTGTCCTCGCTGGTCTTTCTGGCGGCCCTCAATTATCTGTTTTTCCTGGCGCGCCAGACTGTCCGCCGCGAAGCTGAGCAGCGGGCTGTCCAGATTCTGGACAATACCGTCCTGCGTGTGAACGGCATCCTGGAGGACGTGGAGATTGCCGCCGACAACCTGGAATGGTTGGTGAAGCGGGGCATCGACGCACCCGACAAGATGGTGGATTATGCGCAGGAAATCGTACGCAACAATTCAGTGCTGAGCAGTTGTTCAATCTCTTTCGAACCTTATTACTACCCTGAAAAGGGACTCTATTATTCGATCTTTGCTTACCGGACCTACAGCGGAGATGTCCGTTGGCAGCAGGAAGGTGACGAAGACTACCAGTATTTCTATCTGGACTGGTACCTGTTCCCCAAACTGTTGCAGGAACCTTGCTGGACGGAGCCGTACGACGATGTGGACGAGAAAGATGACAAGGATATGGACACGGGTATGATCGTTTCCTACTGCAAACCGATTTTTAAGGCAGACAGTGTCCTGGTGGGGTGCATCTCACTTGACGTTTCGCTCAAGTGGCTCTCCGAGACGGTGACGGCAGTCAAACCGTACCCCAATTCCTACTGTATCCTGGTCGGCCGAGGCGGTACGTATCTGGTTCATCCGGATCCGGATAAACTTTTTTACCAGACACTCTTTACGGAAGGATTGGTCAATCCTGACCCGGACCGCTATGCGCTGGGCCATTCCATGCAACAGCGGGAAGAGGGGATGCAGGTGATCAATCTCGACGGCCAGAAGAGCTTTGTCTTTTATAAGCCTTTGTCTACGACTGGCTGGAGCGTGGCCATCGTCTGTCCGGACAGCGACATCTTAGGCGGTTTTTACCGGATCAGCCGCATCGTCATGTATATCATCCTGGCCAGCATGATTCTCATCTTTTTTCTCTCGGCCTGGCTGACCCATCGCCAATTGACCCCCTTATCCACGCTGGCCGATGCTGCGGAGAACATCGCTTCCGGCAACCTGGACAGCACCTTGCCGGAAATCGACCGGATCGATGAGATCGGCGTCCTTAACCGGTCGTTCCGCAACATGCAATCCTCATTGGTCAGCCACATCGACCAGTTGACCAAAGCGACGGCGGCGCGCGAAAGCCTGAATCGGGAACTCCAGATCGCCAGCAATATCCAGATGGCCATGGTGCCGCATGTCTTTCCGTCCCGGGAGGACGTGGATGTCTATGCCATGATGGCGCCGGCCCGTGAAGTGGGTGGCGACCTCTACGATTTCTTCATCCAGGACGAGAAGCTGTATTTCTGCATCGGTGATGTGAGCGGCAAGGGCATTCCGGCCAGCTTGATGATGTCGGTGGCCCGAGCCATGTTCCGCATCCTGGCCAAGCAGGGACTGTCGCCGGCTGAGATTGCCCGCCAGATCAACGACCTGGCTTCTGAAGACAATGAACAGATGATGTTCGTCACCATGTTCATGGCGTCGCTCGACCTGCAGAGCGGCGTGCTCAACTATTGCAACTGCGGACACAACGCGCCTGTCCTGATGCCGGGACGGGGTAAAAAACCGCACTTCCTGGATTGCAAGCCGAATATGGCTATCGGCATCATGGGCGGATTTGCGTTTGAGGGCCAGACCGTCGCGAACTTCCGGGGCAAGTCATTGTTCGTCTATACCGACGGTCTCAATGAGGCGGAGAATGCCGAGCACGAGCAGTTCGGAGAAGACCGGATGCTCTTCCTGCTCGCCGAAGAGAACTTTACGAATGCGCAAACGACCATTGAAACAATGCATCAGGCCGTCACCGCGCATGTGAACGGAGCTGCGCAAAGTGACGACCTGACGATGCTTTGTATCAGTCTTTCCGCTTGATCAGCCGAGCAGTTCCTCGCTCCGCTTGATGAAGTCGGCGAGGGCTTTTCCTTTCAACATCCCGTTCGAGAGCAGGGCCAGGTCGGTTGCCTGCTTGAGCAGCGTGTTGTCGGCTGTCAGGGCCTTGACGCCAGTTTCACCCATGATCTTGCGGATCACCGGGTTCTCGGCATTGACGGTGATATTGAAACTGTCGGGCAATTCGCCGTAGAAATTCATCCCGCCGCCCAGCGCCGCCATGTCGCGGTACCGGCGCATGAACTCACTCTGGGTAATCAGGATCGGGGCATTCTCCTCGCCCAGGTTTTCCACTTTCACATCATACTTGTTTTCCTTGGGAAGGATTTCCTCGAAAACACCGGTCACATATTTGGCGTCGTCTTCCGAGATCTCAAATTTCTTTCGATCATCCTTTTCGACCAGTCGGTCGATGGCTTCGGCATCCACGCGTTTGAAGGTCGCATCCTTCAACTTGCCTTCCAGCAGGTTCACGAAATGGGCATCGAGCGGGCAGTCAAATACCAGCACATTGTACCCCTTGGCTTTGGCCGCTTCCACTTGTGGATACTGTGCCACCGGGTCGGTGCAGTAAAGATAGACCACCTTCTTGTCCTTGTTGGTCTGGGCTTCCTGGATCTTTTCGCGATACGCCTCGTAATTGTAGAACACGCCGTCGGTATCCTTCATCAACGCGAATTTCAGCGCGCGTTCGCAGAACTTCTCGTCCGTCAGCATACCGTACTCGATGAAGAGCTTCAGGTTGTCCCATTTCTGCTCGAATTCCTCTTTCTTGTTCTTGGCGATCTCCTCGAGGCGGTCTGCCACTTTGCGGGTGATATACGACGCAATCTTCTTCACATTGGCGTCTTCCTGCAGATAGCTGCGGGACACATTGAGCGGAATGTCCGGGGAATCGATGACGCCGTGCAGCAGGGTCAGGAACTCCGGCACGATGTTCTCGACGGAGTCAGTGACGAACATCTGGTTGCAGTAGAGCTGGATCTTGTTGCGCGTGACCTCGAGCCGGTCCTTGATCTTCGGGAAATAAAGGATACCCGTCAGGTTGAACGGATAGTCCACGTTGAGATGGATGTGGAAGAGGGGATCTTCCTGCATCGGATAGAGTTTGTTGTAGAAGGTCAGGTAGTCCTCGTCCTTGAGTTCGCTGGGCTTGCGGGTCCACAGGGGCTCGGTGTCGTTGATGATGTTGTCCTTGTCGGTATCGACATATTTGCCGTCCTTCCACTCTTTCTGCTTGCCCATGCAGATGGGAACAGGCATGAATTTGCAGTATTTGCCCAGCAGCGCACCCACTTTCGCCTCTTCCGCAAATTCCTCGCTGTCCGCATCCAGGAAGAGGGTGATGGTCGTGCCGCGGTCGGTTTTCTTGCATTCGGTCATGGTGAAATCCGGCTCGCCCTGGCATTCCCACTTGACAGCTTTCGCGCCTTCCTGCCAGGAGAGTGTCTCGATGCGCACTTTCTGCGACACCATAAAGGCCGAGTAGAAGCCCAGGCCGAAGTGGCCGATGATGCTGCCTGCCTTGTCCTTGTATTTTTCCAGGAATTCACCGGCCGAGGAGAAGGCAATCTGGTTGATATACTTGTCCACTTCTTCTTCGGTCATGCCGATGCCGCGGTCCGTGATTTTGATCGTCTTGGCCTTGTTGTCCACATCCACATGGATGGTCAGGTCGCCCAGTTCGCCTTTGAATTCACCGGTTCCGGCGAGCGCTTTCAGTTTCTGCGTTGCGTCCACCGCGTTGGCCACAAGCTCCCGCATGAAGATATCGTGGTCGGAATACAAGAATTTTTTGATGACCGGAAAGATATTTTCCGTAGTCACACCGATTTTTCCTTTCGTCATATGTTTGATTTTTAATATTTGTCGTTGCTGCGTCCCTGAAAATCAAAAAAGATACCAGCACCGGCAAGCCGACATTTTGTCAGTTTTTTGGAAAAAGGACGCAGCCGGGCCCGCGGAAGGCGTCCAATTCCGGATTTTCGCTGTTTTTTTCGAGATGCTGAAAACTTCATCCAGCATTGTTCTCGGCATTTTTATCTGGGGGCAGGGGCATTGTAGTTTTGCAGCCGTAAAACTTTTGCGGCCTATGAAACATCGCATTGTCCTGGCACTCTGCCTGCTCCTTTCCACGACGCTTTCCGCGCAGGAATTCTCGCTTTCCACCAATCTGCTGGATTGGGCGAATCTCGGTACCGCCAACCTGCAGGCCGGCATCTCCCTGAGCCGGCATGTTTCCCTGCATGCGGGCGTCCGCTACAACAACTGGAATTTCGGTTCGGTAGAGAAGGGGAATCCTTTCCAGAACCGGGCCCGTACGGCTTCCCTGGGCTTCCGCTGGTGGCCCTGGAATGTCTGTTCGTCCTGGTGGTTCGGGGCGCGGGCCCAGGTGGAGGAATACAACCGGGGCGGTTTGCTGCGCCGGATGAAAACAGAAGAAGGCCTGGCGGTCGGCGCAGGCGTCGCTGGCGGCTACAGTTGGATGATCTCTGACCATTGGAACCTTGACTTGGGACTGGGATTCTGGGCGGGGCGTGCCTGGTACACGCAGTACCGCTGCCCGCGGTGCGGTCGTGTCCTCCAGTCGTCTGACGGCTTTCCCATCCGGAATGTCAAGAAATGGTTCATCCTTCCTTCCAACGAAGTGCAGGTTTCCATCGCTTATATTTTCTGATGCCATGAAAACCCTTTCCTTGGTTGTGGCAGTTTGCCTGGTTTTGGGCTTGGCTGCTTCTTGCGCTTCCACGCGCAAAGCCGAACAGCTGCAGGCGCAGCAGTTGAGCGCTTCATTGGCGCTTCCCGCGGATTATGGTACTTCTTTCCGGGAGCTGGACATGCCGCGTCTGGAGCAGGATACGCTCACGGTCCATGATTTCCAGGGCCGGGAAGTCATCATCATGAATGCCGTGCGCGATGAAGCGAGCGGCGAGATGGTGGCCAACGAGACCCTGCAGGCTGCTCGCGTGACGGCCCGGTTCCGCAATGTGGCCGAACGGCACGGGCGCGTGGACCTGGCTTTCCAGGTCATCGTTCCGGCGGCGATGCAGGACAGCCGCTGGCAGGTGCGGTTCCATCCCCGGATGGAAATCCTCGACGAGACAGTGGACCTCGATGACATCCTGATTACAGGCAAAGATTACCGAAAAGCACAACTTCGTGGCTATCAGCAATATGAGCGTTTCCTGCGCTCCATTATCACCGACTCGACCCGTTTCATCGACCGGCATCAGCTGGAAGTCTTCATCCAGCGCAACATCCCGGCCCTGTATGCCTTCCGGCGCGACACGGCCGTTGTCACGGATGGTGAGTTCGCCTCTGTTTATGGCGTGACGGAGCGCAATGCCATCGACTACTATACCTACGGTCTGCTGGTGCGCCGCAACGAGCGCAAGATCCGCGACAAGGACAAGATGTTCCGCAAATATGTGAAAGCCCCGTTCCAGAACGGGCATCTGCGGCTTGATACCCTGATTGTCAACGAGGCAGGGGAGTTCGTCTACAACTATGTGCAGACCATCGCCACGCGGCCGCGCCTGCGCAAGGTGGATATCCGGCTTGCCGGCGAGATCTGCGAGCAGGACAAACTTGTCTATACCATGCCGGAAAGCGATCCTTTGACCTTCTATATCAGTTCCCTGAGTGCTTTTGTGGATGGACGGGAACGTTATCTCGACCAAGTGGTGTCCCGGCGCGTGGATGTGCAGGATGAAGCCTTTCTCCTGTTTGAAGTGGGCGACGATGCCGTTCAGGAAGAATTGGGCGACAACCTGGAGGAGATCCGTCGGATCCGCCGTACGCTGGCCTCGCTGCTTGCTGACGAGGTGTTCGATCTCGACAGCATCGTTGTCACGGCCAATGCTTCGCCCGAAGGGACCTGGAAAGCCAATGGCGAACTCTCCCAGCGGCGCAGCCGGAGCGTGGGCCGTTATTTCGAGACGTATATGAAACACTATACCGATTCGCTCGACCGTACGCAAGGCGTTCGCCTTACGCTCGACGGTACGCTGGCGGATCCCGAAAACCGGATGCATCCCGAGATCCGTTTCAGCAGTTATGCCGTGCCCGAGAACTGGGCATTGCTGGACCGTCTGGTCGCAGAAGACACATACCTGACAGACGAACAGAAAGCCCGCTACAAAGTCCTCCGTGAGGAACCTGATCCGGACTTGCGGGAGCACGCGATGCGCGCGGATGACTATTATCCCTATCTCTCCAAGGAACTGTATCCGCGCTTGCGCACCGTTGTCTTCGATTTCCGCCTGCACCGGCGCAACATGCTGCAGGATACCATCCATACGACGGTCCTTGATTCGGCTTATATGGCTGGTGTCCAGGCCATCCGGGACCGGGATTACCAGCAGGCCTGGACACTGCTGCGTCCCTATTCCGATTTCAATGCTGCCATTGCGGCCTGTTGCCTCGACTACAATGCCAGTGCCCAGGCCATCCTTACGCAGTTGGACCGGACCGCCGAGGTCAATTATATGCTGGCCTTGCTTTATGCCCGGCAGGGCGACGAACGCAGCGCTGTGGAATGCTATCTCCATGCCTGTGCCCAGAACGGATCCTTCGTGCACCGGGGCAATCTGGATCCCGAAATCAGTGCCCTGATCCGCAAATACGACCTGAATCCTGAATCCTGACAAACCTTGCAATACCTCATGAAACGTTTTTTATTTGTGATCGGTGCGCTCCTTGTCGCAGCTACGGCCTGCGACAGGGGGCCCTGCGCCGATTGTCTGGAAGAAATGGCGCCCCATCACGTCAGCATGGAAGCGGACGAGGGCCGCAGTATCCTCTATGTATTCAGCCGGACGGGTGCGCTGGTGGATAGTTACAGTTCGACGGACGGTCTTTTCGACTTTTACCTGACGGATGAAATCTATGACTTCGTTGTTGTTTCCGGCAAGGAAGGCCTGCCCCGGAGCGGGGTGACCAAAAAGGGCCTGCTTTCCCTGCCCTCGCTGTTGGCAGACAATGCGGATGGCTGTTTCGTCATGGTAGGCGCCCTGCCGGACCATTTGATCGAGGCCGACGAGAAGATTACCGTCGAGGTCCGCCGGCTGGCCGCCAAGGTGAGCTGTACCATCCATACGGCGTTTACGGGCGCTTTGGCGCAACTGCCATTCCAGGTGGAAGACCTTTATCTGACCAATGTCAACGGAAGTTGTACGTTGGCAGATACGGCCCCGTGTCCACCTTCCGAATCCCTGTGGTTCAACAAAATGGATTTGGAAGACCCGCCTCAGGCGGGATGCCCGTCCGTTTTGCTGCATAAGTCCCTCGGCCGCCGGATGGCAGCCTCCGACAGCCTCGACTGCGGCGCCAGCCTCTATGCTTATCCCAACGCTTCGCCCGACAGCCATGACCGGAGCCGGTGGGGGAGCCGCAGCACGCGCGTTGTGGTGAAAGCCGTTTTGGGCGGCAGGACCACCTATTATCCGGTCACCCTCGATCCGGTCAAGCCCAACTATCATTACCGCGTGGATCTGACTATTTCCAATTATGGCGTGGAGCATCCGGAGGATCCGGTGTCGGCCTATAGCGGTGTGGATGCTTCAATCGCAGTGGAGGCGTGGAATGACGGAGGCTCGCTCCGGGGACTTTATTGATTGAACCCTACTTAATTATCCATAACAGTATGAAACGAATCCTTCTTTTCGCTGCGGCGGGCCTGATAGGCCTGGCCGCCTGCACCGAACTTGACAGCCCGAAAAATCGGGCGGAGGAAGGTGCGCTTATTATCACCGTCAACAACGGTGCTGCTATCCAGACAAAGGCCGCTGACGTGAGCCCGGTTGGAAAAGATGCGGACATCCATGACATCCAGTTGTTCCTTTTCGCCGCCGACGGTTCCCTTTACCGCCGGGAAGAACTCTCGTCCCAGGAGATGACCAAGTCACTGGACCGGGTCAAAACAGGTACTTACGACATTGTGGCCGTGGCTAATGCGCCAGCGCTGGCGGATATCCGCACCAAAACGGCATTGGAGCAGACCACGATCAATTTGGGACTCAACCAGGTGGACGCCGGTTTCCTGATGTATGGCCAGACGGCTTCGCCCGTGTCTGTAACCAGCGGTGCCACGACGGCAGCCCGTGCGGAGATTACCGTTCGGCGCCATGTCGGCCGTGTCCGGCTGACGACGGTGCAGAATGGAATCCCAGTTGCCTACGGGGCCCTGAAAGTGTCATATGCGTTCCTGGAAAACGGCCTGGGTACCTGGAACTTGGCAGGAAGTGGCGATCCCACGGATTATGTCAACTATGCGGGCCGCAAGAAGGGAAAGAATGCTTCTGCCAGCGCTGTGGACTTTGTGGCAGCGGCAGCTGATGCTGATTATGCGGCATTGACGTTCCAAGCCCTGAACCGAACCCTTGCGGGCGGTTCGACAGAGACGTTTAACGTGCCCTTCTATACGTTCCCCAACAAGCATACGGCCGCTGACGACCATTTTGACGGCGCCACTTCCGGGACGGTCTGTGCCCGTCTGGTCCTCAAGGCCTCTTATGGGGAAGGTGATGCCCAGAGTTGGTATTATCCGGTAACGATCGAGAATCTGGAACGCAACAAGACCTACGACGTGTCGTTCATCATCCGGGGTCCCGGCGCGGACGACCCGAACAAGAAAGTGGAGAGTGGCAATCTGGAAGTCGTCATCCAGGTGGATCCCTGGGGGGATGGCGGTGAAATCAAGGGAGATTTCTAAGATGAGACGGATGTTGTTCTGCTTGGGTCTGGCAGTAGCGACCCTCCTGGTTCCGGCGTGTGCCAGCCAGGAATACACGGCCACGGAGGGCTCTCTTTCCATCGTCATTGCCGATGGCGAAGGTGTAGTGACCAAGGCTTCCAATGTAACGGAACTTGCCTACGAGAAGGCAATCAGCAACCTGCAGGTCTTCATTTTCGAAGGCGAAACCCTGTTTAAATATGAAAAGATCACGTCCGGCATCGGGTCGTTGCCCTGGAGCAAGACCTATGAGGCGTTGAAAGCGGGCGTGTACACGGTGCGCGTTGTGGCCAATGCGGCGGATTTGAGTGCGGTTACGACTGAAGCGCAGTTGAACGAGCAAGTCATCCATTTGTCGGACTGCAGCCTGGATGCGAGTCATGGCTTTGTGATGGCAGGGGTCGGGACAGCTGTCGTGGGAGGCAGCAGCCCGGCTACGGCCACAGTGCCCTTGACGCGATTTGCCGCTCGCGTCCGGCTGGTTTCCATCGACAATCAGGTCCCTTCGACGTATGCCTCGTCCGGTGCTGTCACAGTCAAGAGTATCTTCTTGATCAATGCACTGGGTACTTGGAACTTGGGCGGTAGCGGTGCGGCCTCTGAGTGGGTGAACCTGGGCGGACGTGCGGCTGGGAAGCAGGCTTCCACGACGCCGGCCGATTATATTGTACGCCAAAGCCAGGTCAATCCGGCGGCCTATCAATCACAGGTTTTCCGGGCCGATGACAATTCCATCGCGCGGGGCGTGCGGAAAGATTACACCGACTGTTGCTTCTACAGTTTTCCGAATGATTTGACGGCCGATCATACCGGGCCGACCGCAACGACATCGGCCGGTGCATTGACCCGTCTGGTCGTCCTGGCGACGGTCAACGGCACGGACTGGTGGTATCCTGTCACCTTGTTCAAAGACGGTAAGGGACTTGAGCGGAATACGTCGTACGATGTGCGACTGATCTTGCGAGCCACCGGATCCACCGATCCGAACGAACCTGTCGGAAAGGGCGACCTGACAGCCGTCGTAACGGTCAACACCTGGGCAGCGGGCGCGGAATACACCGAAACGATATGAAACAATGTTTTTTTTGCGCAGTCCTGCTGCTAGTCTTTCCCAGCTGTACGGTTCTGGAAGACCGGGTCCCGTGTCCCTGTTATCTGGACATCGACTATCGGGAAGTCCTGCAGTCTCCCTGGCCGGACGGCTGGGGAGGCTGTGTGGACGTAACGCTCTTTGCGCCCCCGCCTGTTTGGACAGAGAACCGTCGGATGGAAGCTTGTCCCGAGGTAGAGGAGGTTGCCGTGGAGAAAGCACAACTCCGCGTCGTGGGACTGGTCCATAACCGTCCCATGCGGGATTTCCTGGCCGGCGGGACACAGATCCGCTATGAGGCAGGGAACCAGATCGATTCCCTGTATGTCCACACGGAAGCGGTCGATTGCACCGGCGAGGAGGCCCGCAGTGTCCTGCGGCCGCACAAACAGTTTTCGACGCTCTTTTTTACGGATGAGGCCGACGGGGAATGGTGCCGCCGTTATAATCTCGTGATCCGTGGAACGACCTGCGGACTGGACACGGAAGACTTTTCCGCGCTGGACGGTGAGTATCTCTACACTATTCAGGAAGATGACGGGGCCGGACGCATCAGCGTCCGGATCCCCCGCCAGAAGCAGGCCGACCTTCTCTTGGAATTCTGGGACAAGGACGACCATTTGAAACGCTTTTCCACCCCCATCGGACTGTATCTCTTTGCGGCCGGCTATGACCCGGACGCTTTGGATCTGTCCGATTATGAAATCCACATCGATTTCCGGCAGGCACTGCTTTACCTGCGGGTAGCGGACTGGACGGAAACCCGTGTGTTTGCGCTTTATGATATGAAAAAGCCATGAAATACAGAATCTTATTCTTGCTGCTGCTTCTTTTGCCCGGATGCAGGAGCGAATTTTCCGAGGTAGTCCTGACCGATCCGGTGCGCCGCAGTGGGCGGCGCATCGGCGCGGTCTTATCCGTTGTACCCCCGTCAGATCCAAGCCGGACCAAGAGTGCTTTTGCCGGTGACCCGGGGAAGGTCGCGGATTGGTGTCTTTTCCAGTTCGATGCGGAGGACGGTATTTTGGCAGCCCGCTATTACCAGTCTTCCGGCGCGGACATCACCCGTATCAGTGTCGTAACCGACCATCGTTATGACTGGTATGCCGTGGCGAATGTTGGAAATATGACGGAAGCTTTTACGCCGGGCGTTTCGACTGAGGCCCAAGTTGAGGCCTGGCTGGCTACGGGGTTGGATGCGGAGCGCTTGGCGGGTGCCGGCGGCCTTCCTATGTCCTGGCGTGGATCGGGTATCGGCTTTACCGCGCAGGAGCTTCGTGACGGCGCGCATTTGTCGGTCCAACTGGTCCGCTTGGTGTCCCGCTACGACTTGACATTGGACCGGTCAGGATTGGATTCCTATGTCTTCAACGCTACAGGTCTGACGATTGAAGGCCCTTGTTCCGTACAGCCGTTCGTGGCTTCGAACCGGGCACTTTCGGCCCCGTACTCTGCCGACCAGGCCACAAGCACTGACGTGGCGGCTTTCAATGCGGGCCATGCTGTCTCTTTTTATGCCTTGGAAAATCGCTATGGCAATTTGCTGGAAGGCAATACGGATTGTTGGCGCAAGAAACCGGCGAATCTCCCGAGTGGGGTATTCCCGACTTTTGTTGAGGTAAAGGGCAACGTGCGCGACCGGGCTGATGAATCTGCGCCATGGATTCCAGTGACATACCGCTTCTATTTGGGCGGGGACGCGTTGCAGAACTTCGACGTGGTACGCAATACGGCGAATACGGTCACGCTTTTGCTCTCCGACGCTGCCGTGGAAGCCGCTATCGCAGAACTGGAGGCGGGAGCTGGGGGAGACCCGATCTGGAAAGTCGAAGCCGGCTCCTACAGTGATGAGCGGTCCTTGGCATTTACCCATGAGACCATAGCTTTGCCGACTGATGGCACGCCGCTGCTGGAAGAGCTTGTAAAGACGCCGCTGGATCTGCCATTTGTCCTGAAAATGGACCAGACGCTGATTTCCGCCGGCATGAAGGTGTTTACCGATGCTGCGATGACTGACGATGTGACGCCGGCTTCCGGTACGGCCTCGAAGAGTCTCCCTGGATCCGTTTCAGGTTTGTATTTCTTCTATCCGGCCAGCGGCGATCCTGTGGCGGGTACCGTGCGTATCGAGACACTCGACGGGAAGAAATATGATGAACTGAGTATCACCTCGGGCCGCGCACTGGTGCGATTGGAAATGTTGGTCGGGACATATACCACTTCAAGTACCTATGTTCCGAAGGCATACGATTTCTCCTGGGCGGACCCTTCAACAAACAATGCGGGACGCGGCACACGTTACAGCGCGGCCGCCCCGATGGATACTGTCTTGGCCAACATGACGAACCGCAGTGCCGTGCCCTTGCGATTTGCCGCGCAGTTCTATGCCGTGTACTCCGATGGGTCGGAGAAGTTGCTGAAGAACAGCGAATACACCATCGGGAATGTGACCCTCACGAATCAAGGTTCGCAGACTGTGACGGCCGCAGCGGCTTATCACACGGCCGCCGTCATGTTCAATCTCTTGGAACCTCTTGACGGGAGTCACGACAAGCAGGCGTTTTGCTTCGAGAAGACTGCAACGGCAACCGCTTCGATAAGCTATACGGAAGGAATGACGACGGTGTCTTTGCCGATGACCGTCACGGTTTGGCGCGGCGCCTTCGACGTTGAGCCGCATACGCGGCAGACGGCGACAGGTGGGGTAGGCAGGGCGGTGCTCAATTATGGTGAATCCCTGGACGTGCAGTATTTCTATCATGCCGAGAACGGCCAGTCGCTCAATGTGTCGCAGCAGGTGTTCGATGTGGCCCGTCCACGAAATGACGGCAACACGGCGAATTCGACCCGGCTCGCTTCGCGGGTGTATGACAGTGCGAACGACAAGATCGTTCTGACGGCTATCAGTTCCACTTCAGACCAAGGTCCTTTCAAACTGAGGTACATGGTTCAGAACAGTTCGTTGAACATGCGCGCGATCTTCGGTGCGAAGTGCCGTCCCGCATCAGTTCCCAGCGTCGAAATCGACCCGGCTACTTCCGGCATCACATCGTATTTCTCGAATGTCTGGATTACCGTGCAGGATCCTCGGGTTCTGGACCATATCGCTTTCGAACCGGACTACCTGTATGTCGGGAACACTTACAATGCGGTGGTTGCTTCTCCGGCCCCCGATGATGCTGCGAATTCGATTTGGCATTACAGACTGTATGCCTATTATACAAATGGCACCAAAGAGAACATTTCTTCGTTGACAACGGACCAAGGCCTGTCGTGGGCAGATTATGGCGTGTCGGAGGATCTCAGCTCGATCTGGCGGTTTCATACCTCCGGTGCGCCGGATGCTTATGATGGCTACCGGGCTGGCTGGCGCTTCTTCGATTACAATCAAGGAGAAGACTATTTGATTGTCAAACGGTTGGATGCGTCTGGCAGCGGGGAAGGGGCTTATGCCCGCGCGCTATTTGCACATTTCGATGAAAGTGGCGTGGAGGAAGAAGACCTTGCCCTTTCCGGTATCACCCGCCTGCCTCAGGATCTGTGGACGGCCAGCTATACATTCAATGGGGTGACGAAGTCAGCATCCGTCCGGGCCATCGTATTAACTGATTTGGTTCCCTTGTCGATCGAAGTCGATCCTTCTTCTTTGACGATTCATCCCTATGGCACGGCAATAGTTTCCGTGACAATCGTGTATAGCGATGGCACCCGAATCCCTGCTTCGTCTGCGCCGGGCTCCTTTACGGTGGAAGCCCATTATGGGAGCGCATCAACGGGCCGCTATCACGGTACCGCTCACAACTGGGGGAACGACTGGGCGAGTTATTGCATTGATCCTTCCATGACAACTGGCGGTGTCGCCGTACTTGCCAAAGGATTTACGGGAAGCGATTCGTTCTCTGTCAAGTATGTGCAAGGTTCTACAACCCTCTGGGCGGACGTGGATGTCACGGTAGCGCCGGAACCGGCTTCGATGTATCCTGTTTCTTTGACACTTACGCCCAAACGCCGGGAGAACGTGGATGTCAGCGGCGACAATTCCTTCGTGGCCCGTGCCCGCATGTCCGACGGCTCAACCCGCAACGTATCCACCGTCTGTGACTGGTCCTTTGAGAATTCGACCGTGGCCGGAAGTGGCTTCGCCTGGTATGCATCCATGAATGGCCGGTATGATTTTGCGGAGAGCAACTCTGTAGGTATCTGGGGCGGTGGAGGAGGGGCCCATACCGATATTGTCGCCTTCTATACGCTCAACGGCCATACGGTCTCTGACAGGGGCTACATGAGTTTGAAAGCTTCTGCTCCCATTGATCATGGTTCCGTCGTAGGCGTCGAATTGCAGTGGAAATTGCACAGCGCTTCTGCTTATTCTGCCGAGGACGGCACGATCGGCGTCGGAGACGATGTCGACATTCGCCTCTGTTCCGTGTACCAGGATGGGTATCGGGAAGCGCGGAGTTGGTCGTCCGGTGGTCTTTCGGTTAATGGAGAAAACTTGATTTCATGGACAGGATCGAACTACGACCGGTTTACGGCTGACGCCACGGGAACGGTGACGTTTACTTATACGGACGGTGCGATGTCTTCGACCTTGTCTTTGGAGATTTCCGCTGCGCCGACGCCGCCGGGCCCGAGCCACAGGTTGGTTGTCGAGACGAGCACAGGTGTGTTGGACAATGCCATCCGGGACGGTGAGTCGGTCTATTACAAAGCGTATTACGAGACACTCAACGATGATACCTGGGTCCGCGAGGGCGATGTTACGGCTGCTTGTACTTGGTCTGTTAGCGATGAGATAGCCGCCTATGTGACGGCTGTCAAATCCGGTTCCGGGTCCGCTGCACGTTACACAGTGATGTCGAAGGGCACGAACTCATCCCAGATTACGGGCTTCATCAATGCTCGCTACGCGGACGGCTCCGGTTATACGAGTATCGATCCGCTCCGCCTCACGCTGCTTCCGACGCATTACCTTACTGTGGAACCTTCTATTTTGGAGTGGGATTGGATGGATGGCGCTGCCGTACCGAAAAACATTCAAGTGACGTCGAACGTCTCTTGGAATGTGGAATGGGTCAGTGGCAGCGACAAGTTCGCCAAGAACAAGGATTCCGGCAATAACAACGAACTCATCATTGTTCATCCTGCAGCCGCTGGAACCGGCGACGTAACGAATAATGGATGTCTCCGCGTGTACAACAGCGAATATGGCCTCGAGGCATTCATCGACTTGCGGCAGTATGACTGGCAGCACGGTCCGGGTGGACTGGAACGTGAGATTGTCACGTTCTATATCGACCCTGCCGATGCAACAGTCAACTTCGGGTCAGCGCAGGAATACCGGGTGATGGTTCACTGGCGAGTCCGTCGCAACGGCGGCAGCTGGACGAATCACTATAGTACCGTTTACGGACACAATAGCACAGGTGTCGCCTGGTCTGTTTCTGGCGGTGGAATGTTCTCTGTTGCAAGCAACGGGATCGGAACACTGACGAACACCAATACTGGCTCTTCGCCAGTCAGCGCGACAGTCACCGCCACACTGGGCTCGAGCAGCTCCATCTATATCACCGAAGACGGTTTTCCGGTGCTGTATGGGGTCGGCCAGTTGGCCAATGCTGGCGTTACCGTGACCACGGGCGTTATACTTCAGCCACAGGATATTGTGATTTCGTATGGCGATTTTACCGTCACTTTGGATGACAGCCAGATTGATTGTTATGGGACAACGCATGCGAAATCCTTTGTCAAGAAGTATGTCAATGGAAACTTCGACAGCAATGTCGAAGTAACCGGCGATGTGACATTCTCCGTGACAAGTGGACCGGCAACAATCTCCGGCAATACAGTTACAGGTACCAACGACACCTATTCGGATGCAACGGTTACGGTTCGTGGCGTATACGGCGGATCGCTGACACTTTCCGGCGCCACGACCGGAACGGCATCCCTGGTTGTGAAAGGTAAGCCTGACCCGGTTACGACCTATGAATACAAGCTGGTTACAATGGCTTCTCCTACATCGATCCAGGTGTCCGGCCCGTTCAATCCTTCCGGCTCTGTTGCGACATCCTCGTTGTCTGCCAAACTGTACAAGAGAACAATGGTTGATGGCGTGCAGACTGTCGGCTGGACGGAAGAAGCGGATGTGACATCCAGTGGCTTCTCTGTTACTTCGGGCAGCGGTTGCATATCGGTCAGTGGTTCGTCGGCCAAGGCATTGGGCGCCGGAACGGCTACGATTCGCAGCCATTACGACGGACAGTCCTTCTCCGAATATGAAGACGCCGAGATTATTGTGGCAGAGGCGCGCCTGCCGGTCAGTCTGTCATTCGACCAGACGCATTATGACCTGGTGCGCGTGTCGTGTGGGGTAGTGCTTCTGTCCCATGCGTTCACCTTGACAGCACAGTTCAATGACGGCAGCTCGCAGGACGTTACATCCTCGGCCACCTACAACGATGAAGGTTCTGTCGAAGTGGATGCTGCATCAGGTGCGTTGGTCGCAACCGCTGCCTGCAACAGCAAGACCGTGACCGGATCCTTCGGTGGATTGACGGCTGCGGCGACTTATTCGGCAACCGATCTGGAAGTGCCCGCCGACTTGAAGATGAAGCACTTTGAAAGCCAGGAGGACCAGAATCGGGAATTCCTCATCACCGACTTCGAAGCGACCCTCCGCAAAGTGCTTTCCGGGACGACGCGCAAAGACACGGTCACTGCCGATGTGCAGGTCGAGGTAATCGAGGGCGACATCGTCCGGGATACGACGGGCCCGTTCACATTCCATTTCACGGCGGCAGGAAGCGGCTCCATCCGTTTCTCCTACACCCTGAATGGCGTCTCGCTTGTCCGTACCCTCTCGGTTACCTGTTCCAACAACCATCACATCACCTACACCTGGAATTAACCAGGTCAACCCTCAATGAAGAAAGTCGCGATACCCTCGCGACTTTCTTTTTTGAAAAAGAATTTGTATAACTTATTTAGATAACATATATTTGCAAAACGTATAACAAAAATGTTCACACTCACCTTGGCTCCTACCAAACAAACCGCTTTTAGATTGCCTCCAGTCCTGCTCGAAAAATTGAAAGTAGCAGCAAGCCAGGCGCATATCAGCATGAATGAATACGTTAGGAAAACGCTGGAAGAAGCCACTCGCGACGTAGAGACAGCCGCAGAACGTGCTGCCCGCTTCCGCAAAACCGAAGCCTTCCTTGCATCAGTCTATGGCCAGTGGGTATCTTCGAAAGACGATGGGGATTTGGCTGAAACGCTATCCCAAGGAAGAACCGCCAATACCCCTGTTGATCTATGACGCAATATCTACTGGATACCAATGTGGTCATCGATCTGATCCGTGGCAAGGACAACAATGTCCGCCAACATATCCTGGAGGTGGGTGTCGACCGATGTGCCATTTGTGATCTCACTGCTTTTGAGTTGCTTTACGGCGCCTATAAAAGCCAGAATCGGGAACAGAACCTGCGGCTCGTCCACACACTCATCGATCAGATTGCTGTCCTACCTTCATCATCCGCCTATGAACTGGCCGCCCGTGAAAAGGTCCGCCTTCAACAAGCCGGCCATCCGATCGAAGACTTCGACCTGCTCATCGGCTGCACCGCCATCATTAACCACCGCACCCTGGTATCCAACAACCTCCGCCACCTCTCTCGCCTCACCGACCTCACCCTCACCGACTGGCAATAGTTCGCCAGCGCCCCAATTCCCATCCTGACCTCCCCGCGAGCCTGTCTTTGCCCCTGCGATTCCGTCTTTACCCCTCGCGAGTTCGGCTTAGCCCTTGCGAGCCGGCCGACCCCTCGCTGTGCTGCCTTCTGCCGTCATCCTCTCCGGCTCGCCTTCTTGTTTATGCGGGCTTCAGTGCAGATGCGTCCGGGGCTTGCTGACGGACAGCATCAGTGGACAACGAATGCCAGGCTCGCGCCCCACGGTGGCGTGTCGTATTCGTGAGTGCCCCTGGCCGGCCCCCTTTCG